>Ga0308417_1000434_pt1 | contig 30898 bp, 29 predicted proteins | sample HotsprSampleOS65_FD_203528 | JGI IMG/M metagenome (GOLD analysis project Ga0308417, IMG submission 203528) | Hot spring phototrophic mat microbial communities from Octopus Spring, Yellowstone National Park, Wyoming, United States - 20090730_OS65 ...
GATATGTCATAGCCCATGTCGGCGTTGGGCGAGCGAAAGTGCGGCGAAAGCCACAGCGCATCCACGTTCAACGACTTCAGATAGTCCAGCTTCGCGATGATGCCGGCAAAGTCACCGATGCCGTCACCGTTGCCATCGGCGAAGCTGCGCAGATAAATCTGGTAGAACGTCGCTTGTTGCCACCAACGAAGTTGCGTCATGTTAAAGGACCTCGTAGACGAGCAAGATTGCGAGTTGAAACGTGATCGTCAGAGCAAAGACTTTCCACGAACGCGGCCGGCCTAGATTCAAGCGATGCCACTCTGCGCTGCCGATGGCAAACGCGATGAATCCGAAGGCCAGGATCGGCAATAGACAATAGCCTACGACGTCCGCCGCTTCGTAGTCGCCGCCGCCAAACTGCTTGGCCAGTCGCGCATAGAGCAGATAGTAGAGCTGGCGCAGGACATAGATCTCCCACAAACCTAGAGCCACTGTGATCAGCCACAAAGCCAACGCCAAGCCGGTGACGATGGCTTCGCGCAGCTTCACATTCCAAGATGACGGCACCGACTTACGCCCCTGCTCTGATTGGACAAGCCTATTCTGCGCTAGGCAAGCTGGCGATTGGTCAAATCCCTTTGAGCTGCAACTCCTCGGCGCGATGACACGCCACCCAGTGATCGGTCTTTAGCTCGCGGAAGGCCGGCGCTTCGGCTTTGCAACGGTCGATTGCATAGCGACAGCGCGGATGGAAGTAGCATCCGCTGGGCGGGTTCGCAGGGTCAGCTACGTCGCCCTGCATGATGATTCGCTCGGACTTATATAGTGGATCAGGTTTGGGCACAGCCGAGAGCAACGCCTCGGTGTAGGGATGCAGCGGGTTGGCGTATAGCTCCTCGGCGCTGGCCATCTCGACCACCTTCCCCACATACATCACAGCGACGCGATCAGAGATATGTTGCACCACGCTCAGGTCGTGCGCCACGAACAGGTAAGACAGCTTGAACTCTTGCTGCAAGTCCTGGAGCAGGTTGAGCGTCTGGGCCTGAATGGAGACATCGAGGGCCGAGACCGGCTCATCACACAATACCAGGCGCGGGTTAAGCGCCAGGGCGCGCGCGATGCCGATGCGCTGGCGCTGGCCGCCGGAGAACTCATGCGGGTAGCGCCGCAGGTGATCCGGACGCAGGCCGACACGACGGAGCAAGTCAATGATGATTTCTTCGCTGCGGCCCTTCTCGTATTTGCCGTGGATCACCATCGGCTCAGCGATGATGTCGGCGACCGTCATGCGCGGATTGAGAGAGTTGATCGGGTCCTGGAAGATCATTGCGATCTCCTGGCGCACTTTGGTCATCTGCGCACGGTCCAGCTCAAGCAGATTCACCATGCGCGGCTGCCCATCTGGCGAGAGGACGCGGCTCTTGAACAACACCTGGCCGGCAGTTGGCTCATACAAGCGAATGATCGAGCGACTGGCGGTCGTCTTGCCACAACCGCTCTCCCCCACCAAGCCCAGCGTCTCACCCTCACGAACATACAAGCTGACGTCGTCCACGGCCTTTACGTAGCCGACCACGCGACGCAACAACCCCTTCTGGATAGGGAAGTACTTCTTCAAACCGTTGACCTGAAGCAAGACCTCGCCCTTCTCCCCGTTCTGCGAAGCATCTGCCATGACCATCACTCCTCGTATAACAGGCAACGCGCCCAGTGATTCTCGCCCACCTTGCTCCAGTTGGGGATCAGCTTATCGCACTTACCAGGCATAAAGGCTGGGCAGCGCGGATGAAAGACGCAGCCAGTTGGCAAGTTCAACGGGTCGGGCACCATCCCCGCAATAGATGCTAGGCGGCTGCCGGTCTTCGGGCCTAGTCGTGGCACCGACTGCAGCAGTGCCTGGGTATACGGGTGCTTGGGACTGTAGAACAAATCCACCACTTTGGCGCGCTCCACCTGCTTGCCCATATACATCACCACGATCTCATCGGCCATGCTTGCGATCACGCCAAGGTTGTGTGTGATGAACATGATGGCCATATTGGCGGTCCGCTGAAGCTCGCGCATGATGTCAAGAATCTGCGCTTCGATAGACACGTCCAGCGCAGTCGTCGGCTCATCAGCGATCAGCATATAGGGTTCAGTCGAGAGCGCGATCGCAATCATCACGCGCTGACGCTGGCCACCGGATAGCTGATGAGGATAGCTATCTACGCGCTGCTCTGGCTTTGGAATGCCGACTCGGCGCAACATCTCAACGGCGATCTGGCGCGCTTCCTCCTTGCTCACGCGCCGGTACTCCATGATCTTCTCTACCATTTGATCGCCAAGCTTTTTAATGGGCAGCAGGCGATGGAGCGTGATAGCCTCGTTGAGGTGCGTGCCGGCAGTGTAAACCGGCGTGAGCGAACTCATCGGTTCTTGGAAGATCATCGCGATCTCGCCGCCGCGGATCTGCCGGATCGGCTCACCGTCCGGGTCGAGGGTGGTCATATCTATTACCTCGACATCCTTCTGCGCGCCACCTTGCCTTGGATAGCGCGAATAGCGGTAGTAGAGGATCTGGCCGCCGGTGATCCGACCAGGTTTGGGGATCATGCGCAGGATAGCGCGCGCGGTCACCGACTTGCCACAGCCGCTCTCGCCGATGATCCCAACGGTCTGGCCGCGCTTAATGTCGAAGGTCAGACCGTCTACCGCTTTGACCACGCCGCCGCGGATGTTGAACTCCACCTTGAGGTCGCGCACCTCAAGCAGCGTCGGGCGCATTTCCATAGATAGCTCAGGCGCAGCGCCGGTTGGTGACTTCAGGGCGTTCTCCATGTGTCCTCCTAGCGGCCGCTATAGGGGTCGAGCGCATCGCGCAGGCCATCGCCAAGCATGTTGTAGGTGAGAATAGTGAGCAAAATCGGCGGCACCACCCAGAGCAGCCACGGGACAAAGCGGATAGCCCGCACGGTGGCCGCATCCTGAAGCAGCGTGCCCCAACTGGTGAGTGGGGGACGCAGGCCAAGCCCAAGCCAGCTCAGCGCTGTCTCGGCCAAGATCATGCTGGGAATAGAGAGAGTGGCGATCACTATCACATGGCTCATCGTGCCAGGGAGCAGGTGACGGAACATAATGCGCAAATCGCTAGCCCCGAAGCTCTTAGCAGCCAGTGCATATTCCCGCTCGCGCAGCGACAGGATCAGCCCGCGCACCTGGCGGGCCAGCCCACCCCAGCCTAAAAAGGCCAGAATAATGGTGAGCATGAAATACACCGTGATCGGCGACCAGAAAACGGGGATAGCTGCGGAGAGGGCCATAAACAAGGGGATATTTGGAAAGGCGGCAAGGAATTCTGTAAAGCGCTGGACAAACATATCTACCGCGCCGCCGTAGTAGCCGGAGATCACCCCAAGTGTCACGCCCAGCACCAAGGTGAGGAACTGACCGAGCAATCCGATCATCAGCGAAAGCCGGCCGCCATACATAATGCGCGTGAAGTAGTCACGGCCCAGCGAATCGGCGCCCAGTAGAAAGATGCGCTGCTCGCGCGGGTCGGCCTCAATACCGAACAAGTGGATGTTCATAGGGATCAAGCCAAATAGGCGGTATTCATCGCCCTGCACGAACAAGCGCACGGGATACTTGCGATCAGTGTTAATTTCCCAGGTTCGCAGCCTTCTGGCTGTATCTATCTTGCGGTCTAGTCCGTAAATGAACGGTGCTCGCAATTGGCCTTTCTCGTCTATCAGGCGGATGGCGGTCGGTGGCGCCTCCACGAAGTTGCTGCGATTCTCTAGTTGATAGGGTGAAATGAACTCTGGGATAGCGACAAACGAGACGTAGAGCACTACCAATAAAATCCCGCCCAATACCCCCAAGCGGTTCTTCTTGAAGCGATACCAAACCAGGTCCCAGTAGCTCTGGCCGACTTCTTTCTTCTTGCTCAAAGGCAAAGCCGAAGGCGCTGTTGCCACTGCCATTTTGTTTCCTCCAGTCAGGATGCTATTCCAGTCGAATCCGCGGGTCCACCCAGGCCAGCAATAGATCAGCGACGAGGTTGCCCACTAACAGCATGATGGTCAGAAAGACGATGCACGTGCCGGCCAAGTACATGTCCAGCTTGCGCAGCGAATCCACAAAGACCGGGCCGATCGTCGGCAGATTCAGCACGATCGCTACAAGAGAAGACCCGACGATGATGCTAGGGAAGACCTCTGAGCCGAGGATGCTGATAAGCGGGTTGATGGCAATGCGCACTGCGTGCTTCCACGTCACGGTGCGGTTCTTCAGGCCGCGCGCGCGCGCAGCTTCGACGAACGGCTGCCCCAGCGTGTCGAGCAGGTTGCCGCGCATGATGCGCACCAGGCCGCCGATGCCGGTGACGGCTGCGATCAGCGCCGGCAGCCACAGGTGGTTGAGCAGGTCTAGCACCTTGCCTACGCTCCAGGGCGCATCCTGATATTGTGGCGAGAACAGGCCGGTCACCTCCAGGTTGAAGACGAGAATGGCGAAATACAAAATGATCAGCGCCAGCAGGAACCCCGGCATCCCCAGCCCAATGAAACTGATCACGGAGATGACCTGATCGGCCCATGAGTATTGCCTGACCGCTGAGATCACCCCCAGCGGGATCGCTAAAAACCACGTGATCAGCGTCGTCGCCAGGGCGAGGATAACGGTGTAGCCCAGGCGCGCACCGAGGATCTCGCTCACTGGTCGTTCAAACTCAAACGACTCGCCGAAATCGCCGCGCACGAAATTCACCGCCCAATTGACATAGCGCTCAAGGAAGGGCTTATCCAGTCCATAGCGCACGCGCAGCATTTCGACTTGTTGCTCCGCGCTGCGATCGCCACGGGCGCGCAATTGTTCAACTTTTTGGGTGAGGTAGTCGCCAGGAGGCAATTCGATAATAACAAAGCTTACGAACGACACCAGGACTATCATGATCAGCGCGTAGCCGATCCGACGAATGATGTAATTCAGCATGCTTCACCGCCGAGTCAGAAGAATAGCGACCCGTTTCCCTCAGTGTTCGGACACGCCGAGCGACTGCGCTGGGTTTAACGCGGCGGACGGGCGCATCCCCGTCCGCCGCGTTGCGTGCTCGTCGCTGCTACGGCACGCGCGACTTACTTATCCATCCACCACGTAGCGGGGATCTGGTTGCCGGGGGTCGCAGGCGCCCACGGGCCGACCACGCCATAGTCCAGGATGTTCCGCATGTAGTTCTTGACGATGACCGGCATGGGTTGGTCACCGGCGATGCCGATGACGAACGGCCCTTCCTCGATGATGACGTTGATGGCTTCCCAGACCACCTTGTGACGATCCTCGATGGTCTTGGTGCGCAGCCCCTTCTCATAGAGCGCCTGCAGCTTGGCGGCCGGGCTGTCCGGTTCCGGCTTCACGCCGCACGAATACGGCTGACCCTCGACCAGTTTGCACCGCTCCTTGCCCTGCTGATACCAGCGCCCTTCAAGCGGGAACATGTAGCGATTCACGATCGGGAAGATCCAGTCTGGATACGTCCAGATGTCAATCTCCGCGATATGCGCGCCCTTCAGCATGTAGTAGCCTTCGGAGACGCGCGTGCCTTCCTCAGGTTGGCCTTCCAGGTTATTGACCCTGACCTTAATGCCCAGATTGCTCTCCCATTGCGCCTTGGCTTCGGCCGCTGCGTCCACTTGCACCTTCAGGCTACCGCCCCATGCAGTGATGTCGAGCACCAGCTCAAACGGCTTGCCGCTGGGCAGAGTGCGGAAGCCATCGGCGCCTTTCTTCATGCCAACCTCGTCGAGCAGGGCGTTGGCTTTGTCAGCGTCAAACTGAGCGTAGGCGCTCGCCCACTTCTTGTAGACCTCCTGGCCTTCCGGACCAGCGAAGTGCCAAGACTGCGGGCTGATTGTCGCGCCCTTGGCCTCGCCAATGCCACCCCACGCTACATCAGTGATGCGCTCTCGGTCCAAGCCAAAGGAGAGCGCACGGCGGAAGCGCTTATCGCGCAGTAGCGCACGGATCTCAGCCGCCATCTCCGGCGTGTCGTCTGGATAGTTCTTGCCACCCTCGACATAGTACTGATTGACCATGTATCCTGGCCATGCGCCGGCACCATTCAAGTAGTTCTCGAGGAAGCGATAGCCACTGGCTTCGGCCTTCTCCCGCAGCAAGGGGATCTCATTCGGGCCGCCGCACACGCGGAACGCTGTGTCGTAGCGCCCTTGCGCGCAGTTCAGGATGCGCACCTGCTCATCTGAGACAAGCTCAACTGCAATGGCGTCAATATATGGTAGCTGGTTACCCTGGGTATCCACGCGCCAGTAGTATGGATTGCGGGTGAACTTGTAGTTCTGGCCATCCTCAGACAGCTCAGTCAAGCACCAGGCAAACAGACATGGATAACCCGGCGTCTGCCACCACCGGTCGGCATTCTGCAGGTCGTCGTAGGTCTTGTCGGGCGAATACTTGGGATGGAACTGCTTCAGGAAGTGCGCTGGCTTCATCATCGAGTTGCCGAACTCCCAGTAGCCTTGCGCCATGTAGAACGGGTTGATCCACAAAGGCTGGTCAGACTTCCAGACTACAGTGAAGTCATCGGGAAACTCCATGTCAATGAATGACCCGTCCGACTTCCTCAGGTAGCTGGGCTTTGCGATAGCCTTGTAGTCCTCGTCCTTCAGCACGTCCTCATACCAGAACTTCCAGTCGGCGCTCGTGTAAGGCTGGCCATCCGACCACTTCATGCCCTTGCGCAGCTTGAGGGTGAAGGTCTTGCCGTCGTCCGACCACTCCCAACTTTCAGCCAAGCCTGGCTCGTAGCCGGTCAGGTCAGCTTTCCACTTGATCGGTGGCTCCGAGATATACAGCAGCACGTTCCCTACGCCTGGCCACCAGCTCGCTGTCTGTATGGTGCCACCATACTTGCCGATGGCCTCGCGGACCTCGGTCACAACTGGCTGCTCGGGCAGGCGCTCCTCCACAGGCGGCAATTTGCCGGCCTTTACCAGCTCAGCCAAAGCCGGCGCCTCCTTGAATTTCGCTTCCGGCGGCAAGGTCGGCGTAGGCAGCGGCGTCGCCTCTACGGCCTGAATTGCGGCGGTCGGTACGGCGGGCGGTTGCGTCGGGGCAGGCGCTTCGCTTGGCGCAGGCGCGCCGCACGCGGCCAAGACAAATGCGGTGCCCGTGATGAGAGAGATCAGCTTGGTTCTTCTCATGGTTCCTTCCTTTAGCTTGGGATTTGGTTTAAGTTAGGATGATCGTACATCTCCAAAGCAGAGACGCGGTTGTGGTGAACACGAAGCCGGATTCAACTTTCAAACCTATTCAGCCTTTCAACCTCCTTGACCTGTAATTTGCCCTCAACAGGCCATGTCAGACCTGCTTAGGGTCATTGCTAAATCGGTTTTATACGAACGTGCCAGATTGTCAAGTCAGCATTAAGTCTAGGTGGCTCGCATCTAGACAGCACATGCGCCTGCGCGTTGACTACTTGCGAGGACGCAAAAGGTACACCCAGCTCCTAGGAGTGCTCAAATTGGCAGTGATGACGTAGGAGATGCCCTCGCTGATTACCGAAACCTGTGCATTCGTCATCTTGAGCACAGCGAAGAATCTAAACTCGCGGCTGACAAAGGGTCAGCGAGGCCAGCGCAGCACCCTGGGTCACTCCAGCCCTTCAGATGCTTCACTCACGCTCAGCATGACAGTCCCCTTTCTTTCCCCCGCCTGCGGGGGAATAAGAAGTGGGCATCCCGCTTGCGGGAGAATAAGAAGGGGGCGCTCAGCATGACAGCCTGGGCAGTCTTTTATTCCGAATAGGGACATTCCCCAGCGCCCAGGCAGGGAACTCTCGACAGTACAATACCGGCATCATTCTGCTTCAACTGCGAGTGCGACATCATTCATCCCCCTTCAACAAGCCATGAAGACCATCCTTGTCACCGGCGGCGCCGGCTTCATCGGTTCAAACTACGTGCGCTACGCGCTGCACGCACATCCCGACTGGCATGTGGTCGTGCTGGATAAGCTGACCTATGCCGGCAACTTGGACAACCTGCGCGATGTCGCGGAGGCGTTTAAGGGACGCTACACCTTCGTGCGCGGCGACATTGCCGACCGCGAGGTCGTGTTCGACACCATCCGTCAACATCGCGTCCAAGCAATCGTCAATTTCGCTGCCGAGTCGCACGTGGACCGCTCGATCTTGAACCCCGACGCCTTCATCATGACCGACGTATATGGCACCTACGTGCTGCTAGAGGCAGCCCGCGAACTCGGCGTGGAGCGCTTCCATCAAGTCTCCACCGACGAGGTATATGGAGACGTGCCGGAGGGTTACTCGGAGGAGGGCGATCCACTGAAACCTAACTCGCCCTACGCTGCCAGCAAAGCCTCAGCGGAGCTGCTCATCCGCGCCTATGGCGTCACCTACAACCTGCCGGTCACCGTCACGCGCGGGTCGAACACCTTTGGCCCGTATCAATATCCGGAGAAGCTGCTGCCATTGTTCATCACCAACGCGATTGATGACCAGCCGCTCCCGCTCTACGGCGACGGCATGCAGGTGCGCGACTGGCTCTACGTCATGGACCACGTGCAGGGCATAGACCTGGTGCTGACGCGCGGCGAGCTGGGCGAGGTGTACAACCTGGGCGGGGAGAACGAGCGCCACAACATTGACGTGGTGCGCATGATGCTGGCCATCCTCGGCAAGCCCGAGTCACTGATCCGCCACGTCGCCGATCGCCCCGGCCACGACCGCCGCTACGCGCTGGACACGCGCAAGCTGCGCGCGCTGGGCTGGGCCCCGCGCAGCGACTTTGAGACCGCCCTGCGCGAGACAGTGAATTGGTACGTTAACAACGCCTGGTGGTGGCGCAAGATCAAGAGCGGCGAGTTCAAGGAGTTCTACCGCCGGCAATACGCCGAGCGGCTGGCCCAGGCTCCGTGACAGCTAACGAATGTTCGAGTTGACCTTCCTCGGCACCGCCGCCTCGGCCCCGCTGCCCAAGCGCGGGCTATCGTCGGCCATCGTCGCTCACGACGAGCACCGCTTCATGGTGGACTGCGGCGAGGGTACACAGCGTCAGTTGCTGAGCAGCGGGCTGGGCTTTCGCCGGTTGGAACACGTGCTGATCACCCATCCACACCTTGATCACATCCTGGGGCTAGCCGGCATTCTCTCTACACTCGGCCAGTGGGAAACCCTGGACCAGATGAACATCTACGGTGGTGAGAGCGCCCTCGACCGCATCGAGGACCTCATCCACCGGATCGTCTTTCGCGGGGCGCGTCCGCCAATTCAGATCAACTTGATCCGCATCCAGCCAGGCATCATCTTCCAGGGCGATGACTTCGACATACTTGCCTTCCCAGTGCGCCATCGCGGGCCGGATTGCTTTGGCTTTGTCTTCCAAGAACATTCGCGCCGGCCCTTCCTAAACGAGAAAGCCATTGCGCTGGGCGTGCCCCAAGGCCCAGAGCGGCGAACCCTGGTGAAGGGTCTCCCCATCACCCTGGCCGATGGCCGCGTGGTCTATCCCGATGACGTGCTGGGCGACCTCCAACCAGGGACCAAGCTGGTGCTCACCGGCGACATTGGCGACATTGACGGCCTGGAGCGCATCGCGCGCAACGCCCATGCCCTAGTTACTGAAGCCACCTACATGGAGGCCGACGCTGAGATCGCGCGCCAGAATGGGCACATCACGGCTGCCCAGGCCGCGCGATTGGCGCAGCGGGCCAACGCTCAACAGCTCATCCTTACCCACATCTCCGGGCGCTATCGCGAGCGCGACCTGGAAGCCGAGGCGCGCGCCATCTTCCCAAACACCGTGATCGCTCGCGACTTCGATACCTTCAAGATCAAGGCGCTGCACGAAGCGCCCAGGCCGGTTGAGTGACCTGCATTCCCCACAATGCCTGTCCTTCTGCTGATTCGACACGCGACGAACGATTTCGTGAAGACCGGCCGGCTGCCCGGGCGCACCCCGAACATCCACCTCAACGAGGAAGGCCGTCGGCAGGCCGAGGCGCTCGCCCGACTGCTGCGCGATCAGCCCCTGGACGCCATCTGCAGCAGCCCGCTCGAGCGGGCGATCGAGACCGCCTGGCGCATCGCAGCCGACCGCGGCCTGCCTGTGAGCATCCACCCTGACCTGGCTGATGTAGACAACGGCGACTACACCGGCATGGAGATCAAACGACTGAGCGAGGACGAGGCCACCCGCGACTTCTGGCGCACCGTGGTCGAGACGCCCTCACAGGCGCGCTTCCCCAACGGCGAGGGGCTGCTCGACATGCAGCAGCGGGTGGTGAAGGCATTAGAGGCGCTCGCCGCGGCGCACCCTGACCTGGAGATGCCGGCGCAGGCCGATCGCGCCGATGCGCCTGCGGAGAATAAGCCAAAGCGCCGCCCCCAGGTGATCGCCGTCGTCGCTCACGCCGACGTGATCAAGGCTGCGCTGGCCCACTATCTGGGCATGCCCTTCGACAACTTCCAGCGCCTGAGCATCGCCCCGGCCTCGATCAGCGCTGTCACCCTCGGCCACGACGACAAAACCGGCCGGCGCTACGTCGTGGTCAACTGCGTGAACCGCATCCCGCCTACATAGTAGCGCAGCGCGTCCCGTCAGTACAATCCGTCGCGCAATCGTGAGCTTATCAGTTCGGCAGCATCGTGCGCTCTCCCTCCTCGCGCTGACCTCCCTCATCTTATCTATCACCGCCCACATCGGCATTGCGTCGGCCCAGGCCTTACACAGCCGCGGCACAGTCCAGCCCTTTCCGCAACCGGTGTTCGGCGCAGAGGAACTCCGCCTGGGGGTGAACGCTGCCCTCGAGCAATACGACGATCAAACCCTTGACGCGCACCTGAGCGGGCTGGCTGCCATGGGCGTTCGCGCCTTGCGCCTGGAGTTCCGCTGGAACGGGCTGGAGCCAGCGCGCGGACAATTCGCCTGGGCCAGCAGCGACCGCATCCTACAGGCCGCTGCGCGCCACGGTCTCTCGGTCCTGCCGGTGCTATGGACGACGCCGGCTTGGGCGCGCGCACCTTCCGCCTCGGCGCGCTTCCCGCCCACGGAGACCGCGCCGCCCGCTGATCCAGAGGACTTCGCGCGCTTTGCCGGCGCGTTCGCTCGGCGCTATGGCCATCTGAAGACGGCCGATGGCCGACCGCTCCTGCTGGGCTACCAGATCTGGGACGAGCCTAACCTGAGCGCAGCATGGGGGAACGCGCTGATAGACCCGACGTATTACCTTCAGCTCCTGCGCGCTGCGCGCGCGGCAATCCGCATGGTTGACCGGCACGCGCGCATCGTGCTGGCCGGCCTGGCCCCCACCGTCGAGCAAAGCAACGTCAACCTCGCCCCACAGACCTTCCTGCTCAAGCTCTACCAACTAGGCGGGCACGAAGCGTTTGAGATCGCTGCGGCTAAGGCCTACGGCTTCGACTTCCCGCCAGACGACCGCCGCGTGGACGCCGGCGTGCTGAACTTCTCACACGTCATCCTGCTGCGTGAGATGATGGTCGCCCACAACGACGGCCATAAGGCCATCTGGATCACCCAGTTCGGCTGGAACGCGCTGCCTGCCGGCTGGCGCGGCGAACCCTCGATTTGGGGTCAAGTCAGCGAGGCCCAGCAGGCCGAATACATCCTGCGCGCCGTAGCGCGGGCCGCGCGTGAATGGCCATGGGCCGGCGCGATGTTCCTAGAGGCGTTACAACCTCGCCCCCGCCCGCAGTGTCCGGAGGCCAATGCGCTGTGGGGGTTTGCGCTGCTCGATCAAAACGGCAAACCGCGCCCGGCCTACCAGGCGCTGGCCCAAGCTGTGCCAATTGCTGCTCAAGCGCCGCGCGCCCAGCTCTTCGCCGACTGTCGCTACGCCCAGAGCCTCTACCGCACGCTCAACTTAGAGAACGTGATGACAGCGATACCAGAGGTGCTGGCGTCCAAGCCAGACTGCGCCGCGCCCAATCCGCGCGCGACGTTCAGCCCAGGCTGGCGCTTCGGCCAGCTCGGCGCGGACATTCCTGACCAGCCCGGCGCAAAAGCGACCTTCACCTTCAGCGGCGACGCACTCGCCCTGATCGTTCGGCGAGGCAACTACCGCGCCTACACCTTTGTGGAGATAAATGGCCAACCGGCCAACCGCTTGCCACGTGAGCCGCGCGGCGCTTATCTGATCATGACTTCGCCTGGCTTGTATCCAGTGATCGAGACGATCGCTGTAGCCGACGGGTTGGGAGAGGGGCAACACACGGCGACAATCACAGTCGATCGCGGCTGGAACCAGTGGTCTTTGATCGGTTGGAGCAGCAAGCCGGCTGATGACACGCCGTGGGAGCTGCTGCGCGGGCTGGCGATGCTCATGAGCGGCCTGAGCATCGCCGGCTTGTTCGTGAGCGTCCCCCGCGCGCATTGGGGCGCCTGGTGGCGTGTCCAAACTGCGCGCATAAGAGACCCCCTGGCTGTATGGCGCGCGGCGGTCGCTGCGCTGCTGCTTTGGCTTACGTCTGCCCTTACCTGGGCGCAGGACGCCGCCACAGCCTACCGCGCCCTCAATCTCGGCCCTCAGGTTGTCCTGAGCGGGCTGGCCTCCAGTGTGTTGTTCTGGTCGCCGGCGACGACGATCAGCTTGCTGGCCCTGATCGCGCTAGCGGCGCTGGTGCTGCTGAGGCTGGAGCTGGGGTTGATGCTGGTGGCATTCTTCATCCCCTTCTATCTACTGCCCCAACGCCTCTTTGAGCGGTCGTTTGCAATGGTCGAGCTATTGCTCTTGTTATGCGTTCTCTCGTGGGGTGCACATTGGATTCGGCGCATACGGGCTGAACCACGCCTGCCCCGTCTCCGACTGAACTTGCTCGACTGGAGCATCGCCGGGCTGGTTATCGTCGCGCTGCTCTCGGCGCTGCAGGCTGACTTTCAGGTCGAGGCATTTCGAGAGTGGCGCTTGGTGATCGTCGAGCCGGCCCTACTCTACTTGATGCTGCGGACATTCCCTGATGCTGACAGAAACCGCCTATTCGTGCTGGAAGCCTTCCTTTTGGGCGCGACGACCGTCGCAGCCATCGGACTGATCAACTACGCACAGGGGAACGTCGTTGCCGCTGAGTTCGGATTGCCGCGCATTAAGAGTGTCTTCGGGTCGCCCAACAACGACGCGCTCTTTTTGGAGCGCGCGCTGCCGCTCCTGCTGGCCAGCGTGGTCCTAGGCGTCAGGCATACCCCGCGCTGGTTTGCGCATCTCGCTGCCCTCATACCAATCGGCCTGGCCTTGCTGCTCACGCAATCGCGCGGCGCGCTGCTCCTGGGCTTGCCGGCGATGGCGATCACAATGGCGCTGTTGGCCGGCCGGCGCTGGCGCTGGCTGGGCATCGCGCTGTTGATCGCTGTTGGGCTGGGGTTCCTCGCGCTGCTTAGCGGCGCCGCCCAAGAGGCGCTAGCGGGCACGCGGCTGGCCGGCGCGCTGGACTTACAGCGCGGCACAGGATTCTTTCGCCTGAACCTGTGGCAGAGCGCCCTCACAATGTGGCGCGATCACGCGCTGTTGGGCGTCGGGCCAGATAACTTCCTATATGCCTATCGCAGCTTCTACATTCTGCCGGCAGCCTGGCAAGAGCCGAACCTCTCTCACCCGCACAACGTAGCGTTGGATTTCGCGGCGCGGCTGGGCGCGCTGGGTGTGATCATCGGCGTTGGGATGGTGGTGGGATACATTGTGCAGATTAGGCGCACGCTGCCGGTCAATCGCCCGCTTGCGGTTGGCTGCGCCGGCCTGTTGGCGGCCATGCTCGGCCACGGGCTGGTGGACCACAGCTTCTTCCTGATCGAGCTGGCCTATCCGTTCATGCTCACTGCGGGCTTGATGTCCGTTAGCACGCGCGGCGGATTAGCACGTGACGACCATGGATGAAGCCACGACGCTGCCACCGACCGAGACGCGCAAGGCGCGCTGTCGGACCTACCCCGCACTGGGCGAGCGCGCTGCGCTCTGGTACTTTCCCCAACTTACCGGCGGAACCATGCGTGTGCTGCGCAATGCGTTGTGCATCTACATAGCGCGCATCGCCCCTAGCTTCGGCATCAAGCGCTTTCTTCTGCGCCTCACCGGCGCCCAGATCGCGCCCCACGCGGCGATCGGGCTGGGAGTCACGCTGGACATCTTCTTCCCACAGGACATCACTATCGAGGACGACGCTACCATCGGCTACAACACCACCATCCTGGCTCACGAATTCACTTACCGCGAGTGGCGACGCGGGCCAGTGCGGATCGCACGCGGCGCAACAGTGGGTGCCAACTGCACTATCCTGCCCGGTGTAGTGATCGGAGAAGGCGCGGTCGTCAGCGCGATGAGCCTGGTCAATCGAGACGTTCCAGCCGGCGCGTTCGTCGGCGGCGTGCCAATTCGGTTATTGCGCTCAGCGTAAACTATCCACTAGGAGGCTGAGATGCAACGGGTAGGCTTTATGCTCAAGGTGAAACCCCACCTGATCGAGGAATACAAACAGCGCCATCGCGCCGTCTGGCCGGAGATGCTCCAGGCGCTGCGCGAGACGGGCTGGCACAATTACTCGATCTTTATGCACAGCGACGGCACCTTATTCTTCTACGTGGAGACGCCCGACTTCCAGGCAGCCTTGCAGGGCATGGCGTCCCGCGATGTGAACACCCGCTGGCAGGAATACATGAAAGACTTCTTTGAGGACACCGGCGGCAAGCACGCCGACCAGAGCTTTATCCTTCTTGAGGAGGTCTTTCACCTGGACTGATCTCGACCACCAAAAGGACACGTGATGAACCATTACTCCCTGCTCGCTGAACAACTGGCCAACAAAGGCATTGACGTAGACGTAGTAAAGGCCAAGCTCAAAGCCCAGCACATCGAGTTACCGTCATGGGGCTTCGCCAACACCGGCACGCGCTTCAAGACCTACGCCTGGCCAGGCGCCGCACGGAACATCTACGAGAAGCTGGCCGATGCTGCTTACGTCCATAAGCTCACCGGCGTCTGTCCATCCGTGGCCATCCACATCCCCTGGGATAAGGTGGAGGACTGGCGCGCCCTTGCTGAATACGCCCAAGCGCAAGGCGTGCGGATCGGCGCTGTAAACACCAACACCTTCCAGGCCGACCGCTATAAGTGGGGCAGCATCACCAACGCTGACCCCGCCATCCGCCAGATCGCCTTTGAGCACCACCTGGAGTGCATCACCATCGCCCAACAAGTCGGCTCGACCACGCTAAGCCTGTGGTATGGCGACGGCACGAACTACGCCGGCCAGGAGTCGTTTGTCGCGCGCCGCCATCGCATGATCGAATTTCTCCAGCGGGTCTACGCGGCGCTGCCGGAATCTATGCGCATGTTGATCGAATACAAGTTCTACGAGCCAGCCTTCTACCACACCGACCTGGCCGACTGGGGTCAGGCCTACGCGATATGCCTCAAGCTGGGGCCACGTGCCCAGGTGCTGGTTGATCTTGGCCACCATGCCCACGGCGTGAACATCGAGCACATCGTGGCCACGCTGCTCGACGAAGGCCGGCTGGGAGGCTTCCACTTCAACAACCGCAAATATGGCGACGACGACCTGATCGTGGGCACGATTAACCCATTTGAGCTGTTTCTCATCTTCAACGAGCTTGTAGCAGCCGGGGATGCGGCCAAAGACGTGGCCTACATGATTGATCAGTGCCACATGATAGAGCCGAAGATCGAAGCAATGGTACAAAGCGTGGTCAATATCCAGACCGCTTACGCCAAGGCGCTAATCGTGAATCGCGCTGCCTTGCGCGCGCGACAGGAGGCACACAACGTGTTGGGTGCGCATCGCATATTGATGGATGCCTTCGAGACCGACGTGCGACCGCTGCTGGCGCAGGTGCGCCAGGAAATGGGCCTGCACCCCGACCCAATCGCTGCGTTGCACCAGAGTGGCTACGAGCAGAAGATCGCTGCCGAGCGCGGCGTCAGCCAAGCCGGTGGCGGCTTCCCAGAAGGAGACTGAGCTGCGCGATGGGGCTCAACGGATTTATTGACCTGCGCTCCGACACGCTTACCGTCCCCACGCCGGCCATGCGCGAGGCGATGGCCGCTGCTGAAGTCGGCGACGACGTCTTCGGCGAAGACCCAACCGTTAACCTGCTGGAGGAGATGGCCGCCGAGCGCCTGGGACACGAGGCAGCCTTGCTGGTATGCAGCGGGACGATGGGCAACTTGGTCGCTCTGCTGACGCACTGCGAGCGTGGCGACGAGGTGGTCGTCGGCGACAATGCGCATGTCTACGTCTACGAAGCCGGTGGCCTCTCCGCGGTTGGCGGCATCTTGCCACATGTGCTCCCCAATCAACCAGATGGCACGCTGGACGTAGACGACATCGCAGCCGCCATCCGGCCGGATAACCCCCACTACCCGGTCACGCGCGCGATCGTCCTGGAGAACACGCACAACCGCATGGGCGGCGCCTACTTAACGCCGGAATACACGGCCCACGTCGCAACGTTGGCCCGCGACCGCGGGCTGAAGCTCCACATAGACGGTGCGCGCATCTTCAACGCAGCCGTTGCACAGGGCGTAGACGTCAAAGCTCTGGCTCAGCCGGCAGATAGCGTGACGTTCTGCCTGAGCAAAGGGCTGAGCGCGCCGGTTGGCTCAATCCTGTGCGGCTCGCGCCAGTTCATCCAGAAAGCCCGCCGTCGGCGCAAGCTGCTGGGCGGTGGCCTGCGACAGGCCGGCGTGATCGCTGCCGCCGGGATCGTGGCCTTGGAACAGATGGTGGATCGCTTGCGCGAAGACCACGCCAATGCCCAAGTGCTGGCCCAGGGCATCGCGCAGGTAGCAGGCTTATGCCTCAGACCAATGCAGGTGCCCACCAACATGGTGTATTTCGACCTGGACCCGACCTTGCCCTTCGACGCTGCGGCCTTGTGCCAGCGCGCCGCAGCCGAAGGGGTGAAGATGTTACCGGTCGGACCGCGCCGCATTCGCGCCGTCACTCATTGCTACGTCTCGCGTGCCGACGCCGAGACTGCAGCCCAGGTGATCGCGCATGCTGTTCACGACTGGCGCGAACCTACCAGCCAAGCGGCTGCGCTCGCCTACTGAGTGCGCATCGCATCCAGCAGCGCTCCCGGCACAAGCGCTGACAGTGCGCCATTTCCTGCGTGCTCCGCGCCGCCGCGTGAGATCTACAAGCCTGCCCCTTTGGCTGTGAATGCGATCCAAACGCCCGCGCTTAAACATCGCTCGCTATACTCACGCGCTGGATATGCGCACGTTGATGGCCATCTTCGCTCATCCCGACGATGAGTCATTCGGCCCAGGCGGGACGCTGGCGAAGTATGCCTACAACGGCGTCGCTGTGCATTACTTATGCGGCACGCGCGGCGAATCCGGCACTGTAGATCCCGAGCGCCTGAATGGCTATCCTGACGTCGCTGCCTTGCGCACGGCGGAGCTGATGTGCGCTGCGCGCGCGCTGCGGCTGGCCGGCGTGCACTTTTTGGGCTATCGCGACTCCGGCATGGCCGGCGCGCAGACTAACACGCAGACCGGCACACTGCATGCGGCCCTGCTCGACGAAGTCGCCGAGCGAATCATCGAGCACATCGCACGGCTGCGCCCCGACGTGATCATCACCCACGACCAATACGGCGGCTACGGCCACCCCGACCATGTCAAGCTGCACCGCGCAACCCTGCGCGCCTACGCGCTGCGCTATGGGATTGAATGGGAACACCAGAGCGACGGGCGCTGGCTACCGATCCGCCAGGACGCGCCAGCGCCGCGCCTCTACTTCGCCACATTCCCCAAAACCCTGCTTCGCTTAGCTGTGCGCATCCTGCCATTGCTGGGCCAAAATCCCCGCAGGTTTGGGCGCAACGGCGATATTGACCTGGTGCAGATCGCCTCTTGGAACGTGCCGATCACCACGCGGATCGACACGCGCCGTTACGTCGCAATCAAGCAGCAGGCAGCCGACTGCCATGCCAGCCAGCTGTCGTTTGGCCGGCGCAGCCGCATTCAGCGCTTCCTCTTCCGCCGCAATCAAGGCACGGAATACTTCTCCCGCGCGCTGCCACCTTACCAGCGCGGCGAGCCACTGGAGACCGGCTTGTTTGGGGATTAGACCGGATGGGGATCGCTTTTTTCGACATGGATAAGACGCTGCTCAGCAAGAGCAGCAGCTCGCTATACGTGCGCTACCTGTGGCGGCACCGTTTGATCTCGCTCAGCGAGGTGCTGGAAGTGATGCTCGTCACGGCGCAGTATTCGCTGAATATGTTGAACTTCCCGATGGCAATGGCCCGCCTTAGCCGGCGCGTGCAGGGCGGCGATGCAACGGTGACGAAAGCCCTATGCGATCGCTGGGCAGAGGAAGAACTGTTGAGCTACATCGCGCCCCGCGCGCTGGCCCGCTTGCGAGACCACCAAGCACGCGGCGATCATGTGGTCCTGCTCTCCGCATCCACCCAGTTCGCTGTCGAGCCGGTGGCCCGCCACCTCGGCATCCCCTTTCGCTGCACCGAGCTGGAAGTGTCGGACGGGAAGTTCACCGGCGGCGTCGTCGGTGAGCCATGCTATGGCGAGGGCAAGCGCATCTGGGCTGAGCGCATCGCTTCGGAGCGCGGCGTGCCGCTTAGCGCGTGCACTTTCTACACTGACTCCTACTCCGACCGCCCACTGCTAGACGCGGTTGGACATCCCGTGGTGGTCAACCCCGACCGCGCCCTGCGCCGCTATGCGCGGCAGCGCGGTTGGCCGATTGAATACTTCTACTGAGCATTTGACCGCCGCGTTGCGCGCTGCTTCGCCGGCCATTTAAGACGGTCAGCTTGCGTATTGCATCATCCTGGCTACAATCGCGCCTAAATCTTTTCAGGAGCGGCAAAATAACCGATGACTACCTATCGCCTTTTACTCGTCGCTTTAGGCGCGCTTATCTTAACCGGCTGCGCTGCCCCGCCGCCTGCTGCAGCCCCCGCTGAGAAGGATCTGCTGGACATCATCCGTGAGCGCGGCGTGATGCGCGTGAGCACCGACGCCAACTACGCCCCGCAGAGCTACTTCGACGAGCAGACCAAGACCTGGACCGGCTTCGACATAGACGTCGCTTACGAAGTGGGCCGTCGGCTGGGCGTGCAAGTGGAGTTTGTCACGCCCGATTGGAGCGCGATCACTGCCGGCAACTGGGCGCGCCGCTGGGACGTCAGCATCGGCAGCATGACCATCACCCCAGAGCGCGAGAAGGTGCTCGACTTCACGCCACCCTATTACTACACTGCTGCTCAGTTCGGTGTGCGCAGCGACCTTCAGGACGCTATCAAGGGCCTGGATGACCTGGCCGGCAAGACGATCTGCGTTGGCGAGGCCACCGTTTACGAGGAATATCTCAACGGCAAACTCAACATCGAGGGCATCCTGGTCCAGCCACCGGCCGATGTGAAAGTTGCTACTGTCAAGACCGACTTGGAGTGCATCCAGTCCATGCAAGCTGGGCGCAAGGACTACGACGCGGTGCTGACCGCATCAAACGTGCTGGATAGCGCGATCAAGAACGGCGCGCCGGTGGCTGTGGTCGGGCCGGCTGTGTTCGCCGACCGCATCGGGATCAGCATAGACAAAGCCGCCAAGCCGAACGCTAAGTTCCTGGCTGCGCTCAGCAAGATCGTGGAAGACATGCACGCCGATGGCACGCTCTCGGCGCTATCCAAGAAGCACTTCAACGGCTTTGATCTAACCAAGCTGCCTCGCTAGGTTGGGCGCCCGACCTGCCCACGTTCGCATCCTGAGTCGGACAGTGTCGCCCCTGCGTCGCGCCCTGTCGTTCAACGCCAGGGTCGTCATCGTCTGGGTGACGATCTTGGCATGCATCACTGCTTTCCTGGCAGCGATCGGCCTTGACCTGGCGTTCATCGCCGAATGGTGGGGGTTCATTGTATACGGCGCTGGCACGCCGGAGGTTTTTCGCGTCGGGCTCATGATGACGCTATATATCTCGGCGCTCTCTATCATTGGGGCAGTCATTTTGGCGTTCTTCGGCGCGCTAGGCCGGCTCTCCAAAAACCCGATCGCCTACGGCATCGCCACCTTCTACGTCTCGTTCATCCGCGGCACGCCTTTTTTAATCCAAATCTTTCTGCTCTTCTTCGGCCTGCCCCAAATCAACCAGCAGCTTAACCAGTTGATCCCTGGCTTTGAGAAGCAATATCCGCTCATCAGTAGCCTGCTCTTGCTGCCAGCCGTGCCCACCGGCATCCTCGCCCTAGCGATCAACTACGGCGCTTACATGACCGAGACCTTCCGGGCAGGTATTCAGTCGATCAGCAAGGGTCAGCGCGAGGCCGCCTACGCGCTGGGCATGACGCCCTGGCAAACGATGCGCCTGATCATCCTGCCCCAGGCGCTCCGCGTCGTCATCCCGCCGATCGGCAACGAGTTCATCGCCATGACCAAGGATTCTGCGCTGGTCTCGGTGATTGGCGTTCAGGAGCTGCTCTGGCGCGCCCAGAAGGTGGGGCAGCAATACTTCCACTCCATGGAAACCCTGTTGGTGGCTGCTGCGTTCTACTGGGGAATGACCATCGCGCTGCAAGCCGCGCAGGCGCGCCTAGAGCGCTGGCTGGGGCGCAGCGATCGCTAGGCCGTAAGCACACGCTGAGTTCGGCAGGTGCATATACAGCCAGGGGCAAGGCTGATCCTCACGCGGAGACACGAAAAGCGCGGAGAACTAAAGAAAGCGCAGCATTCCTGTCGGCCTCTCTGACCGCCTAGCAGGCGGCGCTTCCAGGAGATCGCGTCGCCCCTACTGGTGAATGCACCCAGTCTGGCGGGTGCATTCACAGCCAGGGGCAAAACCTTGGGTGGGCAACGGCAGTGCCGTCCCCCACCCTCTCACTTCGCTGGCAGCATCGCTTGTGGAAGATGCCCCTATGGGTGAACGCACCCAGTCTGGCTATTGTCGCGGACGCATGATACAATTTTGCTTAACTTTTGAGCATCGTGCGATGGCTCAAAAGCAGCGCGAGAAGAGGAGAGAGGAGTCTGAGGATGTCCACGTTTAACGGTTATCACGATTCGACGACCAATCCCCCAGCCATGACGCTCACCCCCGCAGCCGAGGCCAAGCTGCGCGAGCTGATGACACAGCGCAACATCCCCAACTACGGGTTGCGGGTCTTCGTGGCTGGCGGCGGATGCTCTGGTCTGCAATATGGCATGGCGTTCGAGGCTCAACCCCGCGAATTTGACACCGTGGTGAACCAAAACGGCATCCGGCTCTTCATTGACCCCACCAGCTTGATGTACCTGAGCGGCGCGTCCATTGACTTCATAGACAGCCTGATGGGCGGTGGATTCAAGATTGATAACCCTAACGCAGTATCATCCTGTGGCTGCGGCAGCTCCTTCCGCACCAGGGAGAGCAGCACAACCGACGAAGGGGCAAGCTGCGGCTCCGGCTGCGGTTGCCACTAGTCGGCATTTGGGCACACGACATCAACGCAAGCCCGGCAAGCGCGCTGCTAACTCCAGGCAAGCAGCTACATTAACGCTTGCTGAAACCCATCGTCCGCTCTGGTTGTAAGCTAGTGGCGCAGTGTTGAAGAACCTGCTCACACCAAAGCTCAAATCAAACAGCAAAGAGCCAAGGCGGCTGTGGCTGGATTTGGGCGACTTGGGCGACTTGGTCAACCCCGCCGGCCCGCATGAACAATGGCAGGATCACGGCATGGGCCTGCTGCGCACCATCCTGCACCAGAACGGCCTGATGACCGACATGTTCAGCACCCGCCAGTGCACGAGCTGGGAAGAGGTGGAACGGCGCATGAAGGGTTACGACATGCTGATCATGAACGTGCGCAGCTACACCTATCCAATTGCTTACCGCGCTGCCAAAATCTTCAAGAAGGTTAACCCACAAGGCATTGTGCTCACTGGCGGCATGCACGCCACTGTCGCCCTGGATGAGATGCTGGCCGTGCCGGAGTTCGATAGGATCTGCCAAGGGCCAGGCGAGAACATCATCGTGAACCTGGTCGCCAATCCCGACGCCTTTCCGCGCGTCATCCTGGGCATCGGCGCTAAGAGCATGGCGGAGTGGCCGATGATCGACCGCACGCTTTGGCCAGAGCCGGCCAGCAAAAAGCTCGCTGCCAAGTTTAATTGGCCGCTGGAGCCGGAATGCGGTTGGGGGCCACCGCCAGTCGCCACCATCCTCACCAGCCGCGTCTGCCCATGGCAATGTGCGTTCTGCAACGAGAACAGCTACATCCCCAACATGGGCCGCCGGCCAGTTGAGATGGTCATCGAGGAGCTGAACTACCTGGACGAGACCTACGGCCCGATTGGCTCGGTGGTCATCCACGACTCGATGTTCTTCCAGAACCCCTCCTGGCTGGAGGAGTGGCTGGACAAATATCCGAAGTATGCCAATAAGACTTGGCCGTACTGGGCGGCTGCCCGCGCCGACACCGTCCGCCAATGGCCGGAGCTATTCGAGGCGCTGGTGCGCAAGACCAATTGGCACATCGTCTCGATCGGTTTTGAAAGTGGCAGCGACCGCGTCCTGAAGATTCTGAACAAGGAGTGCACCGAAGAAGATAACTACTTCGCCATTGACTTGCTCACGCGCATCGGCGATGACATGGAGGCCAAGGGGCTGGAACCGCCGATATTCTGGAGCAACATCATGCTCGGCATCCCAGGGGAAACCCGCGAGGACGCCTTTAAGACCATGCGCATGCTCAAGTACACCAAGCGGATCATGCCCTCGATCTCGTTCTACGCGCCCTATCCTGGCTCCGCCCTCGGCCATCAGCTTATCGCCGAAGGTAAAAGCCTGATGTCGAAGGAGAATTACCACCGCTACCCAGACGACGAGAAAGTGAAGGGCATTGATTACCAGTTTTACCGAGATCTGCTGAGCGGCAAATACGATGACGAGATCAATCGCGGTCTGCTAACTATCCGACAGACGCGCAAGGACTTCTGGGACGCTTTGGCCAAGGCTTAGCGCAAACTGGATGACTCTGTTTTCAAGGAGGTCCTATGAGCAGCTTTTCTAACCCGCACTACATGTATCTTTTCGAGATGAAGAACGGCAAGAAGAAGCTGGCTTATGGACAATCGCCGGAAGACGCCTTGAAGATCCTCTCCTACCGCCTGACCAAAGAGGAGATGGCGCAGATCATCCCAGACCAGTACACGAAGATCAACCAGCGGCAGCTTCAAGAGTACGTAGACCTGCTAGGGTGACCTCTACAAGGATGCTGCTGAGCGAGAGCCAGCGCCGGCTGCTGCTCGCTATGGCTCAGGGCATGCGTCTTAAGGATCACCGCGACATCGAAGGCCACAAGACGTATGCCCTCCATTCCCCCGACGATAGCCGTCAGCCAGTTGACCCGAACGACGTTGCGACGCTGGTTGACCTTGGCTTGATCAGCAGCAACAAGAAGTTCCCCTCCGCCACATACTGGCTCACTGAGCATGGGAAGCGCATTGCGCAGCTATTGCTCCGCCAGTCCTGAGACCGCGCGCCAATAGACGCGGCTTTCTTATAATGCCCATTCCACACAAAATGCGCGGCATTACCATCTTCAGCGGCAACGCCCATCCTCAGCTCGCCGAGGAAATCTGCCAGTATTTGGGCATCCCTCTTTCACCTGTGCATATCCAGCGCTTCAGCAATGACTGTATCCAGGTCCAGCTCCTCGCTAGTTGCCGCGAGGCCGACGTGTTCTTCATCCAGCCGCTATGTCCGCCGGTGCAAGAGAATCTGATGGAGCTTTTGCAGATGTTAGATGCGGCCAAAGGATCCGCTGCGGCGCGCCTGACGGCCGTGATCCCGCACTATGCCTATGCCCGCTCGGACAAGAAGGATGCCCCGCGCATCTCGATCGCTGGCCGGCTGGTCGCTGACCTGCTCAAGACCGCTGGCGCGGATCGCGTGATCACAATGACGCTGCACTCGCCCCAGGTGCACGGCTTCTTTAGTGTGCCGGTGGATCACCTCAACGCCCTGGTCACGCTGGCCCGCTACTTCAAGGAGCGCGGCAATCTGGAGAACACCATCGTCGTCTCCCCCGACCTGGGCAACGCCAAATCAGCCGCCAAGTTCGCCCGTTTGCTGAAGCTGCCGGTGGCCGCCGGCAGCAAGCAGCGGTTATCGGACGACCGCGTGGTGATCGACGACATCGTCGGCGATGTAGAGGGCAAGGACATCATCGTGCTGGACGACGAGATCGCCAACGGCGGCACGATCATCGAGACGCTGCGCTGCTTGCGCCACCGTAAGGCGCGCCGCTTGTCGGTGGCCTGCACACATGGCCTGTTCACTGGCCCGGCCATCGAACGCCTGGGCGCGCAGACCGACCTGGAAGAGATCGTCACCACCAACACCGTGCCCGTACCGCCGGAGAAGCGCCTGCCAAACTTGCGCGTGCTCTCGATCGCCCCGCTGCTGGCTGAAGCCATCCGCCGCACGCACAACGGCGAATCCATCAGCAGCATGTTCGAGGAAGAGATCTAGCGCGCGCCTGGATCGTCAAACGATAGCTCCACCCACTGCGCGCGATCCGTCTCAACAAAACCAAACGCATACCCTCCGCCGCGCGCTGCGGTGATCTTGTAGTTGTCTATCCAAGCCACAAAGCCCAGAGGACCAGCCGGCGACGACGCACGCATGACCTCTTGACCGTCTACGCGAAAGACGGTCGTCGCCGGCAGCCAGTCCAACTCGTAGAGATGCCAGGCCGTCATGTCGAGATGTAAAGGCACAGCGCGCGCCCGAACGAAGGTCTGCCCTGCGACCAGCGCCAACGCAGATATGCCCGGCAATCGCAACGCCAAGTTACCCAGGCGAATGAGTGCTCTCGTCAGCATGGCTGCCCTGCCCTCACCTTCCGTTGAGGGCAGCGGTGAATTGACGACAGCCGCGTAAAAGCCACCGCCGGGGAGTGGCGATCCAAGCGGCATGCACGACTCCGGCGAGCTGTAGAAGAACCAGGCATTGCGAGGCGGCTCAAGCACCGCCCCCTGCCGAGTGAACGGGTGATTCCAGAAGCCAAAGCCGGCTGTGCCCTTCAAGACGCCTGCCGGCTGCGAGAAGCGCGCCCAGAGCTTCAACTGCTGCGGCGGGTGGTTGGAGAATCGGCGCGGCAAGGCGTGGTCGTAATCATCAAGCTGCGCGTCGGTGTAGGCCGAAGCGCACGTAGGCGGCACCAGCAGCCGAAATCGCTGGCCGTCTCGCTCTAGCCACCCGCCATTCACCAAGTGCGGCTTTAGACCTGCTCTCATTCTGCTGCTTAACTATGCCACACGGCGACTTGACTTTTCCCGATGCACCTTTACAATGGGGCTGTCATCGGAATAATCCGATGAATCCGAATTATCAGATCGATCAGGTGAAGACCTATCATGCCGCGCACCTTGGATGGTTTCGACTTGCTCGCTTTCATCGTCGAGCGTGGGCTACAGGCAGGTGACAGACTGCCTGCGCTGGAAGAACTTAGCGCCGAGCTACAGATCAGCATCGGCAAGCTGCGCGAGCAGTTGGAAGTGGCCCGCACGCTGGGATTGGTGGAAGTCAAGCCGCGCACTGGCATTCGCGTGTGTCCCTACAACTTCCTGCCAGCCGTGCGGCTGAGCCTGCTCTACGCCCTAGCGCAGGATCGCCGGCTGTTTGATGCCTACAGCGCGCTGCGCAACTACGTGGAGTTTGCCTTCTTCCACGAGGCTGTGGCGCTGCTCACTGCCGAAGATCACAGCTATCTCAAGTCGCTCGTTGAACGCGCCTTTGCCAAGCTCGACGAAGACCCACCGCGCATCCCTCATGTCGAACACCGCGAATTGCACTTGACGATCTACCGCCGCTTGAACAATCCCTTCGTTCGCGGCCTGCTGGAGGCCTACTGGGACGCCTACGAAGCAGAAGGGTTAAGCGTGTTCTCGGACTACGACTACCTGCACGAGGTGTGGACGCATCACGCCGAGATCGTCAACGCTATCGCAGCCGGCGACATCGACAAAGCCTATCAATGGCTCGTCCGACACACTGAGCTACTCCAGCAGCATCCAAAGGCGCGCGCGGCGCGCAACGCCATCAGTAAGAGCACAGTGCGCCAGCCGGCAATCGCCTGACGGGCGCACTGCAAATACCAGAACCCGAGATGGTTCAGGAGAGAACGATGATCAGAGAATACATACCCCAGGCCGAGTATGTGGCCGAACCCCCACCTCAGCGAGAGGTCAGTCCAGCAATCGCCAACAGGGAACCGATTGTCAACGACTTTTCGATCACCGCCGCCACGAAGAATGGCTCCGGCAGCCAGACCTCCAACGCCGTGCTGCTCCGGGCGCTGTTCAAGATGGGCATCCCCGTGAGCGGCAAAAACCTCTTTCCATCGAACATCCAGGGCCGCCCAACCTGGTACACCATCCGGCTGAGCAAGGATGGTTACACCGCCCGTCGCGAGACCACTGAGATCATGATCGTGCTGAACCCCGAGACGGCGCTGGAGGACCACCAGAACACGGCGCCGGGCGGCGTGTTCATGTATGCCGATGACATCGCCCTGCCGGCGCGCCGCGATGACTTGCACTACTACCCGATCCCAGTCAAGGAGCTATCCCGAAAATACGAATCTGACCCTAAGCTGCGCACTTATGTGGCCAATATGGTTTACGTTGGCGCAATCGCCCAGTTATTGGGCATTGACCTGAGCGAGATCGAAGCCGCCTTGATGTTCCACTTCAAGGGCAAGGCGAAGCCGGTGGAGAGCAACATGCGCGTAGTGCGCGCCGCGGCTGCCTGGGCAGCCGAACACCTGGTCAAGACCGACCCATACCGCGTGACCCGCATGGATAAGACCAAAGGGCTGATCATGGTGGACGGCAACACCGCTGCTGCCCTGGGCGCCATCTACGGCGGGGTGAGCTTCGCAGCCTGGTACCCGATCACGCCGGCCACCAGCCTGGCCGATGCGCTCAACGAATACCTACCTAAGCTGCGCATCGATCCGGAGACCGGCGCACCCACCTATGCGGTGGTCCAGGCGGAGGACGAGCTGGCCGCGCTGGGCATGGTGCTGGGCGCGGGCTGGGCTGGCGCGCGCGCCATGACCTCAACCAGTGGGCCAGGCATCTCGCTGATGGCTGAGTTCACCGGCTTGGGCTACTTCGCCGAGATCCCCGCCGTGATATGGGACGTGCAGCGCGTCGGGCCGGCAACCGGGCTCCCCACCCGCGTCTCTCAAGGTGACATCATCGCGGCATACTGGCTGGGCCACGGCGACACCAAGCATCCTGTGCTACTGCCCGGTTCGGTGTATGAGTGTTTCGAGTTCGGCTGGCGCGCCTTTGACCTGGCCGAGCGGCTACAAACGCCGATCTTCGTGCTCAGCGACCTTGACCTGGGCATGAACCAATGGATGAGCCGGCCCTTCGACTACCCGGAAGAGCCGATGGACCGTGGCAAAGTGCTCACTGCCGAGCAGGTGAACGCCACCCGCGGCTTCGCCCGCTACAAGGACGTGGACGGGGATGGCATCGGCTGGCGCACGCTGCCGGGGACTGACAGCCCGTTCGCTGCCTATTTCACCCGTGGCTCCGGTCACAACGAGCGCGCGATGCTCTCTGAGCGCGCCGAGGACTGGGAGAACAACATGGACCGCCTGGCCCGCAAGTTCGAGACGGCTCGCAAGCTCATGCCACGCCCCGTGGTCGAACTCGTCGAAGGCGCAGAGGTAGGCATCATCGGCTTTGGATCCACCGACCCAGCCATCCAGGAAGCGCGCACCATGCTGGCGGCCAGGGGCATCCGCACTTCTTACTTGCGCCTGCGCGCGCTGCCGATGAACGATGACACGACGATGTTCCTGGCCAGCCACCGCCGCGTCTACGTGGTGGAAATGAACAGCGACGCGCAAATGTGCCAACTGGTGCGCCTACACTCGCCCAAAGACGCCACCAAGGTACGGCCGGCCAACCACAGCGACGGCTTGCCGCTCACAGCCGACTGGGTGTATCAGGAGATCCTCTATCAGGAGACCCGCTACTAAGGCAGCCAATGAGGAGGAATCAAACATGGAGAAGAACGGAATGATCGCAAATAACGCGCAGCCGGCCAAGCCCAGCGCGAACATCATCGGCCTGACCAAGAGCGACTACAAGGGCCTGGAGTCCACGCTGTGCAACGGCTGCGGGCACGACTCAATCTCATCGCAGATCATCACTGCCTGCTATGAGCTGGGGCTGAAGCCCGAGCGAATCGTCAAGTTCAGCGGGATCGGATGCAGCAGCAAATCCCCAGCCTACTTCCTTAGCCGCTCGTTTGGCTTCAACGCCCTGCATGGGCGCATGCCGTCAGTCGCTCAAGGTGCGCTATTGGCCAACCACACCCTGCTCGGCTTGGGCGTGAGCGGCGATGGCGACACCGGCAGCATCGGCCTTGGGCAGTTCATGCACCTTATCCGCCGCAACCTGCGCATGGTATACGTCATCGAGAACAACGGTGTGTATGGTCTGACCAAGGGCCAATTCTCGGCCACCGCGGACATCGGCCAGGAGCTGAAGTACGCCGGGCGCAACGAGTTCCCGCCGATTGACCTTTGCCGCGCTGCGATCGTGGCGGATTGCGGCTTCGTAGCACGATCGTTTGCCGGTGACCCCAAGCAAGTCGTCTCGCTGCTGAAGGCGGCCTTTAGCCACCGCGGCACAGCCGTGATTGACATCATCAGCCCCTGCGTCACTTTCAACAACCGCGACGACAGCACCAAAAGCTACACTTGGGGCCGCGCTCACGACGAGCGCGTGAATGACTTTGGCTTCGTCATGTCGCAGGAGGAGATCGTCGTGGACTATGCTGAGGGCGAGACCAAGGAGGTGGAACTATTCGATGGCTCGAAGATCGTGCTCAAGAAGCTCGACAGCAGCCACGACCCCACCGACAAACAGGCCGCCCTTCGCCTACTCACCAAGGCGCACGACGAGCAACTGTTCGTCACCGGCCTGCTCTACATAAACGGCGAGCGGCCCAGCCTGGCCGAGACATATGGCCTGGTCAAGCCGCTGGCCTCGTACCAGCAAGACAAACTGCGCCCCTCGCGCGAGAGCTTGCAGAAGATCATGGCCGGCATGTTCTAAAAAGCGAAGAAGCCCTCGGCAGGCGTTTGCCGAGGGCTTCTTCGCTTATTCTCACGTAACTCAGGCGCTCAGTTGCTGGCGCAGCGCATTCACCTTGCTCAGCACGCTGTCGTCTATCACTTTGTCCCCGATGCGGACCACCAGTCCACCCAAGATGGCGGGGTTGACCTCAAAGGTGATGTGCTCAATAGCTCCGATCTGGCGGGACAGATCCTCCTTAACGCGACTCTGCTCCTCGGGCGTGAGCGGCAGCGCGCTGGTTACCACGACTGGCGCGCTGTCCACCGCAACGCCCGCGATGTTGGCCGCCGGCACCTTGCTGAAGAACTCGTTGATGAGCGCGCGCTGACGCTGGGCATCCAGCGATTCGCCGACCAGCTTGTTGGTCGCAGCGATCACCAGCGCGACGATCTGGTTGCGCGCCTCGGCCAGTAACTGATTGCGCTCAGCCTGAGCATCTATGCGCGCTTGCTGGCGCATGCGCTCGACCTCCGCCAGCGCTTCCTGGCGAATGCGCTGGGCTTCTTGCTGGGCAGCGTTCAGCGCCTCGGCGCGGATGCGTTGCGCTTCGATGCTGGCCTCGTTGAGCTTAGCCTGATAGTCCTTCTCTACGTTTGCTAGCCGCTCATCGGCCAGGCGCGCATTCTCCAGGCTCTCTTCGATCCGCTTGCGGCGCGCCTCCAAGTTGCGCAGCACCGGCCGGATCACCATGCCGTTCAGGAAGTACATGATCAGCAGGAAGTTGATGGCCTGGGCGAGGAACTGAACCAGGTTGATGCCCAGCCCTTCGAAGGGGTTGGCTGCGCCACCACCACCCTCTGCTGCGATCTGCGTAATGGCTACAAACGGCGACACTGGTCTCCTCCTAGATTTACCGTCAGCCGGTGAAAGCGAACAGGAGCAAGAAGGCGATCACGAGCGCGAAGATGGCCAGTGACTCAGCGAAGGCGATCACGAGGATCATGTATGTCTGGAGCGTTGACGTCACCTCGGGATTGCGTCCGATCGATATCAGGGCGCCCAGACCAGCCAGGCCAATGCCGATGCCTGGGCCGATCATGCCGGCGCCGCCGGCGATGCCAGCGCCAATGGCCTTACCGAGTACGAGCGATGCTTCTGGTTCCATAGCTTTCCTTTACTCCTCTTTAAGATAGTTTGATGACTAGTGCTCACCGTGGGCAACTGCCAGCGAGGTGAACACCGTGACGAGCATCATGAACACGAAGGCTTGAATGACCGCGATAGCGAACTCCAGGCCATAAAACACCGTGGGCAACAGCACCGGCAAGATGGAGGTCATCACGAACACCAGCACCGTGCCGGCGAACATGTTGCCGAAGAGTCGGAAGGAGAAAGAGACGATGCGGATGAACTCCGAGATCAGCTCTAGCGGGCCCACCAAGCCAGCTTGGATGTTGCCGATCAAGCCCTGCATCATCCCCTGCTGCGCGCGCCGCCAGGCATCCACTTGGATAAACCGGCTGAAGTAATGGATGCCGTTGGCGCGAATGCCCTGAATCTCAATGAACAGAAAGGCTATCACAGCCAGCGCCAAGGTAGTGCTGAGCGAGGACGTGGGGCGGCGCAGGAATGGGATCAGCGCCGCGCCTTTATTCGGATCAGTGCCGCCGGCAAGCGCAGGCGCGGCGGTCGCGTCGCTGGCCAGCGCAGCCAATTTGCTGCCGCTGGCAGCCAGCTTACCTTCGGCCTGTTCGAGGCTATACCCGCACGACTCTTTAAAGCCCTTGTCCACCTCATAGCCGGTGATCAGCCAGACGCCGCC
>Ga0308417_1000436_pt1 | contig 30845 bp, 33 predicted proteins | sample HotsprSampleOS65_FD_203528 | JGI IMG/M metagenome (GOLD analysis project Ga0308417, IMG submission 203528) | Hot spring phototrophic mat microbial communities from Octopus Spring, Yellowstone National Park, Wyoming, United States - 20090730_OS65 ...
CCATTATGGCGCGATCGCTGCCTGACGTGCGCGATGGCCTCAAGCCTGTCCACCGCCGGATCCTCTGGGCGATGCGCGAGCTGCGCCTGACGGCCTCCCAGCAGCCGAAGAAGTCGGCGCGCGTGGTTGGCGACGTCATCGGCAAGTTTCATCCCCACGGTGACCAGGCGGTCTATGACACGCTCGTGCGCATGGCCCAGCCCTTCGCCATGCGCTATCCCCTCGTCGATGGCCAGGGCAACTTCGGCAACATCGACGGCGACGGCGCGGCCGCGATGCGCTACACCGAGAGCCGCCTCACCGAGATCGCCGAGCGTCTGATGGAGGGGATCGAGGACGGCGGCGTGGATTTTCGCCCGACTTACGACGGAGCCGAGCGCGAGCCCGAGGTCATGCCGGCGGCCTTCCCCAATCTCCTCGCCAACGGCACCACCGGCATCGCGGTCGGCATGGCCACGAGCGTGCCGCCGCACAACCTCGGCGAGCTCTCCAAGGCCCTGTTGCTCCTGCTGAAGGAGGGGCCGCGCCTGCGCCAGAAGCCCCGCGACCTTACCGACCGCCTCCTCGCCCATATCCGAGGTCCCGACTTCCCTACCGGCGGTGTTCTCGTCGAGCCAGGGCCCTCCATGCGGGAGGCCTACCGTACGGGGCGCGGCTCCTTCCGTCTGCGTGCGCGCTGGGCCGTCGAGGACCTCGGCCGCGGCCAGTGGCAGGTGGTCGTCTCCGAGATCCCCTACGGTGTCCAGAAGTCTCGCCTGATGGAGCAAATCGCGGCGCTGTTGGAGGAGAAGAAACTCCCCGAGATCGAGGACGTACGCGACGAATCCGACGAGCAGGTCCGCCTTGTCGTCGTCCCGCGCGCCAAGACGATCGATGCTGCGACGATGATGGAGCGCCTCTTCCGCCTCTCCCAGCTCGAGATCCGCTTCCCCCTCAACCTCAACGTCCTTGGCCCCGACCGCAGCCCCCGCGTGATGGGCCTGCAAGATGCCCTGCAGGCCTTCCTTGACCACCGCCGGGACGTCATGCTCCGTCGGGCGCGCCGGCGCCTCGAGCGCATCGCGGATCGCCTCGAAATCGTCGAAGGCCTGCACATCGCCTATGCCAACCTCGACGCCGTGATCCGGATCATCCGCGAGAGCGACGAGCCGAAGCCCGAGTTGCAGAAGCGATTTAGGATGAGCGACCGCCAAGCCGAGCATGTGCTCGAGATGCGTCTGCGCTGGCTGCGCCGCCTTGACGAGCTCGCGCTGGCCGAGGAGCGCAAGGCGCTCCTCGTCGAGAAGGCCGACCTCGAGCGGCTGCTGGCCGACGAGGCCGTCCAGGACGAGCGCCTGGCCAACCAGATCCAGGCCTTTGCCGCCGAAGGTGCCAAGAACCAGGCGCTGTGGGCGCGCCGCACCGACGTCGCAGATGCCCCCTCCATCGACCTCGCAGCGCCCGAGGAAACCGTTCCAGCCGAGCCCATCACGGTGGTCTGCTCGCGCGCCGGATGGATCCGCGCTGCCCGAGGCCACCTCCCCGACGCCTCCTCCCTTGCCTTCAAGGAGGGTGATGGCCCGGCCTTCGTGATCCACGCCCAAAGCACCGACAAGATGATGGTGCTGGCATCCGACGGGCGCGCCTACGCCCTGCCCGCTCAGCGCCTTCCCACCGCCAAGGGTGCGGGCGAGCCGATCCGCCACCTCTTGGAGATCCTGCCCGGCACCGACGTCGTCGAGATCCTGCCATACCGCCCGGACCAGATGTTCCTGCTGCTGTCGCAGAACGGCTTCGGCTTCCGGATCCGCTCCGAAAACCTCCTTGCCAGCAAGAAGGCCGGGCGCGTCGTGATGTCGCTCGCCGAGGGCGATCGGGTGCGTGCGCTCATGCCAATCCCCGAGGGCGCCGACATGGTCGCGATGACCACCTCGCGCGGCCGCCTGCTGTGCTTCGCGCTCGAGGAGATCCCGGAACTCGAGAAGGCCCGCGGCGTCATTCTCGACAAGGCCCCCTGGATCGATCTGCTGCTGTTCCGCCGTCAAGACGGCCTTACTACGACGACCATCGACGGCACAAGCCGTCCCGTGCCGGAGTGGGAGGCGTGGATCGGGCACCGTGCACAGGTCGGCATGCTGCCCCCCAAGGGCTTTCCTAAGAGCCTACTCTTCCGCCCCCCCTCCCTCCTGACGCAGGGCGCCTGATCCCCATGGCCAAGACTTCCCAGAAGCCTCCCGCCTACGACGCATCCGCCATTGAGGTTCTCGAGGGCCTCGAGGCTGTGCGCAGGCGCCCTGGCATGTACATCGGCGGCACCGACGCCCGCGCCTTGCACCACATGGCCGCCGAGATCCTCGACAACGCCATGGACGAGGCCGTCGCCGGGCATGCCAGGGAGATCCGCGTCCATCTCGCCGCCGACAATACGCTATCGATCTCAGACGACGGGCGCGGGATTCCCGTCGATCCCCACCCCAAGTATCCGAAAAAGTCCGCTCTCGAGGTGATCTTCACCGAGCTGCACTCGGGAGGCAAGTTCTCCGGCAAAGCCTACGAGACCTCCGGAGGCCTGCATGGCGTCGGCTCCTCCGTCGTCAATGCCCTCTCCGAGAGCCTTGTCGCCGAGGTCTGGCGCGACGGCGGACACTTCCGTCAGGTCTTCGCCCGCGGCAAGGTCAAGGGGAAGATCGAGCGCGTGGGGAAGCAGGGCGCGCGCCGTGGCACCACGATCGCCTTCCGACCCGACCCCGAAATCTTCAAGGAGGGGCACGTCTTCGATCCCGCGCGCCTCTATCGGATGTGCCGCTCCAAGGCCTACCTCGAGCGCGGCGTCACGATCCGCTGGTCCTGCGACCCGGCTCTCCTCGGCGGCAAGGATGCACCGCCGGCTGAGGATGTCTTCCACTTCGCCGCCGGCCTCGAGGACTTCGTCCGCGGCGAGATCGGCCAGACGCCGATCGCGGGCGGACGCATTTTCGCTGGCCAGGCCCGCTTTCCCGACGGCCAGGGGCGCGTCGAGTGGGCCATCGCCTGGCCCGAGGGGGCGGACGGCGACATCTCCTCCTACTGCAACACCATCCCCACCCCCCAAGGCGGCACCCACGAGGCCGGCTTCCGGGCTGCTCTCTACAAGGCAATCCGCGAATACGGCGAGCGCGTCGGTGAGAAGCGCTCCAGCACGGTGGTCGGCGAGGACGTCGCCTCAGGTGCCGTCGGCGTCGTCTCCGTATTCATCCGAGACCCGCAGTTTTCCGGCCAAACCAAGGAGAAGCTCGCTTCCGCAGAGGCCGCCCGCCTCGTCGAAAACGCCATCAAGGACGCCTTCGACCTCTGGCTTGGTTCCGACAAGAAGGCCGCCGACGCCCTCCTCGCCCATGCCCTTGCTCAGGCCGAGGCACGCCTCCGTCGCCGCGCCGAAAAGGACGTCTCCCGCCAGTCCGCGACCCGCCGCCTACGTCTGCCCGGCAAGCTCGCCGACTGCTCGTCCGGGACCCGCGAGGACACCGAGATCTTCCTCGTCGAAGGCGATTCAGCTGGTGGATCCGCCAAGCAGGCTCGCCGCCGCGAGACCCAAGCGGTGCTGCCGCTGCGCGGTAAGATCCTGAACGTCGCCGCCGCCTCAGCCGACAAGCTCTCCCAAAACCAGGAGCTCCAGGATCTCGCCACCGCCCTTGGCGCAGGGACGGGGTCCCGCTTCCGACTCGAGGACCTGCGCTACGGCCGCGTCATCATCATGACGGATGCCGATGTCGATGGGGCGCACATCGCCACCCTCCTGATGACCTACTTCTGGCGGGAGATGCGCCCCCTCGTCCAAGCCGGACGCCTCTACCTCGCCCGTCCCCCCCTCTACCGCCTCACCTCCCGCACCCGCTCCGTCTATGCCATGGACGACGCCGAACGCGATCGCCTCTTGCCTACCTTCAAGGGCGAGCGGGTCGAGGTCTCCCGATTCAAGGGCCTCGGCGAGATGCCGCCACAGCAGCTGCGCGAGACCACGATGGACCCCGAGCGGCGCACCCTCCTTAAGGTGGATGCGGCTGACGCCGAGGGAATCGCGTCTTGCATCGAACGCCTGATGGGCCGCAAGGCTGAGAACCGCTTCCGCTTCATCCAGGAGAACGCGGGGCGTCTCGACGCAGCCGCCATCGATGCCTGATCCCTCAAGGAGACACAAGATGACCGCCATGCGCGCCTGGGCCCTGCCGATCTGCATCGTCTGTGGCGTCGCCCTCCTCTTGCCGCTCGTCGCTCCCGCCGGCTCCATGGCAATCGGCCTCGCCCTCCTCGGCGGCGCGGGCCTCGTCTGGATCACCACGCGCCGCCATCCCTCCGCCCGCCGATGACCCGCGCTGGGATCGATGAAGTCGGACGTGGCCCCATCGCCGGCCCTGTCGTGGCCTGCGCGCTCGCCTTCCGCCCCGACGCCGATCCGACCCTCGTGGCTATGCTGCGCGATTCGAAGACCCTCTCCTCCGTCCGGCGTTGCACCCTCGCAGAACACCTGCCCGAGCACGCTTACATCGGCATCGCCGCCGCGTCCGCGTCCGCCATCGACCGCCTCAACATTCGAAAGGCGACCCACCGCGCGATGTGCCAGGCCTTGGCACGCCTCGAACGCCTCTGCCCAACCCCCATCGACGAGGTCATCGTCGATGGCCACGAGAGCCCCAACCGGGACGATCGGCGCTTCCGTCCGCTCATCAAGGCCGACGTCCAGATCCCAGAGGTTTCTGGCGCCGCCATCGTCGCCAAGGTCCTTCGGGATCGCTTGATGGAGCGCCTCGATCGCCGCTGGCCTGGCTACGGCTGGGCCACCAACGCTGGTTACCCCTCCGCCGCCCACAAGGCCGCCCTGCAGCTTCTCGGGCCCACCCCCCATCACCGACGCTCCTTCGCCCCCGTCCGCGCCCTGGTTGCTTTCTAGCCTTCGAATTCGCCAGACGCGCTCCGGGGGAGGCCGCGTTCATCGGAAGGAAACGTCTTGACCTTTTTTTTGCATTAAAGACAAACACGCCAGGATTTTGAGCGATGCCGCCCCTGCCAGCCCCCCTTGACGCCGCCGCCGACGTCCTCGGCCGCCTCCTCGCCGAGGTCCCGCGTGCGCAACGTCGCGCCGCGCTAAACCGCATTCTCTCCCGCGCCGCCGCCCAGATCGAACAGACCGAGCAGCGAGCAGAGGTCGTCCAGACAGCCTGACGGCGATGGATGCCTCGACCCCCGTCGAGGCAGTGGTGCATCGCCCCACCGCCCGAGGCGCCCCAGCGCGAACGCGATTTAAAATAGGATTATAACCCAAACAAAGGCAGGTCTATCACCCAAACAAAGGGAGCCATGGCCTGAGATCGGCCTCTGGCCTGGGGATCCCAGTGGTACTGCCGGACTGGCGGAGATGTTAGCTGAATCTCCGGGAGATCGGACTCGCAGGCCACTCTCTGCTCGCTCAACCTTTGTTTGGGTTATCAGTCCGTTCGGAAATGGGGTTGTTCTGTTCCTGGCAAGCGACGGATTTTTTTGTTGGAATGTGGTCTGCTCTATTTTTGATAATGTTTAGCGCATCTGCCGGCGATGTGGGGGATCCGGAGATGGTGCGCGGGGAGGTGGTGGTCGTGGCGTGCGCCGCCGTGCTGGGGGTGAGCGCTGCCGCCTGGGGGGTGGCGGTGGGGTGTTGATCGAGGCGCGGACTACGGAGACACTGGCGTTGGTCCAGGCCGAGAACGAGGAGCAGGGCGGTCGGTTCTGGCATGGGGACGGAGAGCCGTGGTGAGTTGTGGGGAATGCTCGAGGCGGATCGGGCGCTGCGTTCGGCTGTTGTGGACTTTGCGCTCGGCTTGGGGGCGCAGATCCGCTGAGGTTCTCGAACTCGCGGGCGCGCCCATTTTCTGGATTATGGAAAGCGCCGGTGCCTGGGAGTTGCTGCCGGCCGCCCCGCGGCCGCTGGTGCGGCTGGTGGAGGCGGAGGCCTTCTTGCGCGGGCTCGAGGGGCTTGACCTCGCCCCTTGGATCGCGCGCTATCCGCTGCGGCACAAGGGGGCGGCGGGCTCCGTGGTTGAGCGGCTGCTCGGGATGGCGGAGGAGACAATTCCTGGTCCGGATGGCGAGGACTATGATGTCAAGGCGATCCTGGTCGGGGTCGGGGAGAGGGGGCGGCTGCAGGCACGCGAGGATCTGAGCCTGGCGCGCCTGGGGCACGACTGCCTTGTCTCAGGCGCCTTCCGCCAGAGTCGGCTGTGGCGGAAGGTTGCTCGGATCCTTCTGGTTCCGGTTGTCGTGGTGGGGTCGGAGCGGCGCCTGGCGGTGCCGGTGCGAACGGGTCTGGCGGATCTGCCCTCGGGGGTGCAGGCACAGATGGAGGCGGACTGGGAGGCGGCATGCGCAGCGGCCGCGGCGGGGGAACGGCTGCATGCGGGGCTGGGGCGGATCCTGAAGATCAAGCCTAGGACGGGCCGCGACGCGAAGGGATTTTACCTCTGTCGAGCGCTTCTCCAGGAGGTTCTGGATCGTCGGACCGATCCCATGTTTTTTGTGTCATGATCGGCTATTCCATGCTTTCTCCCGTTCCTGCTTCCTGGGCTCCGGCCCCGGCGATGCTGGTTGCCTTGCGCCAGCTGGAGCGGACGGAGGCACGCCTGTAGGGGATCCGCGACGGAGAGCCTCCGCCGGAGGCGGCGCAGCGGATCACCATCGGCATCGCGGACGTGGCCGGGCTACTGAAGGATTTCCAGGAGACGTCGGTGGTTGGCGGCTATCGCCGGCCCGCCGAGGCCCAGGCTTCCTACGTGCGCGTTCTCTCGCTGCCTGCGCTTGAGCCGGTATTCTGGGCCGCGGCCTGACCGGAGCCTTGCGGGTCTGATTGGCGAGGACGATTTGAGGAGAAGGCTCAGGAGTTCAGCGCGTGTCCTCGTCCGTCCCGTTCCGTTTCGCCGATGCCCAGCGTCTTTGGCTTGCCGAGGAGGCGTTGTCACGCACGCCGAGCGCTTCCTCCCTGGAGGCGGTGCGGGCGTCTCCGCGGGTCTGGGCGATCCTGGAACGCGCGGTCGATGACGGCTGGGGTGCGCCCAAGGCTCAGGCCGGCCAGACGATGGTTCTGGCCTGGAAGGCTCTGACTGCGGAGGCCCACCAGGGTGGCGACCAGATGGCGGCGGTCAGCGCGATCGGGGCGATCGGCTACATGATTCGCGCCCGCGGCCTGCAGGAAGCGGTCCGCGAGGCGGCGGCCAGCCGCCGCGATGTCCTGCCCTCCCTGCCGCTGGGCGACTTCGGTCCCGATCGGCCTCTGACCCCTTCCGAGCTGGCGATTTATGAACGGGCTGTCCGGGAGGTGGCGGGCGGCGACGCGCTGGTCGATGGCATGCCCGACGCGCGTATCGCGTTGGCCTTGCGGACCGGTGCCCGGATCGTAGCGGAGGGCGGACCGGAGACGGCGCGCCGCCTGGCAGCGCTGGGGGGGCAGCTCGATATCGACGGTGTCTCGCCCTTGCTCGAGGGGCAGGCCCGCGTGGCGCACAGTATCCTCGAGAAAATGGCTGACGGGGCCGGGGTTGGGATCGCTTATCGCAACGCGCTGCTTGGCAACCGCTTCGCCCGCGGCCTGGCAGCAGAGGAGAGCCGGGCGGAGGAAGCAATGCCCTTCCTGCGCTCTTTCATCGGTGCGGTCGCCCAAGAGGTTGGTCTCTCCCCGGCACGGCAGGCCGCGGTGCAGGGCGACGGCGCACTCGGACGAACCGTTCAGGGTGTCGCGCGGGAGGTGCTCGACGCTGACGCGCGCGACGACGTGCGGATCCTCGTGCGGGGTCACCAGATTGTCCAGCGCAATCTCTCCGGCGCCGATCGGGTCGATGGCGGCCGGATGGTGGGCGGTATGGCCAAAGTCCGAGGAGTCGCGGACCGCGTGGCCGAAGGGATCCGAGACGCGGTGCGGGCCACCGCCGACGCGGCCAAGCGCCTGGTCGCGGCGGAGCGCTGACGTTGAGGACGACGGGTCTGCGGGGGACCCACATCCTGCGCATGAGTAGTTTTGATCTTCAGGCCGCCCTCAGCAGCCTCAATCCCGAGCAGCGCGAGGCTGTCCTGGTCGATGACGGTTCCTGTCTCGTGGTTGCCGGCGCTGGAACGGGCAAGACTCGCGTGCTGACGCTGCGCATTTCTCGCCTCCTCGCCGAACGGCGGGCGCGGCCCTGGGAGGTCTTGGCGGTGACTTTCACCAACAAGGCAGCCCGCGAGATCCGCGAGCGCGTGGCCCATGCGGTGGGCGAAGCCGAGGCGGCTGGACTCTGGATGGGGTCTTTCCACGGGGTGAGTCTGCGGATCCTGCGGCGGCACGCGCAGGCGTGCGGCCTACGCAACGACTCTTTCAAGATCCTTGACGAAGACGCCCAGCAAGTCCTAGCCAAGGACGCCGGGATTGCGGCTGGAGTTATCGAGGATCTCGACGCGAAAGACCTGAAGCGTCGCGTGCGGGAGCTGCACGCCGCGATCCAGGCCTGGAAGGAGGAGGGCTGGATCCCCGACGACGTAGCCGCCCAGGTCGACTTGATGCGCCTTCCTGGTGCGCGCGAGACGCTGGCCGCCTATCGGCACTATCAGGCGTCCTTGCTCGAGCGCAACGCCTGCGACTTCGCCGACCTGCTGCTTCATCCGCTGGCCCTGTGGCGCCGGGACGCGGACGTTCGCAAGGAGTGGGAGGGGAGGTTTCGCCAAATCCTGGTCGACGAATTCCAGGACACCAACCGCCTCCAATATGAGTGGCTGCGGATCCTGGCCGCGGGCCACGGCAATCTCTTCTGCGTGGGGGACCCGGACCAGTCGATCTACGAGTGGCGTGGCGCGCGTCCGGCCATCATGCTCGGTTTCCCGAAGGACTTCCCCGGCGCGCGGCTCGTGACGGTGGATCGCAATTATCGCTCGACGCAGGAGATCCTCGAGCCAGCCAACCGCATCGTCGAGGCGAACCAGCGCCTGGGTGGGAAGCGGCTGAAATCGGATGTCTCGGGCGCTGCGGTTGAGACAGCGCTCTTCGACGACGAGCGTTCCGAGGCCAATGCGGTGGTGCAAGAGGTGATCTCTTGGCTGCGCAAGGGGACGCCGGCGCAGGAGATTGCAATCCTGCTGCGTTCGGCGGGGCCGATGCGCACCATCGAGCAGGCGCTGCGCCTGCAGTCCGTCCCCTACGAGGTCGTGGGCGGCCAGCGCTTCGACGAGCGGCGCGAGGTGCGCGACGCGATGGCCTACCTCCGGCTCGCCGTGGATCCGACCGACGACCTGGCCTTCCTGCGCATCGCCAACATCCCTGTGCGGGGTCTGGGCGAGACAAGCGCGCAGGCGGTTGTGGCGCGCCGGTTGCGCGACGGGGGATCGATCGCCGATGCCCTGCGGGCGATGGCCGCCGACAGCTCTGTCCGCCTGCAGGCGCGGGCGCGGCAGGCGATGCCGGAGCTGGCGGATCTGCTGGACGAGGCGGCTGAGGCTGCGGCGTCAGGCCTGCGCTCTCCCGGTGCGATCCTCGAGGCGATGCTGGATGCCACCGGCTACGTTGGTTGGCTGCGCGATAGCGGCGACGATCTGGCTGACCAGCGGGCCGAGGTCCTGGCCGAGATGGTGGCAGAGGGGTCGTCGGGCCGCTTCGAATCGGTTGGGCAGTGGCTGCAGGAGATCGCGCTGCTCTCGGCCGCGGACGAGGCGAAGGATCTCGAGCGGATCCGCCTCTCGACGGTGCATGCCGCCAAGGGGCTCGAATATGACATCGTTTTCTCGCCCTGCTTCGAAGACGGGATCATGCCCAACGCTCGGGCGGTCCAGGAGGCTTACGGGAGGGCGGAGGAGCGGAGGATTGTCCACGTTGCCTGGACGCGCGCGCGCAAGCGCCTCTACGTCTCCTGTGCTGCGAGCCGGCACGGCCAGAGGACGCTTCCCTCGCCCTTTTTCGAGGAGTCGGGGCTCGGCGCGCCCCAGCGCCGCCACTGTTTCGGCGGCCCCGTCGTTCAGGGTCCGTCGGCCCGTGCGCCGCAGCAGCGCTTCGCGCCCTGGCGGCGTCGCTGAGGGACGTCCATTCGCTCTCGTCGAGGAAAGGCAGGATTCCCTACCTCGGGCGCTCGCCGAGGCTCCCTGGATCCGGCCCGACCACGGATCATGGATCCGCCATCCCACCCACCGCCATGAAGCGTCGTGATTCCGTTCGGAACGGTCAAGACCCCGTCGCCGCGTCCCTCGCCATGGAGGGTGGAGATGCCGTCGGGTCGGACGAAGGTGCCGCCTCCCTGTTCGACCTAAAGGAAGGCCGTCGTCCCATTCGGCCCGACAAAGAGGCTTCTTCCGCCCTGCTGTTCGGCCGCCGACGGTGTGTCCCAGGAGTTCTGGGCCTGTGCGAGTCAGGCAGCTGACAGGAGAAGGAGGAGGACGGGGGGGCGTCGTGGTCTGCTTCCGTCTGGTTCAGTGGCTGCGGCGCAGGGCCTCGAGGCGTTCGGTGATGCCGGCGCAGGCGGCGCCGCCATCGAGGATCGTGCGTTCGTAGGCCGAGACCTGGGCGATTGAGAAGAGGGCAGCCAGGCGTCCGGCCTGGGGATGGGGGGCGATGCGCCGGATGTAGTTGGTCGAGAGGGGATCCAGGGCTTCCTCGGCCGTTCCGCAGGCGCGGGCGGTGCCGATGGCATCACCGGCGGCGGCCGCGGCCCGGGCGTCGTCTTGGGGGATGGTCTCGCCGGCTTTGGGATGGAGCGGAAGGGGGGCGAGGACGAGCAAGAGGACGAGGGGGATAGGAGGTCTAGGTATGGCACGCGGTCCTGGAAGGTTGGATGGACAGGGATGTGGGAGAGTTGGTTTTTAACCGTTGCAGCCCCCAAGTTGTGTCGCCAGCCGATCCGCGACCATCCTCGAAGGGAGTTCTCCATGAAATGTTTCTTTGGCGCCTTGGCTGGCCTGGGCGTCCTCGCCGGCGCCACCGTCCTACCGTCGCCAGCCTTTGCGCAGGTCCTACTGCTGCAGCAGCCCGTCATCCATGCCTATCCTGTAGTCGTCATGCCCGCCGTGGCAGCAGTGCCGACCACGATCCGCGCCGTGGAGGTTCGCGAGCGGATCGTTTGGGTGCCCCAGCGCGTCCGCGAGCATGTCGTGGTCGATCGTCCAGCGGTGGCCTATGCCCCGGTCGTGGCGGCGGTCCCCGTGGCAGTGGCGCACGGGACTTGGGTGACGCGCCATGGCGCGACGGTGGTTTCGAGCGCCCAGGTTCCGGCCCACTGGATCTGGACTCTGGACTGAGCCTGTGCAGTTCAATCCCGGCCGCCTCTGGCGGATAGGATCAGTCGGCGGAGGCCCTGAGAGGCCCAGGCCGGACCCATCTTGGGCATCCCGACCCTTGATCGACGGCGCGCTCTGGACGCCGCCCGGTCGGCGGCCACTGCGTCTCGAGGCGCGGCGCGCGTCGTCGGGTGTGCGCCTTGAGGTAATCCCGGCAGCGCTGGGCGCGGGCGGCTGGACCTGGATCGGCCAGGCGCTGGCCGTCCTTGATCTGCCCGTCGGTCCTGTGGAGGCATCTCCGGCACTGCCGCGCCCTCCGTCGCCTGACGCTTGGGGATGGCTGCGCCGCGAGCGTCCGCTGTGCGCCGCGCTTGAGGAGGCGGTGCAGACGGAAGGAATTGCGGTGCGCGGTGGTCCGTGGGGGGCGGATCTGCTCGACGACGCGTCCGGCGCGCTGCTTGCGCGGGTCGAAATTGGACCCGAGGGGGCTGTCGCCCGTTTTGCGCCGGGCGTATTGCCGATCGCTGCTCCTGAGGACCATCCTTGGCCAGAGGCTTGGCGGGTGGCGGTGCTGGCGCACCGCACGCGCGCGATCCGTGCGGCCCTCGGGCTGTGCGCGCCCGATGCGCGAGTGCCGCCATGGCTCGATGGGTGGCATCGGGCAGATGCGCTGCCTACTGGCCCGTGGCGGGCGGGCCTGCCTGGCGGCGATCCGTTCTCGCCCGGCCGCCTGGCGGGGCAGATCGCCGGAGCTTCGGCAGCCTGAAGCCGGGTCAGGCTGATGGCGACATTCCAGGCGCCGGCGGCGCGCACCATTAGGCCTTCGGCGAGCGCGGCCTCGACGACGCGGGCGTTGGCGCGCGCGCTCTTGGGGAATGGGATCCGGCGGGCCGGATCGGCTTCGAGGGTGATCGCGGCCAGCAGTCCGCGGCCGCGGATCTCGCCGACGAAGGGGTGGCCCGCGAAGCGCCGGCGCAGGCCGGCGAGGAGATGCTCGCCAAGGGCCTTACAGCGGACTGGAGCGTCCATCTCGTCGTAGATCCGGATCGTTTCGACCGCAACGGCGGCAGCCACGGGATGCCCCGAGTAGGTGTGGCCGTGACCGAAGATGCCTAGGCTGGCGAAGTGGGCATCGAGTTCTGGCCAGATCCGTTCGCTGACGAGGACAGCACTGATGGGCATGACGGCGGCCGAGAGGGCCTTGGCGCAGGTGACGATGTCGGGAGAGGAACCGAGGCCCTGGCATGACCAGATCATGCCCGTACGACCGAAGCCGCCGATGACCTCGTTGGCGATGGTGAGCACACCGTGGCGGCGCAACACAGGCAGGATCGCGGGAAAGTAGCCAGCGGGCGGGATGATCACCCCGCCGGCGCCCATGATGGGCTCGGCGATGAAGGCGGCGACGCGGCCCGGGCCGGCGGCGCGGATCGCGTCCTCGAGCTCGCCGGCGAGGCGGGCGACGAAGGCGTGTTCGTCCTCGCCTTCAAGGGCCTCGTGGCGGGGCCAGGGCGTGCGCAGGCGCACGACCGTGTCGGACAGGGGCAGGCCGAAGGCCTCGTGGAGGGCGGGCAGGCTGGTAAGGCCGGCAGCGAAGACGGTGGAGCCGTGGTAGGCCCGGTCCCGCGCCAAGATCAGGCGCCGCCCCGGCTGCCCAAGTCGGGGCAGGACTTCTTCCCGCTCTCCGTGCCCGGTCCCGCGCCAAGATCAGGCGCCGCCCCGGCTCGCCGCGCGCGGCGTGCCAGGCCCAGGCGAGCTTGACGGCCGTGTCGTTGGCCTCGGAGCCGGAACAGGCAAGGAAGACACGGGCAGTCGGCATGGGCGCCATCGCCTTGAGGCGTTCGCATAGCTCGACCACCGCGGGATTGGAGCGTCCGTAGAACGCGTGCTCGAAGGGCAGATCTGCCAGCTGGCGCCGCGCCGCTTCGGCCAGGCGCTCGACGAGGTTGCCGGAGAAGCCGAGGGTGGCGCACCAGAGACCGGCCATGGCGTCGAGATAGCACCGGCCGAACTCGTCCTCGACGAAGACACCGCGGCCACGCACCAGCGGCAGCACATCCTCGCTTCGCAGCACGGCCGGATCGGAGAACCCGTGCAGGGCGGCACGGGTCCCGCGGGCGGCGAGGGAATTGAGGCGTTGAATTATGCGAGAGGCTTTTCCTAGCTTCCCGATCAGACTAGGTCTTGGGAAGATGGCTCCGGCGGCTGGGATCGAACCAGCGACCATCCGATTAACAGTCGGAAGCTCTACCGCTGAGCTACGCCGGATTGGGGAGGAGGACGGCAGATGGGGCCTGAGGAGGCGCTAGACAAGGCTTGCCTCTCTTGCCGGAACCACAGCTCGGCTCACCTTTTGTAAAAGAAACACGGTGGTTCAACCAACGCAGATCCGTCTATTCTAGTCCAGGGGGATGCATTGTATCATGACCGCTTGCCTGTCGCGCCGCTTGCTGTTTGGGGCCTTCTTGGTCCTGCCTGTGGCCTGGTCTTCCTGGGCTTCTGCCGATCCTGTGGCCGGGTTGAAGGCGGCCTTTGAGGCCGAGGTCGGCGGTTCGCCAGCGCCGGCTGATCGCGCTGCCCGAGCACTGGCAGCGGGACGGGAGATGCTTCTGTCTCGTCTAGATCGTCCGCAGGCCTTTCTTCTTGTCGATCGCGCCGAGGACCCGCTTGGACAGTGGGTCCATGTCGCCGTCGGCGGTCCTGGGGCCTTCCGTTGGGAGATCCTCGGTTCGGGGCGCACCTCCACGGGCCGTCGCGGCCGTTTCGACCACTACTTGACGCCCATCGGCGTGATCGAACATGACGGGAGGATCCTGGGCTGGCGGGCGCAGGGAACGCCAAACAGCAACGGGATCCGTGGACTTGGCGTGCGGGGGATGCGCATCTGGGACTTCGGCTGGCGGCAGGCCCAGACGGGCTGGTTGGCGCGTCCGGAGATACGCGAGATTCGCCTGCTGCTGCATGCGACCGATCCCGTCCATCTCGAGCCGCGCCTGGGCACACCGGCATCGAAGGGCTGCATCCGCGTTTCGAGCCGGATGAACCGCTTCCTCGATCGCCATGCGATCCTCGATGCCGCCTACCTGGCCGCCGCCCCTTCCGACCGGCGGATCGCCGCCTTGCTGCCGCCCGACGGCACGCCTTCACCTCTCGCAGGCCGCTTCGTGGTGGTCGTCGAGACGGCCTGATTAGGCTGCCGGCAGCAGGTCGGGCAGCAGCGGTCCTGGGTCTGCGATGGGATACCGAGCGAGGCGGCGGCGCTGAAGGGCCGGCACTTGAGCGTGGTCGAGGATTGTGCGCCCGTCGAGGTGGTCGATCTCATGGAGCGCGCACGCTGCGGCCAGACCCTTGACACGTCGGCGCTGACGGTGCCCGTCGAACCCCATCCAGGTAAGCACGATCCAGGTTGGCCGGGAGACCGGGACGGTGACGCCGGGTAGGGAGAGACAGCCCTCGATCCGCTGGCAGGTCTCGGGACTGGCGCGCTCGATTGCCGGATCGAGAGCGATGTCGGGGAGGTCGAACCCGACCAGGGCCTGGTTGAAAGCGATGATGCGGCCTGGGCGTCCAATCTGGTTGGCTGCGATTCCGAGCGGAGCGAGATCCGCCACAGCTCGCCGTAGGAGCACGGCTGTGTGCAGCACCTCGTCGCGGGGCAGCCAGTGGGTCTCGACGGCGGGGCGGGCCAGGATCGGATCGGGCCAGAGACGGAGGTCGCTCATCCTTCACAACATATTGCCACTGCGGCGTCTGCGCTACTGCCGAGGCGTCCTCAGAAGCGGATGCCGCCGCGGCGCAGCGTGTGGCGTATCTGGTAAGCGGGCAGCACAATCATCTCATGGCGCGGTCTCTGCGCGTCGCTCATGAAGGGCAACCAGTGGGGCGTGACGGGATCGGCAGCGAGTATGAGGGTCAGCCCGTCGCGGGCGCTGCGTGCAATCGCCTCCGCGGAAAGCGTGATTGTCAGGCGCTCCTCGCGGATCCCACAATCGGGACGCGCGCCGCACCAGAGGGCGCGGACGCTCTGGCGCTTGATCGAGACCCCATTTGGCAGGATTTTGGGGCGGAAGTTCCGTTGGGTCTCGTCGGCGTAGGTCAGCACCAGCTCGCCCGCCGCCCCGCCGCCCTCGGCGGGGTGCAGCGTGAGGTGGGCGTCGGAAGGCTGGACGACGGGAACCGACGCCAGGTTCTGGGCGTTCTCCGTTGTGGCCATGCAGGCTGGCAGCAGGAGGGCGAGGGGAAGGACGAGCAGGGCGCGACGGGACATCTCTGAGCCTCCGGGAAGACGGGGTGAATAGCATCTAGGTCCGCAGCGGCCGCCCTTGCGCCAGCAAGATCCGTCCACCAAGCGACAACGCCACTCTCCAGGGCCGACATGTAGCACGACCCCTGCCCGCCTGGCGGCTCCTGGAGCATCAGGTCGCCATGAGGCGACCATTCCTCCTGGTCGCCAGGCGGGTCGAAGAGGACGAAGTCGAAGAGGACGAAGCCGAAGACCACGGCTCTAAGCCCGAGATGGCTGACGAGCGAGCCAAGGCCAGGCCGGCAGTCCGAGGAACAGTGCCTCCAGGGCCCATGGCGTTTGGGACAGAAGAAGGAGGCTCCTGCCGAAGAGCGCAGCAGCGCAGCTTTCGCCAGGGCGGTCGAGGGCCTCTTGGTCTTGGCGGGCGCACGTGGCTATCCCATCGGTCGGTTTCGACACTAGGGCCTGCAGGATATCCGTCTGAAGAAGGTCCTTAGCGGACCGCGGCTGCGGCGCGGCGCTGGAGGGGCTGCATGTCCTTGCCGGCCGTCTCGAGGGCCGCGATTGCCGCGTCCATCTGGGGATCGGTGACACCGAGGGCGCGGGCGTCGCGCACCACGAGACATGCGCGATCTAGGAGGTCGCGTCGGGCATCGGATGCGAGCGCGACCGCCTTCTCCTTCGGAGGCGTGGCGCGCCCGGAGATGGGATCGATCGTCGCGTCCCCATAGTAGATGGCGATCTGGTCGGCGAGCGCGGCGGCGTTGATGGGGATGGGACGTCCGGTTCCCTCCAGGGTCCGCACCAGCGTCAGGGTGGCGCGCAGGGCAGCGTCGGTCTTCTGCTGTTCGTCGAGGCGCATGGGCGCGGGACCTTTGTTGTTCAGCATCTCGAAGAGCCGGTGGTCATAGCGGACCGGCCGCCCCGTTGCCCGCTGGAGACCGTTAGCCGCGGCCTCGTAGAGATCGCCGACGGCCTGGCGGAAGCGCGGATAGGTGTTGTAGCTCGGATAGCCGTTGCCCTCGTTCTTGAGGACGATGGTGAGCATCCATGGCGCCTCGCCCGGCGGCAAGCCGAGCGCCGCGGCGCGGTCATGGATGGGACGGGCGGCGAGCCCCACGGCCTCCGCGCGGAGGCCGTGGGCGCGTAGGACCTTCCAGACCTCGGGCCCTCGCAGGGCCGATTCCGCCATCATCTGGCGTTGCTCAAGCGTCATCCCTGCCGGACCTGCGAGAGGAATCACCAGATGCGTCCCACGCCCCATGACGGGGGTGTCCTGCGCGAGCGGGTGCGTGGTAGGCTTTGGGGCGGTGGGCATGACGGGCTCGCGCCGGGCATCGGGGACCGGCGGGGCGGTGTTGATGGTCTGGTTGTCGTCGAGCCGGCGCCTCTGCGCGCTCTTAGGCCGCAGCCAGCTCGGAAGAAAAGAGGACCAAACCATTTGTGCTGCTCCGGGGGACCCCGAGGGAGGAGGCCGCGGGGATAATTCATCAAGGTAGCAGAGGGACGGTGGATCCGCAAGGGCGGCCCATCGGGCGGCCCTAGATCCTTGTCGGACGGACGGCGAGGGAAGGACAGGAGACCATGGAGTTCCTCGCACGCGTGATCCTGGCCTTCGGGATCACTTGGCTCGTCGCCGTCGGTCTGCTGTGGCTGCTGCAGGAGCGTTTGCTCTATCCGGCACCGAGCCGAGAGATCCCCGCTCCAGAGGGGTTCGAACGGCGGATCCTGGAGGGCGCCGAGGGGCGCCTGCCGATCCTCGTGGCGCCTCCCGGCCCCGCGGGGGCCGTCCTCGTTTGGTTCCACGGCAACGGCGATCGTCTAGGCGCCGACATCGCTATCGCCCAAGCCGCCCGGGCCGCGGGGCATGGGGTGGTGCTCGCCACCTATCCCGGCTATCCGGGGGCGGAGGGGCGTCCGTCCCGGCCACGGATCCGGGCCGCCGCCGATCTCGTCCTCGCCCAAGCGGAGGCTTTCGGCCGTCCTGTCGTCCTCGGTGGCTTCTCGCTGGGATCCGCCGTCGCCGCCGATCTCGCGGCGCGCCGGGGGACGGCGGGGCTAATCCTGGTCAGCCCTCCTTCCTCCATCGCCGCGGTGGCAGCGCACCACTTGCCCGTTGTCCCGGGGCCGCTGCTGCGCCGGCTGCTGCGCGACGACTGGTCACCGCTCGAGGACGCCGGACGTTTGGCCCCAGGGACGCCGCGCCTGGTGGCCTTAGCCGATCCAGATCCGGTCGTCCCTGCGGCGCAGAGCCGTCGGGTGGCGGAGGCGCTCGGGGTCGTGCCGATCGTGATCGAAAACGGCGGGCATGCGGGATTGGTCCAGGTGGTCGTGGCGCGCGACGCGGTGGCGTTTCTCGCCCACGCGGCGGGTGCGCCATGAGCCGCCTCGTCGGGATTGTGACAGTAGGCGCAAGCGGAGTGCTGCTCGCCCTGCTGATTTGGGCGCCGATGAACCATGACGTGGCGGGGATCCTCCATGTCGCGCGCCGCATGCTCGCGGACGAGGCTCTCTACGCCGACATCGCGGACGTCAATCCGTCGCTGATGTTTCTCCTTGGCGTTCCGCCCGTCTGGCACGCCGACCTGCTGGGCGTGTCGCCCCGCCTGGGGTAGGCGGGCACGGTGCTGGCGGCCTGGGCCTGGGCCGTCTTGGGCGCTGCGTGCCTGCTGCGTGGGCGTCCCGAGGTGAGCGCGGTGGTCCTCGTGGGTGCCCTCCTGCTCGGCCCTGGGGCCGCTGGGATGCTCGGCCAGCGCGAGCACCTCTTCCTGTTCCTGGCCTTCCCCTCGATCACCCCCCGTGCTGCTGGCGTGCCTGCCGAGGACCGCCTGGCGGTCGAGGCCGTCGCGCTGCTGCGCGAGGGGCCGCAGCGCTGGATCCGCCCTTCTGGGCCCTGGCCGCTCGCCGCCGGTCCGGCGGCCCATGCGCTGGCGGTTGTGCTGGGCTTTTCGGCTTACCTCACAGATGCCCTGCCCTGGCTGCTCGGCCTCTACCAGGCGATGGGGTGGCTGGGACCGTGGGAGATGCTGGCCCTCGCCCCTTGGGGCTTCTGGACGGCGCTGGGGCTGGCCCTCGCGGGGCTCGCCGTGGCCCCGCGGCGCTCAGCGCCGTGGGTCGTGGCGGTCTGGACGGCGCTGGGGCCTGCTGCTCCAGGGCAAGGGCTGGAGCTACCACTGGCTGCCGACCCTGTTGCTGGCCGTCGCCCCGGCGGCGAGCGCACCCAGGCCGGCTCTGGCGCTCGCCTGCCTGCTGCCGCTGCTCTCGCTGCACGAGCGCGCCTCTTGGCCTCCTGCGGCGGTGGCCGAGTCCTACCGCGAGGTGGCTGAGGCCCTGACCGCGGAGCGGGCGCCGGTGGTGGTCCTCTCGCCGCTGGTCTTCTCCTTCCATCCAGCGCTGTTCGAGAGACGGGTGGCGGACCGAACGCCCGCGATGACCGGCTGGCCCGCGCAGGCCGCCCTGGCCTGTCCAGGATCGCCGGGTGCCCCGGCGCCGACCGAATGGTTCCGCACGCGCCTGGCCGATCGCCTCCGCCGTGGCGAGGTGGGTGCGATCTACATCGACACTGTGGCGTTGCGCCCCTGTCCGGGGGCACCGACCTTCGGGGCTTGGCTGCGGGCGGATCCGGTGCTCAACTCTCTGGTGGCTAGCTTTGTCTGTGTTGAGACGCGATGGCGCAGCGAGATCTGGCGTCCCCACGGGCTGCCCGCGGGGCTTTCTGCACCCTAGATCAGGGGCAATTTCCCCTGTCAGAGAGACGCTCCCCATGCCCGCTGTCACCGAAACCCTCGACGCCGTCCGCATCGCGACGGAGGGCGGCTACCGGTTGGGCTTTGAGACCGATCTCGCGCAGGAGATCTTTCCCGCCGGCCTTGACGAGGCGACGGTGCGGGCGCTGAGCGCGCGCAAGGACGAGCCGGCCTGGCTACTGGAGTGGCGCCTCAAGGCCTTCCGGGCCTGGCAAGCGATGGAGCCGCCCCTCTGGGCGGCGGTGCGCCATCCGCCCATCGACTTCCAGGCGATCCGCTATTTCGCCGCCCCCAAGGGGATGAAGGGGGGGCCGAAGTCGATCGATGAGGTGGATCCCGAGCTGCTGCGCACCTACGAGCGCCTCGGCGTGCCGCTGGGCGAGCGGGCCCGCCTGGCCGGGGTTGCCGTTGACGCGGTCTTCGACAGCGTCTCCGTTGCGACCTCCTTCCACGACGAGCTGCGCCGTGCTGGGGTGATCTTCCTGCCTTTCTCCGAGGCCGTCAGGGAGGTTCCGGATCTCGTCCGGCGCTGGCTCGGATCTGTTGTTCCCCCGGGGGACAACTTCTACGCGGCGCTGAACTCGGCGGTCTTCTCGGACGGGTCCTTCGTCTTCGTGCCGAAGGGGGTGCGCTGCCCGATGGAGTTGTCTACCTACTTCCGCATCAACGCGAAGGGAACGGGCCAGTTTGAGCGGACGCTCATCGTCTGCGAGGAGGGGGCGTCGGTCTCCTACCTCGAGGGCTGCTCGGCGCCAATGCGTGACGAAAACCAGCTCCATGCCGCGGTGGTTGAACTCGTCGCGCTCGACGACGCGTCTATCAAGTACTCGACCGTCCAGAACTGGTATCCGGGCGACGCTGAGGGCCGGGGCGGGATCTACAACTTCGTGACCAAGCGCGGGGCGTGCCGCGGCGCACGGTCGAAGATCTCCTGGACGCAGGTCGAGACGGGCTCGGCCATCACCTGGAAATATCCTTCCTGCATCCTCCAGGGCGAGGGATCGGTCGGCGAGTTCTACTCCGTCGCCCTCACCACAGGCCGCCAGCAGGCGGATACGGGCACGAAGATGATTCATCTTGGCCGCGGTACCCGATCGACCATCGTCTCGAAGGGCATCAGCGCTGGGCAGGGACAGAACACCTATCGGGGCCTCGTGCGCATCATGCCGAAGGCGGAGGGGGCGCGCAACTTCACCCAGTGCGACAGCTTGCTGATCGGCAACCAGTGCGGCGCCCACACCGTGCCCTACATCGAGAGCCGCAACCGCAGCGCCCGTGTCGAGCACGAGGCCACGACCTCGCGCCTGGCGGAGGACCAGCTTTTCTACTGCCGCCAGCGCGGCCTCTCCGAGGAGGAGGCGGTCGGCCTCCTCGTCAACGGCTTCGCGCGGGAGGTGCTGAAGGAGCTGCCGATGGAGTTCGCGGTCGAGGCGCAGAAGCTGCTCGCCATCTCTCTCGAGGGCAGCGTCGGCTGAGGAAGCGTCCTCGGCGTGCGTTTTTTCGCTGTCGCACGGCCTTGCGCCCTTGACGCCCGGACCGTGGATCACCAAGAGGTGTTGGGCGGGAATCATTCCGGTTCCCGCCGCCACGGAGGGCGTGTTTCCTCCGCCATAGCCAAGGACCACCGAGATGGCCAAGAGCCCCAAGCCTGCCAAGACCGCCGAGAAGACGCCTACGAAGAAGGCCGTCGCTCCCAAGAAGAAGGCCGTCGCTCCAGCGAAGGCGCTGGCGAAGAAGGCGAAGTGATCGCGCGCGGCCCGCGGTGCCGCGCGTCAGGCGGGGCCGTCCGGAGAGATCTGGGCAGCCTTCGCCGTTTCGCCGTCACTGGGCGCCGGGGCCGCCGGCGTTCTGGCGCAGCCACAGCAGCAGACTCTCGAGCTGCTCGGGGTTGCGCACGCCGGCGAAGGCCATGGATCCGCCGGGCACGACGTCGCGCGGGTTGGCGAGGTAGGCGCGGAGGTTCTCCTCCGTCCAGACAAGGCCCTCCTGGGCCTTCTGGCGCATTGGCGCGGAGTAGCGGAAGCCCTCGACCTGAGCGGCGGGGCGTCCCCAGACGCCGTGGAGATTAGGTCCGACGCCGGAGCGCGCGCCTTCCTGGACGACGTGGCAGGCGCGGCACTGGTTGAAGACGCGCTGGCCAGCTTCGGCGGAAGGCTGGGCGGCGGCGGGAAGGGCAGTTGCGGAGACGAGGAGAAGGGCGAGGAGGAGGGGGCGCGGATAGAGCATCGACTGGTTATCTCCTGTTGGGCGCGCGCGATAGCGCGCGGTGCATGAGATAGGTCGTCTCTGGCTGGATCGGAGGGGTTAGGCAGCGAAGAGTACGGCGGCGGCGACGGCAAGGCCCTCGAGAAGGTTGTGGAGCGCGGTGCTGGCGAACAGGAGCCAGGCCGCCTTCTTCCCAATCGCGGGAGCGACGCCGAGGGCAAGGCCCTCGGGGAGGTTGTGGATGCCTATCGCGGCGGCAGCGAGGGCGCCTCCGTCGAAGATGGGCGCCATCTACGCGACGAGGACCGAGCCTGCGAGACCGCCGGCAAGGAGCAGCGCGGGGCCGGCGATCTCGAGCGCTGGCAGGGCGAGAGCGAGGAGGACGGCGACAGCCATCATGCTGCCTGCCAAGCCGGCTTGAGGACGAGGAGAAGACTACCGGCGGCGGTGGCGAGGCCGGCGAGAAGGCTCAGGAGGAGGCCGGGGAGGAGGCTTTCCATAGTCCTTGTTCTGGACCGTCTCGGGCATCGGGCGAGGGAGTCGTACCTTTTTGGGGCCGTGTGATTGCGGTTTCGGGGAGGTGCTACCATCTTAAGAATTTAAGGATCAATCTGTTTCTCAAGGAGGCTTTGGCCCATGTCCTCGATCCCCGCTGCCTTTCCCGAGCCGTCGCTGCGTGCGCAAGCCCTCCTTGAGGCCGAGTGGATCGCAGGTCCCTCGACGCCGATGGCGTCCTCGGAGAGTGCGCCACACGAGCGGCGCTGGACCTTCCTGTTCGCGATGCCCGAGGGGGGCTACAAGGTCCTATCGGTGGCGACGCCGATGGACGCGGCGGAGCGGCCAAGCGGTCCGGACGTAGCCGAGGTTACCTCTTTCCGGACATTGCACCGGGCGCTGGGCGAGATGGCGCGGGGCGGGGATCCGGGGGGTCTGCCGTTGGAGCGCAAGGCGTGGTTGCACTCGATCTCCGGCAGTCCCGAGATGCTGGACTACCTGACGAGTGACGTCTCGAAAATGATGCCCCATCAGGATTCGACGCACTTCCGGGCCTCCTATGTCTTCGATCGCCTGCGGGGCGCGGCGTCGGTGCTGGATGCGTTAGAGGTGGCGGCCGGCGAGCCCGGGATCGCCGTCCGCGGCACGGCGCTGCGTCCGGAGGTGGTGGTGGAGGAGGGGCCGCTGGCGTCCGTCGGGCGGCCGGCGTTGGCGATCCTGATTGCGGAAGGAGAGCCGTCGGTGCATCTGCGCGCGTCGGGCCTGCCGTCGCTCTCGGCAGCGCGGGAGGAGGCAATCTTCGGCCCGCACGAGGACGCGATCGGGCAGGTGATAGAGGTGGCGGGACGGGTCCGGGACGCGGCCCGACGCACTGAGAGCGCGGGGCTGTCGGGCTGGTCAGCGCTGACGCCGGCGGAGCATGCGGATCCGACGGCGGAGGCGGCGCGGGCGGTGCTGCGCATCGCTGCGATGGAGCGGGAGAGCACGGGGCAACAGCTGCTGCGCGCGCGGGCGGCGCGGCTGGCGCTGCAGGACGCGCCACTGTCGCCCAAGGCCCATCGGGCGGCGGCTCAAATCTTCTCGGAGCAGGCCTACGGGCACTCGCCGTTCCATCCGGAGCGGGCGGGCTGGGAGGCGCTGGCGTACCGCCACGAGGTTCTGGCGAAGCGCCTGCAGGTGCGCGAGGTGGTGCTGCAGGATGCCCTCCTGGCGGCTCGCTGAGGGGGCTGGGATGTCGGATCTCCTCCTGCTGTAGCGCCTTGGGCCCGCCGAGCCGCGCGATCTGCTGGCGACGCGCGCTCCGGCCTTGGCTGTCTAGACGGGGCTGTTGAACGGGAAGGATCGGATCTTCCAATGGTGCGAGGGAGTTCTGGTCTGGTCCGCGGAGCGGAAGGAATGGGGGACGGCCGTGTCCTCGCGTCCGTCGGACCTCGTCTCCGAACGGGGTCGGCGCTTGACGAGCGAGCGTCACCAGATCTTGCCGCAGCTGCTGACGCGCCTGGGCGGCGCGCACGGCGTCGCCAGCGGCGAAGACGCCGGGGAGCGAGGTCTCCATAGTCTTGGGGTCGATGCGGATCGTACCGAAGCGGGAGACAGCGAGAACGGGCGCGCCGAAGAGGACGGGATAGGGCTCAGGGTCGAAGCCGAGGGCCTCGACGACGAGGCTTGCCGGCAGTACGTGCTCGGAGCCTGCGACGGGCTCGACCTGCTGTCGGCCGATAGGGTCGGGCAGGGCGAGGTAGGTGCGGATCGCCTCGACGCAGTCCCGTCCAAGGAGCCGGACGGGGGGGGAGAGCCAGGCGACGCGGACGCCCTCCTCCTCGGCGTTGGCGACTTTGCGGAGGGGTCTGGGCATGTTGGCGCGGTCGCGGCGGTAGAGGCAAGTGACGTCGGGGGCACCTTGGCAAATAGCGGTGCGGACGCAGTCCATGACGGTGTTCCCGCACCCCACCACGACGACACGCCGATCGCGGGCGTTGAGGGTGCCGTCGGGATCGGCGTCTTGGTCTCCGAGGGCGTGTCGGTTGGCGGTGTTGAGGAAGGCGAGGGCGGGGACGACGCTCTTGAGATCACGTCCGATGATCCCGAGCGTCCGGGCTTGGTAGACAGCGGGGGCGAGGAGGACGGCGTCATGGCGGGCGCGCAGGTCGTGTAGGGAGACGGCGCGTCCGACCTTGACGTCTTGGCGAAAGACGATTCCGGCCTTACCGAAGCGTTCGGTGTGGCGCAGGACGGCGGGCTTCTCGAGCTTAAAGTGGGGGATCCCGTAGAACATGAAGACCACCGGGGCGATCGTGCCGGTTGAGGATCTCGATGGCGTGGCCTCGGCGGCGGAGACGTTCGGCGGCGGCGAGGACGGCGGGTCTGGCGCCGACGACGTCGGCGCTGCGACTGCTCTCGCCGTGGGCGGGGAAGGGAGGGCGGACCCAGCCGCTGGCCCAGGCGGTCTCGGCGATGTGGGTCTCGACGGTGCCGATGATAACGCTGCCGAAACTCTTCTCGACGACGCAGTTACTTTTGCACAAGCGGTCCTGGGGGTAGACTTTGCTGCAGATTTCGGGGAATTAGTGGCTGAGGCGATCTTCCAGGCTTCCTCCATTTGTTTGCCGGAGACGAGCTTCAGCCAGTCGGGAATGTTGTTGTCCAAGGGGCAGTGCATCTGGCAGAAGGGGACGCCGCACTGGGCGCAACGGGAGGCTTGCTGTCGGGTCTTCTCCTGGGTGAAGCCCCGGTAGATCTCGTCCCAGTCCCGGGCGCGCGCCTCGGCGGGCCGTTCTCCGGGGGGAGGTGGGCAGTGGCGACGAATCGCTGCATCCGTTCGGCCATGGCATGTCTCTGTCGGGCGGATCCTGGAGGGGGCCTAGGGGGTCTGGGCCTGCCGGACAGCGGCGCGCCGGCAGCGCAGCGTCTCGGCGGGTTCTGGGAGGGCGCGCAGGCGGCGGCGTACGCGGTCCTCGACGAGGAGGGCGCAGGGGGTGAGGATGAGGGTGAGGACGGTGGAGAAGGCCATGCCGGCGACGATGGCGCGGGATAGGTCGAGCCACCACTGCCCGGAGGGTGCGCCGACGAGGAGTTCGCGTCCGAGGAGATCGATGCCGATCCCGAGGCTCATAGGCAGGAGGCCGAGGACGTTGTTGAAGGCGGTGAGGAGAACGGGGCGGAAGCGCTCGGCGCCGGTGCGCAGGATCGCGGCCTCGGCGTCGAGGCCCTCCTCGCGCCGGAGGCGGGCGTAGGTGTCGAGGAGGGCGATGTTGTTGGAGACGACAATGCCGGCCAGCGCGACGACGCCGAGCCCACCCATGACAATCCCGAAGGGGAGCTGGGCGACGAGGAGGCCGAGGAGGACGCCGAGGACGGCGAGGACGACTCCGGTGAGGACGAGGAGGGCGCGGAAGACGCTGTCGAACTGGGCGAGGAGGATGAGGAAGATGAGGGCGACGGCGGCGGCAAAGGCGCCGACGAGGAAGGTCTGGGCTTCGGCCTGCTCGGTATCCTCGCCCTTGAGGGTCCAGAGGACACCGTCGGGCAGGGCGCCTTGGAGCCAGGCCGCGAGGGCGCGGGCCTCGGTGTCGGCAAGGGTCCCGGGCGCGAGGTCGGCGGAGACGAGGGCGGATCGGGCGCGGTCGGTGCGCGAGATTTCGCTGGCGCCCGGGACGAGGGCGATGCGCGCGACGTCGCCGATGGCGACCTGCCCGGAGGCGGATCCGACGCGCAGCGAGAGGACCTGGTTCAGGCTGCGCCAGGTCTCGGGAAATCGGACGATGACATCGATCTCGTCGTCGCTGTCCAGCGTCCGCCAGGTGGTGGCGCGCAGGCCGCTGCCGGCCATCTGGATGGCGGCGCCGACATCTGGCAGACCGACGCCGCGGCGGGCGGCCTCGGCGCGGTCGAGGACAGCCTGCAATACCGGGACGGGGATGGGGAGGCTGTCCTGGATCCCCTGGAGCCCGGGGCGGGCCTCGAGGAAGGCGCGGGTGCGCGTGACGGCCTCAGCGAGGAAGGCGGGATCGTCGTGGCGCAGGAGCACGGCGACGGGCTTGCCAGGGACGGGCCCGGGGCGCTCGACGCGGACGTCGACCGAGCCGCCGGGCAGATCCCCGATCTCGCGGGAGATGCGCGCGAGGATCTCGGAGGCCGGCGGGCGGTCGCGCCAGTCGGAGAAGGTCACGGTGACGGTGCCAATGGTGTCAGGGGGCAGGTCGCCGCCGGGGCGGGTGCTGCGGCCGGAACGGGCGTAGGTTTCGGCGATCCCGCCCGTGGCGCGCGCGACGGCGGCGATGGCCGCCTCCGCGCGCAGGACGATGGCGTCCATTTCGGCGTGGGAGAGGGGGCCGGTTGCGCGCAAGACGACGATGCCTCGCTCGGGCTCGATCTCGGGGAAGAACTGGACGCCGGCGCCGAACTTGACGTAGGCCATCGCGCCGCCGACGAGGAGCAGGCAGGCGAGGGCAAGGACTCGGGCGGGGGCTTTGAGCGCGTGGGCGAGGAGAGTGACGTAGGCGCGGCTGAAGACGCCGCGCGGAACGCCCGGGGCGGCGGGGACGGCGGGGGGGCATCCGCCGAGCAGGCCGCCGAGAGCGGGGACGAAGATCAACGCCATCGCAAGGGACGCGAGCATGGTCGCGACCTGGGAGATGGGCATGTAGCGCATGAACTCGCCGACGATCCCGGGCCACAGGAAGAGGGGGGAGAAAGCAGCGAGCACGGTTGCGATCGAGGCCGTGATGGGCCAGCCCATGTGGGCGACCGCCAGACGATAGGCATCGGCGCGCGCCATTCCTTCACGGATCCGGGCGTCGGCGTATTCCACCACGACGATCGCGCCATCGACGACGTTGCCGGCGGCGAAGATGAGCCCAAAGAGGACGACGATGTTGAGGGTGAGTCCGCTGGACCAGAGCAGGAGGATCGCGGTCAGGAAGGCACCGGGGACGGAGACGGCGACGAGAAGGGTGGCGCGGGCACCGAGGGAGCCGAGGACGCCGACGAGGACGAGGACGACGGCCAGCACCAGGTTGTTGGAGAGCTCCTGCAATTGGGTCTCGACCTGCTCGGAGCGGTCCTGCAGCACGGAGACGCGCACGCCATCGGGTAGCATGGGCCGGACGGCTTCGACGACGGCGCGCACCTGGCTGACGGTCTCAAGCATCGACGCACCTTGGCGCTTCGAGATCTCAAGGATGAGGGCGGGGGTGCCACCCACGCGGGTGGCGCGGTCGCGGTCTCGGAAAGTACGCCGGATCTCGCCGAGATCGGCGACCGACAGGACGCGGTCCTTAGCGACGGCGACGGGGACCTGGGAGATCTCGTGCAAGGAGCCAAGCAGGCCGGGGACCTCGAGGCTGACGTGTCCGGAGAGGGTGCGCAGGTCGCCGGCAGCGACGAGGCGGTTGCCATCGGTGAAGGTTCGGGCGATCTCGGCGACCGCGATCCCCTGGGCCTCGAGGACGGCGGGGTCGACGAGGATCTCGACCGTCTCCTCGCGCGTGCCTTCAAGGCGCACCTCGAGGACGCCGGGGACCTGCTGCACGATGTCGCGCAGGCGCCGGGCGGTTTGCAGGAGGAGGCGCTCCTCGGCATCGCCCGAGAGGGCGACGAGGAGGACTGGGAAAAGGGAGAGGTTGACCTCCGAGATCCGCGGCTCCTTTGCGTCCGCCGGGAAGAGCGCACGGGCGCGGTCGACGCGGTCTCGTATGTCGGGTAGGCGGTCGCGAACGCGTACGCCGGCCTGGAACTCGACGATGACGTTGCCCCCTCCTCGGAAGGCGGTGGCGCGGACCTCCTTGATGCCGGCGAGCCCACGCAGTTCGGTCTCGATGGGGCGGATCATCAAGCGCTCGACGTCCTCGGGAGAGGCGCCCTCGAGGCCGAGGGTAACGTAGAGAACCGGGATCTGGACATCGGGCTCGGCCTCCTTGGGGATCCGGTCCCACGCCATCAGGCCGCCGGCAAGAAGGAGGAGGAGGATCGCGATCCAGAGGCGCGGCCGCCCGACGGCGGCCTCAGCCAGCGCCCTCATGGGACGGCCACGACGCGTACGGGGGCGCCGTCGCGGGCGAGATCCAGGCCGCGGACGACGAGACGTAGGCGCTCGGGCAAGCCCTCGACGAGGGCGTCGCCGCCGTCTCCGCCGACGAGACGGACGGGGTGGAAGCGGATCCGTCCCTCCTCGACGGACTTGACGCCTACGCGTCCTGCCGCATCGGCCGTCAGCGCGGAGAGGGGCAGGCGGTGGAGGATCCGCGCTGGACCCTCGATCACGAGTCGTCCGACTTGGCCCGGGGCAAGGCCGGGGGGCAGCTCGGCCTCGATGCGCCAGGTACGCGCGGGGGCCTCGGCGCGGGCGGCGATGAAGACAACGCGCCCCTCGACAGGGGTGCCGACGCGGGGCTCGAAGCGGGCGCGTGCGCCCTCGCGCAGAAGCGGCAAGTCGCGCTCGGCGGCGTAGCCGCGGACGCGCAGACGCGAGACGTCGGCGAGCTCGGCGATGAGGTCGCCGCGCATAACCCAGCGGCCGGATTCGACGATGCGCCGCTCGAGGCGGGCGGGGAAGGGGGCTCGGATCACGAGATCCTCGACCGCCTGGCGCGCGCTCGCCTCCTCACGCTCGGCCTCGGCGAGGCGGGCGTCGGCGTCGATGACGCGGTTGCGCGCCGCGCCGCCGCTCGGCAGCAGGGCGCGCGCGGCTTCCGCCTCGGCGCGGCGCGCGGCGACCTTTGCCTCGGCCTCGCGCAGGCGCGCAGGCCGGTCCTCGGGGAGGAGGACGGCGATGGGAGCTCCCTCATCGAGGGCGTCGCCCTCCGCGGCCGGGGTCTCGGCGACGCGTCCGTCGAGCGCTGCCCGTGCCTCGGTCCGCCGCCAGGGTTCGACGACGGCGGCGAGCGCCACCACCCCGGGCAGAGACTGGGCGACCTGCTCCCGGACAAGGACCAGGGGCGGCGGCGGAGATGGAGGCGGCGGAGTGGCGGGGCGGGGCGGGGCAGTAGCGATCCATGCGAGGGCGGCCAGGGCGGCGGCGAAAGACCAGGTCCAGCCCGAGAGGGCGATCGGGCGAAGGAGGGATGTCATCGGAGGGCTTCGGCCTCCTCCGCAGCGATGGCCGCCAAGGCCGCGGCTCGCGTGTCCTCAGGCAGGCGTCCGCCGAGGCTCTCGATGAGCCAGAGCGTCTCGATGGCGAGACTCCGAGCGTAGCGTGCGCCGTCGCGCCCGAGGGCTTTGAAGCGGCGCGCGTGATGTTCGCCGACGAAGGCCAGGAGATCGGGATGCGGCGCGGCGGCAGCCATCATTGCGCCAAGCGCGGAGAGGATCTCGGCCGGATCGTCGGGGATTCGTAGGCGGGGAGGCTCCTCGTCTTCAGTCATGATCGGATCGGGCTCATCGGAGAGGCATTGGCACATCAGGCCTGCAAGCAGCGCCTCCTTGGTCGGGAAGTGGTAGAGCAGGCCGCCCTTTGAGATCCCGGCACGCGCGGCTACGGCCTCGATAGTAAAGGCGGCGATCCCCTCTTCAGCCAGCAGGGCATCAGCGGCGTCGAGGGCCGCAACACGCGCGGCAGGGGGGCAGGGCATCTGGATCTCCAAGCACGGACAAACTGTTTGGACGGTATAGCTACGGGTCTATCACCCAAACAAAGGGAACCATGGCTTGAGATCGGTCTCTGGCCTGGGGATTCTGAAGGTAGTGCCAGAATGGCGAAGATGTCGAACGCATTGCCGGGAGATCAGCCTGCGAGGCCGATCTTCGCCCGCTCAACCTTTGTTTAGATTATAATTTTGCATAGTTATTCTAGGGCGGGCGCTGTTCCGATCAAGGGAGCGGGAATCCAGCGCGATTGGCCCTATTTGCGATGGGAGCGATCCTATCATGGAGATCCCGAGCCATGTCTCTTCTCCGCCGTTCCCTGCTGCTGGCCGCGCCCGCTTTGTCTGTGGGGATCCCGGTGGCCCGGGCGAAGCGCCGCATAGGGGCACTTTCTGCCCCAGAGGTGGTCGAATGGCATTCACTGACCTGTCCCTTCTGCGCGCAGTTCGTCCTGACGGTCTGGCCTGAGGTGGAGCGCCGTTTGGTGCAGCCTGGGCATCTGGCAATTCGCTTCGAGGACTTTCCGCTCGACATGCTGGCGCTGGAGGGGGCTGCGGTGATGCGGGCGTTGGAGGGGGAAGCCTATGTGGCAGCCTTGAAGCGGGTGTATGGGGCGCAGCACGTTTGGATCCAGATGCCGCGCACCCAGGCGCTGACGGAGATCGCGCGGGTAGCGGGGATCCCGGCGATCGAGGCGCGCCGCCGGGCGGAGGATCCGGCTCTGCTGCGCGAAATTGCGGCTGAGCGCCTGCGGGCGGAGCAGGAGGAGGGTGTGACCGGGACGCCGGCTTTTCGGATCGGCGGTCAGATCCTGGTCGGTGTGCTGCCCTATGAGATTTTTGAGGCGGCGACGGAGCAGGCGCATGGCCGTCCGATTTGAGGGCCCGCCCGTCCCGCCTGCCTCCCTCGTCCCGCTGCTTGAGGCGGCAGCGGAATCGCTGGGCGACGGCTCCGTGATCGGCCTGGTGCGCGCCGATGGCGGTCCTTGGGGACGGATCGTGGAGGGTGTTCCCGCGCGCCGGCTCGAGGTCGAGGCGCGCCTGCCGACGCAGCACTGGTCCTCGTCCGAGGTCGTGCCGGAGATGGTGGCGCTCGAGGCGCCGCGACTCTGGACGCGCCTGCGGCGCCATCTGCCCGAGGGGTGGTATGTCAGCGTCGAGATCCGCTGGGAGGCGCCGTCGTTGGTGTTGCGGCTCACGGGCACGCCGACAAAACGGCGCAAGGCTTCAGCGCGCGCCTGAAGTACAAGCTGAGGCGATTTTCGCTTTCCAATCGAAGGCGGCGCGCGTCTGAGCCAGGCGCCAAGGCCCGCGGCGTCGAGGCGGGCGGGGAAGGGAACGGGTTGTCGATCGTCGATTATTGGT
>Ga0308417_1000438_pt1 | contig 30810 bp, 27 predicted proteins | sample HotsprSampleOS65_FD_203528 | JGI IMG/M metagenome (GOLD analysis project Ga0308417, IMG submission 203528) | Hot spring phototrophic mat microbial communities from Octopus Spring, Yellowstone National Park, Wyoming, United States - 20090730_OS65 ...
TGCTGATCGAGCACAGCGAACAGGACTACCGCGTGCCGATCGAGCAAGCCGAGCAGCTCTTCCAGGCGCTTCGCCTGCAGAAGAAGGAGGTGGTGTTCATCCGCTGGCCGCGCGAAGGACATGACCTTTCGCGCAGCGGCGAGCCGCACCATCGCGTCGAGCGCATCCGGCGTATGATTGAGTGGTTTAGCGCGCATGTCCGCCCCCAGCCGTGAGGAGCGCCTGATTAGCGTTGGTCGCCTAGTGCCCACCGCGATGAAGGGCACGTGGTTCTACGGCCTGGCCCGCCGCAACAAGCCCGAGGTCAAGCGCTTCGTAAAGTTCGCCATCGTCGGCGGCATCGGGCTGATCATTGACGTCGCCTTGCTCAACATCTTTGAGCGATCGCTGGGCATGCCGGTGCCGCTGGCTGTGGCACTGGCGTTCATCATTGCTGCCACGCACAACTTCATCGGCAATCGCCTGTGGGTCTATCCAGAATCGCGCAAGCACAAGAAGCGCTGGCAGATGCCGGTCTTCCTGGCCGTCAACGCGATGGGCTTGTTGATCAGCGAACTGATCTTTCTCTTCTTCCAGATGCCGATCACCGAGCTGATGCGCCTGGTGCCGCTGGCGACCTTTCAAACCCACTATCGCGGGATCGGCCTCAACGCCACTAAGATGGTCGCAGCGGTCGTGGTGATGCTGTGGAACTTCTTTGTTAATCGCTTCATCACTTTTCGTGACGTGAAGTGGCAGACCGTCACCCTGCCTGATGCAGATCCCTCACCTCGACTTTGAGGGAGCGATCAACACAACGGCGGTGAAGGTCACGCCCACACTTCAGTACAGGGCTGCCTGGAAGGTAGCTCTTCCAGAATGCTGAACACACTTTAAGATCTCGCGCTAGAACGCAGAACATCTAAGGGCAGCGCCCCCAGCTCGCCAGTTGTCCCTGTTGTGGTAAACGCGCCTCCTCAAGGGTGCGTTCACCGATAGGGACATCTTCCACAAGCTATGCTGCCAGCGAAGGCAGATCTTCTACAGAGGGTGGGCGACGGCACTGCCGTCGCCCACCCAAGGTTTTGCCCCTGGCCGTGAATGCACCCCCTTCCTCAATTGCCTTAACATGTATAATATGCAAACAGGCCTCCTAGCTCAGTTGGTCAGAGCGCACGGTTCACATCCGTGAGGTCACAGGTTCGAGCCCTGTGGAGGCCACAGCAGAAAGGGCGCACATTGTGCGCCCTTTCTGTTTGCTCTTGTGTCGGCCATGCCGCGCGTGGTTTGTTTTGGCTACGTCAACCCTGGCGTGGTGTTCTTCGTGGCGCGTTATCCGACCGCCAATACTGGCGCATACGTCAGCGCCAAGCATCCCTTCATCGGCGCTGATTGCGCGATGGTCGCCCAAGTGTTGGCCGGCTGGGGGATAGAGGCGCATTTAATCGGTAACGCGCTGGGGGCCGATGACCTGGGTCGCCGGACGCTACGCGATCTACGTGAGCGCGGGGTGCGCCCCCACATCGTGTTGCGGCGCGATCTGCACACGCCGCACGAAGTGGACATCTCCGATCTAGCCGGCACGCGCACTTTCTTCGTCGAAGACGCTCCGCAGGTATGGGGCAGCCTCGCCGCGGCTGAGCTGGAGCCGATCATCGGCGCAGCAATGCTCTATGTGGACTGGTATGTCGGGCCGCCGGTTGTGCGCGCAGTGGACTTTGCCCGTGCGCACGGCGTACCGGTCTTCATCAACGTGGAATATTCGATTAGCCGGCCCGAAGCGCATCGCGATCTCATCGCGCAATGCACTTACGCGCAATCGCCCATGTCCGACGTTCACGCTGTCCAAGAAGACCCTTATGCGCTCGCGGTTGCGCTGCGCGCCCTGGGCATACGCATTGCGTTCGTCACGCGCGGCAAACATGGCTCACTGGCTGCCGACGAAGACGGGCTGGTCACGGTGCCTGCGCCGCTGATCGAAGTTGTAGATACCCAAGGCGCTGGCGCGGTCTATTCGGCAGCCGCGATCTATGGGCTGCTGGCCGGCTGGACGACGGAGCAGGTGGCGCGCTTTGCAACAACTGCTGCCTCGCTAAAATGCGCGCGGCATGGCCTGCTCAATATGTCCGTAGAAGACGTCCTGGCGCATCTCCCCGACTGTGCGGGTCCTCTCGAATGAATCTTTCCCCTGCTGCGTCCTTGCTCCTGTGGGTCGTCTCATCAATTCTTGCGGGATTGGCCGCGCGCGGGCTGGTCGCTCGTTCTACCGCGCTGCGGACGCTTGTCAGCGCTGGGTTGGGCAGATTATTGGCAGAACTGGCGCTGCTCGCCTATTTCGTTGGATGGCCGCTGCTGGCGCTGTTTAACGGTGCGTTGAGCGCGGATTTGATCGGGTTGGGCCGAATAGGGGTGATAGACGCAGGGCTGATCCTAGGGTTTGCCATGCGCGACTGGCTGCGGCAGGCCGCAACAGCCGGCCTGGCAGTGGGTTTTGCGTTGATCGTGGCCTGGCTGACCAAGCGCACGACAACCCCTGATGAGGCGCGCGCTGAATTGCCGGCTGGCCTGGCTTGGCGTGATGCCGTCTACGCCGAGTTTCACTGGGCCTTCTGCCGCGCGCCGTTTATCCTCTTGGTGGGCGATGCCTACTGGGGCGCGCTGGCTGGCCTTGCGCTCGTCTTGGCTGAGTGGCGGTGGTTGGGCTGGCCGCCCTCCAGCCGCGGACCGGCTGGACAATTTGTCCAGCTTTGCTGCGCGTTCGTCAGCGCTTTGCTATGCGCGATTGCGCACAACTTCTGGCTGGCTGTCGTCGCGCAGTTTGTCATTCGGCGCTACTGGCCAGGCGCAAGCGCACAGGAAGCGCTGAGTTAAGATCAATCAGGATGCGCCGTCACCTGATCGCGGGCCTAGTCATCCTGTTGCTGGCCATCGCGGAGAGCAGCCTGCTGGTCGCGCTGCTCAGTCCAGGTGTTCGTCCTAACCTCGTGCTGCTGGTCTCAGCGACTTGGGCTGCTATCCGTGGCAATGAGGGGCTGCTGTGGGCCCTGGGTGGTGGGTTGCTGCTTGACTTGCAGTCGGGAGCACCTTTTGGCATCCATACTGCCGGAATTGCGGTTGGCAGCTTACTGGCAATGTTGCTCGACCGCGCGCCGGCGAGCTTGGCGCTGTTTCGCACCCTCAACTGGGTGCTGGTCGTCTCCGCAGCTTACTACGTTGTTGCCATCCTTGTGCTCACAGCAGCAGGGCGCGCTGTGGAAGCGGTGAGCAGCCTGACGGACATCGCGCTCCCCAGCACGCTGATCAATCTTCTGCTCGCCATCCCGACGCATGTCGCTTTGAGCAGGCTACAAGCGCGCTTGCGCGAGCGAGAGCGCTTTCTGCCCGAGCGGTAAACCATGCACCTGGATGATCTGCCGGTTCGCCGGCGCACCAGCCAAGCCCCGCCGCCAGACGAGGCCAGCGGACGCCTGCGCCTGATCTTGCTCTCGATAGGGGTTATCCTGACCTTCGTCCTGTTAAGCATGCGCCTGTATGACCTGCAGGTCAATCGGCAGCAGAGCTTCAGCGAGCAGGTGGGCCGGCGCAGCGTGATTGAGCGCCCGCTGCCGGCGATTCGCGGCTTGATCTACGACCGCAATGGCGAGGCGCTGGTGCGCAATGCGCCAGCGTATCAAGTGGCCATCATTCCTATTCAGCAGGTGCGCTATCCCGACAATCCGATCCGACAGCGCGTCGAGCGCATGGCCATGTACAACAAGCTGGCTGAGATGATCAACCAGCCAGGTGTGACGGCTGGAGATATTTACACCAAGGTGGTCAGCCGCGATGCGCGCTTTGCGCCCTACCAACCGATGATCATTGCCGACAACGTGCCGCGCGAGACGGCGATGGCGATCCAGGAACAATCGCTCGTCATGCGCGGCGTGGTGGTGCGGACGGTTGGTTCGCGCGAGTATCCATATAAAGACTTGCTGGCCCACATCCTTGGATATACCGGCAAGATCTTTAAAGAGATGGTGGATCGTGAGCCGGCTCGATATTCGCGCGAGATTTATGACTACGACACCGACCGCGTCGGCATTACAGGCGTCGAGCGCGCCGCGGAAGAGATCCTGCGCGGGAAGAAAGGTAAGCGCAGCATCTTGGTGGACGCCTCGTTTGAAGAGCTACAAGTCTTGAGCGAAACGCTGCCGGTAAATGGATATAGCATTCGCTTGACGATTGACCTGCGCCTCCAGCAGATCGTAAGCGACGTGCTCGGCACAGCGATGCGGGTGCGCGGCGCACCGCGCGGCGCGGCTGTGGCGCTCAACCCGAATACAGGCGAGATCCTGGCCATGGTCTCTATCCCTAGCTATGACAACAACCTGTTCGCCAAAGGAATCTCGCAGCAAGCGTTTGAGGCCTTGGCTAAGGACCTGCACAGGCCCCTGCTCAACCATGCCACCCAGGACCGCGTGCCGCCTGGTTCCACGTTCAAGATCGTCACTGCTGCGGCGCTTTTACAGGAGCGCGCTGTGAGCGAGCGCACGGCTGTGTACGATCCAGGCATCTTTGTCCTACCAGATCAGTATGACCCGGAAGACCCAAAGAAGGGTCAGAAGTTCTACTGCTGGAAGCGCACCGGCCATGGTTGGCAGAACATCCGTCAGGCGCTGCGCAATTCTTGCGATACATACTTCTATAAGACCGTTGGTGGTTTTGCTGACGAGCGAGAGAATATCGCCGGGATGGGGCCTGACAAGTTGGCGCAATGGGCGCAGGAGTTCGGCATTGGCGAACTGACCGAGCTAAACATTGATTACAGCGTTGGCGTTGCGCCGACTAAGAATTGGAAGCTGCGCAACATTGGTGAAGTTTGGTCCACAGGCGATAGCTACAACGCTTCGATTGGCCAGGGCTACGTGCTGGCCACGCCGCTCGAGATGGCAAACGTAACGGCCGTGATCGCTAACGGCGGCACACTCTATCACCCGCAGATCATCCGTGAGGTGATTGACGAACGTGGGGAGCTTGTCCAGCCTTTCACGCCAAAGGTAATTCGCCAAGTGCGCCTTGACCCCTACTATCTGCGGCTGATTCAGGATACACTGTGGGAAGTGGTCAATGACCCTGGCGGCACAGCCTGGCGATCGCGGCTGGAGGGCTTTGAATATGCCGGCAAGACGGGCACGGCTGAGTTTTGTGATGATGTCGCCTACGCAACCGGCATTTGCTACGTCGGTATCAAGAACCTGCCGACCCATGCCTGGTTCGTCTCCTATGCGCCGGCCAGGAGTCCACAGATCGCGATGGCCGTCTATGTGTGGAATGGCGGCCAGGGCTCCGGCGTCGCTGCGCCAATCACGCAACGCATCTACAATCAGTACTTCAATCTGGGCGTGCCGGAAGAGAAACTCGCACCAGTGGCGAGTAGTGATTCGGAATGATCTAATGGCCGAGACCACCCGTACGAGTTGGACGAGCCATGATCGCAATTAAGGGATACCGACACGGGCTGCTCATCGTGTTTAACGGCGCGTCGGAGACGCCCTGGCTGTCCCATCTGCGCGAGTTGGAAGCTAAGCTGGACGCCAATCCTCATTTCTTTCGCGGAAGCAGCGTTGCTTTCGACGTAAAAGATGCCATGTTGAACGAGGATGATCTGCGCCATGCAATTGACGTGCTGCGGACGCGAGAAGTGAAGCTATGGGCCGTCTTCTCTCAAAATGCCGAGACCTGCGCGCACGTGCGCTCATTGGGGCTGACAGATCGCTTGCCTGGTGTCTCCACAGCGCGGCGCACATCAGAGCAGCCGGCGCCTCCCCGTGAGGCTGCGAGGCATGGCGAACCATCATCCAGTGAAGGTGGGGAGAGCTTGTTTGTGCGCCGGCGAATCCGCTCTGGTCAGGTCTTGCGCCATCCAGGCCACATTGTCGTTGTGGGGGACGTCAACCCAGGCGCCCAGATTATCGCTGGTGGTGATATTATTGTATGGGGCAGGTTGAACGGTGCGGTTCATGCTGGTGCACTGGGCAATTCGCAGGCAGTAGTTTGTGCGTTGGAGATGTCCCCGACTTGCGTGCGCATTGCCGAGGCCGTCTACATCCCGCGCTCTGTAGACCGCCGGCGGCGCAGGAAGCGGGCTGCGGAGATGGCAATGCTCAAGGAGCAGGAGATCATCATCACGTCCTGGGACGTTCTTGCTTATAAGACTAGATTTGAGGGACAATAAACATTATGGCAGCTTCAGTCTTGAATGGCCACGCGATGAACGAACAGGCACCTCTTGAAAGCCGGGTCATTACGGTGACCTCGGGCAAAGGGGGAGTGGGCAAAACCACCCTGACAGCGAACGTCGGCACTGCCCTGGCCCAGCTTGGGCGCAAGGTCGTCGTCGTTGATGGCGATATTGGTCTGCGCAACTTGGACCTGGTAATGGGCCTGGAGCATCGGATCGTCTACGATATCGTGGATTATGTAGAGGGACGCTGCCGGCTGCGCCAGGCGCTGATCCGCGACAAGCGCGCGCCGGAACTCTTCCTGCTGCCGGCTGCGCAGACGCGCGATAAAACTGCCATTAATCCGCAGCAGATGGTCCTAGTGTGTGACGAGCTACGCCAGGAGTTTGAGTTTATCCTGATTGACTCGCCGGCAGGTATCGAGCAGGGCTTCCAGAACGCGCTCGCTCCCGCTGATGTCGTGCTTGTTGTGATTAACCCGGAAGTCTCCTCCGTCCGCGATGCCGATCGCGTGATCGGGCTGGCTGAATCGCAAGGGAAGCAACAGATCTACTTGGTCATTAATCGCGTTGTGCCGGTGAGGGTCAAAAAGCAAGAGATGCTCTCCGTAGATGATATTACTGAGGTGCTCTCTACGGAGATCATCGGCATTGTCCCAGAAGACGAGGCAATCCTATCTGCATCCAATCGTGGCACACCTGTTGTTTGTAATGGCAAGGGTCCGGCGGCGTTGGCCTATCGTGACATTGCCAGGCGCCTCAATGGTGAGCAAGTCCCCTTGGAAGCGCCACAATCGCTGGGCTGGCTACAACGGCTGTTCGGCAGATGAGCGCTTGTCTTAGAGTGATCTTAGATGCCTAGACGAATCTTAGAAGCTATTCTATAATGACCCTATGGAAGCTCTAAACCGGCTCTTCACTAAGTCGAACAGCGCGCAGATCGCCAAGCAACGGTTGCAGACCATGCTCACTTATGATCGCCTGGAGATTCCACCAGGAATGTTGACGTTGATTAAAGACGACATCGTGGCTGTCATCTCTCAACGGGTGAGTGTTGACCGCGAGCACGTCAACGTGAACCTGCTGCATGAACAAGATAGCAGCAAGCTAGTCGTGGATATTCCGCTCATCGTTGGGCGGGGCGCACGCACGCTGCGTTCGGCAGGGGCGCCGGGCGCGCGCTAAGCGATGCTTGATTCGCGCCTATGGCGGCGCTTTGACTGGCTGCTGTTGGCGGCCGTCGTGCTGTTGATCGCGTTTGGTGTAGCGATGATCTTCAGCGCGACGCGCAACGAAGGTAACCCCGCCGTAGAGCGAAGCTGGCTCGACCAAGCCATTACGGCTGTTGTTGGCCTGTCCATCCTCCTCCTCGTCAGCGTCTTCGATTACACCCTCCTAAGAGGACTTGCGATTCCCCTCTATGTGCTCATCGTTGCCGCGTTGGCATTGGTGCTGGTGGTCGGCGTAGAACGCCAAGGCGCTCGGCGCTGGTTCGATCTGGGCGGCTTCGATGTGCAACCCGGCGAGCTGGCCAAACTGGCGCTCACGATCGTGCTCGCGCGCCTGATCGCCGACCGACAGGGCCGCTCGGATTACGCTCGCACGATCCTGCTTTCGGGCCTGCTGACTTTCCCTTGTGTCTTGCTCATCCTTCTGCAGCCCAACCTGAGCACAGCGCTCACCATCGTCTTTCTATGGCTGGTGCTGATCTTCGTCGGTGGCGTGGAACGCCGACATGTTGTGTTCATGTCGCTGGCGGGCGTCGCGATCGTGATCCTGGTGACGCAACTGCCGTCCTTTCGGGCATATCAGCTCAGCCGGATTGAGCTTCTGCTGGGACTGGTGGAGGAGCCGGGAGCGAACTATCAAAGCGAGCAGGCCTTGATCGCTCTGGGCAACGGCGGGCTATGGGGACAAGGTTATTTACAAGGGCCGCAGACGCAGCTCCGCTTCTTCCCTGTGCGACACACCGATTTCATCTTCTCCGTGATCGGCGAAGAGCTGGGGTTTGTCGGCAGCATGGTCTTTATCGTTCTGCTGGCCTTTGTCATCCTGCGCGCGCTGCGCGTGGCCATGATCGCGCGCGATACCTTCGGGCGATTACTCTGTGCCGGCATTGCCGCGACGCTGTTCTTGCAGACCTACATCAACCTGGGCATGCAAGTGGGCCTGATGCCCGTGACCGGCGTGACGCTGCCCTTTGTCAGCTATGGCCGCAGCAGTTTGATCTCACTGATGGTCGCCATCGGCATCGTGGAAAGCGTAGCGATGCGATACAAGAAGCTGGAGTTTTAGCTCACTGCATGCGCAGCAAGACGGGCGCTTTGGACCACAAGCCTTCGAGGTTGTAGTAGCTGCGCTGGCTGGGCAGAAAGATGTGCACCACCACATCACGATAGTCCAGCAGGATCCATCCGCCGCCGTTCAACCCCTCGACGTGATGCACGTCCACCTGACATTCCTTATACACGCTTTCCTCGATTGCTTCGGCAATTGCGCGTAGCTGTCGTTCGCTAGCGCCGGAACACACAACAAAGTAGTCGGCCACCGTGGAGAGATTGCGCAGGTCAAGCAGGAGGATATTTTCGGCTTTCTTCTCAGCGGCTGCGGTGATGACTGTGCGTGCCAGCGTCAGGCTGTCCTGAGCGGACGAAGACATCATTATCTTAAATTATACTTAGTCGCCTGTGGATACAAGTGCCATTGGGGGGATGTTGTTGCCAGCCGGCCTGTGGTTGCTCATCGCGGCGGGCGTGCCGTCGCAGCATCATCGCCGCTTAGCGGCTGCTTCGCTCATCGCGCTGGCAATTGCGACGTTGACGCTGGTCGGCTGGGGATATGCGTTTGCCTTTGGTAGCCAGTGGCGAGCGCTCAGCTTGGGGGATGAGGAGGAGCGTTGGGTCTTTCTGGGGTTACACGGATTCTTGCTCCAAGACGTGACCGATGCGGATAGCCTGAACCAGCTAGTGCGCCTATGGCCATTGATCGCCGCTGGCGCGTTATTGGCGGCCGGCGCTGCCCTCTATCACGCGCGGCTAGCTGCCCTTGCGTTCTTCACCCTCGTTGTGTCTGGGTTGGTCCTGCCAGTCGTCGCCTGTTGGGGGTGGGGTGATGGTTGGCTGGCAGCGCTGGGCGAACGCGCTGGCCTGGGTCGCGGGATGGTGGACGTCGGTCGTCTCGCGACGGTTGGGCTGGCGACAGGTGCAGCCAGCCTGAGCTGGGCGCGCATCGCTTCTTCGTCTGAACAGGCAGCGCGCGTGCCGCAGCTGCCCCCTGTCCACTTCCCGGTCCGCGCAGTGGCCGGCGTGTTGATAGTCATGATCGGTGCCGCTGCGCTGAGCAGTGACTTTGCGCCCGATGCGCCCGCGTTCAGCAGCGGCCAGTTCGTCAGCAGCGCCGTGGCGGTCAGCGTTGCGATCCTGGCAGCGGGCTTGTATACCTCGTTTGCCACCCGACACGCCGATGTATTGAGCGCTGCGCGGGCGGCCCTGGCCGGCGTCTTTATCACTTCCAGTGGGGGCGCATTGCTCCCTTTACCGGTAGTGGTCGGTCTCGGTCTGTTTTGCGGCCTGGCAGCCACGGTCGGCTATTACGTGGTTCATGAGCAGTGGCGCTGGCGCGATGAGGCAGCAATCGTCACGTCGGTGCTGCTGCCATCAGCCGTCGGTCTGATCTGCACCGGCATCTTTGCGAATGGCAGTTATGGGGTCGCTGGCTTATTGTCAACGAATGATCTCACAGCCGGTCAACTACTCGCCCAAGTGGCCGGGCTATTTGCGATCGGCGTGTTTGCTCTCGGCGTCGGCAGGGCTGCGACATGGCTGCTGCGGGTGGATTCCATCCGCGCCGATGACGTTCTGCCTTCGCCGAGCGCCCAGGATATGCTGGATGCAGTGAGCATTCCTGACCCGTCTGCGCCTGTGGTGCTTTCTTCCAGTCCTGAATTGGCTGCTGAGCAGCCTGAGAGAGCGAGCGCAACGGAGAAAGTTGCCCCTGAGCCGGCGAGACGTGGTCTGTTCGGGCGTTTTAGGCGCGAATCCGCCGCTCCGCCCCCGCCCAAGCAACCACGCAAGGTGGCTTATCCCTATCGGGTTGGCCGCAGGCCGCTCTCCGCACGCCCATTGGATGGTGAGTCAGCCGGCGCCACTGGAGACGGAACGCGCGATCGGGACGCATGAGAAGAAATCGCGCGTGCGAGGGATGCACGCGCGATTTGAGCCGAGGGGTGATTTACTGACCGGTGGCTTGCTGATTCCGGATGAGGACGTTCAAAATAGGCTCGTTCCATTGGAGGCTGATCGGGTCATACACTCCAAAGCCGCTGCCGAACTCCCAGTAAGCCCAGGAGAGGTTGTGCGCCTCGGCGGCCCGCGCGACGTAGTTCGTCCAGGCCACGCGCGAGTCGAGGTCGGCCTTGCTGTAGGCGCCGAACTCGCCCATCCAGACTGGCATATTGTTCTGCTTGCTCCAGCGGGCCGCGCGCTCCATGTCGTAATCCACGTTGGCGCGCTGCGTGCCGTTGCCTTTCCACGTGGTGCCCAACCAGGCGCTGCTGCCTTCCACCCATTCAGCACCCTGGTGGGTGAACGCAAAGGGCAGGTAGTAATGGAAGGTGGCGATCAAGTGCGGATCATCATTCGGTCGCTTTGCCTGTAACAGGCCGTTGAGCGTCCCCATGTCGGCGCCGGTGAAGATCACGTTGCGATGCGGGTTGGTGCGACGGATGACGGCCAGCACCTGCTTGAACAATCCCTCCCAAGATTCGTTGTCTAGCGATCCATGGGGCTCGTTCAGCGGCTCGAAGAGTACTTCTGGTGGTAGGTTTCTATAGCGTGTAGCGATCTGATCCCAGAGCACCAGGAAGCGCTCACGTTCGCCTTCCAGGTCTTTGAACAACTCTTCGTAGTGGTGCATGTTGATCACCACGTTGAGGTCGTTCTGCAGGGCGTTTTCTATCACCCAGTCTATGCGCTGGAAGAACTCGAGGTCAATGGTGTATGGTGGTTGGCGCAGGGCGTGTGCAGACCATCGGATCGGCACGCGGACGGTGTCGAAGCCGGCATTGCGGATGAGCGGGAAGTATTCCTCGCGCAGCACCAATCCCCATTCGCCTTCCTTCGGCGCTTCTAGCGCGTTGCCGAGGTTGACGCCACGGCCGAGTCGTCGGGATTGCTCAAACGCATCAACGGGCGCAAACGCACCCTCTGGGAAGGGGAAGGGTAAGGTCAGCTCTTCCTTCCAGTTCGGCAGGCTGGGGCGGGGTGTCGCGGTGGCGACCGGCAGTGGCTCAGCGGTGGGCTTCGGCGGTTCTGGGGTGTTCCCAGTTGAACAAGCGGTGACGGCCACAGCGCACAGCGTGACAGCGCGGATGAGCGTTCTCATGGGTTGAGTTGTATCACAGTTCCCCGAAGAGCGCAAAATATGCGCCGAGAGGCCTCTATAATCTTCACCAAAATAATGAACGACAAGGCCAAAGTAATCGCAATTGCAGGGGCCGCAGGCGGCCTGGGCCCAACTGTTGCGCAGGCGTTTGCGCGATCTGGTGCGCAATTGTCGCTGGCGGATGCGAATCAATCTAAGCTGGAAGCAACTTCGGCGCGACTGGCCAATGTACCAACCGAGCTTCACCTCGCTGTCGTGGATCTGCTGGACGCGGCGCAGACGAAGGCATGGGCGAAGGACATCGAACAGCGCTTTGGACGGGTAGACGCTGTCATCCATCTGGTTGGCGGATACCGCGGTGGGCAGCCGATCGCCCAGTCCCCAGCCGAGGACTGGGCGCTGTTGAAAGGGTTGCTGGTCGAAACAACCTGGAACGTCATCCGCGCCTTCGTTGAGTTACTCAAAGCGCATCAGGGGCGATTTATCCTAGTGTCTTCGCCGCAGGCCCAGCGGCCGGCGTATGCCAACGCTGCCTACGGCGCGTGCAAAGCAGCCGCCGAAGCGCTGACGCTCGCGCTTGCTGACGAGTTCAAGGGCAGTGGAGCGACGGCTAACATCATCGTGGTCAACGCCATCCTCACCCCGCAGATGCGTGCCGAACAGCCAGAGGCAGACTACAGGCAGTTCACGGCTGCTGAGGACATTGCTGCCGCAATGCTGTACTTGTGCTCCGACGCGGCAGCCAGCATGAACGGTCAGCGTCTGACCTTGTTTGGGCGATAGAGGCGTCCTTGTGCGTTCTCTGGCACGTGCTCAGTCAATTCGATAGCCTACGCCGCGCACCGTTTGCAGATGCCGAGGGCTAGAGGGGTCTTCTTCGATTTTCTCGCGCAGCCAGCGGACGTGTACGTCCACAGTGCGCATGTCGCCATCGAAGTCATAGCCCCACACCTGGCTGATTAGAAATTCACGCGAGAGCACAGCGCCCTTGTTGCGCATGAGCGTTGCCAGTAGCTCGAACTCTTTGTGGCTCAGCTTTAGCTCTTTATCCCCGCGATAAGCCCGACGCGCTGTGATGTCGAGGCGGATATCTCCAACTTGGAGTTGGTTATCCGCGCGCTTGGGGGTGCGCCGCAGGGCCGCGCGGATGCGGGCGGTCAACTCTGGCAGGCTAAACGGCTTAACGACGTAGTCATCGGCGCCGTTGTCCAGCCCAATTACCCGATCTACCTCGCCAGCGCGGGCCGTGAGCAAGATGATAGCCATATCCGATTCGCGGCGGAGGATGCGACACAGGGACAAGCCGTCGAGGCCAGGCAACATCACGTCGAGCACGCAGATATCGGGCATCTCTCGCCTGGCAATCTCTAGTCCGTCGTCTCCGCGCGACGCTGTGATAACCGTGTAGCCCTCGCTTTCCAGGTGCCGGGTCAGCAAATCCAGTAATACGGTCTCATCCTCGACAACCAGAACCTTGGCCATTTTTCAATCAGCACACTACGCTTTCTCTGGTTTGTAATCGCCCAATTCAGCCGTGGCGATGAAGATGACACGTTCGCAGATGTTGGTGACGCGGTCAGCAATGCGCTCCAGATTATGAGCAACCCAGAGCAGATAGGTGGATTGGGTGATGAAGCGCGCGTCTTGCATCATGTAGGTGAGCAGCTCGCGCAGCACTTGGGTATAAAGTTCATCCACCTCGTGATCGCGCTGGGCCACTTGCTTGGCTGCTTCGGCATCTTTGTTGACGTATGCGTCAAGCGCGCTGCGCAGCATCTCGCATGCTATCTCCTGCATGCGCGGGATGTCGATCAGCGGCTTCACCAGTGGTTCATCGCCGATCCGAAGAACAATGGATGCGATGCCTGTGGCATGGTCAGCGATACGCTCTAGCTCGCTGGCGATGTGCATCGAAGCGATGATCGCGCGCAGGTCTTTGGCGGTTGGCTGTTGCATTGCGATGCTGCGGACGCTGGCCAGCTCTACTTTGTAGCGCAGGTCGTTCACCTGCTGGTCGGCAGAAATCACCTGATGCGCCAGGCCGAAATCGCGTTCTTTGAGCGAGCGGACGGCGCTGGCGATTTGCCCCCCGACGAAGCTACCCATGCGGAGGATGTCGTCGCGGATGGCTTCGATGTCTTGGTCAAGCACTGAGCGTATGCGCGGAGAACTAGCCATGGCTTATGTACTATAGGGAGCAATATTTAAGCGCTCTTTAAGGTTTTGAGAAGCGCTGTTGATTATCAGTGAGTTAACGTTCTCATTACCGTCTCTTCATCGCCCCCAATACACTGAGCGATACCGAAACAGTCAGTGTGTGGATCATCATGAACAGGCAGCTGCTGGATGAGACGATCGCCTACCTCAAGAAGGAGCTGACGAACGTTTATCATGATCTGACCTGGGCAGAGGGTATCCAGGCAGAGGTGTTTAGAACGCGCCAGGCGCGATTGATGGCTGAGCTGGACCGGCTAGAGATGCTTCGGCGCACGTCGGCGACATCGCCGTCTCTGGTTCGCTCAGCGCAGGGCGTCGGTGGTCACCTCTCGCTTGAGCGGTAACCCGCGCCGGTGGGCTACTCCCAAAGCGCACGGGCATAGCGCGCGATGAGCGCTTTGGCGCGCGCTGTAAATTCGCCAACCGGCCACGCCTTCAGATCTTCGCCGCTGCGTAGGCGAACGGAAACAGACTCCGACTGCACCTCTTTATCCCCAACGACGAGCATGTAGGGGATTCTCGAGAGCTGCGCTTTGCGAATCTTGTTTTGCATTCGCTCCGGCCCGTCGTCCACCTGAACGCGCATCCCTTCAGCGCGCAGTTGGCGCGCGACCCGCTGACAGTATTCCACGTGCCGGTCGGCAACAGGGATCAACACTGCCTGGACCGGCGCCAGCCATAGCGGAAAGGCGCCGGCGAAGTGCTCGATCAGAAAACCGATGAAGCGCTCGTGTGTGCCCAGCGGGGCGCGGTGAAGGCACAGCGGCGTCTTCTCCTGTCCATCGCGGTCAACGTAGGTGAGGTTGAATCGCGGTGGCACGGCAAAGTCCACCTGATTTGTCGCCAGTGTGAACTCTCTGCCAATCGCGCTATAGATCTGAACGTCGATCTTCGGTCCATAGAATGCCGCTTCGTCCTCTGCTTCGTAGAACGGCACGTTGCCTTCTCGCATGGCGTGGCGCACCATCGCCTCGGTCTTTAACCAGAGCGGCTTGTTATCCACATACTTTTTGCCCAGGCCGGCGTCGGCGTGCAGGCTCAAGCGCATCACATACTTCTCGATGCCAAATATCTCGAAGTATTTGAGATATAGGTTCACCACGCCCAGGAACTCAGCCTGGAACTGTTCTTCGGTGCAGTAGATATGAGCGTCGTTCATCTGCATTGAACGCACGCGCATCAGCCCGAACAGCTCGCCGCTCTGTTCAAAGCGATAGCAAGTGCCATATTCAGCTAGTCGCAGGGGAAGGTCACGATAGCTGCGCGGTTTGGAAGCATAGATTTTGTGATGAAAGGGGCAGTTCATCGGCTTGATGTAGTAGCGCTCGCCGTCCTCCAGCGTCATGGGAGGGAACATGCTCTCCGCATAGTAGGGCAAGTGCCCGCTGCGCAGAAAGAGCGCTTCTTTGGTGACGTGCGGGGTGCGTACGCGGTGGTAGCCGGCTTCGTCTTCCATCTTCTTGGCCAGCGCTTCCAGTTGCTCGATGAGCACGCCGCCATTTGGTAACCAGAGCGGCAGCCCAGGGCCGACTTCGTCATCGAAGGTGAAGATCTCCAGCTCAGCGCCTAGCTTGCGATGGTCGCGCTTGCGCGCCTCCTCCTGCATGCTGAGGTGCTGCTGAAGTTGCTCTGGCGTATGAAAGGCCAGGCCGTAGATACGCTGGAGCATGGGGTTCTTCTCGTCCCCGCGCCAATAAGCACCGCTGCTCTGGGCCAGCTTAAAGGCCTGCGGATGAATCTCGCGCGTGTTGCTGACGTGTGGACCGCGGCAGAGATCGGTAAACGTATCCTGGGTGTAGATGGTCAGCACGTTCGCAGCGCCGTTTGCGCCGGCCGATGATGCCTGCTCGCCCATGTCATCGGCTGCGCCATGCACCAGACCATCAATTAGTTCCAGCTTAAACGGGTTATCTTTGAAAAGCTCACGCGCCTCGGCCTCGCTGACTTCGCGGCGGATGAAGTCCACCTGCTTTTTAACGATCTCGCGCATTCGCGTTTCGATGCGCTCTAAATCCTCTGGGGTAAACGGCACAGGGGTGTAGAAATCGTAGTAAAAGCCATGCTCAACAGGGGGGCCGATCGTAGGCTTTGCCTGAGGGAAGAGTTCAGTGACCGCCTGGGCCATGATGTGGGCCAGCGAATGGCGTATTTTGTAGAGCGACAGCGGCATGCGCTTGCCCTTGCCATAGGCGATCATCTCTTCGTCGTCTTTCAGAACGCTCGGCTGGGTCATGACTTGCTTCGTCTCCTCTGATGCTCGCATCGCGCGTTGGCGATCGCGTGCGGCGTTTCATCGGATTAACGAGGTCCGAGGATATTCATAAAAGATTATAGCTGCTCATGGCAGCGAGTTGATCGCGCTGGAGTGCGCTACTTGAGGGTGATAAGGCAACACAAAAACATGAGAGTCGCCGAGGCATGGAGCGCGCGGAGGACAAGCTGAAGCATCTCTGCGTCCTTGGCGTCTCCGCGGTGCACGTTTCTTAAATCCAACCGCCGAGGCGCAGAGCGCGCGGAGGACAAGCTGAAGCATCTCTGCGTCCTCGGCGTCTCTGCGGTGCATGTTTCTTACGGCACCTTCAAGTGGCGCACTCCCTGAAGCTGCGCGTGTTAGACTTAGTCGCTATGCCGCCAATTGCGCTATGCTGGCGGCGCGGCCTAAGTATCCTCGTGGTTTGTGCCTCGCTGTCCGGTGCGGGGTGTGGAGCGCTGGCAACTACGCCATCTGTTACACCGCCGATCCCAGCGACGATCTACCCGACCCCGACCTCTTTTGCGACTGCCACACCCACACCGCTGCCCACGCCGGACTTGGCAGCCTTGACGCAGGGCGCTGCCGAGGCCGCGTTCATCGGCGACTACGCGCGTGCCATTGCGCTGGGTCAAGAGGTGATCGCGTTCGCAGAAGGCGCGGCAGCGCGGCGCACGCGCCTGAGCGTTGGGCGATGGCAACTCGCTGCTGGCGATGCGTCGGCAGTAGTTGCCGTTCTAAAACCACTGCTGGCTGAATCGAACGATGCGCGCGCGCTGGGTGATGTGCACGTCTTGTTGGGCAGGGCCTACGCAGCGGCAGGCAACGCGCTCCTGGCTGGCGAACATTATTCGGCAGCCATCGCTGCTGGCGTGGCGATCACGCCCTGGCTGCATGTGTGGCTCGGCGACATTGCGCTCAATGCGGGTCGGCTTGCCGAGTCGGCTGAGCACTATCGGCGCAGCTTGGACGGTGCGCCGACCATCGCTCAAGAGTTCGCCCGCCGCGAGAAGCTGGCCTTGGCCCATCAGTTAGCTGGCGACTACGCTGCTGCCATTGCGCAGTATGAGATCATCCTCGCGCGCGCGCAATTACCGGCTTACCGCGCTCGAATAACCTGGGAACTGGCCCAGGCCCTGCGCGCTGCTGGACAAACGAGGCGCGCCTATCAGCTCATGAACGCGCTGATAGAGACCGCGCCAAAAACGCCCCAGGCCTTCCGGGCGGCTCAGGCCCTGCTGGCTGATGGACAGCCAGTAGACGACCTGCAATACGGCATCGTCGCTTACCACAACGGTGCGCATGTATTGGCGCGAGACGCTTTTCGGCGCGCAATTTTGCGCAGCCCCGACCGCGCCAACGATGTGCGCTATTGGGCCGCGCTGAATTACCTGAAGCTCGGGAGCGCGAACGATGCGCTGCGCAACCTCGATCAGACCATCGCAGCCAATCCGGCAGGCGCAGCAGCAACGATCCAGGCTTTGGGCGAGAAGGCCAAGCTCCTGGCTAACGCCGGCAACGCAGCACAGGCCCAGACAGTCTTTCAGCAGCTTATCGCACGCGCCACGCCTGGACCGCTCAGCGCTGAGACCATGTTCGGAGTGGGTCAGACCTTTGCGCGCTATCAGCCCCTATGGGCTGAGGCCGTGCGGGCGTATGTCGCGGTTGCTGATCTGCACGCCGATACTTCGTCAGCGCCCGAGGCGCTGATCCGCGCCGCAGCGCTCAATTACCGACTGGGCCGCTATCCAGCAGCGCTCTCGCTTATCCAGCGCTTGCGCCAGCGGTTTGGCGATGCGCCACAAGCCCTGCTTGGTCGGCTTTGGGAGGGCAAGCTACAGCTCGCCATGGGCAACGTGACAAGCAGCACACAAGTGTTGCGCGCGCTGGCCGGCGAAGCGCCGGATACCTTTGAGGGCGCGCGCGCGGCCGAGCTGCTGAATCCGGAGCAGCCGCCGCTCTCGGCCAAGTCCGTCGTCGCCTTGGACCGCGCCGACGAAACCAGCGAACAAGCAGAGGCGGAGCGCTGGTTGCGTCGTTGGCTAGGGCTTGATGACGCAGTGGATGTGCGCGCTTTGCGGGATGACCTCGTTGCCGATCCGCGCTTCTTGCGTGGCAGTGTGCTCTGGGAGCTTGGATTTCAGAGCGAAGCGCGTGAAGAGTTTGACGGGCTGCGCCTTGCTTTTGGGCGCGACGCTTTGGCGCAGTATCAGCTGGCGTTGTTCTTTCGACAGATCGGGCTATATCGGGCGTCCATCAGCGCTGCCGATGCAGTCATGCGGCTCTCGCCGGCCAAGGGGCCGGCCGATCTGCCGGCCTTTATCGGCAGGTTGCTCTATCCAGTGTATTACGCTGAGCTGGTGACGAAGCACGCCGATGAGTTTGGTCTAGATCCTTTGCTGATCTTCGCTCTGATCCGTCAGGAGAGCCTATTCGAGCCGTTTGCTGTATCCAGCGCGGCTGCCAATGGCCTGATGCAGGTGATCCCCAGCACCGGCCGCGAGATACACGCCGAGCTGGGATGGCCGTCGAATTACACCACAGCCGACCTACAAAAGCCCTTTGTGAGCGTGCGTTTTGGCAGCTATTACCTGGCCAAGCAGCGCCGCTTCTTCAACGGCGACCTCTACACCGCACTGGCTGCATACAACGGCGGGCCAGGCAACGCGCTGCGCTGGCGCGAGCGAAGCGCCGGCGATCCTGACCTGCTTTACATGTTCATCACCTTCGATGAGACCCAGCGTTACATCCGTGCCCTGGCCGCTAACTACGCAATCTACCATCGGCTTTACGGACAATGAAAGACGGAGCGCAAGAAGCCTTCCCACTAGCGGTACATAACTATGCTTGGATGCATTCGCGGCTGATATCGGGCAGCTCCTCTTCACTCACGGGCAGCCTGTCAACTTCGGTGAACGTAACTTGCTTGGGGGGTGCATCCACGGCTAGGGGCAAGGCTGATCCTCACGCGGAAAGCGCAGCATCCCTGCCGGCCTCTTTGACCGCCAGCAGGCGGGGCTTCCAGAAGATCGTGTTACCCTGCTGGTAAACCCACCCCTGCCTGGCGGGTGCATTCACAACCAGGGGCAAAACCTTGGGTGGGCGACGGCACTGCCGTCGCCCACCTTCTATAGACTTGCCTTCGCTGGCAGCATAGCTTGTGGAAGATGCCCCTATCGCTGAACGCACCCTGCCTAGCGCTGCTAGAACGAATGTGCTATAATAAAGCGCTAAGCGAAGGTGCGCTAGCACTTCGTTCAGGGAAATTTCAGTCTACCTCTGGTGCGTTATGGCTAATAAACACCTCTCTCTCAAGCGCAGTGTCGAAGCCCCTAGTGACCTGGTTTACCGTGCGTTTACCAATGCCACGCTGCTACGCGAATGGTTCTGTGACGTTGCCATTGCTCAGCCAAAGGTGGGAGGGAGATTCTACTGTCAATGGAACGACGGTCGGGCGCTGATGGGCAAATATACAGCGTTGACGCCGGCCAGAAAAGTTGCTTTTGACCTGCGCGGCGACGATGATGGCTACTTCTCGCAGTGCACGGTCACCCTGTCGGGGAAGGACGAAGCGACCGTCCTTCAACTCACAGATTCAAGCGAGAGCAAGGCTTGGGCCAAGTTAATTGAGGAGATCGAAGCGCGCTGGAACGTTGCTCTGGACAATCTCAAATCAGTGCTGGAGACAGGCATTGACCAGCGCCTGGCACAACGACCGACGCTAGCCGTGTCGGTGGATGCGGCAAGGCCGAATGAGGAGGGCGTGCGGGTAAACAGCGTGAGCGAGGAGGGTCCTCTGCAAGTCGGGGACATCATTCTCAGCGTCAACGGTAAGAAGATAAACGGTGAACTGTCTATCGAAGACGCACTGGAAGGCCATGTGGCCGGTGACAAGGTGAAAGTGACCTTCCGGCGCAACGGCAAGACGATGAACGCCGTGGTGAAGCTCGCAGCGTTGCCGCTACCTGAAGTTCCTCCTACGGCCGAGGATTTGGCTGAGATCGTCGCGCGCAAATACACTGAGGTGAACCGCGACCTGACACAAGCCTTCAAAGGGGTGAGTGAGGAGCGCGCTGCGCGCGCACCGGCTCCTGGACAGTGGAGCGCGCGCCACATCCTGGCTCATCTGATCGTGGAGGAGCGCAATTTGCACGCCTGGCTGACCGACATCATCGCTGGCAATGAGCCGTGGTATGACGCTCCTACCGATAGTTTGCGCGTTCGGCTGGACGCCGTCATCAACGGCTTCCCAACCATTCAGGCGCTGCTGACCGAGCTGAAGCGCAACGAAGCCGAAACCGTCGCCCTGCTGAATGCGTTGCCAGATGAGTTCATCGCGCGCAAGGGGAGCTATTACCGGTTGGCGATGCGCATGCTCAACTGGCCCGATCACGCACGCGCGCACTTAAGCCAGATCACAGCAGCAGTGAAGGCGGTGTTACCTTCGGCCATGCCTGCCTTTTAGCTGTGCTCATCCAAGATGTGAAGTTGGTAATCGGTGACGAACATCTTTAAGCGCTCGATAAGCTCAGCCCACTGTTCGCTGTTCAGCACCTGATCGAGCGATTCCCGATCAGCGACGATAGCCGGCATAATGATCTGCGGCCCTTCTCCATACACTGTGTACCAGGCTTCCGTGGGGCGGATTCCCAGCTTGACCAACTTTGGGGCGAGTTCCTGAACTACAAACTCGAAGTAAGCAGTCTCCGCATCAGCCTTGATGTTCCAACTGAAGACAAGTCTAGTCATGATTGCTACTTTGTTCAGCGCTTCATTTCCAGCAGGACGACCTGGGTATCTTCTGGGAGGCTGCTGCGGGTTACTTTGAGCATCTCCTGGGGCTTGATGCTCGTCAGCCCCATCTCTTTCAAGAATTTATTGAGGCTGTCTTTGCTGTTGTAGCCCATCGGGACAACGATGCTCGGTTCGATCATGCTGATCACCTCAGAAGCCTGCGCCGGTGTTAACTCGCCGCTGCCACCGATGGGCACGAGCAGAACGTCTACGGTCTCCAGCGCGTCTATCTGCGACTGCGAAGGGACAAACGAGAGGCCGCCGAGGTGAGCGACAGTGAGGCCATCGAAGTTAAAAGCATAGACGGTGCATTTTTGCGAGTTGCTTTTTCTCTCGGGCCGCATGGCGACCCCGATAATAAATACACCGCCAATCTCATATTCACCTGGGCCAGTGACCTTATACACCTCGCCGCGCTGTGCGCTGGCTACTGCGCTGGCATAATTGTGGCGCGGGTCGTCGCGGCTGATGGTGACGACGTCTGCTTTTAACTTGGGCAGGTCGCCTAGGCCGGCATCGGGGCCGAAGGGATCAGTCACAACAGCCAGCACGCCGCGTTCGGTCATGCGGAAGCAACTGTGCCCATACCAAGTCAACTCCATGCCGGCGATTGTAATAGCGAGTGGATGGGCTGGAGATGCATCCAAGTTGGTTTTTTTGTGCCCGAAGGCGGTGCCCCCACAGGAGCTCGCCATTGCTTGAGAGAAGCGGCAGCGTTCAAGCCCGAAGCAGCGAATGAACATCCTCTTCATCGCCAGTGAGTGCGTTCCCTACGCCAAGACCGGTGGGCTGGCCGACGTGGTGGGCGCGCTGCCGCGCTATCTGCGCGCGCTCGGCCACGAAGTGATCGTAGTTATCCCGCGCTATGGATGGATTGACGGACAGCGCCATAAGCTGCGCTGGTTTCATGGACCGATGGGCGTCTGGATGGGTGATACGCTGGAGTGGTGCGCTGTGCATGTTGCCGACGGCCAGGGTGGTCCAGTTCATTTGATCGAGAGCCAGAAGTACTTCGATCGGCCAGGGCTGTATCACGACGATAACTTCAACGATTATGCGGACAACCCGCGCCGCTTTGGCTTTTTAACGCGCGCCGGCTTACAGCTATGCAAGGACATCGGGTTCGCCCCTGACGTCGTACACGTCCACGACTGGCACACCGCGCTTGGGCCAGCTTATCTGAAGATCTGGCATTGGAACGATCCCATTCTTGGGAACGCTGCCAGCCTGCTCACGATTCACAACATCGCTTACCAGGGCAAATACCCGGCCTATCACATGAACTATCTGGGCCTGGGGTGGCATAACTTCAGCGCCGACAAGTTCGAGGATCATGGGGCGATCAATTTTCTTAAGGGAGGGATCGTCTACGCCGACGTGGTGAACACAGTCAGCCCAACCTACGCCCGCGAGACGCGCACGCCGGCGCAGGGTTATGGCCTGGCGCCTTATTTAAATGACAAGGGTGAGCATTACCTCGGCATCCTCAACGGCTGTGACTATTCCGTATGGAACCCAGAGACTGATCCGCTGACTCCGGCGCGCTATTCGGCGGATGATCTATCGGGCAAAGCGCTCTGCAAGCGCGCGCTACAGGAACGCTTGGGGCTGGAAGTCGCGCCGGACATACCGCTTATTGGCGTGGTTAGCCGGTTTGTGGAGCAGAAGGGCTTGCATCTACTGGCGCAGTGCATCGAGGGCATTGTGAGAGAGATGCGCGTTCAGTTCGCTATCCTGGGCAGTGGTGAGAAGTGGCTGGAGCACGTCTTTGGGTCACTGCCGGCGCGCTATGCGGGGCGGATTGGCAGCTTTATCGGCTACAGCGAAGAGCTGGCCCACTGGATCGAAGCTGGATCGGACTTCTTTTTGATGCCGTCGCTGTTTGAGCCATGTGGACTGAACCAAATGTACTCTCTGCGCTACGGAACTTTGCCCATTGTGCGCGCCACGGGTGGGCTGGATGACACTGTACAGCAATATGATGAGCGCACGGGTGAAGGCACTGGCTTTAAGTTCTATGAACCGAGCGCCCATGCGGTTTACTACACAGTGGGATGGGCAGTGAGCACCTTTTACGATCGCCCACAGCACATGCAGCTCATGATCCGCACAGCGATGGCCCAGGATTTCTCCTGGGAGCGCAGCGCGGCAGCCTACGTTCAGGCGTATGAGCGGGCAGTGCGAAAGAAACGCGCTGGGTGAGCAAGCGATCCACAGGGATTCCAGGTGTTCGATTGAGATGCGCACGGCGCCGCCCGCCGATCATGGCGCAGCTAGAATTAGCTTAGCCCCGATGAGCAGCTCACCAGAGCACTTAATCGCGCCGATCAAAGAACTGCATAAGCGTGCGCTGGACTTAGAAGAGCGATTTCGCAGCGTAGTGGCCAAGGCTGCGCCAGATTATCGAGAGAGCGCGCGCAACCTGCTCCATTACCTGGCGCTGCGACAGATAGATATTCGAGACCTTCAGGACGAGCTGGCGTCGCTTGGCCTGAGCTCCCTGGGGCGATCCGAGGCGCACACGCTGCACACCCTTGAGTCGGTGTTGATCGCCCTGCATCGCTTAGTCAATCGCAATCTGCAGTTTGATTCCCTCAGTTCCATAGATTTCAAGCGCGGCCGCGCGCTGCTGCACGAGCACACCTGCCAACTGTTTGGCCCGCTGCCAGCCGGCCGCTCCGTGCGCATCATGGTCACTATGCCCTCCGAAGCTGCGCGTAACCCCGGCCTGGTGCGTGATTTGCTTGCTTCGGGCATGGATGTGATGCGCATCAACTGTGCGCACGATGATGCCGACGCCTGGCTCAAGATGATCGAGAACCTGCGCCAGGCCGAGCGCGAACTGGGGAAGACGTGCAAGGTTTGCGCTGACCTGGCTGGCCCTAAGCTACGCACAGGTCGGCTAGCGACGACCGCGCGCGTGATCAAGCTGCGGCCGCAGCGCGACATCCGTGGTCGCGTGACGGAGCCAGCCCAGGTTTGGTTTGTCCCGCCTGGTCAGCGCTGCGATGGGTCACCCGTGATGCCGCTGGAGGGACAGGCGCTTGACCAAGCCCAGCCTGGCGACGCGATCGTCCTGCGCGATGCGCGCGGTCGCTACCGCGCTTTGAAGCTGACAGCGCGGCGTGACGCAGCCGTATTGGCCGAATGTGACCGCACCACCTATCTAGAGACCGGCATGACGGTTGGCCTGATGCGTGGCAGAGCGTCGTTGGGTGAGCTGCGCGTTGGCGAGCTACCCGAAGCAACCGAGCCGTTGGTGCTGCGCGTTGGTGATCGACTTGTAGTAACCAACGACGACAGCCCTGGTCAGCCGGCAGTGCGCAGCCTCGATGGCCAAGTGATTCATCATGCACGCATCTCCTGCTCAATCGGTCCCGCATTTGTAGCCATCGCGCCTGGCCAGCCTATCTGGTTTGACGACGGCAAGATCGGCGGGTGTGTGCTGAGCAACGATGGCCATCAGATGCTGGTGGAGATCACGCAGACCAACCCGGCCAGTGGGGCCAAGCTGGGCGCGGAGAAGGGTATCAACGTGCCCGGCGTCCAACTGGACATTCCTGCCCTCACCGCGAGGGATTTGGCGGATCTTGCTATTGTCGCGCCGCATGTGGACATGATCGGCCTCTCCTTTGTGCGCAGCCCAGAGGACTTCTGGGCCTTGCGCCGGGCGCTTGATGGCGTGGGCGCATCGCATGTTGGCGTGATCTTAAAGATCGAGACGCGCCTGGGGTTCGAGAACTTGCCGCGTTTGCTGCTGGCCGGCTTGCAGGCGCCCCCGATCGGCGTGATGTTGGCGCGCGGCGACCTGGCCGTTGAGGTGGGGTTTGAGCGGCTTGCTGAGGTGCAAGAGGAGGTGCTTTGGCTATGCGAGGCAGCGCATCTACCGGTCATCTGGGCCACGCAGGTTTTGGAGAGTATGGCCAAAACCGGCGCGCCGTCGCGGGCCGAGGTATCCGATGCAGTGATGAGCGGCCGCGCTGAGTGCGTCATGTTGAACAAGGGGGCCTATATCGTTGACGCCGTGCGTTTTTTACGAGACGTGCTAGAGCGCATGGAGAAGCATCAGTTTAAGAAGCGCTCTCGCTTCCGCCGGCTTGCCATCGCTCAGCTCGACTAAGGGCTGCTATCATAACGAGCGCAGTGACCAACCGTCCGCGCTCGCGCTCGTTTGTGCTCGTTTTCGTCATGCTCGCCATCAGCGCGGTCGCCCTGCTATCGGGTGCGTTGTCTGCTCAGCCGATCTCTCAAGGGCCGGCCTCGCTGCTGCTTGGGCCATTGCAGCAAGCCCTGACAAACGTAGGTCGCACACTGGGTGACCTGTTTCGCAGCAGCAGTGACTTGGCAGAGCTGCGCGCACGCGCTGAGGCCCTGCGCCGCCAGGTGACGGCGCTGGAGGCCGAGAACATCCGTCTGCGCGAGTTCCAGGCTGAAGTGAAGCAATACCGCGACTTGCTGCGCTTTGCCAGCGACAACCCCACGTACGAAGTGGTCGGCGCTGATGTGATTGGGAGTGCTGATGTGCTGAGGTGTCAGGGCGTCGATCCTCAGTCGGCAACGGCGGGCAAATGCGCGAACGTGATCGCTGGCGACACCAGCCCGTTCGTGCGCTACATCACGATCAATGCTGGGGCGAGGGACGGCATCGAGGTTGGTATGCCGGTTGTGGCTGGTGGGTTGGCCCTGGTGGGCAGGGTGGGCAAAGTGAGCTATGCCACTGCGCAGGTGCAATTGCTCACGGATCCAGCTTCTTTCATCAATGTGCGGATGGTCGAGTCGCGGGCCTCAGGCACAGTGGCCGGCACGAACGAGGGCATCCTGCTCTTGCAAAACGTGCTACAGACTGAGCCACTGAAGCCTGGCGATCTGATCGTGACTAGTGGCTTGGGCGGCATGCTGCCACAGGCGCTGCCGGTCGGCGCAGTCGAGCGCGTCATCAGCCAAGACGTAGAGACGACTCAGCAAGCGATTGTGCGGCCAGGCGTGGACTTTGACAAGCTGGAGGTGGTCCTGGTGATCACCCGTCCGCGTGCAGCGCAGCCTTTGCCGTTGACCCCGACACCGCCTGTGCGTTAGTAAAAAATCCGCTCCTCTGGGCGAGGAGCGGATGCGCTGCGCGCTAGCTCAAGTATGGCCGAATTTTGGCCATGAGCTGTTCTTTTGGACGGTAGCCCACCAGCCGCTCGACGGGCTCGCCGTCTTTGAACAAGATCAGCGTGGGAATGCTCATCACGCCGAACCTCATGGCCGTCTCACCGTTGGCGTCCACGTCCAGCTTGCCGACTAACATCTTGTCGCCGTTTTCTTCGGCGATCTGCTCCACGATGGGCGCGATCATCTTGCATGGGCCGCACCACTCCGCCCAAAAGTCCACGAGTGCCACGCCCTTGCGCTGTTCCACCAATTGCTCAAAGTTGGTATCGGTGAGCACAACTGGTTTCGTCATAGTTCCTCTCCTCGGCAGGTATACCGTACTCGCCTAATCATACCGCATTCCTGCCCAGCTTTTGCGGGCGCATGTGCCTCAGGGCGAGGGCAGACTGGATCAGGACGCTTTGTCAAACGTTATCTAAGTGCATCTATACTTTAATTTAGATTAGAATATATGGAGTTTTGATTTCACTATATACCTAAGCGTTCGTATAGTGCAGTTATATGATAATTCGATCTTGTTGGTGGAATAGAGCGCTGGGTGCATAGTCAAAGATAGGTGCGCGTTGCCTCGGCCCAGTGGGTTGCTGCTGCACGCGCCTGCTCAGCGAAATCCTCGCGGCGCGAAGCGTAGATCACTTCGTGCGACACGCTGATCAGCGGCGCTAGGCCGTCTTGAGTGCGTCCGTAACGCATGATGTTGTTCAGCATCGTCATCTGCGCGCCGTTGATCAAAAACGGCAGGTGTGGCGAGCGCGCGCGCAGGTGCGCCAAGTCTTGGCTGGGCACCGCGTCTACCTCTAGTCCACAGACTGCTGGTCCTTCTGCGTACCAGCGGTTGGCCAGTAGGGCGAGCTTCTCATACAGGCGCGGCATAGGCGCGCTCTGTGGGCGGTCCTCAGTCGCCAGCCGTGGCTCTATCTCCAAGTCCTGTAGCTCCCAGGCGTGCTCGTTCGTCGTCCGCGTGAGAATGAAGACAGCGCGGTCAGCATGCTTGAGGAAGGGTCGCACCGCGTCGCTGCCCGGATAGGGGAAGATCGTCACCGCATCCGCGCGCAACTGCTCGAAGGCACAGCGTGCGTAGGCGTCGGCCGTCGCTCCGACAGCGCAAAAAGGACCGTCTAAGATGATCGGGATCTCATCAGGCACAAGTCGGGTGATGCGCTCGAGCGCCACCATGCCGGCGGCGCCCTCGGCGAGGTAATAGGCCACGTTGAATTGATAGGCGCACACCAGGTCCTGGGTCGCCTCGATGATCGCGCGGGCGAACGGCAGCATTGGTTCGTCATACACCTGGATTGGCAGCGGCGTATGCGCAACGAGGATGTCCATCCGAATACACAAGCACGAACGGTGCTTGTGCTGGGATCGAATGAGTTTGGCCAGAAAGGGCTTCATCGCCTGGTTATTGCCGCGCTCAGTCTGGCAAGTAATAGCGGAGGCTCAGACCGCTATTGGGGTAGGTCATCTCGTCCACAAGGCGATAGCCGCGCACCTTATCGAAGTCATGAGCCAGTTGTTGGCGCCACAGGTTCTTCTTTTGCATGTCGGCAGCTTGATAGAGCGGAGACCAGGTTGCGACGCGGATGACAGTGACCTGTGCGCTGTTGTGCTCATCCAGCCAGCGTTGGACGCGCTCAACATCGCTCGCGCCTTCCACCGGCGGTGCATCATACTGAATCGGCAGCGTCGTTTGCGCAAAGGCAGGCAGCGGACGTAGCCGCCACTCGAACAGCGGTGGGCTAAGTTCACCGAAGGTGCCGATGATCAGCACTGGCCGATCTGCGCGTTGCCAGTCCACAATGCGCTGCGAAGCATCGCGCAAGTCATGGGCCAGGTCGCCCGCCCAGACTGGCTGCAGGCGCGGCAGCCAAGTCCACCAGCTCCATATTGCCGTAGCGAAGGGCAGGCCGAGTGCAAGCGCCACGCGCCAACCCGTCCTCAGACGCAAGTGCGTGACGCAGTGCGCAAATCCTAGTCCGGCGAGCAACCACAGTGACGGGAATAACGGGGTGATGTAGCGCTGGGCCTTAAGCTGATGCACAGTGGCTAATGCAAAGCCGAGCGCAAAGAAGATCGACATTAGTGCTACTCCAGGATGCTTTATCCGAAGCACCGCCCAAATGGCCCCGACAGCGGTCAGTAACGCCAGCCAAGGGCTGGGCATCAGCCAGTCAGTCGTCGTGCGGACATAGAAGAGCAGATTCTCCGCGCTCCAGAAGGGGTAGCCGCTATCCTCATTAGTGACGAAGAAGCGGAAGTCTCGCCATTTCACCTCGGTCGGCACGATGTCTGTGCCGCCGAAGAACCAGAATAGGATGCCCAAAGCAAGCGGCGCATATAGCGCTGCCATGGTGATGAACTCGGGCGTGAGGCGATTGCTGACGCTGAGTGCCGGCTCGGTCCTTCGCCGGCGCAGCCGTTGGCCTACATCCACCACACCAACTGCAGCGATGGCGAATGCTGCGTAGTTGAACTTGGTGAGAAACAGAAAGTACAGCGCGCAGCCGGCGAAGAAGAACCAGCGCGCGCGTCCGATGCGCAGCGCGCGCAGGAAAGCCCAGAACGCGAAAAAGACGACAAAAGCCACGGGCGTCTCTTGCATCGCCCAACTGCCGGTGAACAGCCAGCCGGGCGCGCTGAGCGTGAGCAACCCACTGACCAGGCCAGCGAGCGGAGTCAGCGCTGGGTCAATCTCATAAGCCACTGCATAGCCCATCAGCGCAGCGGCAACCAGCATAAAGTAGGCAAATAGCCGCGCGCTGTCGTCGCTTATGCCAAGCAGGCCCAGAAACGGCGCCTGGAGCAGTGAGAAACCAGGTGGCCATAACGTCTGGATGTGAAAATCCCCCCACAGCGCGCGCAGGTCGAGCGCCAGGATGTCGCGCAGAATGTAATAGCCGGGCAAGCTGTGCGCAGCTTCATCGAAGTTAAGCGGCGGCGCCGGCGCGATCAACCTGACGAAAACCTCGTGGCCGATAAATACAGAAATTAGAGAAAGCGCGCTGGCAGCGAGCCAGGTGCGAACCCGGAGCGACACGCTGGCAGTATACTCACCACGGTGCATTTCTCATGCCCGTCACCCCCCACCGCCGCTGGCTAGGACCACTCTTCGCCCTTCTTCTGCTGTGGTTGCTCTTCTTCTGGCGCATCTTGACGCCCTCAGAAGCCGATCGCTTAACTTTTAAGCACGGTGATTTTACGCATCAGTTCCTGGCTTATCGGCAGATGGCGTATCGGCAGCTTCTCGCCGGACGCTTCCCTTTTATTGAAGAGTGCCTATACAGTGGCTATCCCTTCCAGGCTGATCCGCAATCTCAGGTGCTGTATCCGCCTGTGCTCGCGCTGATGTTGGTGGGCCGAGCACTGGGCTGGTCTGAATATCCGTTGCGTGCGCTGGAATGGGAGGTGATGCTTCACGTGCTATGGGCAGCGCTTGGGATGTATGTCTTTCTGCGCACGCCTGCCGGCCATCCAAGGCTGCACCCTATTGCTGCGCTGGTTGGTGCACTGGTCTACGCATTTGGCGGATACATGACTGGCTATCCAATGCTCCAGACCGGCATTTTGCAGACAGCAAGTTGGTTACCTTGGCTGCTTCCGGTTGTGCATCGGCTAGCCACGGCTGAGCGCTGGTTGCCGGCAGCCGGTGGGTTGGCGATCCCAGCCAGCTTCGCTTTCACTGCCGGCCACCCGCAAACTATGCTCTACATAACCTATGTAGTAGCCGTGGCGTTCATCGTTTGGTTCTGGCGAGCGCATCACTTTGGCCGGCGAACAGCGATGATCATAGGAAGTGGGTTGCTCAGAGGCGCAGTTGCGGGTAGTTTGGCTATCGGCTTAAGCGCAGCTCAGCTCATCCCCTCGCTATTATTTATGCTAGATTCCAACCGGCCAGGGCTATCTTACATCGAAGCCGGCAATGGCTTCTTATTACTGGACGTTGCTTTATTGGTGCTGGTTGGTGTGTTCAATATCTGGCAGCCCATTTACGTTGGCATTGTTGCCTTGACACTCGTCGGGGTCGTGTTGCTAGCGAACCACCAACGCCTAGCCGATACAGGGCTTTGGCTACTTATCGCGGTCGTAGCTTTGGCACTGAGCTTTGGTGCGAATGCGATTGGTTTTGACTTAGCGTACTTAATATTCCCTGGCTATCGTCAGTTTCGTTCTCAGGAACGCCACGCAATGGCTGTCAGTTTTGCACTGAGCACGCTGGCTGCCTATGGTACGACGCTGCTCATGCGTCCGATCTACAGGCAAGCGCAAGAGCAGCTAAAGCGCGCGGCTGGGGTTACAAGCATTCTGGGAGTGGCTGCGCTGTTCGTTCTCATCGTCATCTTAATTGCTCAACAAGCGCTAACGCAGCCTGCCCAATCGGCGCTCACGTCGGCAGCCAGCCGGCTGGCCATGGTCGTGGTCGCACTGCTAGGTGCGTCTGGCTTGTTTCTGTGGCGTGCGCAGTTGCGTGGCTGGCCGCGCTGGGCTTGGGGCAGTGCGCTGGTAGCGCTGATAGTCTTTGAGTTATTTACGTCCAATCGTCACACTGCAACGCAGCAACTTGCGGATCCCTTTCCGCCGAGCCCGTTTACCAAGCCGATCGTTGACACACAGCGTCCGAATAGCTATGGCCGCGTACACAACCACTACGGGTTGTCCCTCAATGGCGCATGCGTGGCCGGCTTAAATGAGGTAAGCGGCGGCTCGCCTATTGTCATGCGCGCCTATAAGGCGTTTCTTGAGCGCACACCCGAAGCGGTGATGGTGAAACTGCTCAACGTGCGCTATGCCGTGACCTGGCGCGGGGCAATGGAGA
>Ga0308417_1000439_pt1 | contig 30666 bp, 29 predicted proteins | sample HotsprSampleOS65_FD_203528 | JGI IMG/M metagenome (GOLD analysis project Ga0308417, IMG submission 203528) | Hot spring phototrophic mat microbial communities from Octopus Spring, Yellowstone National Park, Wyoming, United States - 20090730_OS65 ...
GTAGTCGGGGCGGAGGGGAAGCGGCTGACCCATGGCGAGGCTCCATTGCTCGCCCCGTTGAATCAGATCCCGCCCGCGTCGGGGAATCCCTCTCGTGAGTCTCGTTCAGAAAGACTTGGTATAAAATCAGTCGTGTACCTCAAGAAGCTCACAAAAAAGCCCCACAGCGGTTTCAACCGTGTGGAAACCACTTTAGGGCCACCTCGGCGGACGTTTGTCGAGGAACGCACCAATTCCCTCCACTGCGGCTGGGTCGAGGAGTTGGTCAACCATCACGCAAGCGGCGTCGCGATAGGCCTCGGCCAAAGGCCGGCCCTCCTGGCGCAGGAAGGCCGCCTTGCCGCCTTGAACAACCGACGCCGGCAGCCCCGCAATCTTGTGCGCGAGCGCCTTGGCCTCGGCGAGCGCAAGGCCGGCGGCGACCACGCGATTGACAAGGCCGATCCGATGCGCATGGGCCGCATCGATCAGGTCGCCGGTGTAGAGCATCTCGAGGGCGTGGCGGCGCAGCACGGCGCGGGAGAGGGCGACCGCGGGGGTCGCACAAAACAGCCCGATGGCAACACCAGGGGTGCAGAACCTCGCGCCCTCGCCTGCCACGGCCAGGTCGCAGCTGGCAACGAGCTGGCAGCCGGCGGCGGTCGCTATACCGTCGACGGCAGCGATGGAGGGCTGAGGCAACGTCGCCAGCGTTTGCATGACGGCCGCGCATTTCGCCATCGTGGCCTGGAAAAAGGCACGGCCGCCGTCCGAGTCGGCACGGCGGGCGGTGAGTTCGCGCAGGTCGTGTCCAGCGCAGAAGGTCGAACCTTCGCCGGCCAGTATCACCGCCCGCACGGCCGTGTCGCCCCGGATCTGGGCCAGCGCCGCCTCGAGCTCCTCGAGCAGTGCGAACGAAAGGGCATTGCGCGCCTCGGGCCGAGCAAGCGTGACAATGGCAACCGCCCCCTCCCTTTCGACAGCCAAACGACGATCGTGAAGTCGCGTTCCTTCCGGCATGCCGTCCTCCCCTACGGTTAGCGGCCAAGGATAGCGCGGATTTCATCCGCGGCCTCCTCTACCATCGGGGTGGCAACGTCCAGATGTGTCGCGGCACGGCAGCGCCCGCCAAGAACGCTGATTCGAATGCCGCGCTCGGCAAGCCTCTGCGACAGGGCATCGGGCGCCACTCCAGCACCAGAAGTGTCAAAGAATACGAGATTCGTCTCGGGGGTCTGTACCGACACGCCTTCGATCGCGGCCAGACAGTCGGCGAGACGACGGGCATTGGCATGGTCTTCGGCCAGCCGATGGACGAGATGGTCGAGCGCATACAGGCAGGCGGCGGCGACGACCCCGGCTTGGCGCATCGAGCCCCCCATGCGCTGCTTCCAACGCCAAGCCTCGTCGATGAAGGCGCACGAGCCGCACAGGACGGCGCCAATTGGCGCGCCGAGTCCTTTCGAGAAGTCGAGCCAAACGCTGTCAAACCCCCGCGCAAGGTCAGCTGCGGGAACGCCGAGCGCCACCGAGGCGTTCAGAAGACGTGCCCCATCCATGTGCGCGGCAAGCCCCGCCTCGCGTGCAACCGCAAGGATGGCGGCGCACTCCTCCGGCCGCCAGATCGTGCCACCTGGGATGTTCGCCGTCTGCTCGACCGAGACCAAGCTCTGTGGCGGCGCATAGCGGCTTTTCGGGCGGAGGGCGGCGCGCAGAACCTCGGCCGAAAAGATGCCTCGCTCGCCCGGCAAGCCTCGCACTGCCGCGCCGGCGTTCGCCCAAGGACCGCCGTGTTCCGAGGTGACGATGTGGGCCGTCTCGTGGGCAAGAATCTCATCTCCGGGCCGGCAGTACACACGGATCGCGATCTGGTTCGCCATCGTGCCCTAGGGCAGAAAGACGGCCGCCTCCATACCGAGAAGTGCGCACATCTGGTCACAGAGCGCCCAGACGGTGGGGTCATCGCCGAATTGCTCGTCTCCGACCTCGGCCCTCCGCATCGCCTCCCACATCCCCAGGGTCGGCTTCGTCTGGGTGTCCGAGAAGAGATTGATCCGCGGCGGGGGCAGCTGAGGGTCAGGGCGAGTGGGGGTGTATGGCACGGCAACCTTGAGGCTAGGGCGTGAACGGGGGGGCGACAGCGGGAGTTTGGCATGAGAGACGAACGCGATGCTCTTTGCCTCCGGATCGGCGGGCGCAACGTCGCAGGGGTCGCGTTTGGCATGAGAGACGAACGCGATGCTCTTTGCCTCCGGATCGGCGGGCGCAACGTCGCAGGGGTCGCGTTTGGCATGAGAGACGAACGCGATGCTCTTTGCCTCGCCTGGGTCGTGCCGTCGACTAGGCCAGCGTCATAGCGGCGTCAAATCGCGGCTCGGGGCTTGCCGAGCGCGAAACCGTTCCGTCACACTCGTAGCCCCTGGCCCGGAACCGTCGGGCCGCTAAGGAGGCGCCGAATGAACATCCAGCAACGCCTCGCAACCCTGAGCGGCCGTCATGCTGCGCTCGAACAGAAGCTTGAAGCGGAACTCGGTCGGCCGCGCGCCGATGAGGCTGAGGTGGCACGGCTAAAACGCGAGAAGCTGAGGATTAAGGAGGAGATGGAACGTCTCAAGCGCGAGACGCCCCGCACGTGACCCGCTCCCTGTTCTTCGCCCGGGTTGGCCGCCCCATGCCTAAGCCGCGGCTACGAGGCGACCCTAAGCCCAGATTCCCGCGACCTGCCGCCTGAAGATCACACGCCTGGAGTGGGCAACGGCGGGGTTGCGACCCGGGTGGTCCCGCGCGGGAGCGGCACGCCGTAGACTTTTGCAGCGCGCCTCTCGAACGCAGCCACCATCAGCCGTACCGCCTCGTTGAAGACGACCCCGATCGCTGCCTGGAGCACGCGCGAGCGGAACTCGAAATCAACGTAGAAGTCGATCATTGTGCCGCCATCGCGCGGCTCGAACCGCCAGTGGTTGTTAAGGTATCGGAACGGACCGTCCAAATAGCGCACGTGGATGGCATTCGGGCGGTCGAGCGTGACATGGCTCGTGAAGCGCTCGCGGAAAACCTTAAAGCCGATCATCAACTCCGCGATCAGGAGGTTTTCGTCGCGGTGGCGGACCCGCGCCCCTGAGCACCAGGGCAGGAATTCTGGATATCGCCCCACGTCGGCGACGAGGTCGAACAGTTGGTCGGGCCGGTAGGGGAGGAATTTGAGCTGGGCGTGGGTGGGCATGCCAGCCCAATCTAAGCGTAAAGCAAATGAAAGAAAGCGGAAACGTGATCGTCAGCCGGCGCGGGCCAGAGTTGCATCGCGCGCAGCTTTGAGCCGGGCAAAATCCTGATCGGCGTGGTACGAGGAGCGGGTGAGCGGTGAGGCGGCGACCAGGGCGAAGCCCTTGCCTCGGGCGAGCGCGGCGAGCTCTTCGAACTCCTGCGGCGGCACAAAGCGCGCGACCGGAGCGTGTTTCGGCGTCGGCTGTAGGTATTGACCGAGGGTGAGGAAGTCGACGTCAGCCGACCGCAGGTCGTCCATCACCTGGGCCAGTTCTGTCCGCTCTTCCCCGAGCCCGACCATAAGCCCGGATTTGGTGAAAAGACACGGGTCTAACTCTTTCACCCGCGCAAGTAGCCGCAGCGAGACGAAGTAGCGCGCGCCTGGGCGGATTGTGGGGTAGAGGCGCGGCACCGTCTCAAGGTTGTGGTTGAACACGTCGGGCTTGGCCGCGACCACGGTCTCGATCGCGCCCTCCCCCTTACGCAGGAAGTCAGGGGTGAGAACCTCGATCGTGGTACCCGGTGAGGCCTCGCGGATAGCCTGGATGGTGGCGGCGAAATGGGACGCCCCTCCGTCCGGAAGGTCATCGCGATCAACTGAGGTGACGACGACGTGGGCGAGGCCGAGCGCAGCGACGGCCTGCCCAACCCGGCGTGGTTCCTCGGGGTCGAGCGGCGCGGGAAGGCCGGTGGCGACATTGCAAAACGCGCAGCCGCGCGTGCACACCTCGCCCATGATCATGATGGTGGCGTGCCGCCGGCTCCAGCACTCGCCGATGTTCGGGCACGCCGCCTCCTCGCAGACCGTGACCAGGGCGTTCGCTCGCATCAGCCGGCGGGTTTCGAAATAGACGGGATGGATGGGTGCCTTGACGCGAATCCAGCCCGGCTTGCGCAGAGTCGAGCTCGGCTCCCGCCTCACCTTCTCTGGATGCCGCTCGGCCCCCATACGAGGTCGCCGATGGTCAATCTCGATCCGCATGGTCATGGACAGCGACGTGGAAGCTGATCGCGGTGTCGGCAAGCGTGGTCAGACGTGGATCGCACGCCCGTAGGCCGCGAGCACCGACTCGTGCATCATCTCCGACAAGGTGGGGTGGGGGAAAACCGTCTCTACGAGCTCCGCCTCCGTCAGTTCCCCTGCGCGCGCGATCGCATAGCCCTGGATCAGCTCGGTCACCTCCGCACCGATCAGATGCGCGCCGAGAAGTTCTCCAGTGTTGGCGTCGAACACTGTTTTCACCATGCCCTCCGTCTCGCCGAGTGCAATCGCCCTGCCATTGCCGAGGAAGGGAAAGCGACCCACGCGCACCTCGTAGCCTTTCGCTTTCGCTGCCGCCTCCGTCAGCCCGACCGATGCGACCTGTGGGCGGCAATAGGTGCAAGCCGGGATTTTCGTCGTGTCCAATGGACGGACATCGTTCAGCCCGGCGATCGCCTCGATGCAGACGATGCCCTCATGCGAGGCCTTGTGCGCGAGCCAGGGGGGGCCAGCAAGGTCGCCAATCGCGTAGACCCCCTCTTCGCCGGTGCGCCCGAAGCCGTCGGTCACGACGTGGCTCTTCTCCACCTTCACCGCTGTGCCTTCCAGACCGATGCCTTCCACGTTGCCGACGATGCCGACGGCCGAGATCACGCGTTCGACCACGACCTCGCGCACGGTGCCCGCCTCGTCCTCGACCACGACGCGCGCTCCCCCGCCGTCGCGCTGCACCCGCTGCACTTTCGACCCAGTCAAGATCGTAAGCCCTCGCTTCTCCAGGGCCTTGCGGGCTAGCGCGGAGATCTCCTCGTCCTCGAGGGGGAGGATCCGCGGCATCACCTCGACGACCGTCACGGCCGCGCCCATGTCGGCATAGAACGAGGCAAACTCGATGCCGATCGCGCCCGACCCGATGACGAGCAGCGAGCGGGGGATCGCGCGCGGGACAATCGCTTCCTTGTAGGTCCATATCACTTCGCCGTCGGGCTCGATGCCCGGCAGGGTTCGGGCACGTGCGCCGGTCGCGAGCACAATGTGCGGCGCCTTGAACTCCTCGGTGTGCCCATCCCTCTCGACCGAGACCGTGCCGGGCGCAGCAAGCCTTCCGTGCCCGTCCATGACGGCAACCCGGTTCTTGCGGAGGAGATGCCGCACGCCCGCAGCGAGCTGGGCGGCGACTTTGCGCGAGCGCGCAACGACTGCCCCAGCGTCGAAGCGCACGTTGTCGGCGGCGAGCCCGAACGCATCGAGCGAGCAGAGGAGGTGATTCATCTCGGCGGTGCGCAGCAGCGCCTTAGTAGGGATGCAGCCCCAATTGAGGCAGACCCCTCCCAGATGTTCGCGCTCGACCAAAGCCGCCTTCATTCCGAGCTGAACAGCGCGGATTGCAGCGACGTAGCCGCCAGGGCCTCCGCCGATCACAATTATATCGAAATGATCCGCCATTGGTTTCTCTCTCGAGCGGAAGAACGACGCCCATTCGGCCCTGCCTCACCTGCGAAGGTCTACCGTGAGGATGGCCCGTCGCCTGCCGAGTTTCACACCATCATCACAACATCATTCGCAACGGGTCCTGGACGATACCCTTGAACACGCCGAGCCATTCTGCGGCAAGCGCGCCGTCGATCACCCGGTGGTCTACGCTTAGGGTGACCGTCATCACATTCGCGATCGCAAGCGCCCCGTTCCTCACCACCGCACGCGGCTCGCCCGCCGCCACGGCGAGGATCGCCGCCTGGGGCGGGTTGATGATGGCGGCAAATTCGCGCACGCCCATCATGCCCATGTTGCTGATCGAGAACGACCCGCCCTGGAACTCCTCGGGCTTCAGCTTGCCTGCCTTGGCACGCGTGGCGAGGTCCTTCATTTCGTTCGAGATCGCGGCAAGCCCCTTGCGGTCGGCTTGGCGAACGATCGGCGTAATCAGGCCGTCGGGGACGGCCACCGCGACTGAGATGTCAATGTCCTCATGGAGGACCAGGCCGTCGTCGCGCCACGAAGCATTCACCTTCGGCACGCGGCGGAGCGCGATCGCCGCCGCCTTGATGATCATGTCATTGACCGAGATCTTGAACACGCCCGCGCCTTCGGCAGGGGCCTTTGCGTTCAGTTCCGTGCGCAGTTTGAGCAGCGCGTCGAGCTCGACTTCGACCGAAGCGTAGAAGTGCGGGATCGTCGATTTGCTCTCGGCCAGACGGCGCGCGATCACCTTGCGCATGGTCGAGTGCGGCACGAGCCGGTGCGGGGAGGCGATCGGCGACGCGGCAGGCGGCTGAGGCGACATGGGCCTGGACGCCGGGGCTGGAAGCGGGGCGGCAGGGACAGCGGGCGCAGGTCCGATGGCCGCAGGCTGCGCTCCCGCCGCCCGCTGGCCCGTCACCGCCGCTTCGATATCGGCCTTGACGATCCGTCCGCCCGGCCCCGACCCCTTCAGCGTGGCAAGCTCAATGCCGGCGAGCTTCGCCATCCGGCGAGCAAGTGGCGAAGCGAAAATCCGTCTGGCCGAAGCCTGGTCCGCTTGCGCGGCGTTGTGACCGTTCCCGCGGGCCGCCGACGCTGCAGGTGCAGCTCCAGCGCCTGCTGCCGGATGCGCCACTGGCGGTGCCGCGGCAGACCCGAGCGGGCGCACCAACCCAGAAGGCGTTCCGCCCTCCGCCTCACCCTCCGCCTGAAGCTCGGCGATCGGTGCATTCACCGCGACGCCCGCAGTGCCTTCGGGGACAAGGATCTTCGTCAGGATTCCCTCATCGACGGCCTCGACCTCCATCGTTGCCTTGTCGGTCTCGATTTCGGCGATGACGTCCCCCGCCCTGATCCGGTCACCCTCCTTCTTCAGCCAGCGTGCGAGCGTGCCGTCCGTCATCGTGGGGCTGAGGGCGGGCATGAGGATCTGCATCGGCATCGCTCCCCTCCCCTTAGCGGTAGAGAATGCTCTTCGCCGCCGCCACCACCTTAGCCGCGTTGGGCAGGGCCAGTTTCTCGAGGTTCGCGGCGTAGGGCATCGGCACGTCCTCGCCGGTGACACGGACCATCGGCGCATCCAGCCAGTCGAAGCAGGTCTCCATCATCCGTGCCGCGAGCTCGGCCCCAATTCCGGCGAACGGCCACCCCTCCTCGACGGAGACGATACGGTTCGTCTTCTTCACCGACGCCGCGACGGTGTCGATGTCGAGAGGGCGGAGCGTGCGTAGGTTGATAACCTCCGCCTCGATCCCCTGCCCGGCAAGCATCTCGGCCGCCTCCATCGCATAGCCGACGCAGATGGAGAAGGCGACGATGGTGACGTCTCGCCCGGCCCGTTCGATCTTCGCCTTGCCGATGGGGAGCACGAAGTCAGGGTCGGTCGGACAGGGAAAGGTCTGCCCGTACATCACCTCATTCTCGAGCACGATCACCGGGTTCGGGTCGCGGATCGCGGCGCGGAGAAGACCTTTCGCGTCCTCGGAACTCCATGGTGCCACCACCTTCAAACCCGGGCAGTGCGCGTACCATGAGGCGAAGCACTGCGAGTGCTGCGCCGCGACGCGCGCCGCCGCGCCGTTCGGGCCGCGGAACACAATCGGACAGCGGATCTGACCACCGGACATGTACAGCGTTTTCGCTGCCGAGTTGATGATCTGATCGATGGCCTGCATCGAGAAGTTGAAGGTCATGAACTCGACGATGGGCTTCAGGCCGGCGAACGCGGCCCCCACCGCGAGCCCGGTAAAGCCATGCTCGGTGATCGGTGTGTCGAGCACGCGTTTCGGGCCAAACTCGTCGAGCAGGCCTTGCGAAACCTTATAAGCGCCCTGGTATTGCCCGACCTCCTCACCGATCAGAAAGACCTCAGGGTCGCGGCGCATCTCGAGGGCCATCGCCTCACGCAACGCCTCCCGCACGGTCAGTGGCGCGGTCAAGCCAGCGCTGACGCTTGGCGAGGCGGGAGTGGGTCCTTCCTTGGCGGCGTGTTGCCGGAAGATCGGCGCTGTCGGCGCCGCAGGTGAGGTCGGCGCCAAAGGCTTCGCCGAAGGTGCAGCCGGGGGGTCGTCGAGCACCGCGATCACGCTGTTCACAGCCACTCCATCCGTTCCCTCGGCCACCAGGATTTTCGCCAGCACCCCCTCCTCCACCGCCTCGACCTCCATCGTCGCCTTGTCGGTTTCGATCTCGGCGACCACCTCGCCGGGGCGGATTGGGTCTCCCTCCTTCTTCAACCACCGCGCGAGCCTGCCCTCGGTCATCGTAGGCGAGAGCGCGGGCATCAGGATCTCCGTCGCCATCGTGGCGTTTCCCTCAGGCGGCGGTTTCAACCAGCACGTCCGTGGAGAGCTCGCTCTCCGGCGGCTCGGGGCTCATTTGTGCGAAGTCCGCCGCCTCCTGCACGACGCGGCGCACCTCGTCTTCGATGGCGCGGAGCTCGCTCTCCACCACCCCCAGGTGCTCAAGGAGAAGCCTGCGCGCGCCCTCGATCGGGTCGCGCTCTTCGCGCATCTTCTGCACCTCCTCCCGCGTGCGGTACTTCGCTGGGTCGGACATCGAGTGGCCGCGATAGCGGTAGGTGAGCATCTCCATCAGGTAGGGCCCGTTACCGGCACGGACATGGGCCAGTGCCTCCTCGGCCGCCTCGCGCACCTTGAGCAGGTCCATGCCGTCCACCTGACGCCCCGGGATGCCCCACACCGCCCCGCGTTGCGAGAGGTCCCTGGTCGGGGTGGCGCGCTCGAGCGCAGTTCCCATAGCGTAACGATTGTTCTCGATCACATACAGCACGGGCAGCTTCCAAAGCGAGGCGAGATTGAACGATTCGTACACTTGGCCCTGATTCGCCGCCCCCTCGCCGAAATAGGTGACGCAGACTTGGTCACTGCCTCGATACCAGTTGGCGAAGGCGATGCCCGTGCCGAGGCTGACCTGCGCGCCGACAATGCCGTGCCCGCCAAAGAACCCCTTTTCGGCGGAGAACATGTGCATCGACCCGCCCTTGCCCTTCGAGTAGCCGCCAACGCGGCCGGTGAGTTCGGCCATCACGCCGCGCGGGTCCATGCCGCAGGCGAGCATGTGGCCATGATCCCGATAAGACGTGATCACCTGATCGCCCTGGCGCAGCACGCTCTGGATGCCCACAACCACTGCCTCTTGGCCGATGTAGAGGTGACAGAAGCCGCCAATCAGCCCCATGCCGTAGAGTTGGGCCGCCTTCTCCTCAAACCGCCGGATCAGCAGCATGGTACGCCATGAGTTCAGCAGTTCCTCACGGGTCATCGCCAGCGCCGCTTTGCCTTTCCTCTTCGGCGTCGTTTCGGCTGTTGCCATCATCCCCCCTCATCGGCGGCTCTACGCCATACCCGTGCGACCTAGCCGGGTCCACGCCGCTCGGGCAAGTCGGCGGGCGGCATTTCGGCTGCCCCGTCGGCCGCGCAACACCCTATCGAGGCAGACGCTCACATCGTTCCGAAAACTGCGCAGTCGGCTGGCCCAGAGTCGACGGGCGCTCAGTACAGACGGCGCCCCGGGCCGTAGGGAACGACGATCTCCTCCGGGCTAGCGAGGTTCAGCATGAGCCGCGCCCGCTCGTCGAGCGCATCGCGATCAAGGCTGCCGGGGCGGAGCGAGGAGACGCGCCGTTCCGCCCGCGCCTGCTCGGCCTCCAGCCGCAGGAGCTCCACCCGCGCACGCGCAATCTCCTCCTTGATTTGGGCAAGCGCAATCAGCCCGCGCGAGCCGTGCAGCGTGTGCCAAGCGAAGAACGCAATCAGCGCCATGCCGAGAAGTGGCGGAACCACACTCAGGAAGGGGGACTTCACTTCACGGGCCATGGCCATGGCAGGAAGCAAACCATCGCGGCCGGCGTCGCGGCAAGCCCGTTCAACGCCGAAGCACGGCTCGGCGACCGCCGAAGCGGGCTGTCTCGCCCAGCCGCTGCTCGATGCGGATCAGCTGGTTGTACTTCGCCGTACGCTCAGAGCGAGCGAGGCTTCCGGTCTTGATCTGCCCACAAGTGGTAGCGACCGCGAGATCGGCAATGGTCGCGTCCTCTGTCTCGCCGGAGCGGTGGCTCATCACGCACCGCCAGCCGGCGCGATGCGCGGTCTCTACCGCGGCGAGGGTTTCGGTCAGCGTGCCGACCTGGTTCACTTTGATCAGCACCGCATTCGCTGCACCCTCCTCGATTCCGCGCCGGATCCGCTCGGGGTCCGTCACGAACAGGTCGTCACCAACGATCTGCACCTGCGCGCCGAGCCTCGCCGTCACATGCGTCCAGCCTTGCCAGTCGTCCTCCGCGCAGGGATCCTCGATCGAGACGATCGGAAAGCGCGCGCACAGACCCGCCAGCCACTCTGCCACGCCAGCGGCATCCAGCGTTTTGCCCTCGCCCCCCAGCACGTACCGGCCGTCCTTGAAGAGCTCGCTCGCCGCGCAATCGAGAGCGAATGCAACGTCCTCGCCGAGCCGAAAGCTCGCCTTCTCGACGGCGCGTGCAAGGACGCCGAGTGCGTCCTCGGCGGAGGCGAAGTTCGGCGCAAAGCCGCCCTCGTCGCCAACATTGGTCGAGTGGCCGGCCGCGGCAAGTTCCGCCTTCAGCGTGTGGAACACCTCTGAGCCGATGCGCACGGCCTCCGCGATCGTGCCCGCGCCGAGCGGGACGATCATGATCTCCTGAATGTCGAGGGGGTTGTCGGCATGCGCGCCGCCATTGATCACGTTCATCAGCGGCACGGGTAGAACGCGCGCCGAGACGCCGCCCACATAGCGGTACAGCGGAAGCCCAAGGGCGGCAGCGGCCGCCTTGGCCACGGCGAGCGAAACGCCGAGGATCGCATTCGCGCCGAGGCGCGACTTGTTGGGCGTTCCGTCGAGATCGATCAGAAGCTCGTCGATCTTCGCCTGCTCGGTCGCATCGAGCCCTGACAGCGCATCGAAGATCTCGCCTTCCACTGCCTCCACAGCGCGCCGCACACCCTTGCCATGGAAGCGGCTTGGATCGCCGTCGCGGAGCTCAACCGCCTCGTGCGTCCCGGTGGAGGCGCCCGAGGGCACGGCGGCGCGGCCGACCGCCCCGCCGTCCAGCGTCACCTCGACCTCGACGGTCGGATTGCCGCGCGAGTCGAGAATCTCGCGCGCAACGATGTCGGCAATCGCGGTTCCGGTCATCGGGCAAGGGCTCCAGGAGGACAAGAACGATGGCGGGTTAGCGCGGTGGATGACGCCCGACAACCCCCGCGGTCATGCGCTGGCCGGACTAAGCCGCCCTCGGCATACTCCGGTGGTGATGAGCGGCCCAGCCTTTCTCTTCCGTTTATCGTTGATCACCCTTGCGGCCATCCTGGTTGCATTCGCCTGGCAGTGGGCGCCAATGATCCAGTCCGTACTGCTCGCACAGCGAGCGGAGCCGCGTGCGGTGACACCGCGCGGCGGACTGGCCGACTTCGAGCAGGCGACGGTCGCAGTGTTCGAGGCCGCGCGTGGGTCCGTGGTGCACATCACGACCACGGAACGGGTGATCGATCCCTGGACGCGCTCGGCACTGCAAGTGCCGCGCGGCTCCGGCTCCGGTTTCTTTTGGGACGAGGTCGGGCACGTGGTGACAAACCACCATATGATCGCCAACGCCTCTGCGGCATTCGTGCGACTCGCCGACGGCCGGTCCTATCGCGCGACGCTGGTCGGAGCCAGCCCGCCGCACGACATCGCGGTCCTGCGTACCGGCGTGGCACTTGCCAGACCCCGGCCGCTGCCCATAGGCAGCTCGAGCGACCTGCGGGTCGGGCAGGCCGTGTTCGCGATCGGCAATCCGTTCGGCCTCGACGGGACAATGACCACCGGGATCGTTTCGGCCCTCAATCGCGATCTGCGCACCGACGGACAGGTGCTGGAGGGCCTGATCCAGACGGACGCTGCGATCAACCCAGGCAATTCGGGCGGCCCCTTGCTCGACTCGGCGGGCCGCGTGATCGGCGTGAACACTGCCATCGTCAGCCCTTCCGGGGCGTTCTCCGGCATCGGCTTCGCCGTGCCGATCGATGTCGTCAACCGCGTCGTGCCGCGGCTGATCGCGACCGGACGTTACGTCCGCGCGGGCCTCGGCGTGCGTGTGGACGAGGCAGCGAACGCAGCGCTCGCGCAACGCACGGGAACGTCGGGCGTGTTCGTCCTCGGCGTCGAGCCCGGCTCGGCAGCGGCACGGGCGGGGATCCGCCCGGCCAGCGTTGACCGAGACGGAACCATTCGGCCGGGAGACGTCATCGTCGCGATCGACGGCCAGGCGGTCTCGCGTCCCGCGGAGCTGATCGCAAGCCTTGAACGGCTCGCACCGGGGATGCGTGCGACACTCGCTGTCCAGCGCGAAGGCAGGCGGATCGACGTGTCGGTCGAGCTCGATGCGGTGCGCTGAGTGGGTCTCCTCGGCCCCGCGGTCAGAGGCCCTTTGCCGCGCGGTCGAGCGCCATCAAACGCCCGATCAAGCCGGGCATCTCGGCGAGCGGGATCATGTTCGGCCCGTCCGACGGCGCGCGGTCCGGGTCCGGGTGGGTCTCGATGAACACTGCTGCCACCCCGACCGCTACCGCTGCTCGCGCGACTACGGGGGCGAAACGACGATCCCCACCCGAGGCCGCGCCCGCCCCCCCTGGCGACTGCACGGCATGCGTGGCGTCCATCACCACCGGAAAGCCGGTCTCGGCCATAATCGGCAAGGCGCGCATGTCAGTGACCAGGGTGTTGTAGCCGAAAGAAACACCACGTTCCGTAAGCAGGATGTTCTCGTTGCCTGTGGCGGCGATCTTGGCCACCACATGGGCCATATCCCAGGGCGCGAGAAACTGACCCTTCTTGACATTCACGGCGCGACCCGCGCGGCCGGCGGCGAGCAGGAGATCAGTTTGGCGGCAGAGGAAGGCGGGGATCTGGACGACGTCGACCGCTTCGGCCGCGCGCGCTACTTGCTCCTCCGTGTGCACGTCGGTGAGCACCGGGACGCTGAGCCTGGCGCGGATCTCGGCCAGCGCGGCAAGCCCGCGCTCCAGCCCCACGCCGCGACGGCCGGACAGCGACGTCCGATTTGCCTTGTCGTAAGAAGCCTTGAAGATGAGGCCGATGCCGACCCGGGCCGCCATCTCAACCAGCGCCTGCGCCACCTCGAGCGCGTGGGAGGCGCTTTCGATCTGGCAGGGACCCGCGATCAGCGCAAGCGGCAGGTGATTTCCGAGAAGAACGTTGCCCACTCGCACCGTACGCTGCGGTCGCGCCTCGGCCGCTAACGAGGGCGGAAGCCTGTTCATACGAGCCTCGCCTGCTTCACCGCCGCGCCGATAAAGGAGGCGAAAAGCGGGTGCGGCTTCCAAGGCCGCGACTTAAGCTCCGGGTGGAACTGCACGCCGACGAACCACGGGTGCCCGGGCAGTTCGACGATTTCGGGAAGTAGGCCATCCGGGCTCATTCCGCAGAAGAGAAGCCCAGATTCTTCAAGTATCGGCTTGTAGTGGATGTTGACCTCGTAGCGATGGCGGTGGCGTTCCACGATTCGCGGCGCATCGTAGATTGAACGCACAAGCGAGCCGGGCTGCAGCACGCAAGGATAGGCACCAAGGCGCATCGTGCCGCCGAGATCTCCACCCTCGGCGCGGCGCTCCACCGAGTTGCCGCGCGTCCATTCCGTAAGCAGACCGACGATGGGGTGCTCGCAGGGCCCAAACTCAGTCGACGAGGCGCCGTGCAGGCCGGCAAGGTTGCGCGCCGACTCAATCACCGCCATTTGCATGCCAAAGCAAATGCCGAAGAAGGGGATGCGCCGTTCGCGCGCGAAGCGCACCGCCGCAATTTTCCCTTCCGTGCCGCGCTCGCCGAAGCCTCCGGGAACAAGGATTCCGTGCACGCCCTCCAGGCGATGGATGGCACCCGGAGTTTCGAAGATCTGGCTGTCCACCCAGTCGAGCTTCACCCCGACCCGGTTGGCGATGCCGCCGTGTGACAGCGCTTCGGCAAGCGACTTGTAGGCGTCGAGCAGGTTCGTGTACTTGCCAACGATCGCGATCGTGACCGTGCCTTCGGGGTTGCGGATCGTCTCGACAATCCGTTCCCACGCCGAAAGGTCCGGCTCCTCCTCGCAGGGCAGGCCGAAATGCCGCAGCACCTCGCAATCAAGCCCCTCGCGATGGTAGGCAATCGGCACGGCATAGATCGTCTCGACGTCGAGGGCAGGGATCACTGCCTCGCGACGGACGTTGCAGAACAGGGCGATCTTCCGCCGCTCGCCCTCGGGGATTGGCCGGTCGGTCCGGCAGAGCAGGATCTGCGGCTGGATCCCCGCGCTGAGCAGCTCCTTCACCGAGTGCTGCGTCGGCTTGGTCTTCAATTCGCCAGCAGGTGCGATCCAGGGAACCAGCGTGACGTGAACGAACAGCGCTCGCCGCGGCCCGAGCTCGTTCCCGAGCTGGCGGATCGCCTCGAGGAACGGAAGCGATTCGATGTCGCCAACTGTGCCGCCGATTTCGACGATGACAAAGTCGGGCTCCGTCCCGTCCGGCATGGTGGCAGGGGCGGTGATCGTCTCTTTGATTGCATCCGTCACGTGCGGGATCACCTGCACCGTTCCGCCGAGGTAATCGCCCCGCCGCTCGCGCGCGATCACGGTGGAGTAGATCCGCCCGGTGGTCGCGTTGTCCGCTCGCGTCGCATCGACCCCAGTGAAGCGTTCGTAGTGGCCGAGGTCGAGGTCGGTCTCGGCCCCGTCCTCGGTAACGAAGACCTCGCCGTGCTGATAGGGGCTCATCGTTCCCGGATCGACGTTGAGATAGGGGTCGAGCTTGCGCAGTCGCACCCGGTACCCGCGCGCCTGCAGAAGGGCGCCGAGGCTTGCCGCCGCGATTCCCTTGCCCAGGGAAGAGACCACGCCGCCCGTGATGAACACGTATCGCGTCATGGGCCCTCGTGATATGCCCAAGCGTGCATCGGCCACAACCGCGACGCACGCAGGTGAGACGAAACGCCGGCCCTAGTTGATCGGCACGATCGGCGGCGGGGCGGGTGCCGGGGCGGCGGGCGGCGGCGAATCGAGGAGCGAAGGCGCCTGCCGCGCCCCCTGGTTGATCAACGCGAGAGCGAGGCTGAGCAGGAAGAACAGCGTGCCGAGGATGGCAGTGGAGCGCGTCAACAGGTTGGCTGTGCCGCGCCCGCCCATAAAGGCCCCAAGCCCGCCAGAAGTGCCGATGCCGAGTCCGCCACCCTCGCTCCGCTGCAGGAGCACGACGACGATCAGCGCGATTGTCACCAGAAGGTGCAGGATGAGAAGGAGAGTGAACATGCGTACCCCGGCTTGACGCGGCCTCGCTTCTAGCGCCGCCAGGCTGCCTGCGCCACTCTGATCACGCCGGCACGGCACGCTGGCCGGCAGCGATGATGGCCAGAAACTCCTCCGCGCTCAGCGACGCGCCGCCGACGAGTGCGCCCCCGACCTCCGCCACGGCCAGAATCGCCGAGGCGTTCGCCGCCTTTACGGACCCCCCGTACAGGATGCGGATCTGCTGCCCTGCCGGCCCGAAGCGGGAGACGAGCAGCGCGCGGATCGTCGCGTGCATGGCGGCGATGTCCGCCTCGGAGGGCGTTCGGCCGGTGCCGATCGCCCACACCGGCTCGTAGGCGACCACGACACCTCCCGGCGCCTGTCCGTCCGGGAGACAGGCCGCGAGCTGCGCCGACACCACGGCCTCCGCCCGCCCCTGGTCGCGCTCGGCCAATGTTTCGCCAACGCAGACGATCGGCGTCAGCCCCGCTGCGATCGTCGCCTCGACCTTGGCTCGGACGAGGGCGTCGGTCTCGCCGTGATCCGCCCGGCGCTCCGAGTGGCCGAGAATGACGAAGGAGGCCCCCGCATCCTTCAGCATCGCGGCGGAAACATCCCCCGTGTGCGGCCCCGAAACCTTCGGGTGACAGTCTTGCCCGCCGACGGCGATCGCCGACCCCGCAAGAATCCGCGCCACACGCTCGATCAGAGTGAAGGGCGGGCAGAGGACGACGTCGACTCCAGCCGGTGCCGGACCGAGCCGGTCCCGCACGGCCCGGGCAAGCGCCTCCCCCTCGGCACCGAGGCCGTTCATCTTCCAGTTGCCGGCGATCAGCTGGCGCATCGCGGTCCCTCCTTCGCGCCGGGCGCTTCCCACGTGTGTCGCGGCTTCGCAACCCCCTGCGTTGCAGCCTCTCCGCCCGTTTTGTAGGGTCCGCGACCCGAACCGCGCCGGAGACCCGCCCCGCGATGCTCGCAGCGATCCGCAACTCGCTGAACAGCTGGATCGTGAAGGCCCTGTTCCTGCTGCTCATCGCCTCGTTCGCCGTCTGGGGCATCGCCGACTTCGTGGGCGGAGGGCCGCGCGAACGCAGCGTGGCGCGGGTCGGCGACACCAAGGTCTCGCTCGCCGAGGGAACCGAGGCGTACCAGCGCGAGCTCAGCCAGCTTCGTCGTTCGCTCGGCGGGCAGTTCGAGCCGACCGCGCCCGTGCGCGAGGCGATCGCGGAGGCAGCACTCGGGCGGCTTCTCGCTTTGCGGGCCCTCGACCTTGAGGCCGATCGGCTCGGCGTCATCGTCCCTGATCACGCCGTCCGCGAAGCCGTGTTTTCGGCCGAGGTGTTCGGCGGCGCGGACGGACAGTTCTCGCGCCTACAGTTGCAAGCCTTCCTGCGCAACCAGGGACTGACTGAGCGGCGTTTTCTCGAACTTTTGCGCGGCGATCTCGCCCGAGGCCAAGTGGTCGGGTCGATTCGGGTCGGCGCGCTGGCGCCGGAACCGACTGTAACGGCTGTGTTCGCTTACCAAAACGAACGACGCGTCGCCGACCTCGTCGAACTGCCCTTCGTCGCCGCTCCCGCGCCGCCTGAGCCGACTGAGGACGCGCTCCGCCGTTACTACGAGAACAACCCCGATCTCTTCACTGCGCCCGAGTATCGCGCCGTCACCTTCCTGCTCCTGACCTTGGATGACCTAGCGCGCGAGATCGTTGTTTCGGAGGCTGAGCTTCGCGCGGCCTACGAGGAAAGGCGGGCCGAGTTCTCCGCCCCGGAGCGTCGGGTGATCGCCCAGGCCGTACTGCGCGACCAGGCTGCGGCACGGGCGCTGGCGGAAGCTTGGGCTAGCGGCGCCTCCATGGCCGAGGTGGTGGCTCAGGCTGAAGCCGCTGGCGGAACGGCCGGGCTGCTCGGCACGCTGGCGCGGGACGAGGTTCCGCTGCCAGCCGTAGCGGCCGCCGCCTTTGCCCTGCCGGGCGGAGCGGTCAGCGAGCCGATCCGAAGCGCGTTCGGCTGGCATGTGGTGCGAGTCGAAGGGATCGAGCCAGCTTCCGAGCGGTCGCTGGAAGCGGTGCGCGACGACCTCAAGGCCGCGATCGCGCATGAACGCGCGGCGGAGCGAATCTACGCCCGCGCCAACCGGGTTGAGGACTCGATCGCTGCTGGGATGACGCTGGAGCAGGTGGCCCGGGCGCACGGGCTTCGCCTGCTCTCTTACGCTGCTATAGACGCCGCCGGCAGAGGCCCAGACGGCGAAGCCCTCGACCTGGATGGCTTGCCGTCAGAGGCTTTGGCCGGCGCCTTCGATGCCGGTCCCGGCGCCATACCGCGACTGACGGAGTCACGGGAGGGGGCCTTCTACGCGCTTCGGCTCGACGGCATCACGCCTCCTGCACTCCGACCGTTCGAGGCCGTCGAAGCTGAGGTGCGCGCGTCCTGGGAACGCGACCAGCGACGGCGGACCATGGAGGGGGAAGCGGCCGTGCTGCTCGCTCAGGTTGGCGAAGGCGCGTCGCTCGAGGAAGCTGCCCGCCGCCGCGGATGGTCGCCGCGCCGCACAGCTGCGTTCCGGCGCGACGGGGCCGAAGCCGGCGCTCCGCCGCCGCAGATGACGCAGGCCCTGTTCGAGCTTCGCCCTGGCGAGGCGACGATGATCGAAACCCCGTCGGCCTTCTTGGTCGGTTCAGTGGTCGCCGTCGACCCTGCCAGCGAAGACCGTGCGGCGCGCGAGCGGCTGGCGCGACAGATTGCGTCTTCGATCGCTGACGATCTCGAGGCGCAGTTTCTACAGGCGCTGCGCGAGCGCGCGCGCGTGCGGATCGAAGCCGACGCGGTTCGGCTGATCGCCGGCACTGGACCATGATCCCTGCCCCGCCTGATCGGGGGGCATTCCGTGCTGCCTACGACGCGGGTCGGCCCCAACTCCTGTGGACGACGACGGTTTCCGATCTCGAAACCCCTGTCTCGGCCTTTCTGAAGCTCGCCTCGGGTCGACCGAACGCGGTGCTGCTCGAGAGCGTTGAAGGCGGGGCGACGCGCGGGCGCTACTCGATCATCATGCTTGACCCCGATGTGCTCTGGCGGGTGCAGGGCGAACGCGCCGAGGTGAACCCGTTCGCGCTCACCGACCCCGAGGGCTGGCGGACGGAGGAGGTCGGCGCGCTCGCGTCGCTGCGGCGCCTGATCGCGGACAGCGCGGTGCCGGTTCCGCCTGGTCTGCCGCCCATGAGTGCCGCTCTCGTCGGCTACCTCGGCTACGACGTCGTCCGGCTCATCGAGCGGATCCCTGAAACCAATCCTGATCCTCTCGGCTTGCCGGACGGGATGCTGATGCGGCCAACCGTCGTCGCGGTGTTCGATACCGTGCTCGACACCCTCACCTTCGCCACCCCGGTAAGACCGGCGCCGGGTGTCACCGCCGATCAAGCGCGCGAGGCCGCCGATGCCCGGCTTGCCGCCTCGGTTGCCGCCCTCGCTCGCCCCCTGCCACCACCTCCCGCCGCGCGCCCTGCAACGCCTGATCTCGGGAAGGTCGCCTCGAACATGACGCGCGAGCAGTTCATCTCTGCAGTGGAACGTGCGAAGCAGTACATCCGCGCCGGCGATGCCTTCCAGATCGTGCTCAGCCAGCGTTTCGCTGTGCCGTTCGCGCTACCCCCCTTCGCCCTCTACCGCAGCCTTCGCCGCCTCAATCCCTCGCCCTTCCTGTTCTTCCTCGACCTCGGCGGCTTCGCGGTCATTGGCTCCTCGCCTGAAATTATGGTCCGACTGCGCGACGGCACAATCACGATTCGCCCGCTCGCCGGCACGCGCCCGAGGGGCAAAACGCACGAGGAGGACCAGCGCCTCGAACGCGACTTGCTCGCAGATCCGAAGGAGCGGGCCGAACACCTGATGCTGCTCGATCTCGGCCGCAACGACGTCGGCCGCGTGGCAGAGGTTGGCAGCGTTGTTGTCAAGGAACAGTTCGTCGTCGAACGCTATTCGCACGTGATGCACATCTCCTCCCATGTTGAGGGAAGGCTCCGCGCCGGCTGCGATTCGGTGGATGCGCTGATGGCCGGGTTCCCCGCCGGCACGCTCTCGGGCGCGCCGAAGGTGCGGGCGATGGAGATCATCGAGGAACTAGAGCCGGAACGGCGAGGACTCTACGCGGGCTGTGTGGGCTACTTCGCAGCGACTGGCGAGATGGACACAGCGATCGCGCTGCGCACCGCAGTGGTGAAGGACCAAGTGATGTATGTGCAGGCAGGAGCCGGCGTCGTGGCGGACTCTGACCCTGAGGCCGAGTATAGCGAGACGGTGGCCAAGGCGCGGGCGCTTATTCGCGCCGCCGAGGAGGCGGTGCGTTTCGCGGCCGGAGTGGGGCGCTAGCCCTCACTCCTCGCGCCCCAGCGCTGCCGCCGCCGCTTCGGCGAACGCGAGCAGAGCACGGTCCCGCCCGGGAGCGGCCAGCAAGCTCAAGCCGACGGGAGCGCCCTCCACCCTGGCGGCGGGGATCGTGACCTCGCACGCCCCAGCGAAGCCGGCATAGGACGTCACACCGATGGTGCGTTCCCGCACTTCGAGGATCTCCTGCGGCGTGGCGGTAAGCCTTGGGGCAGGGATGGGAGAGGTCGGGAAGACGAGGACCGCGCCACCGCCCAACAGGCCCCGCAGCCGGGCCGAGGCGGACGCCCGGAAAGCGCGCGCCCAGGCGCTCTTCTGCGCAGTCTGATGGCGGGCGAGTTCGAAACGCTGCGCGACCGCAGGCGAAAGTTTGGGCTGCACGGCAGCGAGCCAGGGGCCGAGAGCAGCAAGGTTCTCCTCGTTGTTGCAAGACCGGAACGCATCGAACCAGGCGTGCAGTCCCTCGACCGCCACCTCCACCTGCACCGCTCGGCCGAACCGCGCCTCCAGTCTCTCAAGAGCCAGGGAGAGCGCCTGGGCCACAGCCGGCTCGGCGTTCATCCAGGCTTCCTCGGGCTTCAGAAGCGGGCCGAGAGTGCCCTCCCCGCCCGCCGGAAGCAGCACCTCCCCAACCCGGCGCAGCACGGCGACTGCGCGCGCGAACCACCCCACCGTATCGAACGACGGCGCAAGCGACAGGACGCCGCAGGCGTTCACGGCGCCCCAGGTCGGGCGGAAGCCATACAGACCGCAATAGGAGGCCGGAATGCGCACCGACCCTGCCGTGTCGGAGCCGAGGCCGACGTCGAACAGCCCGCCTGCGCAGCCGGCGGCGGATCCGCAGGAGGATCCGCCTGGAAAGCGATCGGGACAGGAAGGGTTTTGCGGCGTGCCGTACCACGGGTTCTCGCCGGTTAGCCCAGCGGCGAGCTCGACCGTCTTCGTCCGCCCCACCACCGCAGCCCCGGCTTCGCACAGCATGGTTACGGCCGGGGCGGTAACAACTGCGGGCGGGTGGGTTCGCGCCCAGTCGGGGTTGCCGTAGCCGGTGACGTGGCCAGCGATGTCGAAGACGTCTTTTACACCGAGGGTTAGGCCGGCAAGAAGTCCCGAACCGGCGCCGGCAAGCACGGTTCGCACACCTTGTACAAACGCACCGACGGGGTCATCCTCGGCCACCACCTGCGCCACGTTAGTATTCGCCATCGCGCGCACCTCCTCCTCGCTGAACACTCTACGCCTTTCGGAAACGTAGGGACGAGAGGGGTCAGCCGAAGACGAAACGAAGCAGGGCATCGGCGAGGAACGCGCCGGGATAGGCGAACAGGGCGCCGAGCAGGAGCAGCAGCAGCAGGCGCCGCCCGCCCCGGCCGAGCCCAGCCAGCGCCCGAATGAACCGGGACGGCCGCCGCCCGGCACCGCGACGGCTCTCGAGCGGGCGTCTCGCCGGACGACGGGAGGGTCGTTCGACGACCCGGGCCCGGGCAGGAGCGGGAGGGCGGCGATTCGGACGGCGGCTCACCCCATCCCGATAGCGCGCCCGCGGCGCGCGAGCAGCACCGCGTTGCCCACCACGGAAACCGAGGAGAGTGCCATCGCCGCACCGGCGAGCGCGGGTGAAAGGAAGCCCGCCGCAGCCAGCGGCAGGGCCGCGACGTTGTAGGCGAAGGCGAGCACGAGGTTGGAGCGGATGGTGGCGAGTGTCGCGCGGGCGAGCGAAATCGCCTCCGCCGCGAGCGCCGGGTCTGGGCGAAGGAGGGCGACAGAGGCAACAGCGAGAGCGGAATCGGCTCCCCCTCCGACCGCAATGCCAAGGTCGGCCTCGGCCAGCGCTGCCGTATCGTTCACCCCGTCCCCCACCATGGCGACGCGCCGGCCCGCCCGGCGCAGCGCGGCGATGCGCGCAGCTTTCGCCTCCGGGTCGAGCTCGGCCTCGACTCGATCGATGCCGACGGCGGCGGCGATGGCGCGTGCGGCCGCCGGCGCATCGCCGGTGAGCAGGATCGGCTCGCAGCCGAGAGCACGAACCCGGGCCACCGCCTCGCCAGCCTGCGGCCGGATCGGGTCGGCAAGCGCGATCGCTCCCAACACTCGCCCGCGCTCGACAAGGAACACGACGGTCGCCCCGCGCGCTTCGTGCTCCGCCCGGAAGGCCTCGAATGGCACCAGGGCGACGGCGAAAACGCCGGCGAGCCTGGCGTTGCCCAGGGCGACCTCGCGCCCATCGACAATGCCCCAGACCCCCTGGCCCGGAACCGCCCTCGCCTCCACCGTGGGCGGCGGAGCCAGCCCGGCCTCCTCCGCCGCACGGAGGATCGCCGCGGCAAAGGGGTGGGCGCTTGCCCGCTGCAGCGCGGCGGCGATGGCGAGCGTGTCACCCTCGCCAGCGACGGCCACCACCTCAGGCCGCCCCATTGTCAGCGTGCCCGTCTTGTCGAACACCACGGTGTCGAGCCCTCGCGCGCGCTCAAGGGCAGCAGCGTCGCGGATCAGGATGCCCCGTTGCGCTGCCGCGCCCACGCCAGCGACCAGGGCCGCCGGCGTGGCGAGGCCGAGCGCGCAGGGGCAGGCGACCACAAGGACCGAGACGGCGTTAACGACCGCACGGTCCACGCCCGCCCCAGATGCAAGCCAAACGGCGAGCGCGGCGACAGCAAGCAACAGCACAGCCGGCACGAACACCGTTGCCACCCGATCGACCATCGCCTGCACAGGCACTTTGCTCGCCTGGGCGGCGCGCACGCGGGCGAGGATGCGCCCCAGCATGGTCTCCGCACCCACGGCGCCAACGCTCACCACAACCGCTCCCGAGCCATTCAATGCACCCGCCACCACCCCATCACCCGGCCGTTTTGCAACCGGCAGACTTTCCCCTGTGATGAGGGCTTCATCCGCCTCGGTCTCGCCGTCCTCGATCACGCCGTCGGCCGGGAAGGCCTCGCCGGGGCGGACCCGTACGCGGTCGCCCGGGCGCAGGGCGGAGACGGGAACGCGGCTCTCCCGCCCATCCGCCTCGAGCCGGTAAGCGTGTTCCGGGTGGAGCCGGACAAGCGCCTCGATCGCGGCCGATGCTGAACGTTTCGCCCGCTCCTCCATTTGTTTGCCGAGCCGGACGAAGGCGATGACGAACACCGAGGCCTCGAAGTAGAGAGGGCCGCCGATGCCCAGGTTCCAGAGGGAGAGCGCGAACGCTGCCGTGGTACCGAGGGCCACGAGCTGGTCCATGGTTCCGGCCCGGGCACGAAGCGCCGCCCAGGCGCCTCGGTAAAAGCGAGCGCCGGCAAGGACCTGCACGGGCGCTGCGAGGGCTAGCTGAAGCCAGCCCGGCAGCAGGTGCCCGCCCGCAAGGTGCACCGCCATCTCGGCGAGGAAGAGAAGGGCGGCGAAACCGGAGAGAGCGAGGAGCGCGCTTTGGCCCCCTTCCGGCGACGGCACGGCCAAAGGAGCCTCGATCGGCGCCGCGCGATAGCCGGCGTTGCGCACGGCCGCAACGAGCTCGGCAGTGGCGACCGCGGCGCGCGCCACACGCACCTCGGCCAGCCCCGAAGCGGTGTTGACCGATGCTCCCGTCACTCCTGGCACGGCGGCGAGCGCCCGCTCGACCTTGGCCGCACAGCTGCCGCAGACGAGGCCAGTGACCGTCAGTTCAACGATGTCCTCTGCGACGCCGACCCCTACCAGCGCCTCGCCGAGCGCACGCGCATCGATGCGCGCGGGGTCGTAGACAACCTCCGCCTCGCGCGTGGCGAAAGAGACATCGGCGGACACGACGCCATCGACGGCAGAGAGCGGCCGTTGCGCTCGTTCCGCGCAACCGGCGCAGGCAAGTCCCTCAAGAGCAACCGACAAACGGGGAAGGCGTGCGTCCATGCCCCGATCTTCGCGGCCCGAAAAGCCCGCACAAGCGGGGAGGATGGCTGCCCGCCCGTTGACCGCCCTGGGCGTGCCCCCCATCCTCGGCTGCTCGATGCTCCTGCTGATCGACAACTACGACAGTTTCACCTTCAACCTGTTCCACCTGTTGGGTGGGCTCGGCCAGACGGTCGAGGTGGTGCGGAACGACGCACTCACTGTTGAGGCGGCCTTGGCGCGCAGGCCGGAGGCGATCATCATCTCGCCAGGGCCCTGCGACCCTGACCGGGCCGGGATTTCGCTCGCGCTCATCCGTGCCGCCGCCGGGCGGGTCCCAATCTTCGGCGTCTGCCTCGGCCACCAGGCGATCGGCCAAGCTTTCGGCGGCCACGTCGTGCGGGCGCCCGAGCCCTGGCACGGCAAGGTGGACCTCGTGCAGCACCAGGGGGAGGGCCTGTTCGCCGGCATCCCTTCGCCGTTCCGCGCCACGCGCTACCACTCCCTCGTCATCGACCGCGACACCCTGCCGGACGCCTTGGCGGTCACTGCGTGGAACGAGGCCGGGCTGATCATGGCGCTTCGCCACCGCGCTTTTCCGATCTTCGGGGTGCAGTTCCACCCGGAAAGCATTGCCTCCGAGCACGGGGCAGCGATCATGGCCAATTTCCTTGCACTGGCGCGAGGCCGGAACCGCGAGCCGGAACCCGCATGAGCTCAACCCCCCTGCCTTCCCTCAAGCCCGTCATCGCTCGCCTCGCCGACGGTGCCACCCTCTCGGAGGAGGAGGCCGAGGCGGCGTTTGACACGCTGATGGCGGGCGAAGCGACACCGGCGCAGATCGCCGCCTTGTTGATGGCACTCCGCCTGCGCGGCGAGACCGTGGCGGAAATCGTCGGTGCGGCAAGGGCGATGCGCGCGCGCATGCTGTCCATCGCCGCCCCCCCGGGCGCGATCGACGTTTGCGGCACCGGCGGCGACTCGCAAGGTACCCTGAACATCTCGACCTGTGTCGCTCTGGTCGTCGCCGCCTGCGGCGTGCCGGTGGCCAAGCACGGCAACCGCGCCATCTCGTCGCGGTCGGGAGGCGCGGACGTGCTCGCCGCGCTGGGGGTTGCTATTGACGCTCCGTTTCCCGTGCTCGAACAGGCGTTGCGCGAGATCGGAGTCGCCTTCCTCATGGCGCCGCGGCACCATGTCGCCATGCGCCATGTCGCTGGCCCACGCGTCGAACTCGGTATCCGCACCGTCTTCAACCTGCTCGGGCCCATCGCCAACCCTGCGCGCGTGACCAGGCAGCTGACGGGCGTGTTCTCCCGACATTGGCTTCGCCCCCTGGCGCAGACACTCGGACGATTGGGCGCGGAGCGGGCTTGGGTTGTGCACGGCTCAGATGGGCTCGACGAGCTGACGGTTACCGGCGAAAGCTTCGTCGTAGAGTGGCATGAGGGTCGGGCGCGCGAGTTCATCGTCCGGCCGCAGGACGCAGGCCTGCCGCTGTCAGTTCCGGCCGCCCTGAAGGGCGGGGAAGCCCACGAGAACGCAGAGGCGATGCGGGCAGTCCTCGGCGGTATGGCCGGGCCGTACCGCGACGCGGTGGTGTTGAATGCGGCGGCCGCCTTGATCGTTGCCGGCCGGGTGGAAACCCTTCGCGAAGGCGCGGAGATGGCAGCTGAGGCGATCACCTCGGGTCGGGCGGAGGCCGCGCTCTCCCAGCTCGTCGCGCTCACACAGGCAGGGATGGCGACCGCGGGATGACGGAAATCCCTAATACCCTGGCTCGGATCTGCGCCCGCACCCGCGAGGATCTGGCCGCGCGCCGGCTGGCGACTCCCGCTGTGGAACTCGACCGCCGCGCCGCTGTCGCTGACCCCCCGCGAGGCTTTTCGCGGGCGCTAGCCAGTGCCGCGGCCAAGCGCGGCATCGGGCTGATCGCCGAGATCAAGCGGGCCTCGCCCTCGGCCGGGCTGATCCGCTCCGACTTCGATCCTCCAGCGCTCGCCCGCGCCTACGCGGAAGGCGGGGCGACCTGCCTCTCCGTGCTGACTGATGGGCCGTTCTTTGGCGGCGCTCCGGAGCACTTGGTCGCAGCGCGCGCGGCCGTTGCCCTGCCCGTACTGCGCAAGGATTTCCTTCTTGACCCCTGGCAGGTGGTAGAGGCGCGCGCTCTTGGGGCGGATTGCGTGCTGTTGATCTTGGCCGCGCTCGCCGATGACGAGGCAGCACGACTGCACGCGGAGGCGACGGCCTGGGGCATGGACGTGCTGGTCGAGGTGCATGACGAGGCAGAACTCGACCGCGCGCTCACGCTCGGCGCTTCGCTGATCGGCATCAACAACCGCGACCTCCGCTCGTTGCGCACCGACCTCGCCACCTTCGAACGGCTCGCCCCGCTGGTGCCGGGGGATCGTCTCCTCGTTGCCGAAAGCGGCATCGCCGGGCCAGCGGATGCGGCAAGAATGAGAGCTGCCGGCGCGCACGCGCTGCTCGTCGGCGAAAGCCTGATGCGTCAGGCGAATATCTGCGCGGCGACCAGGGCGCTGGTCGCATGAGCGGAGATCGCCTGACCCATTTCGACGAGTGCGGCAACGCGGTGATGGTGGATGTCTCGGCCAAGGCGGCGACCGAGAGGGTGGCAGTCGCGCGCGGGCGGGTGGTCATGCAGCCCTCTACTCTACAAACGATCGCGGCCCGGGCCCTGAAGAAGGGCGATGCCCTGGCGGTGGCCCAGCTCGCCGGGATCATGGCGGCGAAGCGGACGGCGGATCTTGTCCCGCTGTGCCACCCCCTCCCCCTCGCTTCGGTTTCCGTAACCCTCACGCCCGACGCGACGGCGAGCGCGGTCGAGATCGAGGCGACCGTGAAGACGATAGGGGCGACGGGGGTCGAGATGGAGGCTCTGACGGCTGTCTCGGTTGCCGCGCTGACGCTCTACGACATGGCGAAGGCGATCGATCGGGGCATGCGCATCGAGGCCGTGCGGCTTGTGCACAAAGCGGGCGGCAAGTCCGGGACTTTCGAGGCGGCCTGATGCTGTCGGTTGAGGAGGCGCGAGCGCGGATTCTGGCTGCGCTGTCGCCGGTCGGCACGCAGTGGGTCGGCCTCGCGGAGGCTTGGGGTCGGGTCCTGGCCGAGGACGTGACAGCGCGGCACGACAAGCCCCTGGCCGACGTGTCCTCGATGGACGGCTATGCCGTGCGCGCGGCGGATTGCGTTCGCGCGCCGTGCACCTTGCGGGTCGTCGGCTCCGCTCCGGCTGGCCACCCCTTCGCTGGGCATGTCGGCCCGGGCGAAGCAGTGCGCGTCTTCACGGGCAGCGTGATCCCTGAGGGTGCAGATTCGGTCGTCATTCAGGAGGATACTGACCTCGGCGAGAGGGAGGTGGGCATTCTTGCCCCCGCTGCGGCCGGGCGACACATTCGCCGCCGCGGCGGCGACTTCGCTCACGGAACCATACTGTTGCGGGCACCGCGCCGCCTCGGTGTGCGGGACATCGCGCTGGCCGCGGCAGCGGATCGACCGTGGCTTCGTGTCTACCGTCGGCCCCGTGTCGCAATCCTCTCCACGGGAGACGAGGTGGTGCGCCCGGGCGAGCCGATCCCGCCCGGCGGTGTCGTCTCCTCCAACGCCCTCGCGCTTGCCGCTCTTGTGCAGTCGTGCGGCGCCGAACCGATCGACCTGGGCATTGCCCCAGACGATGTCCGCGCGATCGCGGGACTGGTGCGCGAGGCGCGAGGCGCGGATCTGGTTGTGACCTCGGGAGGAGCGTCGGTCGGCGCGCATGACCTGGTCCACGACTCGCTCGCGCAAGAGGGGCTCGATCTCGCGTTCTGGAAGGTCGCGATGCGGCCCGGCAAGCCGTTCCTGTTCGGCACTGTCGGCGGCACGCCGTTGTTCGGCCTTCCGGGCAACCCGGTGTCGGTTCTCGTGTGCGGGCTCCTGTTCGTCGGCCCGGCGCTCCATCGCCTCGCGGGCCTTCCCGGCGACCCGCCGCAGCCGGAGGTGGCGCGCGCCGGCTGCGCCCTGCCCGCGAACGATCTGCGGGCGGATCACTTGCGCGCGCGGCTGACCCGGGACGACGATGGCGGCTGGCTCGCCACCCCGTTCCCGACACAGGACAGTTCGCAGCTTCGGATCCTCGCTGACGCCGACGCCCTGATCCTGCGCCCCCCACACGCACCGCCTGTGCAGGCGGGCGATCCCTTGCCGATCCTGCGGCTTGGGGTGCAGGGGTATTGAGGGAGCGGGCCGCTGCGCGAACCCTCTTGCGCCGGCGCGGCGGACGAACCTAGAACAGGGTTATCGCTTTGTTCGCACGGTGGTCGCCGAAGGTCAGGGAGTTATGCTCACGCGCAAGCAACACGAGTTGCTGATGTTCATCGAGCGCCACCTGCGCGAGACGGGGTTTTCGCCGTCGTTCGAGGAGATGAAGTCGCATCTAGGCCTGCGCTCGAAGTCGGGTGTGCATCGTCTAATCACCGCACTCGAGGAGCGCGGCTTCCTTGCCCGCCGCGCGCATCGCGCCCGCGCGCTTGAGGTGCTGCGCCTGCCGGAAAGCGCCACCGCCCGCGGTCGCGAGGCGGCCCAGGCCTTCGCTCCGAACGTGATCCGCGGCAATTTCGGCGCCAAACTTGCTGGCGCGCGCCCGGCTGCAGCGACGGGTGCGGTCGAACTTCCGATGCTTGGTCGAATCGCAGCCGGTGTGCCGATCGAGGCACTGCGCAACGTCGGCAATACGGTGGAGGTACCCGTATCCCTGCTCAGCGCTGACGGCGAACACTATGCGCTCGAGGTTGCTGGCGACTCCATGGTGGACGCGGGCATCCTGGATGGCGATGTCGCAATTATCAGACGATGCGATACCGCAGAGACAGGCGCGATCGTGGTCGCGCTGATCGATGATAACGAGGTGACCCTGAAGCGCCTCCGCCGGCGCGGCAATTCGATCGCCCTCGAGCCTGCGAACCCCCGCTACGAGACGCGCATTTTCGGGCCTGACCGCGTGAACATCCAGGGTCGCTTGATCGCGGTCTATCGACGATACTGACGGCCGCGGTGCGACCCCGACTCTCGTGGCACCTTGTCACGGCACCTCGGCGATCCGCCCGTCCAGGAGCGGGGCAAGCGGGCTCCGACGAGCGAAAAAGGCCTCCATGACCTCCTCGAGGTTCGGCCCCGTGTCGTAGGGGTCGATGGCCCGGTCGCGGAGCACGGTATAGGCGTCGCCGCCCTGGCGGAGGAAGTTGTTGGTCACGACGCTGTAGACGCGGTCATCCTCGAGCGGGGCATAGGATCCATCCAGCCTGCGCACGGTGACGGCCGCAAGGCGCGAACCGGCCGGGGCGCCTGGGCGCCACGTGAAGCGCAACCCCGCAACCTGGGGGAAACGCCCGGCCCCTTGTTCGAAGGCGGAAAGACCGTTCTCGAGCGCGGCCCGGATATCGGCGCCGCGCAGCTTCAGGGTTGCCAGAGTGTTGGAGAACGGCAGCACCGTCAGAAGGTCGCCCCAGGTCACCGCACCTGAGGGGAACCCTGCCCGGATTCCGCCGCCGTTCTGCAGCGCGATCTCCGCCCCCGCAGGCCGACCAGCCTCCAGCATGGCTTCGGCGATGAGATTGCCGATTGCGCACTCGGTGCGACGACACAGCGCGTTGGACAGCGCCTCGGTGGTCGAACCGATCACGCGCGCGCGAAGCGCGGTGAGCGGCTCGGCCAGTCGCGCAACGATCGCCTCAACGGCTGGGTCCCGCGGATCGGCAAAGCCGAGTTCCCTCGCATCGCCGCGCGCCTCCAGCACACGCCCATCACCATCGAGGTCGAGATCGAGACGCCCATAGTAGCGGTTATTCGCCCCCGCCTGGACGATGGGGACAGCAAAGCCTGACGCCCCCTGTTCAGCCAGAGGATAGCGCCCGGTGGCGCCGGCCGCGGTGTTGGACAGCAGCGTATGGCTATGACCTCCGACAATAGCGGAGAGACCCGAAACCGTACGCGCGAGCTCGACGTCGCGGCGCAAACCGACATGAGTCAGTGCGATCGCCGCCGAAGCTCCCTGCTCGCGGGCAGAACGGACCGCGGTGGCAAGGGACTCGGCTTCAGCAAGGAAACGCACGCGCGGGCCAGGCGACGAGATCCGCGGCGCATCCTCAGTAGTCAAACCGACGAGGGCGACCTTCCGCCCCCCGCGCTCAAGCACGACGAACGGCGCGATCCGGCCGGCAAGCTCCGGTTCGGCGGCTGCATCGATGTTGGCCGAGAGTATGGCGAAGCGGGCGCCGCGAGCGAACCGGCCGAACACCGGTGGGCCGTTGTCGAACTCATGGTTGCCAACGGCCATCGCGTCGTAGCCGATCGCGTTCATGACCTCGAGTTCAGCCAGACCGCGCCAGTGCGTGTAGAACAGGCTGCCCATGAACTGGTCGCCAGCATCGAGCACAAGCACAGTGCGGCCGTCGCGTTCAGCGGCCGATCGTTCCGCCGCCAGCGCGGCGGCGAGGCGCGCGGAACCGCCGAAACAGGTCCCCGGCGCGGCCTCCTCGGCTCTGCATGCCGTGCCGAAGCGGTTGATCGGCTCATGGCGGGAGTGGACGTCGTTCGTGTGCAGGATGGTCAGGCGCAGCGGCGCCTGGGCGCGAAGAACCGCCGGAGCCGCAAGGCCTGCCGCGGCTGAGGCGAGAAAAAGGCGTCGGCTTAGGCGCATGAGTGTCTTCCCTGATCGATGACCTGGTGGCTAGCGGGGACGAGCCAAATTGTCAGCCGCAGAACGGTGACAGGTTGCGGTCCGAGCTCAGTCTGGGCCCGGGGATCGGGAAGGCCGACCTCGTGGGAGAGGGCTCGACGGCATCCCGCCTGACGTGCTCCCCACTTTCCTACCGCAGATAACTTGGACCTGTTCTCCGTTTGCCCCTATCCGGGGCCGTGGTGGATCGGGCCGAGGGCGCGGAGCC
>Ga0308417_1000440_pt1 | contig 30529 bp, 24 predicted proteins | sample HotsprSampleOS65_FD_203528 | JGI IMG/M metagenome (GOLD analysis project Ga0308417, IMG submission 203528) | Hot spring phototrophic mat microbial communities from Octopus Spring, Yellowstone National Park, Wyoming, United States - 20090730_OS65 ...
GGCCGAGGGCGCTGCGCTACTCGAGGGCTCCGCGCCCTCGGCCCGATCCACCACGGCCCCGGATAGGGGCAAACGGAGAACAGGTCCAAGTTATCTGCGGTAGGAAAGTGGGGAGCACGTCACTGTCTCCGCCCCCGACAGGCCGGCCAAAGCGAAGGCCGAGGCGAAGGTGCCCCGCAACCGCTCGAGGCCCTCCCTATCGGAGGTGGCGAGATAGGTGAAGATCTCATGCAGGTTGACCGCCCCGGGGATGTGACCAGCGGCAAAGGCTTCGGGCGCACGCGTGTCGATCGGCACCGCGTCCGGCAGCGCAACAAGTTCCCCTGGCGACATCAACGTCTTGATCATGTCCGTCTCCCTCTCAGTGTTAGGGTGACGGGCGGCCCTCCAAGCGCGCGACAGCGGTCTCGCGCCGTCGCGTTATGTTTTTTCTATCGCGATGGCAGCCCCGCCTCGGTCTGGTCGAGGTCGTGCAGCATCTTGCGCAGCTGTTTCGTTGCTGGGGTGACGATGGCAACGAACTGGGCCTCGCGCAGCCGCCTCTGGGGCCTCGAGGAGATGAGGAAGCCGCGGGCCCCGGCGTGTAGCAGGGCAGCCTGCGCTGCCTTCAGGGTCGCCTCCCCGGCGGCGAGGCGGAGCGCAAGGACGCGCCGCCAATGGGCAGCCGAGAGGTCAAACGGATCCTCGGCCAGGATGGCCGCCTCGCGCGCGAAGGCCTCGCACTCCTCCTCCAGCACCTCCGCCTGGATCGGCAGGAAGCGGTTGACATGGCCGAGAGCGGGTTCGACCTCGCGCATGATGGCGATGCAGTCGCGGATCAGCCCGAGCGCCATGCCGGCCTGGAGCAGCACGAAGCCCGCCCGGATCCGTGGCAAGTAGCCCTCGATCGGGTCGGCGAGAACGTTGTGGTAGGGGATCGGCGCCTGCGTGAAGCGCACGGCATAGGTTGCTGTGCCTTCGAGGGCGATGAAGGGCCCGGCGCGCTTGATCTCCACTCCGGGTGCCCCGCACTCGGCGAGGAAGAACACCCGCTTGCCGTCATCGACACACTCGGCGATGGTGCCGAAGACATGGCCCTGGCCGAGATTTGACACCCAAGGCAGGGTGCCGTCCACGATGAGGCCGTCGCCTGCGCGACGGGCCTTTAGGCGCAGCCGTTCAATGCCAAAAAATGCCTTCATCGGATTGGACAGGCCTGTTCCACCGAGCAGGCGCGCCGTGAGTGCCCCCTCGAGCCAAGCGTCCCGCGCGGCGAGGTTTGAGCTGTTGCGCACGTACCAAACCAAGGCAGATTGGCACCAGGCGAGGAAGCCCGTCGAGAGGCAGATCTCGCTGACCCTGGCGATGACATCAATCTGGCCCATGAGGTCGGCCCGCGCGACCGGGCCGAAGCCGCCCGCAGCGCCGAGGCGGCGCAGGAAGGGTTCGGGATACAGCCCGTCGCGGTCGATGCACTGGGCAAGCGGAGCGAGCTCCGCCTCAGCCAACGCGGAGACCCTCGGCCCGAGCTCAGGCGCCTCGGGCTTCGGCGTGGCGGTCTCGGCAATGCTGATCACGTTCATGGCTACGGTCTCCTTGATGCGGGTTCAGAACGGACAGGCCGCCACGCCCTCGCCCGTCACTTTGGCGCGACGACCAGGTTGACGGGCCTGAGGAAGGTGTTGGCGACAGGCGACCACTTGGTGACGTGCGCAATCAGTGCCGCGACCTCTTCGGCAGGGGCATCGCACTCCATGTCCACCTTCACGCGCACGTCGGTGAAGCCGACAGGCTTGTCCGACGTGTCGCCCGTGCCCCAGACGGCCGTGATGTTCAGATCGCCCTCGAGTTCGAGTTCGAGCTTGCGCACCGTCCAGCCCTTGTGCACGGCGTTCGCGTGCAGCCCGACCGCAAGGCAAGAGCCAAGGGCCGCCAGCGTCGCCTCGGACGGATTGGGGGCGGTGTCGTCTCCGAGGAGCTGGGGCGGTTCGTCGACGATGTAGGGCGGAAGCGAGCGGATGTAGTTGGCATGGCGGAACTTGCCTTCCGCAACGGTTCGGCACTTCAGGGTCTTGATCGCCTTCGGGTTGGCCTTGCCGGCCTCGATCAATTTCATCAACCCCTCGCGGTCGATCGGGGCGAGGCACCCGGCGGGGGCAGGGGCAGAGGAGGGTGCCGGGGCGTCACCGGGAGAGAGGCAGGAGGGCAGGATCGCCGGCGGCGTCGTTTCGTTCATAGCTCGTTTCTCCATGTCTGTCGGCGCATCAAGGGTCGCGAATCCAGGACGCGCGCGCCTGCGCCTCCTGGCAAACGAGGTCGAGGGCGAAACCGATCAGCCCGATGAGCAGTACTGTGGCGGCTAGCCGGTCGTATTCGAGCGTGTCGCGCGCATCGTTGATGGCGTAGCCGAGGCCTGAGGTGACGCCGAGGAATTCAGCCGGCACCAGCACCACCCATGCGATGCCGACGGCGAGACGGATTCCCGTCAACACGTCGGGCAGGATGGCGGGCAGGATGACGAACCACAGCAGGTGCGGCGGCCGCGCGCCCAGGTTGCGCGACATCCGAAGCCAAGCCGGGTTGATGCGGCGATAGCCCGCGGCGGTGGCGAACAACACCGGCCACACCGCGGCAACCGCGATCAAGAACACGATCGCCCCGTCCCAGGTGCGGAAGGCAAGCACCGCGATCGGCATCCAGGCGAGCGGGCTTACCATGCGGAGGATCTGGAACGGCAGGTTGGTCGCGGTGCGGAACGAGGGCGAGGCGCCGACAAGTATGCCGACCGGCACGCCAACCGCGATCGCGATCGCTAGCCCGTGCACAATCCGACTCAGCGAAGGGGCGGCCATGGCCCAGGCCTCGCCCCGTTCGAGCATAAGCCAGAACCGTGCGAAGGCGGGCGCGGGGGCAAAGCTGGCGAAGGCGGCGGTTCGCGGGTCGGCGGCGACCGCGGCTGCACCAACCCACCACAGCAGGCCGATCGCCCCGAGCCCGGCTGCCACCAGCGCAAGACGGGCAGCGCCGCGGCGGACGGGAACCGCACCGAACCGGCCCCAGGCCGGCAGAGAGAGCGCCGTCACAGCGCGAGCACCTCCTCGCGCGTGAAGGGGTCGGGCCGGCTCACGCCGGCATCGTTGACCCAATCCGGGAAACGGTCGAGAGCCCGCCGGACCGGATCATAGGCGACCAGATCGCGCGCGACGAAGGCCGGATCGAGCGTGGCGAGGAAACCGCTGTCGCCGCCCACCACGGTGTCCTTGAGCAGCCTCACCATCAGCTCGGTGGCAGACGGATAAGGCCAGGGCTGGAAGTCGATGCGACCGGCTTGCCAGCCGGTATGCTTGATCGCGCCCGACTGGCGATAGGCCGGGTCGTCATAGGTCAGCATCGCGCGCTCGACCACGTCTGCGGGCACCGGCAAGTATCCCTCGCCGTCGCGGGACAGAAGGCGAGCGACTTCGCGCTTGTTCTGCGAGGCGTAGATCGCGCCCCGCACCACGGCAGTGACGACGCGATCGGTCCAGTCTGGGTCGTCGGCCAGCCGGTTTTCGCGCACGCAGGCGACACAGCACGGGTGGTGCTTCCAGATGTCGCCGGTGAAGCGAAGCATGCGCCCGCCGGCTCGCAGTTCGCCGAGGGCGTTGAAGGGTTCGGCGACGATGTAGGCGTCAAGCTTGGCGGCGGCGAGGGCAGGCGGCATGTCGGGCGGCGGCATGATCTGCAGGTTGCACTCGTCGGGCGCAAGCGCAGCACCCTGCGGCTTGATCACGGCGCGCACACCCGCGGCGCGCAGCGCGTACTGCAGCACGATGTTGTGCATCGAGTACCAGAACGGCACCGCGACCTGTTTGCCGCCGAAGTCGCGGAACGACGCGATGCCCGAGTTGCGGCCGACCACGATGCCGGAGCCGTTGGTGTGCGCCCAGGCGATGATCTTGACGGGGAAGCCGTTGCCGTAGCGCATCCAAATCGGGATTGGCATGAGGAAGTGGACGAGGTTGACACGGTCGGCAGCGAAAGACTCGACGAGTGGGGCCCAGCCCCGCATCAGCACCGGCCGCTCCGCCTCAAGACCCGCATCGCGGAAGAACCCCTTGGCGTAGGCAACAAGCAGTGCGGTCGCGTCGGTGATCGGGATGTAGCCGATGCGGACGACGCGATCGGACGCCCGTGCCTGCCGCGCGCCGGCAGCCAGCGCAGCAGAAACCCCCCCGGCGGTGATCGCTTCGAGGAAGCCGCGCCGCGGCAGGGTGACGTAGTCGCAAGCATAAAGACTGCGCCAAGCGCGGGGCAGTTCGGGCTCAGACATGGAACAAGCTCCGTTCGGCGTGGGCGGGACGGACGGGCGGATCGGCCATCGCGACGGCGGGAGGAGCCGCCAAAGCGGCCTCCGGTGCAGAGAGATCCCCAGCAAGCGCAGCGTAGAGCCGGGCACGGGCCTCAGCGCAACGCGGGTCCAGCGGGGACCGTTCGGAAGGCAGATCGAAGGTGAGGTCGGCGACGATTCGCCCCGGTTCGCCCGCGAGCACGACGGCGCGGTCGCACATCGCCACGGCTTCGGCAATGTCGTGGGTGACGAGGATTAGGGTCAGGCCGAGCCGTTCCGCTATCGCGCGCACGTCGCGCTGGAGCGCGGCGCGCGTCAGCGCATCGAGGGCAGAGAAGGGCTCGTCCAGCATCAGCAGGTCGGGCTCGACGGCAAGCGCTCTTGCGAGCGCAACGCGCTGCTGCTGCCCCCCCGAAAGGTCCTGGGCGTTGCGATCGGCGAAGGCCGCAAGGCCGACGCGGTCGAGCAAGGCGGCGATCTTTTGCTTTCGGCCATCGCGGCGGCCAAGGAAAGACAGACCGAGGCCGACATTGGCCGCGGCCGTGAGCCAGGGCAGCAGGCAGGGCTCCTGGAACATCACCACGCGTGATGGGTCCGGCCCCGTGACGCGGCGGCCATCAATGTGCACGGCGCCCGAAGTCGGCGTGGCGAGGCCGGCGATGAGGTGGAGAAGGGTGGATTTGCCGCAGCCCGACCGGCCGATCAGGGCGACGCGCGTCGAGGGAGCGACCTCGAAGGAAATGTCGGAGAGGACCTGGCCGGAGCCCCGTCGGTAACGGTGCGACAGGGACTCGACCTGGACGTGCGCGCCTCTGCCGCGTCGGGTCATGCGGGAAGGCGTTCGCCACCAGGGTCGGAGCATCGGAACCATGGCGGGCATTCTACACCAACCCGAATTAAAGTCGTATCTTTCATTGCAACACTTTTCCTAGAAGACAGAAAGGTCAGTCTGCAAGGGAACAGCACTTTCCATGCCAGCCGCCGACTTCGCACATCCCGGGTCGCCTGGGCTTTTCCCCCTTGCCAGAGACTGCTAGCGAACGCGGCAAATGCCCCGAATCAACCCAGCGCCTGCTCGCGATTCGACCAACGCGACTGCGACCGAAGGCGAAAGCACAGCGCGACAGCCCCGCTCCGACGACGCCCGCGCCCGCTTGCTCGCCGCCGCGGAACGTCTGATCTGCGCCCGCGGCGTGGGGGGAACAGGGGTGGAAGCCATTTTGGCCGAGGCCAACGTCGCCAAGGCCACGCTTTACCGCCTGTTCGGGTCGAAAGAGGCACTCGTCGAGGCGGTGCTGGATCGGCACAGCCGCGGCTGGAACGCGTGGTTCGCCGCCCGCCTTGCCGAGACCCAAGGCTCTGCTGCAGACCGCTTGCTCAAGGCCTTCGACGCGCTCGCCGAGTGGTTCTCCTCCCCGGGCTTCCGCGGCTGCCCCATCCTGAATGCGATCGGCGAGGGGCCAGCTGCAGGTGAGGCGCCACGCCGCGTCGCTGCGGCGCACAAGGCGCGCCTCGCGCCCATGCTCCTCGCACTCGCCCGCGACGCCAAGGCGCGCGAACCGGACGCCCTCGTCGACGCGTTCATGCTCCTGATGGACGGGGCCATCGTCGTCGCCATGGCCTCGGGTTCGCCCGCCCCGGCAGCGACCGCGCGCGCCGCGTTCGCCGCCGTGCTCGAGGCGGCTAGGGGGGAGACGACCATCGCCGCGGCCTGAGCTCAGCGCGCAATCAGCGGCAGAAGGGACTCGAGCCGAAGCCGGCCGGCCGGGGTCGCGATCAAGCCTCCACCGGGCCGGCGAGCCAGCCACCCTTCGCCCTCCGCGACCGCGAGGCCCTGGGGGTCGACCGCGTCCTCGAGCCGAAGCCCAGTACGGCGGTGGAACTCCTCCTCCTTCACCCCTTCGGCAAGCCTCAGCCCCATGAGCAGCGCCTCGCGCGCCCGGCTCAGAGGATCCAGTGCCTCCTCCTCGGCAAGCCCATGCCCTGCGCGCTCGACACGATCGATCCAGGCCTCGGGAGCACGAACTCGGCGCGTCGCAACGACCCCGCCCCGAAGCGGCACTCGGCCATGCGCGCCGGGGCCGACGCCAAGGTAAGGCTGGTAGCGCCAGTAGGCGAGGTTGTGCCGGCTCTCCGCCCCCGGGACCGCGTAGTTCGACACCTCGTAGAGGGCGAGCCCGGCCCGTGCAGCCTCCTCCTCCGTCGCCGCGTACAGCGCGGCCTGGGCAGCGTCGTCAGGGAGGTCTATCTCACCGCGGGCGTGCGCTCGGGCGAAGGGCGTGCCAGGCTCGATCGTCAGCTGGTAGAGCGAGAGGTGATCGAGGCCGAAGGCAAGGCCCTCGCGAAGCTCGGCTCGCCACGAGGCTTCCGTCTGGCCGGGCCGGGCGTAGATCAGGTCAAGGGAGGCGCGAGGAAAGGTCGCGCGGGCCGAAGCAAGCGCGGCCCGGGCCTCGGCAGCGGAGTGGCGCCGGCCGAGAAAGGCCAGGGCCGCATCGTCGAGGGCCTGTACGCCGAGCGAAATCCTGTTCACCCCAGCCGCGCGATAGCCGCGAAGCTGTCCAGCCTCGACGGAGGTCGGGTTCGCCTCGAGCGTGATTTCCACGTCGCTCTCGGGGGGAAAGGCGCTGGCTGCGGCCTCGATGATCGCCGCCACGGTCGCGGGCGACATGAGGGACGGCGTGCCGCCGCCGAAGAAAAGGGAGGCCAGCCGGTGCGGCCCCACTCGCCTCGCTTCGAACGCGAGATCGGTGAGGAGCGCGCGGAGGAAGCGCCCCTCGTCGATCCCTTCCCGCACATGCGCGTTGAAGTCGCAGTACGGGCAGCGCGCCCGGCAGTAGGGCCAGTGCACATAGAGGGCGATCCGCTCCATGGCGCGCCATGTGGGCAGTCGAGAGGCGTCGCAGGAGGCGCCGTTGCGCGTAGCCCGCCACGCGCGCGAACGTGCACACCATGCCGCGCCCGTTCCCGACCCGCCTCCTTCCCGGCCGTCCTTGGCCCTTGGGCGCGCATTGGGACGGCGAGGGCGTGAATGTCGCCGTCTTCTCGGCGCACGCAAGTCGGATCGACCTTTGCCTGTTCGATGACAGCGGCAGGCGCGAACTCGCCCGTCTGGCTTTACCCGAATACACCGACGAGGTCTGGCACGGCTACCTCCCCGGCGCGAGCCCCGGCCTTGTCTATGGCCTGCGCGCGCATGGCCCTTTCGACCCGATGGCGGGGCATCGCTTCAATCCAGCGAAACTCTTGATCGATCCATGCGCGAGGCAGCTCCGCGGCCCGCTCGTCTGGCACGACGCCCTGCACGGCGGGGTGCAGAGCGCCGACAGCCGTGACAGCGCCCCGTTCGTGCCCAAGGCCGTGGTGGTGGCGGATGAAACAGCCCCCGATGATCGGCCGCGTACCCCGTGGGACCGCACCGTGATCTACGAAGCGCATGTGCGGGGGCTCACCCTCCGCCACCCTGCGGTTCCGGCGCGCATCCGCGGCACCGTCGCCGCCCTCGCCCATCCCGCAATTCTCGATCACCTCCTCCGCCTCGGCGTCACCGCGATCGAACTCCTGCCCGTGCAAGCGATCCTGCACGACCGTTTCCTGCTCGACCGCGGGCTATCCAATTACTGGGGCTACCAGACGCTTTGCCATTTCGCCCTTGAAGCGCGTTATCTGCCCTCGGCCGAGGATCGTGCCGCCTTCAGCGGCGCTGTGCGGGCCCTCCACGCGGCGGGCATCGAGGTGATCCTCGACATCGTGCTCAACCACTCAGGAGAGGGGGACCATCGCGGCCCCACGCTGTGCTGGCGCGGGCTCGACAACGCCTCCTACTATCGGCTCCACAGCACCGATCGTTCCCGTTACGTTAACGACACGGGCTGCGGCAATACGCTCGACCTCTCCAACCCGCGGGTTCTGCACTGGGTGATGGATTGCCTGCGCCACTGGGCCATAACCTACGGCATCGACGGCTTTCGGTTCGATCTGGGCGCGACGCTAGCGCGCGGCCGCGACGGCGCGTTCGACGGTTCAGCTGCCTTCCTTTCCGCCCTGCGCCAGGACCCGCTTCTCTCGACGCTGAAACTGATTGTCGAGCCATGGGATCTCGGCCCCGGCGGCTATGCCCTGGGCCGCTTCCCGCCGGGCTTGGCCGAATGGAACGACCGCTTCCGCGACTCCGCGCGACGGTTCTGGGCCGGCGACCCGCATGTTCGGGCTGACCTGGCCGCCCGGCTCGCCGGCTCGGCCGATATCTTCGACCGGGCGGGCCGTCGTCCTTGGGCGAGCATCAACTTCGTCGCCGCGCATGACGGCTTCACGCTGCACGACGTCACTGCTTACGAACGCAAGCACAACGCCGCAAACGGCGAGGACAATCGCGACGGCCGCGACGCCAATTTTAGTCGAAACTGGGGCCTCGAAGGCGAGACGGACGACGACGCGATCGATGCCCGTCGCCTTAGCGTCGCGCGCGCGCTGCTCGCGACGCTGTTTGCCTCGGCCGGCACGCCAATGCTGCTTGCGGGCGACGAGGTTCGCCGCACGCAGAAGGGCAACAACAACGCCTACTGCCAGGATAACGAGACGAGCTGGCTGGACTGGGAGCGTGCCGCGCGACCCGACGCCGAGGCGCTTCGCGCCTTCGTCTGCCGTCTTCTCGCCTTGCGCCGCGATTGGGCCCCGCTCCGCCCGCGGCAGTTCCCGCACGGCATGGAGGAGCTGCTGCCTGGGCTCGCCGACATCGCCTGGTTCGATGCGGACGGCCGGCCGATGACGCCTCAGGCCTGGCAGACGCCCGGCCACCTCATCGTCGTGCGGCGGCTGGCACGCAGCGACAGCGGCGCCCTGCAGGCAACCTTGTTCCTACTCAACGGCGACGAGCGCGCCACCACGGTGAGGCTGCCACCGCCCGTCCTCGCTTGGCGCATCCTCTTTGATACCGCGATCGATGTCGCGGCAGGCAGCATCCAGCCCGGCGAAGCGCCCGTGCCGGGGATGCTGCGCATAGCCGCGCATTCCGCTCTGCTGCTCGGTGCGACGATCACGCCGGAGGAGTAAGGCGAGCGGTAACGCTTCGCCCCTTCCCCCAGCAAGGGATATCGTGCGAGGGATGGGGGGCGGTTTTGCGCCGCCCAACGCCATCGAGATGGCATCGGAGGGTCCTTGGATACGCTGACCACATCGGCCGCGACGGCCGCCACAGATCCTGCGACACTGCGCGCAGCGATCGTGCGCAAGCTGACCTATGATCTCGGGCGTTCCAGCCAATCCGCCTCCGACCACGCCTGGTTCGTCGCCACCGCCCTCGCGATCCGCGAACGCTTCGTCGACCGCTGGATCGCCACCAACCGGCTTGCCTACGAGGCCGGGGCCAAACAGGTGTACTACCTCAGCCTCGAGTTCATGATCGGACGGCTTTTGCGCGACAGCATCGACAACCTCGGCCTGACGGAGGCGGTGAACGACGCTCTCGCCCCCTTGGGCGTCACGCTCGAGCGGATGCGCCAGGCCGAACCCGACGCGGCGCTCGGGAACGGGGGTCTAGGGCGGCTCGCCGCCTGTTTCCTGGAGAGCATGGCCTCGCTCGACATACCGGCCTTCGGCTACGGAATCCGCTACGATCACGGACTGTTCCGCCAGGTTATCGCCGAGGGCTGGCAGCACGAATATCCTGAGGACTGGCTCGCCTGCGGCAACCCTTGGGAGTTCGCCAAGCCCGAGATCGCGCACGAGATCGGCTTTGGCGGTTCGGCCGTGCCGCTGTCGGCCGACCCGGCGGGGCCGCACCGCTGGCAGCCTGCGGAGACCGTACGCGCGGTGGCTTACGATACGCCCATCGTAGGCTGGCGCGGCCGCTCCATGACCACGCTCCGACTGTGGTCTGCCCGGGCGCCCGACCCCCTTCTGCTGGAGGCGTTCAACAAGGGCGACCATGTCGGCGCGATCGCGCACCGGGCACGGCTCGAATCCATCAGTAAGGTGCTCTACCCGGGAGATGAAACCACCGCCGGGCAGGAGCTCCGCCTTCGTCAGCAGTACTTCTTTGCCTCGGCCGCGCTGCAGGACCTGATCCGCCGGCACCTGCGCGTCTATCAAGACCTCTCCTCCTTGCCCGACAAGGTGGCAATCCAGCTCAACGACACCCACCCCGCGATCGCGGTGGCGGAGCTGATGCGGCTGTGTATCGACCAGCACGGCCTCGCCTGGGACGAGGCCTGGGACATCACCCGCCGCTCCATCTCCTACACCAATCACACACTCCTGCCCGAGGCGCTAGAGACCTGGCCGGTCTGGATGATGGAGAAGGTGCTGCCGAGGCACATGCAGATCATCTACTTGATCAACGGCCGCCATCTTGAGGAGGTGCGTACGCAGTTTCCGAACGATGACCGCCTGGTCGCTTCCGTCTCGCTGATCCACGAGAACATGGAGCGTCGCGTGCGCATGGCGCACCTCGCCTTCATTGGCTCGCATCGCACCAACGGTGTCTCCGCCCTGCACACCGAACTCCTCGGCAAGACGGTCTTCCACGACCTCGATCGCGTCGCGCCCGGCCGCATCGTCGGCATCACCAACGGTATCTCCTTCCGCCGCTGGCTGTTCCAGGCCAATGGGCCGCTTGCCAGCCTGATCGAGCAGACCATCGGCCCTGCCTTTCGTGACGACGCCGACGCGCTCGCTGCGTTGCGTCCGCGGGCCGAAGACCCCAGTCTGCAACTTGCCGTCGCGGCAGTGAAACGTCGCAACAAGCAGGCGCTCGCCGACATGCTGAGGAGAGAGCTCGGCGTGCGGCTGGACGCCGGAGCCATGTTCGACGTCCACATTAAGCGCATCCACGAATACAAGCGCCAGCTGCTCAATCTGCTGGAGACGATCGCGCTTTACGAAGCGATCAAGGCCGATCCCGGTGCGCCCTGGGTGCCGCGGGTGAAGATCTTCTCCGGCAAGGCGGCCGCCTCCTACTGGCGGGCCAAGCTGATCATCCATCTCGTCCACGACGTCGCGCACAAGGTGGAGAAGGACCCGGTGGTGCGCGACCTCCTTAAGGTGGTGTTTATCCCGAACTACAACGTGTCGATTGCCGAAATGGTCATTCCGGCAGCGGACCTTTCTGAGCAGATCTCGACCGCGGGCATGGAAGCCTGCGGCACCGGAAACATGAAGCTTGCACTGAACGGCGCGCTCACTATTGGCACGCGGGATGGCGCAACAGTCGAGATGGCCGAGCGCATCGGCGAGGAGAACATGTTCCTGTTCGGCCTGTCGGCGGAAGAGGTAAGGGCCCGGCGCGCGCAATGGGTCGGCGGGGCGGCAGAAATCGCCAAATCACCTCGGCTCGGAGCAGTGCTCGAGGCGCTTGCCGCCGGCGCCTGGTCGCCCGGCGATCACGCGCGCTACCGTGTGCTGGTCGATTCGATCCGAGGCGAGGACCGCTTCATGCTGGCAGCCGATTTTGAAGCGTACTGGAAAGCGCAGCGCGCAGCGGACGCGCTGTGGCGCAGCCAGGCAGGCTGGCAGCGCGCGGTCATCCGCAATGTCGCCGCCATGGGCTGGTTCTCCGCCGACCGCGCCATCGCCGAATACGCGGCCAAGGTGTGGGACATCCCGTTGCCCCGCCGCATCGTGGCCCCGACGGAAGCATCCCGCCCCGCCCTGCCAGTGGACGCCGCCTGAGCGGATCGCGCGCCGCGTCTTGCCGCACCGTCGCTGGGTCGCGCTAGGATCCCGCACGAACGCTGGACAGAGGGACGGGCAGGATGGCGTACGGGCGCGAGACGACAGCAGGGCCGCTCGCGCGCACCGCCATGGCCTTCGTGCTGGCCGGGGGGCGAGGGTCCCGCCTGATGGAACTCACCGACCGCCGCGCCAAGCCGGCCGTCTTCTTCGCCGGCAAGTCGCGCATCATCGACTTCGCGCTCTCCAATGCGCTGAACTCCGGCATCCGCCGCATTGCCGTCGCAACCCAGTACAAAGCGCACAGCCTGATCCGCCACCTTCAGCGCGGCTGGACCTTCTTCCGCCCGGAACGGAACGAGAGCTTCGATATCCTGCCGGCCTCGCAGCGCGTCTCCGAACACCTCTGGTATCGCGGCACGGCGGATGCGGTCTACCAAAACATCGACATCATCGCCGACCACGACCCGCGCCATGTCGTCGTCCTGGCCGGCGATCACGTGTACAAGATGGACTTCGAGGTGATGCTGCAGGACCATGTGCGTGCAGGGGCCGAGGTCACCGTCGCCTGCATCGCTGTTCCCCGCGATCAGGCGACCGCGCTCGGCGTGATGCACGTGGACGAGACCGGACGGATCGTTGGTTTCGTCGAGAAGCCCGACGACCCCCCTGCCATGCCGGGCGCACCGCATCTCGCCCTAGCCTCGATGGGGATCTACGTCTTCGACACGAAATTCCTATTCGCCGAACTGTCGCGCGACGCCCAGGACGAGGCCTCGACGCATGATTTCGGCCGCGACGTGATCCCTGCGATCGTGCGCCGCGGCTCGGCCTACGCCCACGCTTTCGATCGCTCCTGCGTGAAGTCGCGCGACGAGGCCGCGTTGTACTGGCGCGACGTCGGAACAATCGATGCCTATTGGGAGGCGAACATCGACCTCACCGACGTGGTGCCCGATCTTGACCTCTACGATCACAATTGGCCGATCTGGACCTACGCCGAAGTCGTGCCGCCAGCAAAATTTGTCCACGACGAGGAAGGCCGCCGCGGCCAAGCGGTCTCGTCGCTCGTCTCGGGTGGCTGCATCATCTCCGGCGCCTTCGTGCACCGCTCCCTCCTCTTCACCCGCGTGCACGTGCACTCCTATGCGCGGCTCTCGGGGGCGGTCGTCCTGCCCGAGGTCGAGATCGGTCGGCATGCGCGGCTGACCAATGTCGTGGTCGATCGCGGCGTGAGGATTCCTCCCGGTCTCGTCGTCGGCGAGGACGCTGAAGAAGACGCACGACGCTTCCGCCGCACGGCGCGCGGCGTATGTCTGATCACGCAGGCGATGATCGACAGGCTCGGCGCCCGGTCGTGACGCTTTCGCTCCTTGCCGTCGCCTCTGAACTCTACCCGCTGGTGAAGACCGGCGGGCTTGCCGACGTCGTCGCCGCGCTGCCCGCCGCGCTCGCCCCTTTTGATGTCACCGTCACAACCCTTGTGCCCGGCTTCCCAGCGATCTGCGACGCGCTTGAGGACGCAACCGAGGTCGCCGCCTGGCACGACCTTCCAGGAGGGCCGGCACGCGTTTTGCGCGGTCGCGCTGCCGGCCTCGAGCTCGCCGTGCTCGACGCCCCACACCTCTTCGATCGTCCGGGCAACCCCTATCTCGCCCCTAACGGGACCGACTGGCCGGATAACGGGCTTCGCTTCGCCGCCCTCGGCGCGGCGGCCGCGCGGCTGGCGCGCGCGCTCGGCTGCGATGCACTGCATGCGCACGACTGGCAGGCCGGCCTTGCCCCGGCCTATCTCCGCTATGCTGCCGAAGGCGGCAGGATCCCCTCGCTTTTCACCGTGCACAACCTGGCCTTCCAAGGCCGCTTCGAGGCCGATCTCTTCCCCGCCCTCGGCCTGCCGCCACAGGCCTTCGCCATCGCTGGGCTCGAGTTCCACGGCGGGGTAGGGTTCCTGAAGTCCGGCCTTTGGTATGCCGACGCAATCTCCACCGTCTCGCCGAGTTATGCCGAGGAGATCCTGAGCCCGGAGGGCGGCATGGGGCTGGAGGGGCTGTTGCGCGGGCGCCTGCAGGATCTGCACGGAATTCGAAACGGCATCGACATCGCGGAATGGGACCCGCAGACCGACCCGCATCTTGCCGCGCGGTTCTCCGCCGCCGATCCAGCCCCGCGCGCGGCGAATGCTGACGCTCTGCGCGAACGGTTCGCTCTCAACCCGGACAACGCCGGCCCGCTGTTCGCGTTCATCGGGCGCCTGACGTGGCAGAAGGGAATCGACCTCGTTCTTGACGTCCTGCCTGTCCTGATCGCGGCAGACGCGCAGCTTATCGTCCTTGGTCAGGGCGACTCCACCCTCGCTTCGGTCTGTACCGCGGCCGCCGCCGCACATCCCGGTCGGGTCGGCGTGTTCGTCGGCTATTCGGAACCACTTGCGCGCCTCGTCTACGGCGGGGCGGACGCAGTGCTGCTGCCGTCGCGCTTCGAGCCCTGCGGCCTCGTCCAGCTCATCGCCCAGCGCTACGGCGCGCTCCCTGTCGTCAACCGCGTGGGTGGCCTCGCCGATACCGTGGTCGACGCGAATGACGCCGCCTTGTCCTTGGGCTTTGGCACCGGCATCGTGTTCGCCCCCGCCTCGGCGGCTGCACTCGCCGGTGCGATCCGCCGCACGATCAGCCTCTTTTATGACCGTGACGCGTGGCGAACCGTGCAGGCGAATGCGATGCGGCTCGACGTCTCCTGGCGCGCCTCCGCTGAACGCTACGCTGGCCTCTTCCGCCGGCTCACCGCACGCTGAGGGGGCCCTTTGCCGCTGCCCGGCGCAGCCTCTGTTCCGGCCGACGCTATTCGGCCGCGGCCTTCGCCTCCGACGCCGCCATGGCGGCGCGCAGGTTGGCCGCGATCTTGTCGAGAAAGGCCTGGGTGCTCAGCCAGGGCTGTTGCGGCCCGATCAGCAGCGCAAGGTCCTTGGTCATAAAACCCGCCTCGACCGTTTCGATGCACACCCGTTCCAGGGTCTCCGCGAAACGCACCACCTCGGGCGTGTCATCGAACCTGCCGCGATAGGAAAGCCCTCGCGTCCAGGCAAAGATCGATGCGATCGGGTTGGTCGAGGTCTCGCGGCCGGCTAGGTATTCGCGGTAGTGGCGCGTGACGGTGCCGTGTGCGGCCTCGGACTCCACACACTTGCCGTCTGGGGTCAGCAGCACCGACGTCATCAGCCCAAGGCTGCCGAAGCCTTGCGCAACGACGTCCGATTCGACGTCGCCATCGTAGTTCTTGCAGGCCCACACGTAGCCTCCGCGCCACTTCAGCATGCAGGCGACCATGTCGTCGATGAGTCGATGTTCGTAGATCAGTCCGCGCCGGTCGAACTCCTCCTTGAATTCAGCCTCAAAGATTTCCTGGAACACGTCTTTGAACATGCCGTCATAGGCCTTCAGGATGGTGTTCTTGGTCGAAAGATAGACGGGCATGGACCGGATCAGCCCGTAGTTGAAACAGGCCCGCGCGAAGCCCTCGATCGAGGCCCGGGTATTGTGCATGCCCAAGGCCACGCCTGGGCCCTTCATGTCGATCACCTCCATGGCCAGCCCCGGCGTGCCGTCATGCGGCGTCCAGGTGATGGTCACTGTACCGGGGCCAGGGATGCGGAACTCGGCCGCGCGGTAGATGTCGCCGTAGGCGTGCCGGCCAACGATGATCGGCTTGTCCCAATGCGGCACAAGGCGCGGAACGTTTCGGCAGATGATTGGCTCGCGGAATATCGTGCCGTCAAGAATGTTGCGGATGGTGCCGTTCGGGCTCTTCCACATCTTCTTCAGCCCGAACTCCTTCACCCGCGCCTCGTCGGGGGTGATGGTGGCGCACTTGACGCCGACGCCGACTTCCCGCGTCGCATGCGCGGCCTGCACAGTGACCCGGTCATCGGTCGCGTCCCGGTTGTGGATGCCGAGGTCGAAATACCTCAGCTCGACGTCGAGATAGGGCAGGATCAGCTTGTCCTTGATGAACGCCCAGATCACCCGCGTCATCTCGTCGCCGTCCATTTCGACGATGGGGTTCTTCACGCGAATCCTAGTCATCGACCTGGTTCCCGGCTGGTGCGGATGGGCAGAGGGCCAAGCCTTGCTTGGCTGCCTCGGCTGGCGGCACCTTATGGTCAACACCGGTCGAGGACAACCGTTGGGGGTTCCGGCAGGAGGGCGCGGCGAGATGAGCGGGAGAAGCGGGCGGTTCGGCGTCGCGACTGTCGGCGTCGTCCTCCTAGTCGCAACCTGGGTCGCGATCGTTGTGTATACCGTGCGCGACCGGACCGAGGCCGAGGAGGCGACGGCAGAGAGGGTCCGCCTCGCCGCCGTCGTGCTGGACGACCACCTGCGCCGCCACCTGGTGCCGCTCGACGACGCGCTCGCCCGCCTCGCCCGGCAGTCCGGCGGGCGGGCGGAGACGATTGAGGCCTCGGCACTCGCCGCCGCAGCGGAGGCCTCGGGCACGGTGCTTCGCGCGCTGGCCGTGATCGACGGCGACGGCAGGATTGTCGCTTCCACGCCAGGCCGCCCTGGCATGCGGCTCGCCGTTGACCTCGAAGAGATCAGCCGCAGTGCGCTGCTCTTCGACCCCGGCCGCGTTGTGATCGGGCGCGGCGCTGCCGACCCGCTGACCGGCGAGTTCGCGCTGCCGGTCGCGCGTCGCATAAGCCGGCCGGGCGGCGGCTTCGGGGGCCTCGTGGTTGCGTATGTCGATCCGGACGCGCTGTTCCGACGCCTGCCGGACGGGGTGATCACCGATCGGAGTATGGCCGCGCTGATCCGCAGCGACGGCTGGCTGCTTGCCGCTTCGGGGCCCGCCTTGGGGCCGGTCGGCGCGCCGCTGACGCAGAACGGACTGCACGACAGCTTGCGGGCCCGCGCCGAGGGCGTGGTGACGGTCCACGACGATCCTTTGCCCGGCCCAGCCCTCGTCGCCTTCCGCCACCTGCCGGACCTGCCGCTGATCGCTGCGGTCGCGACGACGCCGCGCACGCTGGTCGCCGGGCTGTCGCCCGCCCTGGTGGCGGGGGCGGCAGCGGCCGCCGCGCTGGGCCTTGGGCTGCTCGCCGTCCTCGCCGGGTTCGCGGCAGAGGCGCGGCAGAGGCGCGCGCGCGAAGCCGCCTTGGCGGCGGAGCAGCAGGCCCTGGACGAGAAGAGCCGCGCGCTTGCCCGCGATAAGCGCCTTGCCGACGCCAAGACGGAACTCCTCGAGACCACGCTCGCCGCACTTGCCGACGGCGTGACGGTGTTCGACGGCAACCTCCGCCTCGTTACCTGGAACAACCGTGTGCCTGAACTCCTCGGTGTGCCCCCCCAGCTGTTGCGTGTCGGCAGCCGCTACGAAGAGATCCTCCGGACCTTGGCCCGTGCCGGCGAGTTCGGCCCTGCCGAGGCGGAAGCGGAGGTGCGCCGGCGGCTCGACCTTGCGCGCGCCGGGCTGCCGGCGCAGGAGGAACGGCGTCGGCCGAACGGACGGGTGATCGAGACGAGGAGCTCGCCCCTGCCGACGGGCGGCTTCGTCAGCATCCTGCGCGACGTCACCGCCCGGCACGATGCGGAGGAGCAACTGCGTCAGGGCCGCGCGATGGCAGAGGCGGCCTCGGCGGCGAAGTCGAACTTCGTCGCCATCGTCAGCCACGAGATCCGCACGCCGATGAACGTCATTCTCGGCACGCTCGGCCTGCTCGCCGAGACCGGCCTCGACCCCGAACAGAAACGCTACGTCGAGACCGCGCGCGACAGCGCCGAACACCTGCTCGACATCATCAACGACATCCTCGACCTCTCAAAGATCGAGGCCGGTCGGCTCGGGCTTGAGCCGACCGCTTTTGCCCTCGCTCCCCTGGTCAGCGCTGTGGTCGACCTGTTCAGGCCGGCCTGCCTCGGGCGCGGCATCGACCTCTCGATCGAGATCGAGCCCGATGTGCCGGCCTATGTCCGGAGCGACCCGGGACGAATCCGCCAGATCCTGCTCAACCTGCTCTCGAACGCCGTCAAGCACACGGAAGCTGGCGACATTCGGGTGGAGATCGAGCTTGCTGTGGCCGGAGCGCGCGGCGAGCCTCGGCAGGTCCGGTTCGCGGTTTCCGATCGCGGGCCTGGCGTTCCGGCCGCCCGCAAGGCCGAGCTGTTCGAACCATTTGCCGAGAGGGAACCGGCGGGGCAGCGCCGGCCTGGCGGCACCGGGCTCGGCTTGGCGATTTGTCGGCGCCTCGTCGACCTCCTCGGCGGCAGCATCGGTGTCAGCGATCGCCCCGGAGGCGGATCGGTGTTCTGGTTCGTCCTGCCGCTCGAAGAGGCGAATGAGCTGCCGGAGGCCGCAGCCGAACCAGCCCCGTTGCGCCCCGTTCGCAGGGCCCGCGTGTTGATCGCCGAGGACAGCCCCGCCAACCAACTCGTGGCCGCAACTTGGCTACGCAAGGACGGGCATCACGTGGACGTGGTCGGAAACGGCAGGGAAGCGGTGGACGCGGTCGCGTCCCGCCCTTACGACCTCGTGTTCATGGACTTGATGATGCCGCAGATGGACGGGCTCGCCGCCACCCGGGAAATCCGCCGCCTGCCCCCACCTGCGGGACAGGTCCCGATCATCGCCCTGACTGCCAACGTCATGGCTGGGGATCGCGAGCGCTTCCGCGCCGCCGGGATGAACGGCGTGCTCGCCAAGCCGGTCACCGGCCGAATGCTGAACGAGGCTCTCCTCGAGCAGCTCGGTCCCGCCGACGAGAGGGCGACGGGGCCGTCGACCGTGGCTGACTCCCAGCCCGCCTCGCCCACGGCGCCTGTCGTCATCGACCGCGCCCATCTCGACGCCTTGGGGCGGGGGTTGACGCCACAGACGCTGCGCAGCCTGCTCGACGCCTGTGCCGAGGAGGTGCGCCTGCGGCTGTCCGCCCTTGGCGAAGCCGGCCTGACGCGTGATCTCCCTCGGCTGCGCGAGGAGGCGCACGCGCTTCGTGGCAGCGCGGCCAACTACGGTCTCGTCGCCCTTGCCGCAGCCGCGGCGGCCCTGGAGCAGTCTGCTGTCGGTGGCGACGCCGAGGCCGCACTCGCCCAGGTCGGGCGCCTTCGCGTGATGGCCGAGGAGGCGCTTGCCCTTCTCGCCGAGGCCGCGCCGGCAGGGAGTGCCTGAGCCGTGGCCGAACGACGCTCCTCCGTTTTGCGCCAGCCCGCTGGGGCGATCGCCGAGGCGCTGGACCGCGCCACCTACGCTGGCTACGCGGCCGGCTTCGCCGCGGCTAGGGATGCCGCCGCAGCCCTCGCCGAAGGCGAAGGGGCAACGGCGATTGCCGAGCGGATCCGCGACCTTGCCCCGCTTCCAGAGCGAAGCCGGCGGGCGCCGGGCCGGGCATGACCGGCTCTTCCCCTCGCTCGCCAAGCCGCGGCAGCGTTGTCGCCTGCCCTTTCTGCGGCGAAGCGACCCAGCCGAACCGGCTTGCCACCGGCAACGTCGTTTGCTCCTGCCCGGCTGCCCGCCAGTTGCCCCCGGAAAACAGCCCCAGCGAAGCCACACACGACAACGTTGCGCTCCCCGGCGCATGAGCCGTCCCGGCAGCCGCTGGCCTCGGAGGGTTCGACTATGACCTCTCTCTCCGCCTCTGCCCCGGCAGCGCAGGCGGAGGTGAGCCCGCCAACCCAGCCTCCCTCGCTCGGGGAAGCGATGGAGCGGCTGGGCGACACTTTTGACCGCGTCCTGCGCGGCGCTGCCGCCCGGCTCACGGCGGGGGTCTCTCCCAAGGCGATCGCCCTGGCTTTCGCCGACTGGTGGCTTCATCTCGCCGCGTCGCCCGGGCGGCAGGCCATGCTGTCGGTGAAGGCGGCGACCAAACTTGCCAAGCTTGCGGCTTATGCTGGGCGCTGCACGCTGACCCCCTCGACCGAGCCCAGCATCCTGCCCTTGCCGGGCGATTCGCGCTTTTCTCACCCGGGCTGGAGCGTGCCGCCGTTCAGCCTGTACGCGCAGGCCTTCCTCCTCGCCCAACAGTGGTGGCATGTCGCCACCCGCGGCGTGCGCGGCGTGTCGAAGCACCACGAGGAGGTGGTGACCTTCGTGGTGCGCCAGATGTTGGACGTCGTCTCGCCCTCGAACGGGCTGCTCAGCAACCCCGAGCTTCTCGAGCGCACGCTGCGGGAGGGCGGGCGAAACCTGTGGCGCGGCCTGACCCACGCGGCGGAAGACGCGGCGCGCGAACTCGCCGGCCTCGCTCCCGTCGGTGCGGAGGCGTATCGGGTCGGCCAGACGGTCGCCTGCACGCCCGGGCAGGTGGTCTGGCGCAACCGGCTGATCGAACTCATCCAGTACGCGCCAACGACGGAACATGTGCGGGCCGAGCCGGTGCTCATCGTTCCGGCTTGGATCATGAAGTACTACATCCTCGATCTCAGCCCGCACAATTCCCTGATCCGCTACCTCGTCGATCAGGGCTTCACCGTTTTCGCCATCTCTTGGAAAAACCCTGGAGCAGAGGACCGCGACCTCGGCATGGAGGACTACCGTCGGCTCGGCATCATGGCCGCGCTGGACGCGATCGCGAAGATTTGCGGGACTGTGCGCATCCACGCCCTCGGTTACTGCCTCGGCGGCACGCTGCTCGCGATCACGGCGGCGGCCATGGGGCGCGATGGGGACGATCGCCTGGCAACCCTCACCCTGCTCGCGGCGCAGACCGATTTTTCCGAGCCGGGCGAGCTCGCCCTGTTCATCGACGAGAGCGAGGTCGCTTGGCTTGAGGACCTGATGCAGCTGCGCGGGACGCTGGATTCGCGGCAGATGGCGGGCGCCTTCCGCATGCTGCGCTCAGCCGACCTGATCTGGTCGCGCATGGTGCGCGAATATCTGCTCGGCGAGCGTTCGCCGATGACCGACCTGATGGCGTGGAACGCCGATGCCACGCGGATGCCGGCCCGCATGCACAGCGAATACCTGCGCCACCTCTTCCTCAACTACGACTTCGCTGCCGGGCGTTGGATCGTCGACGATCGTCCGGTGTCGCCGAACGACATCCGCCCGCCGCTGTTCGTGGTCGGGACGGAGACGGATCACGTCTCGCCATGGCGGAGCGTGTTCGCGATCCACCACCTCACCGAGGGTGAGGTCACCTTCGTGCTCACGAACGGCGGGCACAACGCCGGTATCGTCTCGCCCCCGGACCATCCGCGCCGGCGCTACCGCATCCGCACCCACTGCCCCGGCGATGTGCATCTCGACCCCGAAGCCTGGCTGGCGGTGACAGAGCTTCGGCAGGGGTCGTGGTGGGGGGCGTGGTTCGCGTGGCTCGCTGCGCACAACGGCGGGCAGGTTCCGCCGCGCGTCCCGGGCGAGGCAGGCCTTCCTGCCCTCTGCCCCGCCCCCGGCACCTATGTGCTGATGCGCTGAGACGCGCTCAGAGGTCCAGCCCCCACGGCAGTGCGTGCCAGACGAAACCCTCGCCTTCCGCCCCGACATGGCCAACTCCGGGGAAGGGGAAGTGGTAGGCGAGCAGGGTGGTGCGCTCCCGCGCGAACTGGCGCAGAAGCCTCAGCCGCGTCTGCGCCGACTGCTTCGGATCCGTATCGTAGGCGAACTCGATGAGGGGCCGCTTCAGCATGATCACCTGATGATGCGCGAGGTCGCCGATGAACATCGCCGTACGGTTGCCGGACTGAATCGCATAGGCGGTATGGCCGACAGTGTGGCCGGGTGCAGCGACGGCGACCACGCCCGGAACCACCTCCTTGCCGTCCTCGGCGAAGGTCAGGCGGTCGCGCACGGGCAGGAGATTGCGCCGCGCCCCCTGCACAAAGGTGCCCACCCAGCCCGCAGCCGAGGCGCGGGCCTCGTCCGTCCAGTAGTCGAAATCCGCTTTGCTGATGAACACTTTGGCGTTCGGGAAATTCGGCTTGCCGTCGCCGCCGATGATCCCCCAGACGTGATCGATATGCCCGTGGCTGCACGCCACAGCGTCAATCTCCTCCGGGCGGATGCCTGCGGCGCGCAGATTCGCGAGCAGCATCCCCGTATTCGGGCCGAAGGGGCGGGAGTAGCCCACACCGGTATCGAACAGCACGAGCTGCCGCCCCGTGTTGACAACGAAACAGTTCTGCGGCAGAACGAGCTTCTCGGTGGGCAGGAAATTGTCGCGCAACAGCGCGGTGAGGTCGTCCTTAGGATGGCCAGGAAACCCTCCCGACGGGTCGCCGAGATCAAGGTCGCCGTCGCCGACCACCGTGATCTCGAACTCGCCGAACTGGAACCGATACCACTCCGGCGGGCGAAGGACGGGGCGCGGCGGCGCCGCAAAGGCCCTCCTCGGCAGGGATGCCAGCACGGCGGCGGCCGCCGCCGTGCCGAAAAGCGCTCGCCGAGCCAAGGAACCCGTGGTTCCGTGCATCGTTCCCTCCCTGGTTCTGCCTCTCGATACGCCCGCTTGTCGCGACCGCACTCCAGGGTAGCGGGGCCCACGTAGCCTCGCAACGAAACGCGCCTGCCGGTCAGGCGTGACGGGCGGCGAGCGCGATCTCCAGCACCGCCCGCCGCGCGATCAGGGCATCAGGCATGCCGCTACTCTTGCAGGCAAGTTCAGCGGCGAGGAGGTAGTCGGCGCAGACGGCGGCGCGCTCCGCTGTCCAGCGCGAGAGGGCGCGGGCGAAGTCGGCCTCGTGGCGGAAGAACACGGGCGGGCGGGCGCGCCGCGCAGCCTCTTTCGCCGACAGCCGGCCGAGCCCCTCGGCCAAAGCGAGAGTAAGGCGCTGCACGTGGCGCAGGCCGGCGCGCACCACTGCGACGCTGGTCGCACCCTCGGCGAAAGCGGCCGCCAGCGCGCGATCAGCGCGCGCCGCGTCGCCCGCTGTCGCGGCGAACAGAGCGTCCTCGATGCCGAGCCCGGCATGGTCACCGACCACAGCCTCGCAGGCGGCAACATCGACCCGCCCCTCCGTGCCGACGTAGAGCGCGAGCTTCTCCAGCTCGCGTCGCGTGATCCCGCGATCCTCGCCGAGGTGTTCGGCGAGCCAAGCCAGCGCGTCCGCGTCGGCGACGACGCCGAGGCCGCGCAACGTCGCGCCGATGGAGGTGGCAAGCTCCGCCCCACGCTCCGGCCAGCACGCGATTGCGGCGACGTCGGTGCGGCGCTCGAACATGGCGCGCAGCCTGTCGCCTGCCCTCAGGGCCCCCGCCTCGACAAGAAGAAAGGAGTCTCCCGGCGCATTGAGTGCCGCTTCAACCGCGGCCGCGAGAGCCGCTGTCGCCCCGCGCACCCGAACGCAGCGTCGCCCGCCCGTGAAGCAGAGCGCCGCCATCTCGCCTGCAAGCACGCCCGGGTCGGCAGCGGCAGCCTCGCGCGAGACGACGCTGAGGCGGAACGGGTCGTCACTCGCCCCGACGATGGCGCGAACGAGCGCCTCCGCCCGCTCCAGGATCAGCCCCTCGTCCTCGCCGTAAAGGAGCGCCCCGCGCAGGCTCCCGGGCGAGGCGAGGAGGGCCGGGATCTGCCGCCCCTCCAGCTTCACCGCGCCGGCCCGGCTCGGGCGAAATAGGCCGCCAATTGCGCGACAATGTCCTCGGCCAGCCGCTCGGCAACGCGCGCCTCCGCCGCCTCGCCCGAGAGCTGGGCGGCGAAGAACTCGTTGCGAACGATGTTGAACGCATCCACCGCGTGGGCACGGCCGGCGAACAGGGGCTCGCCTGTGGGCAGGGGACGAAGCGTAAAGTCGGCCGTCGCATTCACCCTCTGCCGCGAAGCGGTCTCGTCGCGGCGAACGCCTAGAAACTCGCGCCGGATGGCCAGCGCCACGCGCAACTCGTGCCGCGCTGGCGTGCCCGGGCCGTTGCCGAGCCTCTGCACCAGGGCGTTGCGGAGAATCTGGCCCTGGCGGTCGGGAATGGTGGCGACCCGCGTGGCCGCAAGCGCCTGCCCCGTAGAGAGGCCGCCCGCCAGAGGCCGGTCGTCGTAGAGCGGGCGGAAGCCGCAGCTGGGCACAACAAGGGCAGCGAGAAGCACCACCCGCCGCCCCGGCCTCGTGCGGTCTCTAGGCGGGTGCGAACTGCTTTCGCCGGTCCACGCGAGCCTCTTCACGCCCACGGCCCGGTCAAGCCCTGTGCGATCTGCCCTAGAGCACGAAGTTGACGACCCGGCCGGGGACATGGATGCGCTTGCGAATGGGACGGCCGGCGATGGCGCGCACCACGTTCGGCTCCGACTCGGCGGCAGCGAACACGGCCGCCTCGTCGGCACCGACGGGAACCTCGATGGTCGCACGCAGCTTGCCCATCACCTGCACCGCAACAGTCAGCGTCTCGGCAGCGGCAAGGGCCGGGTCGTGTTCAGGCCACGGCAGGGTCGCGAGCATCGGCGCCCCCGGCGCGAGCAGCCGCCAGCACTCCTCGGCGAGGTGGGGGACCATCGGCGAAGCGAGCCGCACCAGCGCCTCCAGCGCCTCGCGCTTGGCCCAAGCGAGCGCAGGATCGTCGCCCTCCGCCTCACCGATCGCGTTGGCAAGTTCGTGAATGCGCGCGACCGCGAGGTTCATCGCGAAGGTCTCCAGCGCCCGGGTCACGGCGGCAATGGTGCGGTGCGTGCTGCGGCGAAGCGCCCGCGCGGCATCGCCCATTGAGTCGGGCGCGGGCGCCCCGTAAGCCGGCAGCAAGTCCACCGCGCCGAAGACCAGCGACCAGACGCGGCGGAGGAAGCGGTGCGCGCCCGCGACCCCGGCCTCCGTCCACTCCATGTCGCGTTCGGGCGGGTTGTCAGAGAGGATGAACCAGCGCGCGGTATCGGCGCCGAAACGATCAATGATGGCGCCTGGGTCGACCGTGTTGCGCTTGGATTTGCTCATCGCCTCCACGCCGCCCACGGTCACCGGCTCGCCGGTCTCCCTGTGCACGGCCGTTCCATCCGCGCGCTTCTCCACCTCTGAGGGGTAGAGCCAGCGTCCGTCCGCGCCCTTATAGGTCTCGTGCTTGACCATGCCTTGGGTGAACAGGCCGGCGAAGGGTTCGCCGGAGGCGAGGCCGAGGTGGCCCGTATCCCGCATCGCGCGCGCGAAGAACCGGGAATACAGGAGGTGCAGGATCGCGTGCTCCACACCGCCGATATACTGGTCAACGGGGAGCCAGGAGTCGACGGCGGCGCGCTCCGTCGGCGCGGCCGCCTGCGGGGCGGTGAAGCGCGCGAAGTACCATGAGGAGTCGACGAAGGTATCCATCGTGTCGGTTTCCCGCCGCGCTGGGCGGCCGCAGCGGGGGCAGGGAACGTGCTTCCATGTCGGGTGATGGTCGAGCGGGTTACCTGGGCGGGAGAGATCGACATCCTCTGGCAGAACGACGGGAAGGCCGCTCTTCGGCACGGGAACGATGCCGCAAGTATCGCAGTGGATCACCGGGATCGGGCAGCCCCAGTAGCGTTGGCGCGAAATGCCCCAATCACGCAACCGCCACTGCGTCACCCCTGTTCCCCAGCCGGTCCGTTCCAGCTCCTCTACGATTCGCCGTTTCGCGGCGGCAACGTCGAGCCCATCGAGGAAGGCGGAGTTGATCAGCGTGCCCTCGCCCGTCCAGGCCTCGGAGCCGATCGCGAAGGCTGCTGGGTCGGCGCCGGGGGGAAGCACAACGGGCGTAACAGAGAGGCCGTAGCGGCGGGCGAACTCGAGGTCGCGCGCGTCATGCGCGGGGCAGCCGAAGATTGCCCCCGTGCCGTACTCCATCAGAACGAAGTTCGCGATCCACACCGGGAAGTCGCGCGCGAGGAAGGGGTGGCGGACGCGAAGCCCCGTGTCGTAGCCGCGCTTCTCAGCGGTTTCGATCGCGGCCTCCGTGGTGCCGAGGCGGCGGCACTCGGCGATGAAGGCGGCTGCCTCTGGGTCTTGCTCCGCAACTGCCACGGCTAGAGGGTGGTCGGCCGAGACGGCGAGGAAGCTCATGCCGAACAGGGTGTCGGGGCGGGTGGTGAAGACGTCGATGGCGTCGATGCCGCCAACCTGCTCGACGAGGGGAAAACGAAGGCGCGCCCCCTCGCTCTTGCCGATCCAGTTGCGCTGCATGGCGCGCACGCGCTCGGGCCAGCGTTCAAGGCCGTCAAGCGCGGCTAAGAGGTCATCGGCATAGGCTGTGATCTTCAGAAACCACTGGGCGAGCTTTCGCCGCTCCACCAGCGCGCCGGAGCGCCAGCCGCGCCCGTCGATCACCTGCTCGTTGGCGAGCACAGTCTGGTCCACTGGGTCCCAGTTGACGAAGGCCTCCTTCCGTTCCACGAGGCCGTGGGCGTAGAGGTCGAGGAATAGGGCTTGCTGGTGGCCGTAATAGGCGGGGTCGCAGGTGGCGAACTCGCGCGACCAATCGAGAGAGAAGCCCATGCGCTTCAATTCGGCGCGCATGGCGGCAATGTTGTCCCAGGTCCAGCGTGCGGGGTGAATGCCGCGTTCGCGCGCCGCATTCTCCGCCGGCAGGCCGAAGGCGTCCCAGCCCATCGGGTGCAGGACGACGAAACCCCTCCCGCGCTTGTAGCGGGCGACGACGTCGCCGAGGGTGTAGTTGCGCACGTGCCCCATGTGGATGCGCCCGGAGGGATAGGGGAACATCTCGAGCACGTAATACTTCGCCCGCCCGCCCTCCGGCACGTCCGGCGCGGCGAAGCAGCGGGCCTCGTCCCAGGCCTGCTGCCAGTAGGCTTCGATCGCGGCCGGGTCGTAGGCGCGGGCGGCAAGCTCGTTCATGCCGGCTCTGATGGCGCGAAACGTGTCCCCCGTCGAGGGGCGGGTTTGCGAGCCGGGGGGTCGTGCCTTCGCCTCAGCGCCCGGCGAGCTGGGACTGCACGCGGAGTTCCCGGGCGCGGGCCAGGATCTTGTCTTCGAGCTGCGGGGCCATCTCTGGAGTGACGGGCACGTCGACCCACTGGCCGCGGCTCAACACTTGGCGGAAGACAGAAACGCGCACGCCGTCAGCGCGGAGCTGCCGCCCCAAGATATAGGCGGTGACTTTGAAGCGCTCGTTCGGCGCTTCGGGGGGGGCGTACCAGTCGGTGATGATGACGCCGCCGAACGGGTCAGCCGAGGCGAGGGGCATAAAGGAGAGGGTGTCGAGCGTGCCGCGCCAGAGGAAGGCGTTGACCCCGAGCGCGCCCCCACCCTCGTCGCGGCGTGAGCGGTCGGTGCCGAAGAGGATCAAGCCGTCATTTCGGCCAATCAGAGAGCCTCGGACCGGGTCGGCGCCTGCGGGGTCATTATACTCGTCGACACCGACCCAGCGGCCTTGGCTGCAAGCCGTGCCGAGGATTGCAACAGCGAGGGCGGCGACGCGAAATGGCCTTGCGGCTGTGGGACGGTTCTGGATCATGGCCATCAGTCAGATAGACCACCTTGGCCAGCCAGGGAAGACGGCAGGGGCCGACAAAAACCACACCAACAAAAAAGCAAAATAGGGCGGCAGGTTGCCCCGCCGCCCCACTTCGAAGCGTTCTGTAGCGAGGGATCAGAAGCCCATGCCGAGGCCAAGCAGGAACAGCTGACTCTTGAAGCTGTCCTGCGTACCAGCTCGCAGAGCGTTCAGGTCACGACCGCTCTCCTTCGCCGTGCCGTAGAGATATTCCGCGAACAGCGCGAGTCCCGGCCCGAGCGCGTAGGAACCTCCGATACCAAAGCCCTTCTCCCTGAGGTTGTTCGCGTTCGTCACACTGCCTTCGGAGCGGAGCTCGTGATAGGCCGCGCCGACTGTAAAGGCGCCGAAGCTGTAGCGTGCACCGAGCTGCCAAGAGAACAGACCGCTGTCCAGCCCAGCGCCAGTCTTCGGCAGAAGGCTAGCACCGTTCGCGAAGCCGCGATTGGCGGAGCCAAAGGTGGTGATACCGCCGACGGTGAAGCCGGCAAAGGTGACTTCGGCACCCACGATACCGACCGTCGGATCCTTGCCGCGAGCGACGCCGGGAATGGTGTTGGTCGTGTCCGCCGTGCGCAGGCCGCCCGAGGCGGCGATGCCGACGCCACTGAAGGTGCCGCGGTAGCGCAGCATCACGTCGATGATGTTGCGGAACTTGCGGGCGCTCGTGGCATCGACCGTTGCCGCACGGTCGCACGACAGGAACGTGGCGGTGGCCGCATTGCACCCGCCGAGGAAAGCGGACTCGTTCGCCGCGTACGAGATGCCGAAGTCAAAGCCGAAGAACTGCGGTGAGTAGTAGCCGATGCCAGTGGCGCGGTTGACGTTGCCGCTTGCAGAGTACCAGAAGCTCGAGGGAACGATGCCGCCCTGGCCAAGGAAGAAATAGTCGCCAGCGTCACCATCCCAGAGCCCGGTGCCGATCGTGCCCATGATGTGGCCAACGAACATCTGCGGCACCGCGAGCACGCCGTTTGAACCGAAGCGGATCTGTCCGAGGGTTGGCGTGCCGACAAAGCCATTTACCACGCGAAGGAAGACGTTGGCATTGCCGGTCGGCGCCTCGACCTGCGGGGCGATGCGCGCCTCGATGCGGCCACCGTAGATCAGCCCTTCGGCGCTACGCCCGGAAAGGTCGAACCGAACGCGCCCGTAGGTGTTGAAGTCGTAATTCGAGAGCTTCCTACCGTTGTCGGCTGCCCGACCGTCCTGGCCGATCAACGCGCCGTGGAAGCGAATTCGACCGGTGGTCGACAGCGTAAGCCCTGGTGCCGGCGTCTGCCCCGTCGCCTGCGTCTGTGCCGACGCGGCCGTCGGCGTCGCGCCATTCGCCACAAGCGCGGCAAAGCCGGCCGCCGTGGCGAGAAGGATCTTTCGCATCCTCACCATCCCTCTCTCGAGTTGCACTCCCGCCGGAACCGCCCGGCCGAACCCTCGGCCCTGCCCCTGCCCCACCCTTGCGCGCCAGACCGCGCACGGCACCCTGGGACGACGGCCCGGACCTCGCTAAGAACTATGCGCAACGGCGCGCCGGCCTGTCCACGGGGCGAGACTAGGGGGGCGTGCGTTTCAGGGCACACCGTGGCGGAATTGCAACACCGGCTGGGCGAAGGCGCTCACAGCCGCGAGAGCCGACGCCCGCGCGCGCGCAGCCGCGGCCGCCCGCCAGCCCCCGGCAAGCCCGCCGAGCGCCGCAACGGGCACACCCGCTCGCCTCGCCAAGGCCGCGAACCGTACAGGGCCCAGGGCCCTGGCGCCGGGATGCGAGGCGGTGGGAAAGAGAGGCGAGAGCAGTGCGAGATCAGCCCCCAACCGCTTCGCTCGGCACAAGCCCTGGGCTCCGTGCGCCGAAACGGTGAGAAGCCCCCTTCGCCTGCGCCCCCGCCGCCAGCTGAACGGCGGCCGCATGCCGTCAGCCAGATGGAGGCCCGCACCGAGCCGAGCGGCGAGGCGGCCGTCCCGCGCGACGAGGAACGCCAGCCCGCGCCCCCGGCAGAGCCGCGCCAAAGCCTCAGCCAGAGGCGCCCGCCCCTCAACCCCATCGTGACGCAGAACCACCGCCGCCCAAGCGGGCCCGAAGCCGCGCGCCTTGGCCGGCGGCAGCCGCGCCGCGGCTGTAACAGGGTCGCCGCCGCGCGCTGCGTCCGTCATAAGGACGAGCCGCGGTAAGCGGCCACGACGCCTCAGCCGACGGGACGCCTCGACAAGCCCCATGCCGGACACGCCACCCCCTCCTCCCGACGCCACGATTGCCCCCACCACCTTGTCCCTCGCTCTCTCCCGAATCCGCGAAAGGATTGCCTCCGCCTGCAGCCGCGCCGGCCGGGACCACACCACGGTAACCCTGGTTGCGGTCAGCAAGACCCACCCCGCCCCACGGGTCGCGGAGGCGATCGCCGCCGGCCAGACCGTGTTCGGCGAGAATCGCGTGCAGGAAGCGCGCGGGAAGTTCCTCCCGCTCCGCGCCACCTGGCCCGGCCTGCGCTTGCATTTGATTGGGCCTTTGCAGACCAACAAGGCGGGCGATGCAGTGGCTCTGTTCGACGTGATCGAAAGCCTGGATCGACCCCGGCTCGCCGAGACCCTCGCGAGGGAGATGGCGAGGCAAGCCCGCTGGCCCGAACTCTTCCTGCAGGTGAATGTGGGCGAAGAGCCCCAGAAGGCCGGAGTGCGAAAGGCGGACGCCGAAGCCTTGCTTCGCCTCGCCCGCGAGGAGTTGGGGCTGCCCGTGGTCGGGGCGATGTGCATTCCGCCCCTCGGCCAGGACCCAGCGCCGCACTTCGCCTGGCTCGCCGCCTTCGCGCGCGACCACGGGCTTGCCGCCCTGTCGATGGGCATGAGCGGGGATTTCGAGGTCGCGATCGCGCATGGGGCGACGCATGTGCGCATCGGCACCGCGATCTTCGGTGAGCGGGGCTGAGGCGGCCGGGGGTGCCGGCAGCAAGGGCCGGGGGCGAACTCAGCGAGAGAGGGGGTGAGAGCCGATGCAGCGGCGTTCCGCATAGCTGCCAGGGTTCCGCAAAGCTGCGCCGGGGGAGGAAGGCGGAGGCCGAACGGACGCCTCGAAAAACCTCTGGCTGCGACGCGGTCTGATCTGATTCGCTGAGGTTGGCAATGGCGGAGGTTGGGGATGGCGGGTCAGGCTGGTTTCTTCGACGCGGAGGAGCGTCTGCGCTGGCT
>Ga0308417_1000441_pt1 | contig 30498 bp, 22 predicted proteins | sample HotsprSampleOS65_FD_203528 | JGI IMG/M metagenome (GOLD analysis project Ga0308417, IMG submission 203528) | Hot spring phototrophic mat microbial communities from Octopus Spring, Yellowstone National Park, Wyoming, United States - 20090730_OS65 ...
AGATCTTCCAGTTCGAGCCGCTCAGCCGGGAGGACATCCGCACGCTCCTCAGGCGGGCGCTGAGCGACCGGGAGCGGGGCCTGGGAACGGTCGCGGTGACGATGACGGAGGAGGCGCTGGCGTTCCTAGCCGAGGCCTGTGACGGGGACGCCCGCCGCGCCCTGACGGCCGTCGAGATCGGGGTCAGGTCGAGTCTGGGGCAACGGGGGGCGGACGACCCCGGCCCGATCGTCTTCGACCTGCAACTGGCCCAGGACTCGATCCAGCGGAAGGTGCTCGAGTTCGACCCCCGCGGGGACAGCCACTACGACGTGGCCAGTGCCTTGATCAAGAGCCTGCGGGGCAGCGACCCGGACGCGGCGCTGTACTGGCTGGCCCGCCTGCTCGAGAGCGGGGAAGACCCGCGGTTCATCGCCCGTCGCCTGGTCATCTTCGCCGCCGAGGACATCGGTAACGCCGACCCCTTCGCCGTCGTGCTGGCGAACGCGGCCTTCGACGCCGTCGAGCGGGTCGGCCTGCCCGAGTGCCGCATCAACCTCGGCCAGGCCGTCTGCTACCTGGCGACGTGCCTGAAGTCGAACGCCTGCTATCGCGGCATCGAGGCCGCACTCCAGGACGTGCGGAACGGCCGGACCTTACCGGTGCCGCGGCACCTGCGTGACGGCAACCACCCGGCCGCCAAGCGGGCCTTCGGCCACGTCGGCTACCAGTACCCCCACGACCACCCCGAGGGCTGGGTCGATCAGGAATACGTCCCCAGCGACGTCGAGTACTACCACCCGACCGAGCGCGGCCACGAGGCGAAGATCAAGGCCCGACTCGACCAGTGGCGGAGGCGGCGGCAGGCCGGGTCGGACGAACCGGCAGGCGACTGACGGGCGTGGCGGCTCGGTCGAGGGTCGGCCGACGGTCCCGCCGCGCTCGCTTCCGCGAGCGGTGAGGGACGGGCGGTGCGTGAGGGTCGGGCGGTGCCCACCGGGCCGCGAGTAAGGGTCGGGCAGGCAGGACGGGTCATGAGGGTCGGGCAGGCAGGACGGGTCATGAGGGTCGGTCGGGCGGGACGGGCGGTGGCCGCCGGGCCGTCGCCCGATCCCCTGGACCTCACTGACTTCACTTCTTCGCCTCCACGGTGAGCTTGAGCGGGGCACTCCGGATGGTGACCACGCCGTAGCCGTCGAAGTCCTGGGCCCCCTTCGGGGCCGGCTGCATGCCGGTCTTCAGCGTGGCGACCAGTTCGTACTCGCCCGGCTCGGTCCAGTAGGAGTAGACGCTGGCCGAGCGGAACCCGCTGACGAGGGACTTGACGGGGAAAGCGTGCGACTTGCCGGCGGCGATCTCGACGTCTTGCGGTGCCCGGAACTCCTGGGTGAAGGCGATGAGGGGCTGGACGTTGACGGCCCCCCGGCCCCGCAGTTCCAGCGTCAGCACCACCGGGTCGCCACTGACCCAGACCCTGACGGGTTTGTCGGAGGTGTTCTTGACCTCGACGGTCAGGTCGACGGCGGGGGCCGGCGCGGGCGGGCCGTCCGTGTTCGACACCTTCTTTTTGTAGTCGGCCCCGGAAAGCCCGCCGGTGTCGAGCGTGTACCTGGTCGTCTTGCCGGTCACGGTCAGTTCCAGCGGGGTGTCCTTGGGGTCGGCCTTGGGCGGGTCGGGAACCTTGTCGTCGGCGGGGAGCGAGCCGGCGGCGGCCAGAGCCACGGCGAGCGACACAACGTAGCGGAGCATGGCAGACCTCAGGGGAAAAGAGACGGGAGGCGTCGGCGGGGCCGACCCTACTTAAGACGGACTAACCGGTTTGGCGGATTCTGACCGCTGTACCGGACGGGAGGAGGCCGAGGCCCGACGGGCGGGCCGGGCCGCGGCCCCGCTCGGACCGGCACTTTTCAGCTTCTGTATTCCGGTCTAGATTCACAGCTAGGGGGGTTGTGAAAGCGTCGCGGCTGTGTGACACTTTCCGCGTCCGGAAAGCGGACGAATCGATCCCTGAGCGTATCCCGGTGGTGACCCGGTGGTGACAGGGACGAGTGGCACCCCGAGAGGAACCGATCCGTAACCTTGCCCCGGCGGTGACATGGACGAGTTGCACCACGAATGCGGCGTGGCCGCGCTGTACTACCTGCCGGGGCGGGGCGAGCGTTCCGCCGTCTGGTCCGGGGACGCCGAGCAGATCTCGCGGCTGATGCCGCGGATGTTGCTCGACCTGCAGAACCGGGGTCAGCTCGCCGCCGGCATGGCGACGTATAACCCCGAGCGGGACCAGTTGATCGACACCTACAAGGAGATCGGCACGGTCATCGAGGCGTTCCGCATCAACCACCCGCACAAGTACGCGAGCATCATGGAGGAGTATGCGGGGTGGGCGGCCATCGGCCACACCCGCTACGCCACCTGCGGTTCGACCAACCGCAGCTACGCCCAGCCGTTCGAGCGGCGGCACGGCTGCAAGTGGAAGTGGTTCGCCTTCGCCTTCAACGGGCAGCTCACCAACTTCGCCGAGTTGCGGCAGCAGTTGCTGGCCAACCACCACTACCACCTGACGCGGGACAACGACACGGAAGTGATCATGCACTACCTGGCCCACGAGATGCGGGGGGACGAGCGGCCGGACCTGGTGACGGTGTTCCGCAACCTGGCCAAGAAGTTCGACGGGGCGTACAACCTCGTCTTCCTCAACGCCATGGGCGAGATGGTCGTGCTGCGGGACCCGGTCGGGCTGCGGCCGCTGGTCTACGCCCAGGACGGGCCGGTGTTCGCAGCCGCCAGCGAGAGCGTTCCGTTGCAGAACCTGGGCTTCCGCGACATCCGGTCGCTGGCCCCCGGGGAGATGATCCTCATCCGCGACGGGCACCTGAGCCTGCACCGCTTCGCCGAGCCGCGGCCGACGGCCCACTGCTTCTTCGAGTGGGTCTACTTCGCCAACGTCTCCAGCACCCTCGACGACCGCAGCGTCTACCTGTCGCGGGCGCGGCTGGGCCAGGAACTGGCCCGTCAGGAGAAGGCCCTGGCCCGGGTGCCGCTCGACCCCACCGAGACGGTCGTCGTGCCCGTCCCCGATACGGGCAAGGCGGCCGCCGACGCCATGGCCTTCGCCCTGGGCATCCCCAGCGTCGAGGGGCTCATCCGCAACCGCTACATCGGCCGGACCTTCATCGAGGGGGCCAACCGGGCCGACAAGGTCCGCCTCAAGTTCACCCCGCTGCGCGAGGTCCTCTCCGGCAAGCGGGTCCTGCTCGTCGAGGACTCGATCGTCCGCAGCACCACGCTCAAGAGCCTGCTGCACCACCTGCGGGAGCACGGCGGGGCGCGGGAGATCCACGTCCGCGTCGCCTGCCCGCCGATCATCTCCCCCTGCTTTTACGGCATCGACATGAGCACGGTCAGGGAACTGTTCGCGCCGAAGTTCATGGCCGGCCCGGTTCCCACCGTGGCCGAGCAGGACGCCATGGCCCGCGACCTCGGGGCCGACAGCCTCTTCTACCTGCCGGTCGAGGCGGTCGCCCGCTGCATCGACCTGCCGGCCGAGCGACTCTGCCGCGCCTGCCTGACCGGCAGCTACCCGACCCCCGGGGGCGAACGGCTCTACCAACTCGCCTTGCGGAACCACGCCGCCGGCATCGACGACGGCCGCACCTACGACCGGCCCGCCGAGCAACCCCTCGTCTGCTCGGTGAACGACGCCGGCCGGACCTGACACGCCCACGCCAACATTTCCCCTGTTGGCCGGGTTGTGTTCGTTGACAGGTGCGGTTCCGGGATGATACGGTAAATTAAGGATTCGCCCGATGGTGCCCGGCCGCGGGCCGGCCCGGCTGCTCCCCGAAGCCGACCGACCCCGGCCCGGCCGCGAGCGAGTACGGTTCACCTTCACCTGAACCTTCACCCGAAACGGTCCTCATTCGTGTTCCCCCGCTCGCGACCAGAGCGACGACTTTGGCCCGGGAGACAGACCCCGGACAGGGCCCCGCACCTTTCCGGGCAGCGGAGAGAGCAAACATGGCAGTGAGCAAAGGCGTCTGGGGTATCGACATCGGCCAGTGTGCCCTGAAGGCGATCCGCCTGGAGGCCGAGGCCGGCAAGCCGGTCGCCACGGCCTTCGACTACATCGAGCACACCAAGATCCTCTCGCAACCCGACGCCGACCCCGACGCGCTGATCCGCGAGGCGCTGGAGAAGTTCCTGTCCCGCAACCCGATCGGGACCGACGCGGTGGCCATCGGCATCGCCGGCCAGTCGGGCCTGGCCCGGTTCGTCAAGCTGCCGCCGGTCGAAGAGAACAAGATCGCCGAGATCGTCAAGTTCGAGGCCAAGCAGCAGATCCCCTTCCCGCTCGACGAGGTGGTCTGGGACTTCCAGAAGATCTCCGGCGGCGAAGCGGTCGACGGCTTCGCCCTGGAGACGGAGATCGGCCTGTTCGCCATGAAGCGGGACGTCATCAGCCGCTACCTGGGGTACTTCACCGGCTCGAAGATCGAGGTCCACACGGTGCAGATGACGCCCCTGGCCCTGGTGAACTTCGCCACCTACGAGGTCCTCCACAAGGGCGGGCCGGACGAGCCGGCCGCCGAGGCCGCCGACGACGACACCCCCCGGGGCAAGAAGCGGTGTGCCGTGGTCATGGACATCGGCACCGACGCCTCGAACCTGATCATCACCGACGGCGGCAAGATCATCTGGCAGAGGCCGATCCCGCTCGGCGGCAACAACTTCACCCGGGCCATGACCAAGGAGCTGAAGCTGACCTTCGCCAAGGCCGAGCACCTGAAGCGGAACGCCGCCCGTAGCCCCGAGATGGCCAGCATCCTCAAGGCGATCAAGCCGGTCCTGACCGACTTCGTCGGGGAGGTGCAGCGGTCATTGGGCTACTTCACCAACACCCACCGCGACGCCCACGTGGCCTACATGGTCGGGCTGGGTAGCGCCTTCAAGCTGCCCGGGCTGCAGAAGTACCTCAGCGACAAGCTGTCCCTGGAGGTCCGCAAGCCGGCCCGGTTCAACCGGCTCGGCGGCGACGCGGTGCTGGCCGACCCGCTGTTCCAGGAGAACCTGCTGACCTTCCCGGTGGCCTACGGCCTGGCCCTACAGGGGCTGGGCCTGGCCCGGCTGTCGACCAACCTGCTGCCCCACGAGATCCGCCTGGAGCGGATCATCCGGGCCAAGAAGCCCTACGCCGTCGCCGCCGCCGCCATGCTGCTGGTCGGCACCTGCGGCCTGGCCTGGGGCTTCTCGCAGGACTACAAGTCGGTCGCCGACGACCGCATCGAGAAGGCCCGCAGCGTCGCCAAGTCGGCCATCGACAAGGTGAACAACCAGGAGTCGCGGGTCAACGCCAAGAAGGAGGAGTCCAAGAAGACCCAGGACGAGGTCAAGACGATCATCGCCGGCCAGGAGGAGCGGCTGAACTGGCCGCGGTTCTTCGAGGTCCTGACGGCGGCGATGCCCCGGCCCGGCGAGAAGGCCGACGGCGGCAACATCGACAAGAAGGACTTCAACTGGCTCGGCGAGGGCAACGCCGGACTGGAAGCCCTGCACTGGTTCAAGCAGCGCATGGCCTCGGGCGTCCCGTTCGAGCGGGCCCTGGAGGACGAGCGGTCCGAGAAGCCCAAGTTCCTGGCGATGGTCAACGTCGAGGCCGTCCACAGCCGCTGGGTGAACGACATCCCCGGCTTCCTGGCCGCCGCCGACGCCGCCGTCTACGGCGACCCCGAGAAGAAGATCGGTTACGGCCGGTCCATCGCCGCCGACATGAAGGAGGGGGAATTCGAGAAGGACGAGAGCCAGGGCGGCCGGCCCCGCCCCAAGTGGAACGGTGAGGCCGGACAGGGGGCCTGGGTCGTCGAGATCCGCGGCTACACCGACCACAAGGACGGGCCGCAGTTCATCCGCAACGCCCTGGTCCGCAACCTGCAGAAGATGAACACCACCTTCGCCGCCGGCGGCGACAAGGTCGGCAAGTTCATCGTCGGCGTGCCCGACCCGGTCAAGGACCGCATCTCGCACGTCTTCATCTACAACTTCTGGAAGGTCGACGACGCCCCGCCCAACTCCTTCTTCTACATCAACTCCTCGTACCTCGACCGGCTCCTGGGCGACGGCGGCGCGGCCGCGGGCGGCGGCCCCGGCCTCGGGGCGGCCCCCGACCTCGGGGCGGCCCCCGGCGTAGGCTCGGCCGCCCCCGGCATCTCCTCCCCCGCCGGCATGGGCTCTGCCGACGGCGACGGCTCGGCCTCCACCGCCGGTCCCGTCGGACCGCCCTGGCGGGGGATCACGCCGACCTCCTCCGGCATCGGGGCCAACACCGGCGGCGGCGACCGCCGCGACCTCGGGGCCGACCGACGACGCTGGGAGTTTGTCGTCATGCTCCTGTGGCGCGAACCGATCCCCTCCGGCTCCGGCACGCCGGAAGAGACCAGCAGCGGTGCCACGGCCGGACCCGGGGCCGCCTTCGGGGCCGCCGGTAGCGCCGCCGGTCCCCCGCCCGGACTCGCCGGACGCGGCGGACGCTAACGACACCCGAGCCGCACGACCCGACCCGACCCGACCGGACCTGACCTGACCTGACCCATACACACCGACAGTGTCCCGCCCGCGGCGGGACCGGCCCCGAACCGCCAGCCCTGCCGGACCCCGAGTCATGAAAAGTACCGCTCTGAAGAAGAACCACTTCTGGATCCTCTTGGGCCTCGCCCCCTTGTTCCTGCTCATCGCCGTGCTGACCATGAGTTCGTCGGTCGGCGGTGCCATCGACAAGCTCGAGGCCGACATCAAGAAGGCCCAGTCGGACATCGCCGCCAAGGGCAACGTCAAGCCCGAAGCGCTCATCACCAAGCTCGACAAGCAGATCGAGGACGTCAAGAAGAAGAAGGTCTCGCTCTGGGAAGAGAACTGGAACCGGCAGAAGGGACTGTTCACCTGGCCCAACACCAAGCTGCTCAAAGAGATCGAACAGGCCGACCTGAAGTTCGGTGCCCCCATCCCCAACGACCGCGACCAGTACGAGCAGTTCAAGAACCCCGAGGTCTACCTGGCCGAGTTCTCGACCACCGCCGTCAAGAACCAGAACAAGCTGGCCCCCGGGGCCAAGGGCATGGTCGAACAGATCGCCCCCACGCAGTTCAACGGCGGCTGGGAACGCATCCTGCGGCACGTCAACGTCATGCCCGAGAGCGTCCTGACCTCGGAGCAGATCTGGCTGATGATGGAAGACATCTGGGTGCAGCGGTCGATGCTGGAGGCGATCCGCTCGGTGAACACCCGCCTGGCCGAGTTCCGCCGCGTCAGGTACGAGAGGGACGGCGTGGTCATCGACGACCCGGCCGACCGCAACACCCAGTCGCCCCTGCGCCGCCGCTTCGAGAGCCGGACCTGGGCCGTCGAACTCGAGGTCGTCGAGTTGCCCGTCGATGACAAGGACACGCCGCTCGACCCCCGCGAGTCGAAGGGGACGAGGACCAAGCGGTTCCTGACCGGTCGGCTCATCAACCTGACCGACCGGCTGCAACTGATGGGTCTGGGCAACACCATGGTCCTCAACGTCTGGCTCGACCCGGCCAAGGAGGCCCAGCCGTTCGAGTTCAAGATCGGCGGCGAGTTCCTCCCCGGGGTCGGTGCCACCCGTACCGTCCGGGTCAAAGGCCCCAACGGACGCGAGGAGGAGGTGACGGTCCCGGCCAACGTCCTGCAGATCCAACCGACCCGCGACCACATCATCCCGCCGACCACCACCGTCGCGGAGATCGCCCGCGTCGAGCAGAAGTTCGACATCCGCACCGTCCCCGTCCGCCGCATCGAGGCCCTGGCCCTGGGCTTCCCCGACAGCCGACACGCCAAGTCCCAGCTCAAGCCGCCGAGCTTCTACGCCCCCAAGGAGGGTGAGTCGGCCGCCGGCGGTACCACGGGCGGTCCCGGCGGCCTGCCGATGGGAGGGGCCGGCTCGATGAGCGGACCGCCCCCCGGAAGCCTCGGACCCACCCCGGGCGGGCGTCCCGGGGACGAGGACTTCGGCGGCGGCGGCGGCGTCTCCGCCTCGGGCGGCGGCGGCCAGAAGTGGGGCGGCGGCTCCCTCGACGCCGTCGTCATGCAGAACAAGAAGCGGTACATCGAGGTCACCAACGAAGTCCGCCGCATGCCAGTCGCCATCGCCGTCATCGTCGACCAGGCCTACATGCAAGACGTCCTGCTGGCCTTCGTCAACTCCCCGCTCCGCTTCCAGATCACCCAGGTGACCTGGGCCCGCTTCCGCGGCACGATCGCCGGCGGCAACACCTCCGGTTCCACCGGCGAGGCCGGCGACGTCGTCTTCAGCGGCGCGGGCTATTCCGACGGCAACCTCCGCGACGAGATCGACCCGGACGGCCTGTACTCCGGCGGACCGAGGGGTGGTCCCCCGATCGGTGCCTTCAACCCCGGCGGCGGCGGACGCCCCGGCGGGAGCGGTTCGTCCGTCGGGCCGCCCCCCGGTATCGGTCCCACCGGGCCTCCGGGCCTCAGCGGTCCCGGCGGCCCGATCGGTCTGGGCGGTCCGGGCGGTTCCTCCTTCGGGCCGCCCCCGGGCATGGGTCCCGGCGGACCGGGCTTCGGCCCCCCCGGACCCGGATTCCCTGGCCCCGGCGGGGGCTACTCGGGACCGACCGGCAACCTCACCACCGTCTCCGAATCGCAGCTCACCTCCAGCCTCATCGAGCTGGACATCTACGGCATCGTCTCGCTCTACGAGAAATACGTCCCCGAAGAGTCATCGGACGCCAAGGAAGCCAAGGACGGCAAGGAAGCCAAGGAAGCCAAGGCACCTGCTCCGAAGGGCACCTTCCCCAAGAACCCCGACGGCAAGACTGGTCCCGAGGGTAAGGGCGGTCCTGACGCCAAGACAGGTCCTGACGACAAGGGTGCTGACGGCAAGACCGGCCCGGAACCCGCGTGAGCGACGACCCCGTCCGGGACGACCCCGAAGATGCGGCGACGACGGCGATCCGGCCGGGCCGACCGGACCACCTGTGACTGATCCCGTAACTGACCTCCGGTAAGCGACGGTCGCCGCCCTGGGGCGGCACGACCGAACGAACACCAACACCCGCACAACCTCTGGAACCGAAACACGGCACGAGCGGAGGAGCCACGACATGGCGAAAGGTGGCAAGTCCAAGATCGATCTGAAGCAACTGCTGCTGAACAAGGGCGAGTACGTGGGCATGGGCGTATCGGGGCTGTTCCTGGCCCTGTTCCTGGTCTGGGGGGCGTCCCGCTGGGTGTCGGCCAAGGACCCCGAGAAGATTTCCAAGGACCTGGTGTCGAAGGCCCAGAGCCTGGAGGCCCGGCTCCGCAGCGGCGAGATCAGCAAGGAGGACGAAGACAGCGTCGCCCCGCCGCCGTGGATCACCAAGAAGCAGGAGTACAAGCCGGTCAGCATCAGCGATTTCCCGATCACCGGCCCGCAGTTCGACCCCATCGCCAAGCCCGACACGAAGAAGGAGAACCCCGTCGTCCTGGCGATCGGTAATTACCAGGTCGACCTGCTGCGGGCTCCGATGAAGGGCTACGACATCATCTACGACAACGAGGGTCGGGCCAAGATCGCCGTCCTGACGACGTCCAAGGTCGGTGCCCAGGACAAGGAGAAGCTCAAGCAGATCAGCGACAAGATCGGCAAGCGGGCCCAGACCGGGGCGGAGAAGTACAGGCAGTTGAGAGGCAACATGGGTGCGGGCCAGCCGCCGGGGCCGGGTCAGCCGCCGGGACCGGGCCAGCCACCGGGGCCGGGCCAGCCACCAGGACCGGGCCAGCCACCGGGACCGGGCTTCCCTCCGGGTCCGGGCGGCTTCGGGCCGTCGGACGGACTGGCCGGCAGCTACAACCCCTACGGGAATCAGTCCGGCGGCGGCGGCTTTGATGTCACCAGCCAGCGGGAGGCCAAGGTCCTCGAATACGTGCCGCTCGACGAACTCGACCGGGCGATCGAGGCCGGCAAAGCCCCCGCCATGACCGTCATCCCGCTGCGCATGATCATGATCCACGCCGAGGTCCCCTACAAGAAGCAGGTCGAGGAGATCAAGCGGGCCTTGCGTCTGCCGACCTACGCCGACGCCCAGAAGTGGGGCCCGGTCTACGACGGCTACGAGGTGCAGCGACGGGTGACCCGCTTCTTACCGGGCATGAAGGAGCCGGAGGTCCTGGAGAACTGGGGCACCGAGTACAAGTTCGAGGACAAGTACATCGAACTGATCGCTTCCCGGAAGCTGGCCGACCAGGTGGAGGACGGCTACCTGGCCCACTTCATCCGTTACGACATGGCACTGGCCCTGCCGTTACCCCAACTGGTCAGTGAACTGGGCACCTACCCGAACATCCGCCTGGAGTCGATCAACAAGACGATCAAGTCGATGCGGGACGCCAACAAGCCGAAGGCGGACCAGTCGCGGCTGCTCAAGCAACTGAAGGGCGACCGGGCCAACCTGTATCGCCCGCAGAGCGCCAGCGACACCGGGGCCTCGCAGGTCTTCGGTTCGAGCGGCGGCTTCGACTCGGAAGGCCCCCGGCCGCCGGGCGTGGTCGGGCCGGGCGGGATGCCCCCGCCCAAAGGCGGGCTGGGGACCCCGGGCGGCGGGAGTGACGGCGACGGTCTGGGGGCCGTTCCCCCGCCCGTCGACATCGAGCAACTGCTCCTGCGCTTCGTCGACGTCGACGTGCAACCGGGCCGCACCTACGAGTACCGCATCCGCCTGAGGATGTTGAACCCCAACTACAAGGCCAAGGACGTGGCGAACCCGGCCTACGCCAACGTCGAGCGGCTGTACAGCCCCTGGGCGCAGATCGCCGGCTCGATCACCGTGCCCGCCGAGGCATTCCTGTATGCGGCCGACCCGGCCGCCTACCGCAAGCGGATCGACGAGGAGTTCGCCGGCCGCGAGCAGAAGGAGGTCCGTGACCGACTGCAGGCCAAGGACAACCAGGTCGTCGTCCAGATGGTCAACTGGATGGAGCAGGTCCGGCTCGACGCCAGCGGCAAGCGGGAGCCGGTCGGGGCCTGGGTCGTCGCCGAGATCCCCGTCGGTCGCGGCGAGTACATCGGCCGCAAGCAGTACGTCAAGCTGCCGCTGTGGTCCAGCGAGGCCAACCAGTACGTCCTGCGGGAGGTGGCCGAATCGTTACCCACCGCCAAAAAGGACGTGAAACTCCAGCTCCCCAGGGGCTGGCTCGTCGACTTCACGACCCGCTCGATACTCGTCGATTACGACGGCGGCAAGATCAAGACCCGGATCGGTAACCGGGAGATCGTCGAGGACGTCAACCCGGAGCTCCTCGTACTGCGGCCCGAGGGCAAGCTCGTCGTCAAGTCGATGGCCCGCGACGAGCTGGACGAGAACCGGCGGAAGATCGTCGAGGGCTGGGAGGCCTGGGTCCGCATGGTCGAGAAGCGTAAGGTCGTGACCGGGAGCGGCACCGGCGGCGACGACGACAACCCGTTCCTCAAGAAGCCGTGACCGGCCGCTGTCAGTTGTGACGGGCCGTTGTCAGACGTGACTGGTTACGGCTTGGTTACGGCTACCGTGACAAGCCGTTGACACACCCCGGGCGGTGACAGGTCTCACAGTACTAAACCCCCTGACTCGAACGGCCGCGGCTCGCTCCCCCCGGGGCGAGCCGCGCCGCTTCAGGCCCCGGCCGGCTCAGAGTCGGCTTACGTTCGGCTCGCGGTCGGCTTATCGTCGGCTCACCGCCCGGGCGGGGGACGGCTCGCCGGGCAGGCACGGGCTTTCACTCAGCCTCACCTCGTGGAACCGGCTGCCGGCCGAGTCGTAGAAGATGATCCGGTCGTCGTCGGCGGACCAGAGGGCACTGCTGCGCAGCCGTCGCGGTCCCTCGACGTGGAACACGAGGCCGCAGGGTCGGCCGGCCCTTTCCAGCGGCGTCTGGAAGATCGGGGTCTGGGTCGGGTCGAGCGCGTCCTTGTCGCACAAGACCCGGTGAACGAACGCGGCCAGGTCCTCCAGTCCCGCGCACGCGACGACCGCCTGCGACATCCCGCCCCCTCTGTCCCCTGCACCGCGAGCCGGCCCGGCTCGGCCCGCCCGGTCGGCCCCCCCGGTCGGGCCCCCGGTTCGACCACGAGCCATCACCCGATCCGACCTTCGGCTACCATCCTCCGACACCCGGGCCGGTCCGTCACGTCCGAACCGGGCCGAACCTCCGGTGATCGGCAGGGCCGGGTGCGGGTTCTACCAGTCGTGCAACCGGCGCAGGGCTTCGTACAGGACGACGCCGGCGGCGGTCGCCAGGTTCAGACTGCGGACCCGGCCGGTGGGCATCGGTATGCCGATCAGGGTGGAGGCATACTTGGCCCGCACCGACGCCGGCAGCCCCTTGGATTCGGAGCCGAACAGCAGGCAGTCGCCGTCGGCGAAGTCGGCCCGCGTGTAGGGCCGCCCGGCGGGGGTTTCGACGCACCAGATGCGGCCGCCGGTGAGGGCCGACTCGAACTCCTCGAAGGTCGTGTGTCGCACCACCTCGACGGCGTCCCAGTAGTCAAGCCCGGCCCGGCGCAGGGAGCGGTCGTCGGTTCGGAAGCCGAGCCGGCCGATCAGGTGCAGGCGCGCCCCCGTGGCGGCACACAGCCGGGCCACGTTCCCCGTGTTGGGCGGGATCTCCGGTTCCCACAATGCCACGTGCAGCATCGGTCCTCCCGTTGACGACGGTCGGACGGATTGTACCGCCCGCACCGGGCGGGCCGTGTGAAACCCCGGTTGCCAGAGGCGGAGTGCGGTTCTGCGGCCGGGCACCAGCGGGGACAATACGGGTGCAGGCGACCGAGGACCCGCACCCATGCCGTCGAAGCCGACCGGAGCCACTCCTCACCCATACCGTCTGGATGCCGTCGCCCTCGCCTTGCTCGTCAGCGGCGGCCTGCTCACCGCCTCGGTAGCGTCCTACCGACCGCTCACCGGGACGGACAACTGGCTCGGTCCGGTCGGGGACGAGCTGGCGGTCCTGCTCGTCGATCCGCTCGGCTGGGGTGTCGCCGTCTTCCTGGCCGGCTGGTTCGCCTGGACCGGGTTGTTCGTCGTCAACCGTGCCCCGGGGTTGCTCGCGGTGCGGCTGCTGGGCTGGGTTATCCTGACCCTCTCGGCCGTCGTCGCCGTCGACTGGTACGGCGGGGGGCTGGCCCGCCCGTCGCTCGCCGGACCCGGCGGCAGTATCGGGGCCTATCTGCGGTTCGGCCTGGAAGAAGCCCTCGACCCGCTGACCGCCCCGGTCGCCCTCGGCGGTTCGTTCCTGACGGGATTACTATTCGTGGCCGGCTGGCTCGTCGCCGCCCTGTTGCGGGGCGTCTGGGCGGTCGTTCGCACCCTGTGGCAGATCGCCGTGTGGGGCAACGACCGGGTGGCCGACGGCAGCGCGGCGGTGGTGACCGGGCTGTCCGTCGTGGCCCGGCTGCTGGGTCGAGGTCTCGGTCGGGTCCTCCGGATCGCCCGGGTGGCCACCGGCAGGGCCTCGGCCCCATCGGCGTCGGCCCAAGCGGCCGCGGCGTCGGCCCAAGCGGCCGCGGCGTCGGCCCAAGCGGCCGCGGCGTCGGCCCAGCGGCCGGCCGTTCCTGCCCCGCCCCGGGTGCCGGGCGATTCCCCCCTTGCGATCGATCCGGCCCCGGCCGCGGGGGCGAGCGAACCGACCCCCGTCGAGGACATCCCGATCCACACGCACACCGGCCCCACCCCCGTTCCGCTACTGCGGGCCGCCCCGTCGGGCGAGGAGAAGCCGGCGACCTGCCCGCACGACGAGTACGAACTGCCGCCCTTGACGCTCTTGAACGACCCGGAACCGTACCCGGTCGAGGACCACCAGCAGAAGCTCCGCGAGATGGCGGCCCTGCTGGAAAAGACGTGTCAGGACTTCGGCATCAACATCAAGGTGGTCGGCATCCATACCGGGCCGGTGATCACGCAGTACGAGGTCGCCCTGGAGACGGGCCTGCGGCTGAACAAGGTGACGACCCTGGCGGACGACCTGGCATTGAACCTGCGGGTGCCGAGCGTGCGAGTGGTCGCCCCCCTGCCCGGCCGGAACACCGTGGGGATCGAGGTCCCCAACGAGGTCCGGCAGACGGTCCGGCTCAAGGAGGTGGTCGCGGCGCTGGCGGCCAGCCCGAAGGTCGCCAAGTACAAGCTGCCCCTGTTCATCGGCAAGGACGTGGAAGGCCGACCGCTGGCCTTCGACCTGGCGGCGATGCCGCACCTGCTGATCGCCGGCCGCACCGGGACCGGCAAATCGGTCTGTCTCAACGCCATCATCATCAGCTTGCTACTGACCCGCCGACCCGACGAGGCGCGGCTGATCCTGATCGACCCCAAGAAGGTCGAACTGAGCGACTACGCGCACATCCCGCACCTGATGACCCCGGTCGTCAAGGACGTCAAGAAGGCCGAGGCGATCCTGGCCTGGGCCGTCGACAAGATGGAAGAGCGGTACGAGTGGCTGCACCGGGCCCGGGTACGGAACATCGCCTCGTACAACGACCTGCCGTTCGAGGAGGTGGTGCGGCGGGTGAACCCCGACGGCGAGGACGAGCTGCGCAACATCCCCCGCAAGATGCCGTACATCGTCATCGTCATCGACGAGGTGGCCGACCTGATCATGCAGATGAAAAAGGAGATCGAAAGCAGCATCATCCTGCTGGCCCAGAAGTCGCGGGCGGCCGGCATCCACCTCATCCTCGCCACCCAGAAGCCGACGGTCGACGTGATCACCGGCCTGATCAAGTCGAACCTGCCGGCCCGCATCTGCTTCCAGGTCAACAGCCGGTCCGACAGTGCCGTCGTCCTCGACGAGAAGGGGGCCGAGAAGCTCCTGGGCATGGGCGACATGCTCCTGCTGCAGCAGGGCGTCATGCTGCGGGCCCAGGGGGCCTTCGTCGACGACCGGGAGATCGAGCGGGTGGTGACGGCCATCGCCACCGACACCCCGAATTACGACAGCGAGTTGCTGAACCTCCGGACCCGGGACCAGAAAGAACCGGGCGAGACCGGCGGCGGGGAACTGGGCGAGCGGCTGCGTGACCGCGACCCGCTCTACGAGCAGGCCGTCGAGATCGTCATCCGCGAGCAGCGCGGCAGCACCTCGCTGCTGCAACGGGCCTTGGGCATCGGCTACGGCAAGGCGTCGCGGTTCATCGACTTCATGGCCGAGGACGGCATCGTCGGCCCGTACAACGGCAGCAACGCCCGGCAGGTCCTGGTCACGCCGGAGGAGTGGGAGGGGCGGCGGAGGGCCGCCGGCTGAGGGCCAGCACGCCCCGGCCCAGGGCGACCCCGCCCCAGTCGATCAGAACGTCCCACACCCGGCCGGTGCGGTTGGGCACGAACGTCTGGCCGATCTCGGTGCCGACCGCGTGCAGCAGCAGCCCGGCCACGACCAGCCGCTGCTGCCGCCGCGACACGGGCAGGGCGGCGGCCAGGACCGTCAGGAAGGCGTAGGCCCCCGCGTGGGCGAGCTTGGAGGCGAGGAAGAGGAGGTCGGGAGAGAACTCGTCACGGACGGCGGGCGGCACCGGGTGGGGCACCAGGAGCTGCCACGTCCACAGGCCGAGGATCAAGCCGAAGGCGACGACGGGAAGAACGCCGGACGCCTGAAGTCGCCCCACCGGTCAGCCCCCCTCAACGGCTCCCGCGGCCGGTCGGCTCTCGCGGCCGGTCGGCCCCGAGCCAGGTCACGACGCCCGGTCACGACTTGGGCGTACCGAGTTCCCGCAGCCGGGTCTTCAGGTACTTCGCACGGGCGGCGTTCCGCTCCTCGCCGTCGAGCGGGTGGCCGACCAGCTTCTGCAAATGGGCCGCCTGGGTCTGGATGAACAGCTGGTTGACGACGGTGGCCGGCACGTCCTCGATCAGGTGCAGGTGGATGCCGAGCCGCACGATCGAGAGCAGTTCCATCGTCTCCTCGGCGGTGATCATGGTGGCGCTGCCGAGCGTCCCCAGGGCGCGGGCGACACGGTCCTGTTCGCCCTGCTTGCGTTCCTTGAGCAACACGGCCCGGGCGTGCCGCTCGTACTGGAGAATGGTGAGGATCACTTCCTTGATCTCGGCAAGGATCTGCGGCTCGGACTTGCCGAGGGTCACCTGGTTGGAGATCTGGTAGAGGTCGCCGAAGGCGCGGCTGCCCTCGCCGTGCAGGCCGCGCACGGCGAGGTTGATCTTCTGCAGGGAGCGGAAGACCTTCTCGATCTGCTTGGTCAGTCCGAGGGCCGGCAGGTGCAGCAGGACGCTGGCCCGCATGCCGGTCCCGACGTTGGTGGGGCAGGCGGTCAGGTAGCCGAACTGGCTGTGGTAGGCATAGGGCAGGCGAGACTCCAGGGCGTCGTCGAGGCGGTCGACATCGGCCCAGGCGTCCTCCAGGGCGAAGCCGCTCCGCAGGACCTGCAGGCGGAGGTGGTCCTCCTCGTTGATCATGACGCTGACCGACTCCTGGGCATCGAAGGCGACGCCGCGGGGTCCGTCGAGGACGGCCGCCAGTTCCCGGCTGATGAGTTGCCGCTCGACCAGGAACTGGCGGTCGAGGCTGGGCATGGCCGGTATGTCGTGGTAGTCGAGTTGGTAGGGCAGTCCGGCCCGGGCGATCGCCTCGCGGGCGCGGCTGACGATCTCGGCCTTCTGCGGCACCGAGGCCCGGTTGGTGAAGGGGAAGTCGACCAGGTTGCGGGCCAGCCGGATCCGGGTGGATACGACGGCGTCGGAGTCGGGACCGACCCCGCGGAGCCACTCCCCGAGGTTCGGGAGTAAGTTGTCGAGGTTCATCCGGTAATCCCTTCGGCTTCCAACGCGCGGATGGCGTCGCGGGCAGCGGCGGCCGCCTCGTAGTTCTCCTCCGCGATGGCCACCCTCATCTGCTCTCGGAGGGCCTCGATCCGGGCGGCCCGGGTCGCGGCCCGGACCCGGGCCGGGCACTTGCCGGCGTGGCGGGTGGCCCGGTGTACCCGTTCCAGCAGCGGCTCCAGCGCCTCCCGGAACAGCTCGTAATCGGCCCCGCAACCGAGGCGGCCCTCGGCCTTGAAGGCGGCGGGGGTCAGCCCGCAGGAGGGGCACCGCGTCGGGGGGGCGGCCGCGGCCGGCTGACCCCGGAACGTCAGCGTCAGCAGGTTCAGCAGCGCCTTCAGGTTGATCGGCGGGCCGGGAGGATGCGGCAGCAGCTTCCGTTCCCGGGCGCACCGCTCACACAAATGCACCTCCCGCTTCGTACCATTCACCTGCTCCGTCAGGTGAACCGTGGCCGGGTTCTCACAGAACATGCACCGCATGCGAACCCCCGTTTCGCTACTGCCCCCATGCGACCGGCAGGTCGGGCGGCTCGTGATCGACCGGCGGTACGCCGGGGTGCCGTGCCGTCCCTGTCACGTTCGGGGCCGGCCCCGCCCGTCACGCCCGGGGCGAGCCGCATCCGACCCGACCCCCCCAGGGGACACCCACACCCCCCGGGGGCGGTCTGCTCACTCGGCGTTCTCCAGTTCCTTGATCCGGTCCCGCACCCGGGCCGCCTCCTCGTAGTTCTCCTCGGTCACCAGCGCCTGGAGCCGCAGACGCAGCTTCGTCAGTTCCGCCTGGGTCGTCTTGTTACGGGGGGCCCGACGGGGGGTCTTACCGGCGTGGCGGGTCTCGTTGTGAATCCGCTCCAGCAGGGGCAACAGTTCCTCCCGAAAGGCATCGTAGTCGTGCGGGCAGCCGAAGCGGCCGTGGTTGCGGAACTCCAGAAAGGTCATGCCGCACGAAGGGCACTTGGGGCCGCCGGAGGCGTCCTCATCGACGGCCGCGGTCCCGAACGGCCCGCCGGTCGGCTTCTTCTGTTGAGGCTCGTACAGGTACTTCTTGGCGCACTCCTCGCACAGGTGGACCTCCTCGTAGCGGTCCTCGCCGAGTACCTCGGTGATGTGTAACGTAGCCTGTTTCGGACAGCGCGAGCACTTCATCGCCAACCCCCCCGACTCATCCCGGCGGTTCTCGCATTTTACCACAGGGCAGGGGGGTTGTCAGGAGCGTCACGGCCTGCCGTGGGGAAGCAGGATTCTCCTGCGGTCGGTCGGCGGGTGGTGTCGGTCGGTCGGCGGGTGGTGTCGGTCGGTCGGCGGGTGGTGGCGGTCGGCCGCAGCCGGGGTCGAACGGCCGGGGCGGGGCTGAACCTTCGCCCGGGTCGGCCCGCGGGGTCGGCTCAGGGGTCAGTCCTGCTTCTTGCCGCGGAAGGAGTTGTGACAGTTCACGCAGCTCATCGTCATCTCGACGTAGGCCAGGGTCGCTCCCTCGAGGTTCTTTTCCTTGGCCTTGGCCGCGAGGGTGTCGGCACTCTTCTGGAAGATGCGGGCCTGGAACTCGTAGTCGGTGGTCTTGTAGGCCCGGAGGAACTCGGTGGCCCGGCTGATGCGGACGAGGGAGGCGGCGGCGTCTTCCAGGGACTTGAAGTCCTCCTTGGCCAGGGCCTCCAGGACGGTTTGCGCCCGCTTCAACTTCACCTGCATCACCTGGGCTTCGTTGGGCAGGTTCGGTGGCTCCTTCTGGGGGCCGGTCGGGTTCTGGGCGGCCCCGTGCGGGGCGGTCAGGGCGAGCGCGCCGGCCATCACGACGGCGAGGCTTCGGGTCAGGGACATCACGATCTCCAGGTACGGATGGGAAGGGTTGGGCGTGGTCGGTGTCGGTCGGGCGTAGCCGGTGTCGAACGCCGTCAGTGTAAGGTGTCGCGCCGCCAAGTACAGGGTGACACGAGGGTGACGCGGTGCGGGCAGGGTGTCCCGGACCGTCCGATCCCGACGGCCGGGTAGGGGGGTGACGTCGGTCGGCTCAGCCGCCCGTGGGGTCCGGGTTTTCGAGGACGGCTTGCGTTTGCCGGGAACGGAAGGCTTTCAGTCGCTGCCGCAGGTCGGGGTCGGAGGTGGCGAGGATGGCGGCGGCGAGCAGGCCGGCGTTGACCGCCCCGCTTTTACCGATGGCCAGGGTCCCGACGGGGACGCCGGCGGGCATCTGGACGATCGACAGGAGGGAATCGACGCCGCGGAGGACGGCCGATTCGATCGGCACGCCGAGGACGGGCAGGCTGGTCTTGGCGGCGCACATGCCGGGCAGGTGGGCGGCCCCGCCGGCCCCGGCGATGATGACGGCCAGGCCGCGGCTTTCGGCCTGCTCGGCGTAGTCGAACAGCAGGTCGGGGGTGCGGTGGGCGGAGACGACCCGGACCTCGTAGGGCACGCCGAGTTCCTTGAGCATGTCGGCGGCGTGCTGCATCGTCGCCCAGTCGTTTCGCGAACCCATGATGATGCCGACGCGGGGGGCGGCGGCGGGCGGGCGGTCGTCGGTCATGGCCTTAGCGTTCCCAGAGTTTGCGGTCCAAAGCCCGGTAGCCGATCGCCTCGGTGACGTGGTCCTGGGCGATGGCGTCGCTGCCGGCCAGGTCGGCGATGGTGCGGGCCACCCGCAGGATGCGGTCGTGGGCGCGGGCACTCAGTCCCAGGGCGTCCATGGCGTCCTTGAGGGTGGCCTGTCCGGCGGCGTCGAGGCGGCAGAAGGTGCGGATCTGGCGGGTCGACATGCGGCCGTTGAGTCGTCCGGCCCCGGGGCCGAACCGCCGGGCTTGCACCTCCCGGGCCTGCCGCACCTGCTCGCGCAGCGCGGCGCTGCCGGTCCCCTCGCCCGGCCTCGACAGGTCGTCGAAGGGCACCGGCGGTACTTCGATGTGCAGGTCGATGCGGTCCAGCAGCGGCCCGCTGACGCGGCCCATGTACTTCTCCACCTGCGTCGGGGCACACTTGCAGACGTGTTTCGGGTCCCCCATGTAGCCGCACGGGCAGGGGTTCATGGCCGCCACCAGGATGAAGTCGGCGGGGAAGCTCGTCGAGTGGGCCGCCCGGCTGATGGTGACGCGGCCCTCCTCCAGGGGCTGCCGTAGCGACTCCAGGCTGCGGCGGTTGAACTCCGGCAACTCGTCCAGGAACAGCACGCCGTGGTGGGCCAGCGAGATCTCCCCCGGACGGGGCACGGTGCCGCCCCCGACCATGCCCGCGTCGGAGATCGAGTGGTGCGGGCTGCGGAACGGTCGCCGGCTCAGCAGCGGTTCGCCCGGCGGCAGCATCCCTAGCGCCGAGTAGATGCGGGTCGTCTCCAGGCTCTCGTCCGGGGTGAGTGGCGGCAGGATGGTCGGCAGGCGGCGGGCGAGCATCGTCTTGCCGCTCCCGGGGGACCCGAGCAGCAGCACGTTGTGCCCGCCGGCGGCGGCCACGGTCAAGGCCCGCTTGGCGAACTCCTGGCCCTTCACGTCCGAGAAGTCGAGGTCGTAGCGGTTCAGCCGCCCCTCCACGTCCTCGGTCGGGGGGGAAACCGGTTCCACCGCCGCCAGCCCGCTGACGACACCGACCGCCTCCGTCAGCGACGAGACGCCGAACACTTCCACCTCCCGCACCACCGCCGCCTCCCGGGCGTTGGCGGCCGGCACGATCAGCCGCGCCAGCTCCCGCGAGCGCGCCTCCAGGGCCATCGCCAGTACGCCGACGACCGACCGCACGGCCCCGTCGAGTGCCAACTCCCCCACCGGAGCGACCCCGTCGAGCTTCTCGGCCTCGATCTGTCCGGTGGCGACCAGGATACCCAGGGCGATGGGCAGGTCGAACGCCCCGGCGTCCTTGCGCAAGTCGGCCGGGGCCAGGTTGATCACCGTGCGGCCCGTGGGCAGTCGGTAGCCCAGGTTCACCAAGGCCCGCTCGATGCGGTGGATGCTCTCGCGCACGGCCAGCTCCGGCAGGCCGACGATCACCGTCTTGGGCAGGCTCGCGGGGGCCGTGTCTACTTCGACCTCGACGGGTACGGCATCGATACCGACCAGGGCGAAGGTGCGGAGACGGGCGAGCATGACCGCACTCCGGGGAAAGGCTGATCCGGTGACGCCGGAGAAGATAGCAGCTCCGCCCCAGCCGGCCAAGGGTCCGCGCCCCGCCCGCCACGGAGCCGACCGGCCGCTTTCCGCGCCCCGCCCGCCACGGAGCCGACCGGTCGTCGCGGCGACCGACGCCTACTCGCCGGGTTCGTCGAACAGCGTCCCCCGCGGGTTCAGGACGGCCCAGCAGAGGGCGGTAAGCCCGAACAGTACCACGAACAGCAGCAGGGCCGCGTCCCAGCTTCCCGTGCCGGCGACGAGGCCGGTGACGGCGACCGGGAAGACCGTCGCCCCCAGGTTGCCGCTCATGTTCATGGTGGCGAAGACGGTGGCGACGCGGCTGCCGCCGTAGGACATCGCCAGGGCGTAGGCACTCACGCCGCTGGCCATGCCGCAGAACGCGCCGACACTGATGAGGAGGACGGCGAGGTGGGGGTCGGCCACGAAGTAGGCCGCGGCGGCCACGACCGTACACGCCACGAGGGCGACGAACGTCAGGCCCTGCCGGGCGAGGCGGGCGCGGCCGGTGCGCCGGTACAGCCAGTCGGAGACCAGGCCGCCGCACAGACCGCCGAAGGCCCCCACGAACGGCGGCCAGAACGCCAGCCCGCCGGCCTCGGCCACGCTCAGCCCCTTCGTTTCCTGCAAGTACCGGGCGAACCAGGTATAGAAGAACACCATGGCCCCGGCACGCAGGAACTGCTGGAGGCAGAGCAGCAGCATCTGCGGGTCGGTCACCAGCCGCGACCAGCGGACCGGTTTGGGCGGGCCTTCGGGAGGACGGGCCGGGTCGGTCGACAGGCCGGCGGCACCGCTAGCGACCGGTCGGGCGGCGTCGGCGGGCGGCACAACCAGGGCGAACCCCAGTGCCCAGACGAGGCCGGGTACGGCATACAGGGCGAAGATCTGCTGCCAGCAGAGCGGGCCGAGGAGCCGGCCGGTGACCGCCGGGGCCAGCGCCGCGCCGAGGCTCATGCAGCAGGCCAGGGCACCGGAGGCGAACGCCTGCTCGGTCTTCGGGAAGGTCGCCCCCACCGCCTTGGTACAGCACGGGAAGATGCCGGCCTGGGCACCGCCCATCAGGCCCCAGACGAGGAGCAACCCCCCGAAGCTGCCGGCCAGCCCGGCCAGGCCCGTCAGCACCGACCAGGTCACCGCGAACAGGATCAGGGCCGGCTTGCTCCCGAGCCGGTCCGCCAGCCACCCGCCGGGCAGCTGCAACAGCGAATACACCAGGTACCAGCCGCTCATCACCATGCCGAGTTGGGCCGGCGTGATGCCGAGGTCGTCCTCGATCTGCTTCGTCGCCCCGTTCATCGCCGACCGCTGCACGTAGGCGACGAGGGTGATCAGGCAGAGCAACGCGAGCAGCCTGTAGCGCATGACGAGGCGCATGACGAAGCCCCGGAGCGGAGCCGCTCACGGCCGCGGGCCGAGGGCAGCTTGCAGGCGGGCGAAGAGCCGGTCCACCTCGGCCGCCGTCTCGGCGTCGAGTTCCCAGCCGTAGGGGCGACGGCGGCGGGCGGACGGGAACAGCCCCCGCTTGACCATCAGGTACTTCTCGACGGCCAGGAACCCGTCGAGGCCGGCTTGCAGTTCCAGGGCCACGATCGCACACACGGGGAAGTAGGCCCGGTAGGCGGCGTCCTCGTCCCCACGCCGCAACGCCTGCCAGATGGCGACCACACCGTCGAGCAGGTCCATTCCGGGCATGGTGCCGGTGATGCCGCGGCGGTAGCTGTCGAGGAGGAAGACGCCGCCGGAGCCTTCGAACAGCTTGGCCCGGCCGCCGGTCGCGTCACGCAGGGCCGAGAGGGTCGGGCCGTTCGGGGCCGCCTCCGGCTTGAACAGCACCTTCTCGGGGCCGTACCGCTCCAGCAACCGCACGCACACCGGGATCGGGATGCTCTGGCCGACGTAGCCGCTCGCGTCCTGCACGATCACGGGGATGCCGACGCCGTCGGCGATGGCCCGGAAGTGATCGACCAGGTGCGGCTCGCTGAGCCGGCCCGTGAGCGGCGGCACGGCCATGACGGCGTCGCAGCCGGCCCGCTCGGCGGCGAGGGCATAGGCCAGGGCTTGCTTGGTACTCTCGGCCCCGACGGCGGCGAAGACCGGCCCGCGACCGGCGGCGAAGTCCACCAGCATCCGCGTCAGTGACAGCCGCTCGTCACTGGTGAGCTTGAACGTCTCCGACACCATGCCGGTGCCCAGCCCGTCGGCCCCCACCTCGAAGGCCCAGTCCACCGCCCGCTTCAGCGCGGCCGCGTCGATCTCGTCGGTGTCGGAAAACGGCGTGTGGACGATGGCGAGGACGCCGTGCAGTGGCCCGGGCATTGCTGAACGCTCCCCTTCGGATCGCGGCCGAACGGTCACCAGTCCCCGACGCTGCCGTCCGGGTGGAAGACCCGTTGCAGCAGTTCCTGCTGGAAGGGGTGCTTCTTGACCTCGGCCTCGTTGATGACGATGCCGAGCCCCGGCTTGGTGTTCGGCCGCACGATCCGGCCCTTCGGCTCGACCGTGAAGCCTTCCTGCACCACGTCCTGTCGCCAGGGTACGTCGGCGTGGACCGTCTCGCAGATGACGTAGCTCGGTTGCGAGAAGCCGAACTCGAGGCTGGCGGCGGTGCTGACCGGCCCCTGGGGGTTGTGCGGGGCCAGGGCGATGCGGTAGGCCTCGGCCAGGGCCGCCACCCGTCGCGCCTCCGTCAACCCGCCGCAGTGCGTGATGTCCACCTGGCACACCTCGCAGGCCCGGGCGGCGAACAGGTCGCGGAAGGCCGCCAGGTTCGTCACCCGCTCCCCGGTGGCGATCGGCGTGCTCACCGCCTTGTTGATCATGGCTAGCCCGTCGACGCTCTCGGGCCAGCACGGCTCCTCGAGGAAGTACAACCCATACGGTTCCAGTGCCTTGGCGAACTGCAGGCCCATGGCCGGGGACGGCCGGGCGTGACAATCGACCATGATGTCGATGCCGTCACCCACGGCTTCCCGCAGGGCGGCGACGCACTTCTCGGCCGTCTTGACCGGTTTGAGGCCTTCCAGCGGTTGGGTCGGCGGCACGGCCATCGCCTTGAAGGCGGTGAAGCCGTCGGCCACGGCCTGCCGGGCCAGGTCGGCGAAGCGGGCGGCGTCCTCCGCGGCCGTCTCGTAAAAGTCTTCCATCCTCCCGCCGCCCAGGTGGCAGTAGGTGCGGATGTGGTTGCGGACCGGCCCGCCCCAGAGCTTGGAACACGGCACGCCGCACACCTTGCCGAGGATGTCCCACAGGGCCAGGTCGATGCCGGCGATGGCCGTGGCCCGGACGATGCCGTGCCCGTGCCAGAAGTGCTGCCGGTACATCATCTGCCAGAGGTGCTCGATCCGCGTCGGGTCTTCGCCCACCAGCAGCTCGGCACAGTCCTGCACGGCCCCGACGACGGCCCGCGTGTGCCACTCGAGCGTGGCCTCGCCCCAGCCGAACAGGCCGTCCTGATCGGTGAGTACCTTCACGAACACCCAGTTCCGCATCCGGGCGTGACAGACGTGGGTCTCGACGCGAACGATCTTCATGCCGACTCCGGGGCCGGAACGGTTCGGGGACACCTCGGGAAACATCCATGCTAACTAAGGGGGCATCCTCAAGTTCAAGGGGGCATCCTCAAGTTCAAGGGGGCATCCTCAGGGGGGCATCCTCAAGTTCAAGGGGGCATCCTCAAGGAGGCATCGGTACGTTACGGGGCGAGTCCCGAACGGCGAGTGTCCGGTCGGCAGAGCCGCGGCGTTGTCCCGGCCTGGTGGATTCGCTATCCTGCAGGCGATGACGACCCCCGGAGGGACAGCGGTGACCGACGACCCCCTCGATCGCGCCGCCGACCTGCTCCGAGAAGCGCAGCGGGTGTGCGTGCTGACCGGGGCCGGGGTGTCCGCCGAGAGTGGCGTGCCGACGTTCCGGGCCTCGGACGGGCTGTGGGAAGGCCACCGGATCGAGGACGTGGCCAGCCCCGAAGGCTTCGCCCGCGACCCGCAACTGGTCTGGCGGTTTTATAACGCCCGCCGGGCCAACCTCGCCACGGTGAAGCCCAACCCCGGCCACTACGCCCTGGTGAGCCTCGAGGGCCGCTGGGGCGACGGCTTCACCCTGGTGACGCAGAACGTGGACGGCCTGCACCGGGACGCCGGCAGCCGCAACCTGCTGGAACTGCACGGCAACTTGCGGCGGACCCGCTGCCTGAGTTGCCGGATCGTCGAGGACCGCGGTCTGGAGCCGCTCGGCGACGACCCGGAGTGCCCGCACTGCCTCGGTCGCTTACGGCCGGACATCGTCTGGTTCGGCGAGATGCTCCCCGAGGACGTGCTGGAGGCGGCCACCGCCGCCGCCGCCGCCTGCGACGTGCTGCTGGTCGTCGGCACCTCGGCGGTGGTGTACCCGGCGGCTTCCCTGATCCCGATCGCCAAGCGGAGCCGTTTTCCCGGTGCCAGGGTCATCGAGGTGAACGTACAACGGACCGAGGCGAGCCGCCTCGCCGACGTGGGACTGTACGGGCCGTCCGGCGTGGTCCTGCCGAGGCTCGTGGAACGCCTGGGCTAGCGGTCGGTTCGGCGGGCCGTCGGGCGTGGTCCTGCCGAGGCTCGTGGAACGCCGGGGTCAACCGCACCGCCGTACCGCCGTACCGCCGTACCGCAGTGAGGGGACGATGCCCGCGAGGATGCTGGACGGCAAGGCACTGGCGGCGACGATGCGGTCGGAGATCGCGGCCCGGGTCGCGGCCCGGGCCCGGCTGGGGAAGCGGCCCCCCGGCCTAGCCGCCGTGCTGGTCGGTGACAACCCGGCCAGCCGGCAGTACGTCGCCAGCAAGGAGAAGGCCTGCCACGAGGTCGGGTTCGCCTCCTGGGTCCACCGCCTGCCGGCTTCGACCCCGCAGGCCGAACTCCTGTCCCGGGTCGAGAAACTTAACGCCGACCCGGCGGTGCATGGTATCCTAGTACAACTCCCGCTGCCGCAGGGGATCGACGAGGCGGCGGTGATCCGGTCCGTTCACCCGGTCAAGGACGTGGACTGTTTCCACCCGCAGAACGTCGGTCTGCTAGCGTCCGGGCACCCCCGGTACTACCCGTGTACGCCGCACGGGGTCATCGAGCTGCTGCGGCGCAACGGCATCGGCACGTCCGGCCGCCACGTCGTGGTCGTGGGCCGCAGCAACATCGTCGGCAAGCCGCTGGCCCTGATGCTGATGCAGAAGCCGACGCCGGAGAACCCGGCCGGAGGGGACGCCACCGTGACCGTGGCCCACAGCCGCACCCCGGACCTGGCCGCCGTCTGCCGACGGGCCGAGGTCCTGGTGGTGGCCGCCGGCGTGCCGGGACTCGTCACCCCCGACATGGTCGCCCCCGGGGCGGCCGTGATCGACGTCGGCACCAACCGGGTCGAGGGGAAGTGGCTGGGCGACGTTCACCCCGAGGTCGCCGACGTCGCCGCGGCCCTCTCCCCGGTCCCCGGCGGGGTCGGCCCGATGACGATCACCATGTTGCTCGTCAACACCCTGGCCGCGGCCGAGTCCCTCGACGGCTGATCCGAACCGGCGACCCTCGGCCGGGGGCCGACGACCAGCCCCGACCGGTGAGTTGCCCCGACCGGTCGATGTGCCGGCGGGCGGTCGGTTGCGGGTGGATGCGTGCCGCGGGCGGTCGCTGGCGGTCGGTAGCGGGTGGATGCGTGCCGGCAGGTGCGTGCCGGCGGTTGCTTGCCTGGGTGCCAAGACCGATGAACCTGAACCTGACCACCGCCACGCGGATCGGGCTGAACCTCTCGGCCATGCTGGGCATCGCCGCCCTGCTGAAGCTCGGGGCGAGCATCTTCGTGCCCCTGGTCCTGTCGGCCCTGATGGCCTCGATCCTCTACCCCGGTGCCCGCTTCCTGGACAACCGCATCCGCATGCCGTGGTTCTTCGCCTGCCTGACCACGCTGCTGACGGCCGTCGCCCTGTTCATCGTCGTGTTCGTCTCCTTCGCCATCGCCATCCCGCGGACGATCGAGGGGCTGCCCAAGACCGAGGCCGAGTGGAAGGCCCAGTACCGCAAGATCCAGTCCAACCTGAGCGTCGTCATCCCCTACAAGCTCGACCACGCCCTGCCCCCGGACCCCGACGAGTCGAAGGTCTATTCGGTCATCAAGGAGGCGTTCAGCGAGAACAACGTGTCGCAGGCCGTCGGCAAGATCGCCCTGGTCTTCCTGGAGTACCTGTGGCAGGCCATCCTGATCATGTTCATCACCCTGTTCCTGCTCCTGGAAGGGCAGATGCTCGCCGACAAGACGCGGGCCATCTTCGGGCAGTCGCGGGAGACCCAGGAGCGGGTCAGCAAGGCCATCGCCGAGATGGCCGAGGCCATCCGCATCTACCTCGTCTGGCGGACGATCATCAACCTCGGCCTGGCCCTGCTCCTCGGGGCGGTCTACAACGCCTTGGGCCTGAAGCACTGGTACCTGTGGGCCCTGCTCATCGCCGTCCTCGGTTACATCCCCTACATCGGGACGATCGCCGCCGGTATTCCCCCGGTCCTCGACGCCATGATCTTCGGCGACCCGGTCACGGCCATCGGCATCGGCCTGTTCTACACCGGCGTCGTCACCTTCGAGGGCTACCTCATCGTCCCCTGGGTCATGGGCCGCAGCATGGACCTCAACGCCACCACCGTGCTCATCTCCTGCCTGTTCTGGGAACTCCTCTGGGGCCTGTCCGGCCTGTTCCTGGCCATGCCGCTCATGGCCGCCATCAAGGCCATCTGCATGCAGGTCGAGGGCTGGCAGGGCTGGGGCGAACTGATGGGGTCCGGGCCGGCCAAGCCGCTCCACCTGCTGGAGACCGACCCCGACAAGGCCCGCGGGACGGCCCCCGGCGGGTCTCCCCCGCCGGCCAACGGGCAGAACCACTTCGCCCCGGCCGCCGTCCCCGACGGCAGCCCCCCCGTCGCCGGCCCGGCCCGCGAGCGGTTCTGAGGCCCCGCCCGCGCCCCCTGACCTGGCCCGGTCCGTACAACACCGCCGTGGCCCGACTTCCCCCGCCGGCTGCTCCCGATGACCTACGATGAGGCTCTGGCCTACTGGTTCGGCCGCATCAACTACGAAGTCCGGGCCGCCCGCCCGGCCGACCTGAAGCTCGAACGGATGCACGCCCTGCTCCGTCTCCTGGGCGACCCCCCTAACCGCGTCCGCCTCGTCCACGTCACCGGCACCAAGGGCAAAGGCTCCACCTGCGCCATGCTCGCCGCCGTGCTCCGCGCCGCCGGCTACCGCGTCGGGCTGTTCACCTCCCCCCACCTGGAACACGTCGAGGAACGCATCCAGGTCGACGGCCGACCGATCAGCCCCGCCGAACTCGCCGCCCGCATGGCCGAGGTCGCCGCCGCCGAGCGGCTCCTCGAACGGGCCGGACCCCCCGCCCCCGGCCTCACCTTCTTCGAGATCGCCACCGCCGTCGGCTTCCTGCACTTCTGCTACCGCCGCTGTGACCTGGCCGTCATCGAGGTCGGACTCGGCGGACGCTTCGACAGCACCAACGTCTGCACCCCCCTGCTGGCCGTGATCACCAACGTCGGCCTCGACCACACCGCCCAGCTCGGCAACACCCTCGAGGAGATCGCCTACCAGAAGGCCGGCATCATCAAGCGACGCATCCCGGTCGTCTGCGGGGTGACGCAGCCCGGCCCCCGTGAGGTCGTCCGCCGCGTCGCCGCCGAGATGGACGCCCCGCTCTGGGAACCGGATCACGCCGCCGTCGCCGGGCTGAAGATCGGCCTGCTCGGCTCGCACCAGGTCAGCAACGCCGCCCTGGTCGCCGCCGCCGTGGCGCGGCTCCGGGCCGCCGGACTGTCGATCCCCCCCGCCGCCCTGGCCCGCGGACTCCAGGCCGTCCACTGGCCGGCCCGCGTCGAGTGCGTCGGCCGCGACCCCGTCCTCGTCCTCGATACCGCCCACAACCTGCCCAGCACCCAGGCCCTGGTCGCCACCCTCCGCGACGCCTTCCCCGACGTCACCGGACGCAAACGGGTCGTCTTCGCCGTCTCCTCCGACAAGCAGTACCCGGAGATGCTCGCCGTCTTGGCCGGCTATTTCGACCACTTCTACCTCACCCGCTATGCCAACCCCCGCGGCGTGCCCCCCGAGAAGCTGGCCGCCGTCCTGGCCGATGTCGCCCCCGGAACGCCGTCCTCCATCCACCCCACCAGCCGCGACGCCTGGCTGGCCGCCCGTGCCGCCACCCGGCCCGCCGACCTCCTCTGCGTCACCGGCAGCGTCTTCCTGGCCGGCGAACTACGGCCCCTCTGTCGCCCCGATTAGACCGCCACACCCCGGCACAACCCGCGCCGCCGGCAGAGTCCCACTCCCCACGCCCCCATAGGGGGGTTGGCGCGCCGCCGCGGCTTGCTACAATCCGCTGCAATTCCCACCCCCCACAAGGGACAACCGGGCCTGAAGCTCAACGGTCGAGCAGGGTGCTCATAACACCTTGGAAGTCGGTTCGACTCCGACCGGGCCCACTCCTGCCGACTGCCGAATGCTGCCTTGACCGATCCCCCCATACCCACTTCTGACGGGGTTGCTTCCACCCGTGTCAACGGACTTGCTTATCCACCTCCTCAATCCATACCTCAACCGCCCACAGTCCTCAAATTTGTCCGTCCAGTTACTTGACAAACCGAACTAGTGCTTGTGATACTTTGCCCTGATAAACCGGCAAGGCTTCAGGGACTGGAGAAACTTTTCCGTGTTTAGGGTGTTTGAAGTGATGGCAGGCGCGATCGTTCTCACGATTCTCGCGCCCGAGACTCGAAGGGAATTACTTGCCGGATTATCTCTTTTCCTCCCTCCCCCCTCACCGGGAGTCAGTTTATGTTCCGTCCCTCTCTCTGGTTGAAGTCGCTGACCCGCCCGTGCCGTCCGACCCGTCGCCGGCCCTCCGCCCGCCTCCGGCTCGAGGGCCTGGAAGACCGCGACGTGCCGGCCGTCATCCACTTTCTCATTTCTCACGAATCTGAGCAGTGGCCTGGCCGGTTCGCTCGACACGATCCTCAACACGGCTAACAGCAACGGCCAGGACGACATCATCTACGTGGCCGCCGGTCTTTCCGGACAGATCGACTTCCAAGCCGTCTTCGGCGGCGCGTTGACGGTCGGCGAATCCAGTCGCTCGATCACCCTAATCAACTCCCCCGGCAACGTGAGTTTCTCCGGCGGCGGGGCGAGCCAAATCTTCATTCACAATGCCGGCACCTTCACGGTGAACGGCTTCCTGTTCACGAACGGCTTCACGGCCGGGAACGGTGGTGCCATCGACAGCAGCGGCGGCACCCTGAATCTGAACAACTGCCAGTTCCACAACAACTCCGCGGGATCGCGCGGCGGTGCGGTGTTCGCTTCCGGCAATACCGTTAACATCTCCGGCGGCAACTACTCGACCAACTCGGCCGGTGCTGACGGCGGGGCGGTCTCGGTGATCGACGGGGTTCTCAACGTCAACAACTCGACGATTACCAACAACACGGCCGTTTGGGGTGGCGGCCTGCACATTTGGTATTTTGGTTTTGGTGGTGGCTCCTTAAACGTGTTCAACAGCGTCATCTCCAACAACAC
>Ga0308417_1000443_pt1 | contig 30425 bp, 27 predicted proteins | sample HotsprSampleOS65_FD_203528 | JGI IMG/M metagenome (GOLD analysis project Ga0308417, IMG submission 203528) | Hot spring phototrophic mat microbial communities from Octopus Spring, Yellowstone National Park, Wyoming, United States - 20090730_OS65 ...
AACGAGGCCGACACCGGTATCCGCAACTCAACGGACCGAGGGACCAACTGAGTCGTCCACGCCACCAAGGTATCATATGACCCGGCACGCTAAGTTGATGGCATTGGGCGTCCTCGCCCGTGCCCCCGACTCTTGCGGACGGTTGGCTTGTGTCCGCGCTTCAGCGTGTGCCACGGCCATCCTGGCTCCATCCGACGCAGAAACTGTCACACACTCGACGGCACTTGCGTCGGACCCCGGCCGCGCAGGCACAGACGTGGACGGCATCGACCCGGCGGATGGCGCAGATGGCCGCTTGACTGCCCTTCCACGCCGCGTACAACAGGCCCCATGACCGCAGGCGTTCTCAAGCGAGTGACGCGGGCGCTGCTGATCGCGGCCGAGGTGATACTGATCATCGCCATTCTGGGGCTGCTGGCGCTAATCTGGCTGCCGGCGATCCTGACGGCCAATTGAGGGCAGCCGGAACCGTCGGCGGCATCGGCCGCGGTGATGCCTGTGTTGACCCGCGCGCTGGCGTGCTGCGAGATGGTGGCGATTCGTTTGAGGGTCTTACGGTGAGGTGCCATGAACCTGCCACCCCTGTCGCCGGTCGATCGCTCCACGGCAGCGTCGCTGCCGACGCCGCTGGACCTGGCCGGCCCCCCTCGGCAACGGCGCTCGATTACCATGCTCATACTGGGGTGGTTGGGGCTGGGACTGGGACTGTGGGTGGCGCTGGCAGGAGTGGGTCTGACGCTCATAAGCGTGGTGGTGATGGTTCGCGCCCCCACGGCTGACCTGCTGGCCGTGGCGTTGGTACTGCTGCTGCTGGGACTGGCGGTGGTTTCCTCGGCCAGCGCTCTGCTGCGGCAGTCTCTGAGCCAGGTTCGCAGCGCCGTTCCCCGCCAGTCGTGAGCGACGCGACGATGCCCGATCACTGGCGCCCCAGCGCATCAGTCTCCCATTCCTCGATGTCACCCACGAAATACCTGAGGCGGACCTTCTTGAACTGACGCGAGGAGTACAGCGCCCGGTATTCGCTGATGCCGGTCGCCGCCGCGATGGCGCCCAGCGTTGCCTCACATTCGGCGTGGCTGCGGCCGTGGACCATGGTGAAGATCGAATACGGCCAGTCGGGATAGGTCGGCCGCAGATAGCAATGACTAACGGCCGCGAAGCCCGCGGCAGTGGCGCCGAAGGCATCGGCGCGGTCGGGCGGAACAATCCAGACGCCCATCGCATTGGCGCTGATGCCGGCCTGGCGGTGATGCAGGACGGCGCTGAAGCGGCGCATCCAGCCGCGCTGGAGCATGGCCGAGGCGGCGTCCAGAAGCTCGCGCGTGCTCATGCCAGCCTGGGTCGCCCAGGCGTCGAACGGGCGCGGCATGGCGGGCAGGTCCTGCTGGAGAACCCGGATGATGGACTTGTCGGCGTCACTGATGCTGTGAGCCATGGCCCGAGCGCGGTCGGCGGCGCCAAAGCCGCCGACGCCAGTCTGGGCGGCGGGGTCGCTCTCGCCGGTCATGTCGAAGGACACGCCGATCTTGTAGAGCTTGAGCGTCGGCAGCATGCGCGTGGCCAAGGCGCCGCTGCGCTCGTGGAGCAGCTCGACAGTACGTGCAAGGCCCAGCCTGCTGTCGGGGCCGACGGCCAGGGTATACCACAGGTTGTAGTCGTGGTTGCGCTGGTAGTTGTGGGTGACGCCGGGGTGGAGGTTGACGGCCTCGGCGGCGGCCTCAATACGATCCGGATCCACGCGAGCGGCCACCAGCGTGCTGGCGTACCCAAGGGCGGCGGTGTCGAAGATGGCGCTGATCTGGCGGATGATGGGCCGGGCACCGCTCCGCAGGGCGCTGATGCGCTCGATGACCTGCCGCTCGTCCAGGCCGGCCTGCACGGCGATGGCCTGGAAGGGGCGCTCGACCAGCGGCACCGCCTTCTGGATCACGTTCAGCAGGCGGCGGTCGACATCATCCATCATCCTGCTCCTCGCTGAGCATCCGGCGGGCGCCCTGGTCCTCCAGCGATCGCATCACAGCCTCGACGGCCGCCAGCGCCTGCGCCGGCGGCTCCTGCGCAGAGGCGCGGAGGACCGGCGGCCGGCCATTGCGGCGGCCCACCGCAGCCTCGAGGCTCACCACGCCCCCCTCAATGCGCGCCAGGGCCGCGATCGGGGAATGGCAGTCGCCCCCCAGTCTGGCCACGATGGCCCGCTCCAGCTCGACGCAGAAGCGCACGTCCGGATCGTCCAGCACGGCCAGCAGATCGCGCGTGCGCTGGTCGTCGCGGCGACACTGCACCATCAGCGCGCCCTGACCGGCGGCCGGTAGCATCTCATCCGTGTCGATAGGAACCATCTCGCCGCTGTCGAACAAACCGCTGCGCCGCAGGCCGGCCATGGCCAGTATGATGGCGTCGTAGTTACCATCGCGGAACTTCCTGATGCGGGTGTCGATGTTGCCACGGATGCTGCAAACCTGCACGTCGGGGCGGAGGGCGAGAATCTGGGCCTGCCGGCGCAGGCTGCTGGTGCCGATCCGGCATCCGGCGGGGAGCTGCTCCAGGGTGCCGTTTTCTCGCCAGATGAGCGCATCGCGCACGTCCTCGCGGGGCGGGACGGCGGCCACGACAAGGCCCTGCTGCGCCTTGGCGGACATGGTCACGGGCACGTCCTTGTAACTGTGGACCGCCATGTCGATCTGCCCGGCCAGCAGCGCCTCCTCCAGCTCCCTGGTGAACAGGCCCTTGCCGCCGATGTCGCGCAGGGGCTGGCTGCGCATGCGGTCGCCGCTGGTGCGGATGATCTGAAGCTCGACCTTGATGCCGGGGCGAAGTTTTTCCAGTTGATCGGCCACCCACTGGCTCTGCATGCGCGACAGCAGGCTGCCGCGGGCGCCGAGCCGTGTCACGAGTTGGTCGCTGTGGTCAGTCAAACCGGATTATCCGCCGGACCATGGTCCATCCGGCGCCTCAGTGGCCATCGAGCATGTTAGCGGCGCGTCCATGAGGAAGAAAGCGACAGGCTGCCTCCACTGAACCCTGAACCCTGAACCCTGAACCCTGAAGGCTCCCCAAACTGGCAGCGCGCTGCGACTGCGATACAATGCCCCTCGGCGAAAGGAGAACACCGTGTTTGAGCCGACTGGACTGAATCTGGGACTGGGGGCGTTGCCGTTGCTGAGCGATGCGAAAACCCGCAGCATCTCGGCCGAGAATCCCGACGGCGCCAAGGGCGGAGGCGCGCGAGCCAAACCGACCAGCGCTGATGCCGCTTGCGAGCTGGGCGAGGGGTGGAAGGTCCGGCCGTGCCTGACCCTCGAGCCGGGGAGCCTGACCACGCTGGCCGACATCAATGGTCCCGGCGTCATCCAGCACATCTGGATCACGGTCGATCCGGCTTCGTGGACCGACCTGGTCCTGCGCATGTACTGGGACCATGAGCAGACGCCCTCGGTGGAATCCCCCCTGGGCGAGTTTTTCGCCAGTGGCCACGGCATGCGCACCAAAATCATGAGCCTGGCGATCGCCGTGAATCCGGCCGGGGGATTCAACTGCTTCTTCCCCATGCCGTTCCGCAAGCACGCGAAGATTACCATCGAACACCAGGGGCATCAGAAGCGGGATGGGTTCTTCTATCAGATCACCTATGCGCTCACGGACGTGCCGCAGAATGCCGGCTATTTCCACGCGCAGTATCGGCGGACCCTCACCCAGTTCGACAATCCCCAGTTCACCATTCTGGAAGGGATTAGGGGCAAGGGGCATTACGTCGGCACGTATCTGGCCTGGACGCAGATGTCCAACGGCTGGTGGGGCGAAGGTGAGATCAAGTTCTTCATCGACGGCGATGGCCAGTATCCAACGATCTGCGGCACGGGCACGGAAGATTACTTCGGCGGCGCCTGGTGCTTCGGCGACACCTACAGCGGCCCGTTCATGGGCTATCCACTGTGGGACAAGGGCGAAGGAAAAGTGCCGCGGCACGGTCTGTATCGCTGGCACATACTGGATCCGATCCGCTTTGAGCAGGACTTGCGCGTGACCATGCAGGCGCTGGGCTGGTATCCCGGCGGCGGCGTGTACCGACCACTCACCGACGACATCGCCTCGGTGGGCTACTGGTACCAGAGCGAACCGCATGCGGCGTTTCCGACGCTTCCGGGGCGGCGGCAGCGCCACTGGAGATAGCGCGGCGCATCGCGGTGTGAAGAACGTTGCAGCGCGGCTGATGCCCGCCGTGAGGGGGTGCGCGCGGGCGAGGCGATCCGCCGTGCGCCATTCTCGCGCTGGCTTACCGCATGCAAATGCGCTTAGAATCAGGCCTCGTGGATCCCACAACGACAACGCCCGCTGATGCGGAGGGCGCCGGTGGCCCGGGCGCCGGCACGGAAGCCTCCGCGACGGGAGGGGGCCCGCTGGCGGCGGGGGCGGCGCGGCGCGGGGCTGCAATCTTCGCTCTGGCCATCTTCATGGCAGCGCTGCTGCTGTTTCTGGTGCAGCCGATTATGGGCCGCTACATCCTGCCGTGGTTCGGAGGCAGTCGCGGCGTCTGGACCACCTGCATGCTGTTCTTTCAGGCGATGCTGCTGCTGGGATACGCCTATGCCCACCTCAGCGCGCGCTTCCTCCCGCCCTGGGGGCAGGCCGCGGCGCATCTGGCCGTGCTGGCGGCCGCGGCGCTGATGCTGCCGATCGCGCCGGCGGAGGCGTGGAAGCCGGTCGACGCCTCGGCGCCGACGTGGCGGATACTGGGGCTTCTTACGGCGACGCTGGGTCTGCCGTATTTCGCGCTGTCGGCGACGGGCCCGCTGCTTCAGGCGTGGTTCAGCGGTCTCAACTCCGGCGCAGCACCTTACCGCCTGTACGCTCTGTCCAACCTTGGCTCGATGCTGGCCCTGGCGGCGTATCCGTTCGCGGTGGAGCCGCTCCTGGGCAGGGCGGCGCAGGTCTGGCTGTGGTCCTGGGCGATGGGGGCGTTCGCGGTGATCTGCGCAGCCTGCGCCCTGATGACCTGGGGCGCGGGTGACAGGCGCCGCCCATCGCATGCCAGCGCGATTGAGGGCTGGCGGGCCGCGCCCAGCGCCGTGGCGCTGTGGGTGGCGCTGCCGGCGTGCGCGTCGATGCTGCTGCTGGCGGTAACCAGCCGCATCTGTCAGGATCTGGCCGTGGTGCCGTTCCTGTGGGTGGCGCCGCTGGCGCTGTATCTGCTGTCGTTCGTGCTTTGCTTCGACAGCCTGGCGTGGTATCCGCGGCCGGTCTTCCTGTTTGCCCTGCTGGCCACGGGCGCCGCGGTGATCGGCATGATGCACGGCGACAACAAGCCGCCTATGATGGCGCAGGTGGGGGTTTGGTGTGGGGCGCTGTTCATATTCTGCATGGTCTGCCACGGCGAGCTGGCACGGCTCAAGCCACCGCCGGCGCATCTGACGGGCTATTACCTGGCGATCGCGACCGGCGGTGCGGCGGGCGGGGCGTTTGTGGCCCTGGCGGCGCCGCTGCTGTTTCCGGCGTTCTGGGAGCTGCATCTGGCGATGCTGGGCACGTTCGTGCTGCTTGTGGTCGCCATGCTGCGGGACCGCTCCTCGGAGATGTATCAAGGACGCAGTCCGGCGGGGCTGGCGGCGCTGGTGGTGGTGGGATTGTGCGGCACCTGGTACCTGTATCAGGATATGCGCTTCACCGACCGACAGGCCGATCGCCTGACCCAGCGGCGCAGCTTTCACGGCGCGCTGACGGTGTCGCGCCATCCCCCCGGCGCCAGCAACCGCCCGGAGTATCTGCTGCTCAGACATGGTGCGATCACGCACGGAATCCAGATGACGCCGCCGGAGCTGCGCCGGGTGCCGACCGCCTACTACGGAACAGTCAGTCCGGCCGTCCAGGTCCTGGCGCGGATGACTCAGCGGCCGGTGACGATCGGGGTGGTGGGGCTGGGCGTGGGGACGATGGCAGCGCACGGGCGCCCGGGAGATCGGGTGGTATTCTACGAGATCGATCCGACGGTACTGGAGCTGGCCCGGGAATACTTCACCTATCTGGCGGACTGCGAAGCGAGCGTGGAGGTGGTGCTGGGCGATGCCCGGCTGTCGCTGGAGCGGGAAGCGCCGCGGGGATTCGATCTGCTGGTGCTGGATGCCTTCAGCAGCGACGCCATCCCCACGCACCTGTTGACGCTGGAGGCGATCGGCGGCTACATGCGGCACATGAAGCCCGATGGCGTCATCGCCATACACATCTCCAACCGCTATCTCCACCTCCAGCCGCCGGTAGAGCGCGTGGCCGGGGAACTGGGGCTGGCGCACCTGACGCTGAGCAGCGAGGGAGCGCCTCATCCGTGGTATGAGTACGCCTCGCTCTGGACGCTGCTGAGCCGTGACGAGCAGCGCCTGCGGCCGGAGGGGTTTCGCGGTACGATACTGGCGCCGCCCCAGCGGCAGGTCCGTCTGTGGACCGACGATTACGTGAGCATCCTTGAAGTGCTGAGGTGAAACGTGGCCGAAGAGCGAACAGGCCAACCGCCCCTGATGGCGGGAGGCTCGGTGCCGGCGGGACTGCGCCCCCTTTATTTTCGCCCGCTGCCGCTGGGGGCGGTTCGCCCGGCCGGATGGCTGGCGCGGCAGCTTCGCATCCAGGCCGACGGACTCAGCGGCAGCCTGGACGAGTTCTGGCCCGACCTGCGCGACAGCGGCTGGATCGGCGGCAAGGCCGAGGGATGGGAGCGCGGGCCCTACTGGCTCGACGGCATCGTGCCGCTTGGCGTGCTGCTGGACGACGCGGCCCTCAAGGCCAAGGCCCAGCGCTGGATGGATTACATCCTCTCGCACCAGCACGAGGATGGCTGGCTCGGCCCGGTGACCGACAGCGCCAGGGGCCGCCAGCCGTACGATCCCTGGCCGCGGTTTGTGCTGCTGAAGGCGATGACCCAGTGGCAGGAGGCAACCGGCGACCAGCGCATCATCCCGGCCATGCTCAGGTTCCTGCGCAAGCTGGATGGCGTCCTCACCGAGCAGCCGCTGCGGACGTGGGGGCGGGCGCGATGGGCGGACCTGGTGCTGAGCATTCACTGGCTCTGGGAGCGGCAGGCCGAGCCGTGGCTGCTGGAGCTGGCGGCCAAGGTCCGCAGCCAGGGTCTGGACTGGCAGTCGGCCTTCGCCGATCCGCGGTATAGGGGAAGGAACGACCCGGCCGCCATCGCCCGTTTCCGCGCCGAGGATGGCAACGAAGATCCTTTCTACGCGACGCACGTGGTGAACAACGCGATGGCCGTGAAGGCGGCGGCAGTGTGGTTCCGTCAGTCACACGATGCGATTCACCGCAAGGCGGTCTTTGAGGCGATCGAGTTGCTGGACCGTTTTCACGGACAGGCCACGGGCCTCTTCAGCGGCGACGAGCACCTGGCTGGGCGCCATCCCTCGCAGGGGACGGAGCTGTGTGCGGTGGTGGAGTATCTGTTCTCGCTGGAGGTGCTGTTGAGCATCCTGGGCGAAGCGGCGCTGGGCGACCGGCTGGAGAAGATCGCCTTCAACGCCCTGCCGGCGACCTTCTCGCCGGACATGTGGGCCCATCAGTACGACCAGCAGGCCAACCAGGTGCTCTGCGCCGTCGTTCAGGATCGCATCTACACCAACAACGGGCCCGATGCCAACATCTTCGGCCTGGAGCCGAACTTCGGCTGCTGCACGGCGAACATGCACCAGGGCTGGCCGAAGTTCGCGGCCCACCTGTGGATGGCCAGCGCCGACGGCGGGTTGGCGGCGGTGGCGTATGCACCCTGCGAGGTGAGTGCTAGCGTGGGCGGGACCAAGGTGAAGGTCCAGGTGAGCAGCGACTATCCCTTCGGCGAGGAAATCCAGATCCACGTGGCGGCCGAGCCGCCGGCGCGGTTTCCGCTTCATCTGCGGATTCCAACGTGGGCCTCCGGCGCCGTCCTTTCGGTCGACGGACACAGCCTGGAGGCGACGGCGGGGACATTCTGTCGCATCGACAGGCAGTGGGGCGCGAGTTCGGCCGTCACGCTGAGGTTTCCCATGCGCCTGCGTGTGTCGCGGCGCTTCAACGACGCGGCGTGCATCGCGCATGGGCCGCTGGTGTATTCGGTGGCGGTTGGGGAGCAGTGGCGGCTGCTGCGGGGGGAGCCGCCGCACGCGGATTGGGAGGTGCATCCGACGACGCCTTGGAACTACGCGCTGGAGCTGGACGTGGCGCGGCCGGAACAGTCGCTGCGCCTGGAGCGAGGGCGGGTTGGCCCCAGACCGTTCTCGGTGGAAGGCGCGCCGGTCCGCATCAGGGCCCGCGGCAGGCGCGTCGCCGGCTGGGGTCTGGTGAAGAACGCGGCCGACGCCCCGCCGCCCAGTCCCGTGAAGACCAATTCGCCTCTGGAGGAGCTGACGCTTCTGCCGTACGGCTGCGCGAGGCTGCGGGTGACGGAGATCCCGGTGGCGGAGTAAGGAAGCTCACCCGCGCCCGCGGCTGCGAGCCGCCGATGGTGCTCAGCTCCCCCGTCCCCGTCGCGTCGTGCAGGCGCTGGCGGGCGGTGATGAGCGTCACGTTCCCGGCCGCGTCGTAGGTCATCTCGCTCTGGCTCAGGATCGTGTCGCCGCTGACCGTACCGGCATCGGCGTAGCTGGTCTCGGACGTGTCGTAGCAGCTGGCGCCTATTTCTGAAGCGCAAGGGCAAGATGCGCAAGATGCCGGTGCTACGAAGTTGCGGCCGCGCCCCCTATCGCCACACACGGAGAGGCGTTGCGCCGCTGGAAGCGCCGCTCGGTTCGCGCCGGCCTGTCTCCCCGCCGAACTGCGCTCAATCCAAATCCGCCTGCCTGGCCGGCAGGCCGTGGCCGGGCTTGTGCTCATACAACAGCCAGTAGCTGACCGGAATCACGAACAGCGTGAAGAGCGTCGAGGCGAAAAGCCCGAATATCAGCGCCCAGGCCAGGCCCGAGAAGATCGGATCCAGCGTGATCGGCCAGGCGCCCAGCATGGCTGCTCCGGCGGTGAGCAGGATGGGCCGCAGCCGCACCACGCGGCTTTCCATGATGGCGTCGACCAGGGTTCGCCCACGCGCCAGCGAGTGGTGGATGAAATCGACCAGGATGATGGCGTCGCGGGTGACGATGCCCGCCAGCGCAATCATGCCGATCATGGCCGTGGCCGTGAAGAAGACCGGATCGCCGTAGCCGCCGACCACCTGGCCGGTGAGCAGGTTCAGCAGCCAGAAGCCCGGCATGATGCCCAGGATGGTGAGCGGGATCGCAAGCATGATGACCAGGGGCAGGAGGAACGAGCCGGTTTCGTGGACGAGCAGGATGTAGATGCCGGCCATGGCGGCCAGGAACGCCAGCCCCAGGTCGCGGAAGACGTCGAGCGTGATCTGCCACTCGCCCTCGCCGCTGAAGGTGACTTCGATGCCGTCGGGCAGCGACCAGGGAATGCCGCCGCCGTTGCGGAAGTACGTGCGAGAGTCCACGGGACGCGGATTTGCGATTTGCGATTTGCGATTTGCGATTGGGAGGTTTCGGGCTTCGTCATTCGTCATTAATTCGGGCTTCCGGTTTCGGGCTTCGTCATTCTCCACTGAACCCTGAACCCTGAACCCTGAACCCTCCCCCACATCTTTCACCCGATCCGCCTCCACATCCAGGATCGCCTCGGCCGGCGCGCGGCCGGCCATCTCGGCGAAGACGTACTGCACGGGGCGCAGGTTCTTGTGATAGATGGTCTGGTCGACGACATGGCGCTGCCACTGACCCAGTTCCGCCAGGGGCACGACGCGCCCGCCGCTGCCGGAGACGTAGAGCCGCGAGAGGTCCTCCAGCGAAGAGCGGTCGGCCTCGGGCAGGCGCAGCACGATCGGCAGCGTGTTACGCTCGGTTGGGGCCTCGGCCGCCGTCACCACCTGGCCGCCCAGCGCGGCCGCCAGCGTCTCGGCCAGATCGGCGCTGCTGATGCCGTTGAGGGCCGCCTTGGTGCGGTCGACCTGGAAGATGATGCGCGTCTGCTCCGATTCCACCGTCGTATCCACGTCGACCACCCCCGCCTCGCGGCGCAGGCGTTCGGCCACCAGCAGGGCGGCCCGGCGCAGGTCGTCGGAGCTGTGGTCGGGCCGGCCATAAACCTCGGCGGCGATCGTCGAGATGACCGGCGGTCCGGGCGGCGACTCGACGATCTTGAGGTTTACGTCGTGAAGCGCCGCGATGGCGGTCAGGTCGTCGCGAAGCCGCAGGGCCAGGGCGTGGCTCTGCTGCACCCGGTCGCGCTTGTCAGCCAGGATGATGCGAATGTCGCCCTGGTGGGCAGCGCGGCGCAGGTAGTAGTGGCGCACCAGGCCGTTGAAGTCCATGGGCGAAGGCACGCCGCAGTAGCTCTCGAAGGCCACGACCTCGGGCACCGTCTGGAGATACTCCTCAAAGGCGGCGATGGCCGCGCTGGTGCGCTCCAGAGTGGTGCCCTCGGGCATGTCGATCACGAGCTGCAGTTCGTTCTTATTGTCGAAGGGCAGCATCTTCAGCGGCACCATGCGGAGCATGGGCATCGCCGCGGTCGCCACCAGCAGCAGAAAGACCACGCCCAGGAACGCCCAGGCGATCCTCCGCGAGCGCAACAGCGGTTCCATGAGGGGCCGGAAGACGCGGTAGGTGAGGGTGTTCTTGACGTCGACCTCGTGGTCGTTTGGAGGATTTTCGATTTTCGATTTTCGATTTTCGATTTGCGGCCGAGGGCCCTGCTCCACTGAACCCTGAACCCCTAACCCCGAACCCTCCTCCGCTTTCGTCATTCGCCCTTCGTCCTTCGTCGTTGATTCGGGCTTCGAGCTTCGCCCTTCGTCATCCTTCGGCACTGAACCCTGAACCCCCAACCCCGAACCCTCCCCACCGTGCCCTCTCCTGAGCACATGCCACGCCATCCAGGGCGTGATCGTGAACGCCACCACCATGCTCATGATCATCGTCACCGGCACGTTCAGCGCCATCGGCCGCATGTACGGCCCCATCATGCCGGTGATGAAGAACATCGGCAGGAACGAGATGATCACCGCGATGGTGGCGGCGATCAGCGGCGGGCGGATTTCGTTGACCGCCTCCAGCACGATCCGCCGCGTGGCCTTGCGGCGCATCTGAAAATGCCGGTGGATGTTCTCGACGTCGACGATCGGATCGTCCACCAGCAGGCCCAGCGAGAGAATCAGGGCGAAAAGCGTGACGCGGTTGATCGTGTAGCCGAAGAGCATGTTCACGAACAGCGTCAGCGCGAAGACGATGGGCACGGCCACCGCCACCACCAGGGCCGCACGCCAGCCCATGGCCACGGTAAGCAGGACGATGACGATGAGGATGGCCACGCCCAGGGCCTCGATCAGCTCGTTGACCTTGTGGTTGGCGGTGACCCCCATGTTGCGGGTGACCACGAGCTGCATGCTGTCGGGCACCACCGTGCGCTTCAGTTCCTCGGCCTGCCGGATGACGTCGCGCGCCACCCACACGGCGTTGGTGCCTTTCTTCTTGGCGACGGCGATGGTGACAGAGGGAGTGGAGGCATTTTCGATTTTCGATTTTCGATTTTCGATTGCCCCTCCGTCGCTTCGTGGCTCCGTCGCTTCGTCGCTTCCTGCCCCTATCTCCGTCCCCGCCGGGGCGTCCGCCCCGTGGATGCGCCCCCAGGCGGGACCGCGCCCGAAGCGCACATACGAGCTCACGTCCGCCGGTCCGTCGTTCAGCGCAGCCACATCGCGCAGGTACACCGGCCGATCGTTGCTCACGGCGACGACCAGCGCACCGAGCTCCTCGACGCCGCGGAAGAAGGTGCCGCCGTCAACCACGTACTGGCGGTCGTCCCGCGAGAACTCGCCGGCGCGCACCGCGACGTTGGCCCCCCGCAACGCCTGCGCCACCTGCGAGATCGACACCGAATAGGCCGCCAGCGCCTCTGGACGCAGGTCCACCCGCTGCTCGCGCCGGCGGCCGCCCACCACCGTCGTGACGGCCGTGTTCTTCACCGCCTGAAGGCGGTCGGCCAGTTCCTCGGCCACGCGGCGCAGCATCGCATCGTCGTCGGTGGCGCTGGTGAGGGCGAAGGTGACGATGGGAACATCGTCGATCTCAACGGGCTTGACGACCCACCCCGTGACGCCCTCGGGCACGATGTCGACGTTCTGCTGAATCTTGTTGTAGAGCTTGATGAGGCTTTCCTCGCGGTCCTGGCCCACGTAGAAGCGGACGGTGACGATGCTCTGGCCCGGCCGCGACATCGAGTAGACGTACTCGACGCCGTCGATCTGATACAGCAGCTTCTCCAGGCGCGTGGAGACGTGCTGTTCGACCTCCTGGGCGCTGCGTCCGGGATAGCTGACCAGGACGTCGGCCAGCGGGACCACGATCTGCGGCTCTTCCTCGCGGGGCGTGACCAGCAGGGCGACAGCGCCCACGGCCAGCGACAGCAGGATGAGCAGCATCGACAGGTTCGAGTAGAGGAACTTGCCGACGATGCGGATGGCAAGCGGTACGTGGGATGGGTTTTCGTGCATGGTGGTCGAAGGGAGTGGCGAAGCCTCAAGCGGGACTCATGACCGGGGACGCTGCAGCAGGACCTTCTCCCCCTCGCGCAGACCGGCCAGCACCTCCACACGGTCGCCATCGACCGTGCCCAGGCGCACCGCCCGGCGCCGCGGTCGGCCGTCCTCCAGGGCCGTCACCAGACTGATCTGGCCCACGCGCTCGACGGCCGCCAGGGGCACCTCCAGTCGCTGGCGGGGGGGCAGCGGCAGGCGCACGCGCCCGAACATGCCGGGCAACAGTCCGCTCGGATCGTCGATGCCGACCTTCACGAGGAACGAGCGACTCTGCGGATCGGCCGCCGGAACGATCTCCTGCACCGTGCCCTGGCGCTGTTCTCCCAGGGCGTCGATGAAGATCGGCACCCGCGCCCCGACTTTCAGCCGCCCCACAAAAGCCTCGCGCACGCTCGCCTCCAGGCGCAGCCGCCGCGGGTCGTAAACCGTCAGCAAGGGGCGACCCGGCGAGGCCTGGTCGCCCGGCTCCGCCTGGCGGTCGATCACGATCCCCGTGATCGGCGAGCGCAGGATCGTGTCGGCCAGCGCCGTCTGGGCCTCGGAGACCGCCTGCTGGGCGCGGGCCACCTCCGCCCCGGCGGCCACGTGCTGCGCGCGCCACTGCTCCAGCTCGAAAGCCGTCGCCACTTTCTGTTCGGCCATTTTCACGACGCGCTCGTACTCCACCCGGGTCAGGTCGCGCCTGGCCTCGGCCGCGCGAAGCGACTCGCTGGCCTGATTCAGCCGTGCCCGCAGCCCCCCCTCATCCAGAACCACCACGATCTCGCCCTCCTTGACCGGATCGCCGGCGCGCTTGGTCACCTCGAGGATGTTGGCCAGGATCTTGGCGGAGATGGCGGAGCGCACCTCCGCCTGGACGGAGCCGACCAGGTCGGCGTAGTGGGCGGCCTCAACCGAACGGACCGTGAAGGCATCCGGTTCGGATGCCGCCGCCGGCGGGGGCTCGATGCGATGCGGCTGGATCCGTCCGCCCCGAAAGACCCCCATGAGCCACAGCATGGCGACGAGGATCACCGCCACGGCCAGGGCCGTCGTGGCGACGTTGCGGAGGATGCGCAAGGGGATTCGCATGATGTACCTTTCCGGGCTGATTTCTCAAATAATCATGATAGTCTGATGTTATTGTCCGTCAAGCAGTCCGGCGGTCCTCTCAGGTCCGCGCTGCGTGCCGGCGGATGCACCCCAGCACCGTCATCGCCTGGGGATGGGCGATCTCGTACCAGACGTTGCGGCCCTCGCGCTGGCTGGCCAGCAGGCCGTGCGCCTTCATGACGTTCAAGTGCTGGCTTACGGCGTTCTGCGGCAGTTTCAGCCGCCGCACCAGATCCGAGACGGTCATCGGCCCGCCCGAGAGCAGCTCGACGATGCGCAGGCGCTGGGGATGGGCCAGCACGCGCAAAACCGCCGCCGACCGCTCCAGCAGGTCGATCGGCAGGGCGTTGGAGTCAGCCGTTGGCATGACATCATGATATCATGCTTTCATGATTTGTCAACCGCTCCCCGGCGCCCTCCGCAGCTCCCGGGTGTGTGACAGTTTCTGCGTCGGATGGAGCCAGGAGGGCCGTGGCACACGCTGAAGCGCGGACGCAAGCCAGCCGGGCCAGACGCCCGTGCTACGCGTGCTACGGGGTGGCGCTGCGTCGTTCGGCACGGGCGAGACGCCGGCGAGACGCCCGTGCTACTACCAGCCGGCGGATTGTCCGTAGCACGGGGCATCTTGCCCGTGCCACGTCGTGTGCCGGCGCGATCCCGGACCGCCGGCCGCGGAAACTGTCACGCGCCCGCAGCTCCCCCGGGGCGCGGCTACGGCCGGACCCTGCCCGCCGGCCAGGACAGAACCTGCCGATCCGCCACCAGCCGCGAGCGGAGCCGCCCGTAATCCACCTGCTGCACCGTGGTGCCGCCCTCGAGGGCGAGGCACGCGGCCGTGGCGGCGCTCTGCCCGAGCACCATGAACACCGGCTCCATGCGGATCGACCCGAAGGCAATGTGCGTGCTGGATACACAGACGGGGACCAGCAGGTTCTCCGCCTCGGCGGCACGCGGGATGATGCTGCGGTAGCTGATCGCGTAAGGCGGGAAACCGCCGACCTGAACGTCGCCCTCGTTGCGCACGTGGCCGGCGGAGTCGATGTAGCGCTGCACGTTGTGCGAGTCCATGGTGTAGGCGGCCAGGCCCACGGAGTCTTCGGCGACGGCGCGGCCCTGGCAGTGGTGCTGGGTCATGACGCAGTCGCTGACCATGCGGCGGGCCTCGCGGATGTAGAGCTGCTGCTGCCAGCCGTTGCCCTCGACGAACTCATCGCGGCACATGCCCCAGCGCCCCACCTCGCGGCGGACGGCCTCGGGCACGCGCGGGTGATTGGCCAGCGTCCACATCAGGCCCTGCTGATACAACAGATGGCGGGCGACGATCCGCTCGCGCTGGGCGTAGGAGGCCTCGGGATAGTCGTAGTTCTGCCCGACGAAGTCCGTGGAAAAGCCCAGCCGGTTGTTGGTGTCGGTCTTGCGGTTGGGCATCGCCGAATTGATCCATGGGACGCCGGTCTCGCCGGCCTCGAAATTGCGGAGGAGCAGCTCATACCACGACTCGTCATAGCCGTCGGGCTTGTGGAAGGGGATGCGGTTGTCGGGATGGTCGGTGAGGCACATGCGGAAGCAGTAGGCCTGCACGCGGCGATCGGCGCTGCCTTCGGCGCCGGGACCCGTGGGATCGATAAACGGCAGCAGGCCGCTGGAAGCATCGCCTTTGCGCAGGTAGGGATCGATGCCGGGGCGGAGCTGGTGATGAATGGCGTTGGCAGTCTGCACGCCGTTGAGGGTCTCGCCGTGCTGGGCGTTGGCCTCGCGGCCGACCGTGTAGGAGACGCCGGCGGCGGCCATCAGGTCGCCTTCGTAGGTGGCGTCGATGAACATCCGACCGGCGAAGCTCCGCCCGGATTCCATGACGATGGCCCTGATCAGGGCGCCGTCCTTCTTCACGCCTCCGGCGCGATCGAGGCGCTGGCCGTAGACGACTTCCACGTCATGCTCGCGCACCAGGTCATTGATGATCTTGATGGCGGCGGAAGGCTCGAAGGTCCACATGGCGTCCTCGGCGTCATCGGTGCGGCTCTGGCCGCCGCTGCGATACTCCCGGGGTTGTTGCCAGCGCCAGGCGTCGGGGCTCTGGTAGTGCTTGCGCACGCGCTGGTAGAACTCGCGCGAGATGCCGCCGATGGCGGACTTGTTGCCGATGTCCGTCTGACCCAGTCCGCCGGTGGTGAGCCCGCCGAGCCGGTTGGTGGGCTCGATGAGCACGGCCGTCCTGCCCATGCGGCGGGCCTGAACGGCCGCCGCCACGCCGGCGCTGGTGCCGCCATACACGACCAGGTCGTAGCTTGCGGGGGCGGCGGCACGGGACACGGCGGCGGCGGCGAACACAACCGAGGCACACAGTGCGCACATCAGCATGGCGTTCATGAATCATCCTCCACGAGACCGCTGTGCCAGCATACGCGTCGGGGCAAGTGGTTCCAACCGCTCGGGTATTCCGCGCCAAAGCTGAGTGTGCCCAGACTTCCGGCAGACCCCGCCGTCGAACGTCGTGCGGACATACCCCCGCCGGCTTTGCCAGGCTGCCAGCGCTCATGCTATATCTGCCTGGGCCACCATGAAGAACCGCACCCGCACCGCACGCCCCGAAGCGACCGCGGCCGCCGACTGGACGCGCCTGACCGCCGCCGCCGTCTTCGCCGTGGCCCTGCTGGTGCGCCTGCCCGCCGTTCTCCAGAGCCTCTGGTATGACGAGATGTACACTCTCCTCAACTACGTGCTGGCACCGTGGGGACACATCGTGGCCGGCGACTATTCACCCAACAACCATGTCCTCTACTCGCTTCTGGCCAAGGCGATGAGCCTGGCGGTGGCGGCCAACACCTTCGACCTGACGGTGGCCATCCGCCTCCCGTCGCTGCTGGCGGGCTCGGCGGCGGCCGTGGCCATCGCCTGGCCGCTGCGGCGCCAGCTTCCGCTGCTGGCCCTGGCGATCGCGCTTACGGCGGCGCTGAATCCCTGGCTGGTCTCACTCAGCGGCTGGGCGCGCGGCTATGCGCTGCTGCTGCTGCTGAGCGCTGTGGCCACCCATCTCCTGCCGCAACAACACCGGCCCTTTCACTGGGCCTACGCCGCCGCCATGGTCGCCGCCCTTTACACGCAGCCGATCGCCCTGGGCATCGTGATCGGCCACGGCGCCTGCATGCTCATCGAACGACGCCGGCTCTTTGTGTCGTGGTTGATCTCGACCGCCATCGCAGGTGCGGTCGTTGGCATGCTCTACACGGTGTTCCTCGCCACCGGCGCCAGGGAATACTGGGCCGGCGGCGGCGCGCCCTCCGTGCCCTACGGCCAGTTCCTGCGCGAGCTGCTGCCGCAGGTTCACCTGGGCCAGAGCGCCGTTCACGCCGCCTTCCTCGTGCCGCCCCTGCTCATCCTCGTCGCCGGCGGGGCACTGGCCTGGACCGTGGCCACGCTGCGGCCCATGCTGATCACATTCGCCGTCGCAACCCTCTGTGCGATTCTGCTTCCTGTGGCTATTCCGCGCACGGGCGAGGTGCGGGCCGCCCTGTGGCTCATTCCGCTCTACTGCATCGGGGCGGGGGCGCTGCTGCTGGTGCCGCGCCCCATGCCCTACCTGCGCTGGGCGGGCGCGGCGACGCTGCTGATCTTTCTGGCGATGCGGGTATACGCGATCGACACCGTGCCCGCTCAGCCTATCGCCGAAGCCGTGACGCGGGCGCGAGAGATCGCCGGCGAAGGGGGGACGGTGATCGGTGTCTACACGGCCTCGGTCGAGGCGCGGGCGCTGTACCGCGGCATCGACGCGGTGGCGTACGACCTGCCGACTCTGCGCCAGGTGGAACGCAACGCCAGCGCGCCCGTCATCGCCGTGGTCTTCTACGAGCAGTTGCTCGGCCGCAACCCCGAAGCGCGACCGCTGTGGGACTATCTCAACGCCGAGTATCAGGCGGTATCGCGGCTGGCCGGCCGCGTGGCGCCTGCGGCCATATACCGGCGCGCCCCATGACGCCATCGCGCCGGTCGGATGTTCGTCGGGCTGCGCGCGGTCGAGTATCGCTTCCGGCAAGACCTGGGCCGGCGCCGCAATTTCAACCGCATCATGGATCGCGCCGCCCACCTTCACTATACTTCTGCCGCCCGGAGCAACACCATGAGAAAACTACCACTGAGCCTCGTCGTGTTTGTAATCGCCCTGATCCTGGCCCGGCCCCTGCCTGCGGCCGACACCGCCGCCCCCGCGCCGCCGGCGAAGTTCACCGCCCAACTGGTGCAGACGCTGGCCGTTTTTCACCGGCCGGAAAGCTGCACGTTCAGCCTCGACGGCCAATACCTGTTCGTCAGCAACTGCGGCTCGAGTCCGCGCGGGCTGGTCGAGGGCGCCGGGGCGATCAGCAAGCTGGCGGTCGGCGCTGATGGCACCCTGACGATGGTCAACGCGCGGCTGACCCAGGGCCTCAACGGCCCGCTGGGCATCACCGTCCTGCCGCGCGCCAGCGCCCGCTTCCCCGCCGGCACGCTCTTCGTCAACGTGGGCATGGCCTGGGCCTGCGACCAGGATGGCCAGAGCATCCGCGACGCCCAGCGGCTGGGGACGGGAGTGATGGCCATTGATCCCAACGATGGCCGCGTGCTGGCGCACCTGCGCATGGGACCGGACACGCCCATGGCGGGAGTGCTGGGCCATCCCGTCATGGGTCCCAACGGCGCTGCTTTCGACGCCGAGGGCAACCTTTACGTGGCCGATGGCGGCGGCGGGGGCAACCTGGAGCCGCCGCAGCGCGGCCGCTCGGGCATCATCCGCATTCCGCGTGCGGCGCTGGATGCGCTGGCGGAAGGAGCTGCGCCGGCCGGCGTTTCGTTCCTGCCGGTGGACGGCACCAACGGTGTGGGTTACTCGTCGCGCGACGATGCCATCTATTTCGTCGGCCGCGGCGAGCGCGGTCCCGGCGCCGGCGCGATTTACCGTCTGCCTGCACGGTCGCTGGAGGGCGCGAGCCTGCCCCAGCCGCTGGCCAGCGGGCTGGGCTCGATGGACGGCATCGTCATTACGCCGCGCGGGAGCATTATCGTCAGCCGCATGGCCGGCGACCTGATGGTCATTCCGCCCGGCGGCAGCGCGGTGGAACTGGCGATCGACCCGCCCACGAAGCTGGTCTCTCCCTCGGACATCAAGCTCCTTGCCCGCCCCGACGGCGCGTGCTTCCTGGCCGTGCCCGAGCAGGAGATGAACGCCCCCGAGCCCTGGTCGCAGCGGGTGCGGGTGCTGAGGTTGCCGGGGGAACTGTGAGAGGCCAGGCCGCTCGCAGCCATGGCTTGCGCCGGCCTCCGATTTCGCAGGGACGCCGCATGCAGCTCCACGTGCTCGACAACCCCGCCATCCCCTGGTACGCCGCCGGGCTGGCCTTCACCTGCACCCAGTGCGGCAACTGCTGCACCGGCGGGCCGGGGTACGTCTGGATCAGCCAGGTGGAGATCGAGCGTCTGGCCGCGTTTCTGGGCGTCTCTTGCGCCGAAGTCGTCCGCCGCTACTGCCGCCGCATCGGCGAGCGCTACAGCCTGAAGGAATCGATCAACCAGCGCGGCGAGCACGACTGCATCTTCTTCAAGGAGGTGCCGGCCGATCGCGCCGACGGCGAGCCGCAGCAGGTTGTGCATTCCAGACGCATCTGCCAGGTCTATTCCGTCCGCCCGCTCCAGTGCCGCACCTGGCCCTTCTGGGAAGGCAACCTCGCCACCCCCCAAAGCTGGCTGCGCGCGGGGCGGCGCTGTCCCGGCATCAACAGCGGGCAGCATCACTCCCTCGCCCACATCGTGGCCATGAAGGACGCCAGGGACTGGCCGCCCGAGCACCCCTCGCGTGCGGCCGATACATCCGTTGGCATGGCCTGCGACCACGCCATGCCCAGCCAGCCGTCAGATGCAACCTCCAGTGGCAAGTAAGACAGAAGAAGGGGCATGCCGCCGTTGGCTGTGCGATCACGCGGAGCATGCCTCGTCGTCCTCACAAACGGCCGCGTGGCACTTTCTGCGGCCTGCGGCCCGGAATCGCGCCGGCGCACGACGTAGCACGGGCTTCCTCCCCCGTGCCCGATGGCGTCGTGCCCCCAACCGGGAAGGTGGCGGCGTGGCGCAAGGCGCGTGGTCTGGCCAAGAACAACCGGATCGACGCGGATCTGCTGGCGGAGTTGTGGCCCCAGGACCCGCGGTGGTGGTCACGCGCCAGCGCGTTCCGAGCTTTTCCCGTTATTCCCGTTACCCTTGACCTCCAGTCTTCGATACCTTACAATATTAGAACACACGGGCGGCCCAGCGGGGGGGTGCACGTGGCGGTGGGGGAAAGAGGGCCAGGTGGTCGATTCCTCCGAGCTGATGCCCCGACAGGGAGATTGGTCATGGGTGGGAAGCGGAACGATGACGTCGTTGTTGCGGAAGGGAGCGGGCAGGCGCCGGCGACCAGGCCCTGTCGCAACTGGCGACAGTTGTGGAAGTGGGTGGCCGAATTCGCCGGCCTTCGCGTGCCGCGCGTGGCGGTCTGTGCGAACCATCGCGCGCCCTTCGATTATCTGAGGGCCGCGTATTTCGAGCCGGCCGGCGATCTGGTCGTGTGGGCGCCGCGGGGCGGTGGAAAGACGCACCTGGCGGCCGTGGCTACGCTGCTGGACCTGCTGCACAAGCCCGGATGCCAGGTGCGCATTCTGGGCGGTTCGCTGGATCAGTCGCTGCGCATGTGGGAACACCTGCTGCCCATGGCGATGGAGCGCTGGGGCAAGGCGCTGTCCCGTCCGCCGCGGGCGCACAGGCTGGAGCTGGCCAATGGCTCGGCGGCGGCGGTGCTCTCGCAGAGCCAGCGGTCGGTGCGCGGGCTGCGCGTGCAGAAGATGCGCTGCGACGAGGTGGAGCTGTTCGACCCGCGGGTATGGGAGGCCGTTCAGCTCGTCACGCGCTCGCAGCCGCGGAGGCCGCACCGCCGGCAAAACCAGGCGGCCGAGCGCACCACGCACGCGGCGCCGGCCACCGGAGTCATCGAGGCTCTTTCGACTCTGCACGAGCCGTTCGGACTGATGCGGCGGATCGTGGATGAGGCGGAGGCGGCCGGTCGGCCGGTGATCCGCTGGTGTCTGCTGGAGGTGCTGGAGCGGTGTCCGCGCGGGCGCCACTGCGCTTCGTGTGCGCTGCAGGAGGACTGCCGGGGCGTGGCCAAGTCGCGCTGTCGCGGCTTCGTGCGCATCGACGATGCCATCGCCATGAAGCGCCGCGTGTCGAAACAGATCTGGGAGGCGGAGATGCTGTGCCGCCGGCCGAGCCAGCGGTACGCGGTGTTTCCCGACTTCGACCCCGAGCGGCACGTGCGCGCCACCGTCGGCCCGCGCGAGGCTCTAAGCGGCGACCTTTCGCTGGCGATGGACTTCGGCTTCGCCAATCCGTTCGTGTGTCTGTGGATCGTGCGCTGGGACGATGGGCGGACGCACGTGATCGATGAATATGTGCAGCCGGGGCGGCAGCTTGCCGAACACCTGGAGATGATCCGCCGCCGGCCGTGGGGACCGGCCAAAGTGGTGGCGTGCGACCCGGCCGGCCAGGGCCACAGCGATCAGACGGGCACGAGCAATGTGCAGCATCTGCGCAAAGAGGGTTTCTGTGTGCGCTGCAGACCCAGCGGTATCGTCGCGGGTCTGGAGATGATCCGGGCCGCGCTGGCGCCGGCGGCCGGGGAGCCGACGCTGTTCGTTCACCCGCGTTGCGCACGGCTGATTCGGGCGCTTGAAAGCTACCACTACGCGCCCGGCGGCAGCGAACTGCCCGTGAAGGATGGCGAGCACGACCATCTGATCGATGCACTGCGGTATCACTATGTGAACCTGGGCATCAGTCGGAAGGCGACGGTGGGGAGTTATTTGTGAAGCACGGATGGTCGATGACGAAGTCCGAAATCCGAATCCCGAAAGAATGACGAAGGACGAAATGCGAATGACGAATTCCCTCAGCACTCGGAACTCAGCACTGCGGGGGCACGGAGGCACGAAGGCACGCGGGGACAACTGACCAACGGACCACTGACCCGACCACTGACAACTGACCACTGACAACTGACGCAGCCCGAAGCGACGAAGCGACGAAGGGGCGAAGGGGCAGCGAAGCTGGAGCGTGGTATTCTGGCGGGCGGCTGGATCCGGGATACACTTGCGGTCGAAGCTCGGCTGATCGCGTCGATCGCCAGACCTGACAGCACAAGGAGCCCTCATGAACGTGGTCATCATCGGCGCCGGCGGCCACGGCCGCGTCGTCCTCGACATCCTCCGCCGCGCGGGGGCGCACGTGCCGGGCGGCTTCATCGACGCCGACACCGCGCGCATCGGCGAAACTGTCGACGGGGTAGGCATCCTCGGGCCGGTCAATCTCCTGCCGCGCCTCGCCCGCCAGGGCATCGCCGGCGCGATCGTGGCCATCGGCGATAACCGCACGCGCATCTCCTACGCGCAGCTCATCGTCGAGGCCGGCCTGGAACTGATCAATGCCGTCCATCCCGCGGCCGTGATCTCCGCCAGCGCACGGCTCGGACGCAACGTAGTGGTGGCGGCCGGCGCCATCATCAACCCCGACGCGCGGATCGGCGACAGCGTCATCGTGAACAGCGGCGCCATTGTGGAGCACGAGTGCAGCGTGGGCGAGGGCGTGCACGTGTGTCCAGGCGCGATCCTGGCCGGGCGGGTGACGGTGGAGGAGGAGGCATTCGTGGGCATGGGGGCGAGGGTGCTGCCGTGCCGGCGGATCGCCGCCCGGGCCGTTATCGGAGCCGGGGCCGTGGTCATCGGCGATGTGCCCGCGGGGCAGACGGTTGTAGGGGTGCCGGCCCGACCGCTGGTCCGCCGCAACAGCGGCGCGTAACATCGGGTAGTTGCCTGGCAGAGGATGCGCGCTATGAGCAGCGTTTACAATCCCGAGAGCGAGCGGATCGCCGAGATCGAACGTCTGGAGCGCGATGCCCGTGACCTGCGGCGGCGGCTGGAGCAGGCGCGCAACGCGGAGGACAAGCGGGTCATCGAGCGTCAGATCAGCGAGGTCCGCCAGAAGATCGACCTGCTGCGGTCGCAGTTGCCATGAATGGCGCAATGGCGATGCGCGGCATTACGGCGGCACCTCTTCCAGGGCGATGCCGTGGAGCCGGCCTGGGTGAGGGACGGCGCATGTTGGTGAACGCGCCCCGCCCGCGCGCAGCAGGGGACTTGAACCACAGCGCGTGCCCCGCGAGGATATGGACATGTTCGGCCATCCCGCGCCCATGACGGCGCCGCACAAACTGCGTCCGGCCGGCCGCGCGGCCGTTGTGTTTCTCGCGCTGCTGTGCCTGTCGGGGCACGTGCCGGGGGCAGCGCCCCCAGCGATGCGCCCGGCGCGTGTCGTGCTGCATATCAACGGAATCGCGGGCCACCTGCCTCTGGACGATGCCCTGCTGCGCGGGCTGCGCGACGGCGGCGTGGAGGCCGAGTTTCTGATACACGACTGGACCGGTGCGGACGCCGGCATTCCCGCCCTGAAGAACGGGGCGCGGCATCGCGAACAGGCCGGGCGTATCGCCGAGCTGATCTCCGGGCGACTGGCGCGGAATCCCCAGGCCCTGCTCACCATCACCTGCCACTCCGGGGGCGCGGGGCTGGCCGTCTGGGCGCTGGAGCGGCTGCCGGACGATCTCCAGGTCGAAGATGTGTTCATGTTCGCGCCGGCGCTGTCCCCGGCGTATGACCTGAGCGCCGCCCTCGCCCACGTGCGCGGCCGGATGCTGGTCTTCTCCAGCCCCTATGACAGCGTCATTCTTGACGTCGGCACGCGCCTCTTCGGGACCATCGATGGAGTCAAGTCGGTGGCCGCCGGATTGAACGGGTTTCTCATGCCGGCCGGCGCCGATGCGGTGCTGTACCGGAAGCTCGTACCCGTGCCCTACAAGCCGCGCTGGCTGCTGGAGTATGGCAACGCCGGCAGCCACATCTGCGCCATGGGGCCGCTTTTTGCCCGGCACGTTGTGGCACGGCTGATGCTCGGCGAGACGCTGGAGCAGATCGAGAAGGGGCCGGCCAGCCGGCCGGCAATTGCCGCCGACGCACTGCCCTCCTTCTCAAAGCCATGACGCACTCACCTGAACCTGCCGGATCGAATATGCCAGATGACGCGTGCGTACCGCGGCCATGGCCACGTTGGCGAAAAATGATGGCCTATGCGGTGCTGGCCGCGCTGGCACTGCTGGCTGTCTATCTTGTGGATCGCCGCGTGGACGAGCTGGCCGAACCGCCGCGAACGAGCGGGGTCGTGGCGCCCGATGCCGGCTGAGCGGCGGGGGTCGCTCAATGGGGCGCGGCCTGCGCCCCGCGCGCGAAGGCCGACAACTCGGTCATGGATTCGACGACCTGCACGTTGGCGCCGAGCTGCGCCAGAGTGGCGGTGGCCGCCCGCCCACCGATGACCAGGCTGGCGTTGCGCGGCTGAAGCGCCTGCGCCAGCTTGCGCAGCTCGCGGCGGATGTGCTGGTCAGGCTCGGCGACGCTGAGCGAGAGCCACACGAGCCTGGGGTCATGCTCCTTGACCATCAGTTCCAGGAGGTGGACCGGCGTCTGCGGACCCAGGTTGATGGCGCGATACCCCGCGGCGTGGAGCACGGTAGCCGCCAGCAGGGTTGGCAGCAGATACGGGTCGCCCTCGGGGGCCGAGCCCACGGCGACGGGCGCATCGGCAGGCGGCGCCGGCAGAAGTTCGCGGAGCCGATGAACGGCGCCGATGCAGATGTCGGTGGCGCGGTGTTCGACGAGGATGCCGCGTTGCTCGTGCCGCCACAGCTCACCCAGGCGGTGCATGGCCTGGCGGATGGGGCCGTCGGCCAGAGCGGCGACGCTGTGTCCGCTCAGGTATAGCGAGAGGAGCAGGCCGCGGGCGCGCGGCGCATCGCCGTTGGCCAGAGCGTCGTAGAGCCGGTCGGCCAACTGCTGGTTCTGCTGGGGGTCGTCGCGTGAGGAGCGATGAACTTCGTCCAGCCCCAGCAGTTCGGGCCGCACGACGGTGGCGTGCGACTCGCGGATGAAGCGGACGGCCCCGGCCAGTGGGATGCGGCGATGGCCGCCCACCGTGCGCGCGGTCTGAATGGCGCCGCTGTCAACCCAGCGGCGCAGGCTCGACTCGCTGACGCCGATGGCGGCCGCCAGCTCCTTGGGTGTAAAGACATCCTTCATCATCACCTCGAGGCGCTGACACTTTTGGCTGAATTATAGGCCCACGGACGCGGCGACATCCATCGTTGGAGCATGAGCCTTTTGTCGGCAATATTGCGGCGTATTCTGAGCGCGCGGGACTGTCGCCGGCCGGCGCCATTGAGAGCAGATGAAGGTTTTGGCAGTTTTGCCGCGTGGCGTGACTACTGGCGCATCCTTGCGGAGCCGGCAGCGATCAGACCGCCGCGGCGGCCGGCTCCCAGTCGATCCTGCGGGCGTCTCCCCAGAGGTTTTCCAGGTCATAATAGAGACGGGCCTCGTGGCTGAAGAGGTGAACAATCACATCCACAAAATCCAGCAGCACCCACGTCTGGCCGCCGTAGCCGCTGTTGGAGATCGCTGTGAATCCGAGCGGTCGGGCCATCTCCTCCAGATCGTCGCAGACGGTCCGCATCTGGCGGGGGCTGGTGCCTGTGGCGATGACGAAGAAATCGGTTACCGGCGACAGTCCGCGCACATCGAGCAGGACGACCTGTTGGCAATGGGTGTGAGCCGCCAGACGTGCCGCCGCAATGGCAAAACGCCGCGCTGCCTCGATGCGCTGTCTCGAGCCCGCTTGTGCTGTCGTACTTATGAGACACCTCCGAGCAACAATCATCCATGTTCCCAATGACCCCCGGCGGAGCAGCGCCGGGCGGCACCGGGAACCGGCGTATTATAAGCCGCATGGCCCGCCGGGACAGGGGCGATTCGCAGTGGTCGGACTGGACCGGACCAACTATCCTGCGGCGCGGCGGTTTCAGAAACCGTCACGCGCCCGATCGCTGGTTGCCTGGGGGACTTCGCAGCGAGTATGCTTCAGGGCGAGGAGAACCGCCATGCCCATCGAATCGGCCCCCTTTGGCAAGGCTGCGGACGGCAGGAATGTCGAATTGTTCACGCTCACCAACGGCCGCGGCATAACGGCCAGGATCACCAGCTACGGGTGCATCATCACCGAGCTGCACGTCCCCGACCGCAAAGGACGGCCGGGCAACGTGATGCTGGGCTTTGACGACCTTCAGCGCTATCTGGCGGGTCATCCCATGTTCGGCTGCATCGTCGGACGCTTCGCCAACCGGATCGGCGGGGCGAGGTTTACGCTCGATGGCGTGGAGTATCGCCTTGCGGCCAACAACGGACCCAACCACATCCACGGCGGGCGCGTGGGCTTCGACAAGAAGTTGTGGACGCCGGAGGCGGCCGATGCCGCCGACGGGCCGCGGCTGACGCTGAGGTATACCAGCGCCGACGGCGAAGAGGGATATCCGGGCAACCTGTCCGTCACGGTTGTTTACACCCTGACGGCCAGCGACGAACTCCGCATCGACTACAGCGCCACCACCGACAAGCCGACGATCCTCAACCTCACGAATCACGGATACTTCAATCTGGCCGGCGCAGGCAGCGGGACCGTGTACGATCAGGTGCTGACCCTCAACGCCGACAGGTATACACCGGTCGACCAGGGTCTGATCCCCACGGGCGAGATCGCGCCGGTGGCCGGCACGCCGCTGGATTTCCGCAAGCCCACGCCGGTGGGGGCGCGGATCGCGCAGGTGGGCATGGGCTACGACCACAACTTCGTCATCAACGGCGGCGGCGGCGAACTGGCGGTGTGCGCCCGCCTGGAGGATCCTGCCAGCGGGCGCGGCATGGAGGTCCACACGACCGAGCCGGGCGTGCAGCTCTACACCGGCAACTATCTGGACGGCCGCATCGTCGGCAACGGCGGCGCGTACGTGCGGCATGGCGGGCTGTGCCTGGAGACGCAGCACTACCCCGACTCGCCGAACAAGCCGCAGTTCCCCAGCACCGTCCTGCGTCCCGGGCAGACGTTCCGCTCAACGACGGTGTTCAGGTTCTACACGGTGTAAAAGGTCACACCGCGTCTGGTTCATCGCCCGGCTCGTCGCCCAGCACCTCATCGAGGACGGGGCGAATCGTGTCGTAGTCGTAGCCGCGGCGCAGCAGCATGCCGGCCAGGCGGCGGCGGGCGACTGACCGGTCCAGGCGACGCAGGCGCGGCGCCTGCTTTTGCGCCATCGCACGCGCCGCCGCCAGGCTGTCGCGCTGCTCGTACACATCCTCGATGACGGTCCGGGCCACCGCCGGATCCACACCCGACTTGAGCAGCTCGCGCATGGCGCGATGCGGGCCGTGGTGGCGGTACTCGGCGGCCGACTGGGCCTTGATCTGCGCGAAGCGGCGGTCGTCCACGTAACCCATGCGGGTCAGCTCGTCGAGGGCAGCAGCGATCAGCGGCGGCTGCCAGCCCTTGCGCTGGAGCTTGCGCTCAAGCTCGCTGCGGCTGTGCAGGCGCACGCTCAGGAGCTTCACGGCCGCATCGAGGCATCTGTGGCGCAACTCGGCCGCACGCAGTTCCTCGATCTGAGCGGATGTGATCTGTCGTCCCACCGCCAGCCCCAGGCGCTGCACCAGCGCCACACGACAGGTCAGCGCCGGCTTTCCGTCCACGTAGACGGCGCAGCGGCTGGGACTGCTCTTGCGATGGGCCAGGCGAGTGATCACCGGCATGGGACGATTGTGGCCCGGCGGACAGGGGTCTTCAATCGCGAAGCGAGAGTGGAGGGGTGGAGTGTGCGGTTGCACAGCTCCTAAGCCTGTACTGAAGCCGCCCGCGGGGCCTCAGAACGGCAGCGGGACGTGCCCCTGCTTGAGGAGCAGTCCAATAACGCCGACGCCGGCCAGCAGCAGACACGAGAGTGGCAGCGTGCCAACCGGCCGCCCGAAGGCCATGTACAGCGCCTCGGGCGAGTAGCGGAAGAGGCGTTTCTGGGCCCGCGCCGTGCGGATGTCGCGATCGTCGGCGGGCATGCTGATGACCAGGGGAAAGCCGCGGCGAATGGCCATGCACTCAGCCTCGGCCTGGGTTTCCGCCTCCACGACGATCGCCATGTCCTCGTTGCGAACCTCGTCGGTGCCTCGAATGACCCAGAACATGGTCGCTCCTTTTTCGTTGGCCGCAGGCGACTTCCCGCCGGCATTGGACTTCATCGGCGCAGCGGGGACGGCAATTCAGCAGAATGGGACATCGCCGGCGAAAAGCTGAGAGATTTCGCCTGTGCGGTCCGGCGCAGCATTGACGATCATGCCGGCGCCAACGGAAAATGCGCCCCATGCCCTGCCTCCTGGCCATCGCCGCGTTCTTCGTTCCCCGCCTGGTGATCGTGCTGGTCTTCCTCTTCAGCGACTACCTCGGCCGCGCCTATCAGACCAACCTCTGGCCGATCCTCGGGTTCATCTTCATGCCGCTGACGACGCTGGCCTATGCGTTCGCCATCAACTCGGCCGGCGCGCTCTCGGGGCTCTACCTGGCGCTGTTCGTCACCGCCGTGCTGATGGACCTGGGGTTCATCGGCGGCCACGCCAGCCGCGAGCAAAGCCGGCGATCGCGCCGGCGCGGGCGCTGAGTCATACCGGGCGTGCCCACAGGTCCTCGGCCAGCGGATAGTCATTTTGCGCCAGCGGCAGATTCACCCGCCCGCGCAGGCGCGCCGACTCGAAGACCGCCAGCAGGATTTCCAGGCTGGCCGCGCCCTCGATGCCGCTGTTGATGGGCTGGCGGTCGTCCTCGATGGCCTCAATGAGATCGTGAACCGACGGGATGCACATGGGGCCGGTGTGCCAGCCGCAGCCGGCGTGGTTGACGGTGGACCACTGCGGCGACTCGACGGTGCTGACGCGCAGATCGGTCTCGGGGAGCTTTGTGTCCATGGGGACGATCATCTGGCCGCGGTCGCCGATGACGTGTATCTGGCCCTGGTTGATCTCGAAGTCGAACACCCCGCGCGCGCCGCTGGTGAACTTGAGGTAGCCCACGCCGTTGAGGCTGTAGCGGTGTCCGCCCTGGGGCGCGGGCTGAGGCTCGATGGCACTGATCTGGCCCATGACCGACTCCACGTCGCCGGCGTAGAAGCGGACCATGTCGGTCACATGGGTCGCCCAGACGTAAGGGTCCTTGTAGAACGTGGTAACCGACGCCCAGAGCTTCTGAATGTTGCCCAGGGCGCCCGAGTCGATCAGGTCCTTGGCCTTCTGATGATGGCTGTAGAACCGGCGCTGGTGGTTGACGGCGAGCTTCACGTGATGGCGGTCGCATACATCGAGCATTCGGCGGGCCTCGCCCATCGTGATGGCCATGGGCTTCTCGCACAGGATGCCTCGGACCACGCCGCTCTGGGCCGCCTTCACAACCAGATCGCAGTGGGAGTCCGGCCAGGTGCAGACGCTCACAAGCTCCGGCCGCTCCTTGCGCAGCATCTCGTCCAGATCGGAATAGAGGCGGTCGACGCCGGTCTGTTCCTTGAACCACGTGAGGCGCTCGCTCTTGATGTCGTAGGCGCCGACGACGGGGATTTCGCCCACGCCCCGGTAGCCCTGCACGTGATTGCGCGCGATGTTGCCCGAGCCGATGATGGCGGCGCGGTAGGATTCGCGGATGCGCCGGTTGGGAGTGAACAGCGCGGCCGGATAGAAGCGCGTGGGCCTTCGCCCGGCGGCCCAGGCGCAAGCCTGATGCACGAGGCGACGGAAGTTGGCATCGGCGAAGGCGGCCGCGTCGTGGCCGAGGGCCACGTAGCACACGCGGCCCTTGCCGTAGGGTTTGGTCCAGACCATGGGCTGGTCCTTGTCCTTCCAGCGCGCGGTGGCCAGGACCTTGACCAGCGGATCGTAGGTGCAGGCGTAGAGTTCGTCGGTGATGACAAAGTCGCTCAGGCCGGCCGTGACGGGGTGATGCGTGTCGGTGATCTTCACCGGAAACGGTCCATAAGGCGCATGGCCGTCGAGCCAGCCGCCGATGAGCCGCTTGTATCCGGCGCTTTGGGGGAAGGTGATGGTCGCGGTGTGCAGGCCCATGAGGCCCTTGCCATCGGCGACGAAGCGGAGCAGGCCCTGCTCCTCGGCGGCGTTGATCTCGTGGTTGAAGGTGAAATTGAGGATGAGGTCGAAGGCATCGAGCTGGGGCGAGGCGAGGATGGAGAAGTCGCCCGTGGGCGTGACCGCAAACTCGCCGGATTCATTGAGGAACGCGGCCAGCGTGGCGGCATTCGCTGGGAAGTCGTGGTGCTTGCCTTCGCGAAAGAGCAGCAGCGTCTTGATGGGGGACATGGCAGGGCCTCCGGGTTGTGCCAGGGGGGATGATAGCGGAAACGGCGCCCCCCGTCGCCCGCCGGGCAGGGGCGCGTGACAGTCACTGCGGGCGGCGGCGCCCGTGTTCCGGAAGGTGCAAGGACGACTTCGCGGCGGGTCACGGGAGATGCCACTCACGACGCCGAGCCCAGCCTCACCGTCAGTCGGTTGCCAAGCGGCAGCGGATCCTTCTTCGACTCCTCGCTTACCATGTGCTGGTACAGCTTCACGCCCATCTCCAACTGAGAACGGCGGGCGCCGGTCGGGTTGGCGGCCAGACCCTGCTGACACTCAGCCAGCCGCATCCTGGCGGCCTCAATGTACACATCCTAGTGCCGTTTCCAGTTCATGACTTTCGCGCTCCGGTCGGCGTCGATTAGCCCTTGGCGCCGCAGGCAATTACGGCGCAAATGACTCCACAACGGTCGGCC
>Ga0308417_1000445_pt1 | contig 30382 bp, 21 predicted proteins | sample HotsprSampleOS65_FD_203528 | JGI IMG/M metagenome (GOLD analysis project Ga0308417, IMG submission 203528) | Hot spring phototrophic mat microbial communities from Octopus Spring, Yellowstone National Park, Wyoming, United States - 20090730_OS65 ...
AGCTGATTGAAGATTTTCTGACAGTCGGGCGCATAAAAACGGAAAATCTCTCACAGCCTTCTTTACTTGATGACATAGAGCGGGGCGTGCTTTGGCAGCGTGTGAAGCTCGACTACATTGGTCGCACGCTTGTGGAATCGCCTTTGCGAGTCGGGTTTACAAATGGAGCATATCAAGGGTCTGCGCCGCGTATCTATAACCGCATTCAAGGCGTGGTGTCGGATAACCTTCTACTGTCTGCGCTGGCAGAAAAGGATGTCGGCGAGCGCTCTCTCTTTGACTTTACATCGCTCACGCTTGGCGTGCGCGACTTTTACAATCTCAAATCTTTGGTGATTGGCGATTTCAACCTATCGTTTGGGCAAGGACTGGCGGTGCAAAGCGGACGAGCCTTTTTCAAAAGTCCAGAGGCTGTTGCCAGTGTCAAGCAGTCCCTGCGGCAGGTGCGTCCCTACACCTCAACGGCGGAACAAAACTTTTTTCGTGGCGCGGCAGCAGAAGTGGAATTTGGGGCGCTCACACTCATCGGTTTTTACTCACGCAACTTAATCAGCGGCACGGTTAACGATACAGCATTTTCAAGCCTCAAACTCGATGGACTATTCCGCACGGAATCTGAAATTGCTCGCAACCGCAATATCGATGAACTGGCTTTTGGTGCTCGCGCACAGTTGAACACAGAGTTGTTTGAAAATCTCTTCAGCATCGGTGGCACATTCTACCAGACACGCTACGACAAGCCATTTATTCCCAGCAATGATCTGTTCAATCGAAAAAGATTTCGTGGCGATGTAGCAAGTGTAGCGGCATTTGACATTGACTATCTGTTTTATCAGTTCAATTTCTTTGGCGAAGTTGCCTATTGCGTAGAGCAAAGGAGTGTGTCGTGGTTAGCTGGTGTGCAGACAGAATTTGCAAAAGGGCTTAGAGGCGTAATTCATGTGCGGAACTATGCAGAGGATTACTACTCACCAAGAGCCAATGCATTTTCGGAAAGTAGCAGTGGGGCGCAGGGTCGCAATGAGCGCGGGGTCTATCTGGGCGCAGAGTTAAAGCTCTCAAGTGAACTGAAACTGCGGGCATATTACGATTACTATGAATTTCCATTCATTGCTTCAAACACGGTGTTGCCTTCGGCGGGAAATGATATGCTCATGCAACTCTCCTACAAGCCACGGCGTGATATTCTCATTGAAACCCTCTTGCAGCTCAAAACGCGAGAAGAGGCGCTGACGCAAGTCGATGCGCTTGGTCGAGAGTATCGTATCGCCACGCCGCAGCGCACGGAACGCATACGCACAGACTTCATTTATCAGCTCTCGGAACGCTTGCGCTTGCGTACTCGTGCAGAGGTGCGTCATTTCACACGAGAGTTGGTAGAGGCAACGCGCCGCGATTTGGGTTGGCTGATTGCACAAGACATCAATTTGGATTTGCTAGAGTCGCGGCTCTCGATTGATGCACGGCTGGCTTTTTTTCAGACCGATTCGTTTGATGCGGCTATCTATGCCTTCGAAAATGACCTGCCACTGACCTTCACGGTGTATGCCCACAACGGTAGGGGGCGAAGAGTATTTGTAAATCTACGCTACCAAATCTTCTCACAAATTGAACTGGCAGCACGCTTCGCAAATGTGTTTCGTGATGATGTAGCAGTAATCGGAAGCGGTAACGAGCGTTTTCTAAGCAACAGCCCGAGCACATTTAGCCTTGGACTGCATGCACGATTTTAAGGTTGCAACCGTAAACGACGGCGCGGAATAGGCTTCGTTTCCGTGTTGATTTTGACCTTGCTTTTGATAACATCATAAACCTTCTGGCGCAAGATGCGATCCACGACATATTCGCGCACTTGGTCACTCATATACGCTTGTAGAAGTTGATTGAAATCCAAGCCATTTTCTTTGGCGTCTTTCTCAGCCTCGGCGCGAATATCGTCTTCTTCTACTTTGAGATTGTGCATCTCAGCAAGTTTGTAGCGAATCAGCATCCAGCGTGCTTGAAGTTCTGCGCTGGGACGAATTTCACGGCGGAATGCCTCTTCGCTAAATCCGCGCGGGAAACTGCCACCCATGCGCTGCCGAGTGTTATCGACAAGAAGATTTTCAAATGAACGCACCATAGCACTGGGCACTTCGATGGCATTGTCTTTCACAAAACGCTGGGCAATATCTTCAAGCAAATCTTCTTCTGATTTCTCCTCGTAGTATCTTTCTAATGTCTGACGAATATCTTCTCGCAGTGCGTCTGGCGTAGCACATCGACCGTCTGAAAATTCTTTGGCAAGTTCATCGGTAAGTTCAGGCAAATCCAATCGCTTAACTTCTTTGACTGAAATCCTAAAGCGTGTTTGTTCTACAGTGCCATCGTCTTTGCGCAGTTCTACATCGACATTTCGCTCATCGCCGACTTTGACACCAAGCAGGGCTTTTTTCAGCGTGCTCTCGTCAGCAAGTTCGCTAAGGAAAAACTCTTGATGCTCATAGCGTCCGCCGATAATCGCCATGCCAGTACTATCTAATTTTTGCATATCGGCAATCACTAAATCCTCATCTTCAGCTTCACCATCTTTACTGACCCAAGCTCCATGCTGTGCCAATAAGGTTTTTACTTCGGCTTCAACATCGGCATCGGTAACCTGATAGTTTATCTTCGTGAAAGTATAATCGTCGTAAGGCTTGAGCTCAAATTCAGGCTGAACCTCATACTGCACATAAATCTTGAGCGTCTGGTCTGGTGCATATTCAAAATGCCGCAGATGAGCTTTGCCCACAATTTTCAACTTTTTTTCTTCGGCAACTTCACTGAAAAATTTGTTGGCAAGAAACTCTATGGTATCGGCTTCGACCTCTTTGCCCATCAAGCGGCGCACAAGTTCCATGGGCACTTTGCCTTTACGGAAGCCTTTAATCTGAGCATTGGCTTGAATTTCTTTGAACCGAGCTTCGAGGACGGGCGTAAATTCGCTAGGTTCCAAAGTCAGCGTCATTTCTTGCTGCGTTGCGCTGAGCGATGTGATGCTGTTATTCAAAGTAAAGAAAGGTTATGGTGAACGAAATAAACCTAAAGTGAAAATACAAACTTATGTCAAATTCTCGGACTCTTGCAAGAAAATTGCCTGTGCGGTTGCAAGCAAATTTTGCATCTTTGCGCCCATGAGCATCAGAGAAAACCTACAATACATAAACCAGAAAATTCAGCAGGCGTGCTGGGCAAACGGACGCCCTGCAGATAGTGTGAAATTGATTGCCGTCTCCAAAACCAAATCTGCAGAACAAATTTGGCAAGCCTATCAAGCTGGGCAACGGCTCTTTGGTGAAAACTATGTTCAGGAGCTCTTGCAAAAACAGTCGCATCCGCTACTACGCAACCTTGAAATACAGTGGCACTTGATTGGGCATCTACAATCCAACAAAGCCAAGCACGTGGCAGGTAAGGTAGCCATGATTCAAACAATTGACCGTTTTTCTTTGGCGCAAACGCTGGCAAACTATGCCGCAAAACGTGCCCAATGCATCCCAATTCTTCTTGAAATCAATATCTCAGGCGAAGCCAGTAAGCATGGATTCAAGCCAGATGAAGTTGAAGGAGAAGCAAAAAAAATCTTTCAGTTGCCTAATCTGGCGCTGAAGGGCATTATGTGCATCGGCTCATCAGACGAGCAGAAAGCCAGAGATGAATTCAAGGCAATGAAGCGGCTCTTTGAGACCTTAAAACAACTGGCACCAAAGCCAGAGACCTTCACCGAACTCTCAATGGGCATGAGCGGGGATTTTGAAGCAGCTATTGCAGAAGGAGCAACCATGGTACGTATTGGCACAGCCATCTTCGGAGAACGCCAATCAAGTTAAATGCAGATGAAAATTACTTCGGCAGAGTTTATCCGAAGCGTTACTGCACCGCAAGCACTTCCCAAAGATGGCTTACCTGAAATTGCCTTTGTGGGACGCTCAAACGTAGGGAAGTCGTCGTTACTCAATCTGCTCATGCAGCGCAAGCTGGCACATACCAGCGCTACACCCGGAAAAACTCGAGAACTGAACTTCTTTCTCATCAATCGCAAGTTTTATTTTGTAGATTTACCCGGCTACGGCTATGCAAAAACAAGCAAATCTTTACAAGAAGAATGGAAAGAACTCTTAGAGTGGTATCTCAAAGCGCGCACACAACTCAAATTGGTCTTACTGCTCATCGACGCACGCCATGTAACGATGGAAAACGATAGGCAAATGCAGGAGTTTTTAGCCTTCTATGGACGACACTATGCTCTCATCCGAACCAAAATTGACAAACTAAGCAAAGCTCAACTGGCTGAGGCGCGTAGTCAGTCAGAAGCCTTTTTTTCAGGCTATGACTTTACGGCGGATGTCTCTGCAACAAAGCGCATTGGGCAACAAGAGCTGCTCAACAAACTTAAACCCTACCTTGAAATCTAAACGGTAAAATTCTCCATGGCACAAGCGCACCAACGAACGGCAACAGTATTAGTCGGCTCACAATTCGGCGATGAGGGTAAAGGCAAACTGGTCGATTACCTCTCGGCTCAATATGACATCGTAGTGCGTTATCAAGGCGGCGCAAATGCAGGACATACAATTTGTTTCGATAACAAAACCATCGTTTTGCACTTAATTCCATCGGGAATTTTTCATAGCAACTGTGTCTGTGTGATTGGCAATGGTGTGGTGATAGACCCTGATGCATTGATGAAAGAAATTGAGACAATAAGAGAACTGGGCTTTTCGGTGGAAAATCGATTGTTTATTAGCCACACGGCGCATCTCATTATGCCGTATCACAAGCTGTTAGATTCGCTGGCTGAACAAACCCGCGGCGAGCGAATTGGCACCACGATGCGTGGCATTGGACCAAGTTATGTCGATAAATTCAGCCGTGTAGGTATTCGCCTCGTCGACTTGCTCTCGCCTGAAATCTTGGAAGAAAAGCTAAGGTTCAATCTGGAACAAAAAAATGCTGTACTCAAAAAAATCTATGACAAAGAAGAACTTAATGTGGAAGAACTGGTGCGGCACTACACGGCATTTGACCGAAGAATAGACCAGTTCGTCAAAAACACACAGGTCTATCTCAACGAACAGCTGGCGCAAGGAAAACGCGTGTTGCTTGAAGGTGCACAAGGCAGCTTGCTTGATGTCGACCATGGCACCTATCCCTTTGTAACCTCTTCCAATCCCACCGCAGGCGGAGCGTGCACCGGTTCAGGCATTCCACCAACCTACATTGGCAAAGTAATTGGGGTGGCAAAAGCATACATGACACGTGTCGGCAATGGTGCATTTCCGACAGAGCTGCACGACTCGGTCGGCGAGAAAATTCGCAAACTGGGGCATGAATTTGGGGCAACAACAGGCAGACCGCGCCGATGCGGCTGGCTCGATTTGGTCTTGCTACGCTACTCGAATCTGATTAACGGCGTCAGCGAACTGGCGCTCACCAAGCTCGATGTGTTGGATGAATTTGATGAAATCAAGATATGCACAGCCTATAAAGTGAAAGGCAAGATACTGAAAGATTTTCCGACCGACCATCACACGCTCTGCAACGTCGAAGCGCACTATGAAACGCTCAAGGGCTGGAAAACCTCCAATCGCCATGCCAAGACTTTTGCAGAGCTTCACCCAAACACCCGTGCCTACATTGAGTTTATTGAAGATGCACTGCAGACGAAGATTACCTTTATCTCTGTCGGCCCTCGCCGTGAAGAGACCGTACTGCGGTAAAAAACAAACAAAAAAGCCCTGAACTCCGCAGGGCTTTTTGTTGCAGACAAGTATGATAAAACTTACTTCTTGGGCACAATCACGGCGTCAATGACATGAATGACTCCGTTGGTGCACTCGATATCCGTCTTGGTTACATTAGCATTGTCGACGGTAACTTTACCATCTGCTGCCTTGACTTCAAAAGCCTTCTTGGCAAGGGTTTCAACCTTTCCGGGCTTGACATCGGCAGCCATCACTTTGCCAGGGACAACATGGTAGGTCAGGATTTCAGTAAGTTTCTTCTTATCCTTCAGAATCTTGTCCAGGTCTTTTACCTTAGAAAAGGCTTCGTCGGTAGGTGCAAACACGGTGAAAGGACCGCCTGCAGCCAGTGTGCTATCTAAGCCGGCAGCTTTAACGGCTTCCACCAGCTTGGTGAAAGAACCAGCGGCAACAGCCGTTTCGACGATGTTTTTCTTCTTAGCGGCTTCTTCAGCGGCACGCTTTTCAGCTTCAGCCTTTGCTATGGAGTCTGCTCTGGCAATAGAATCTTGGCGAGCTTTTTCGGCTTTCTTAGCCAATTCCTCTTTACTCGGTCCGCAGCCGATAAGAGCAACTGTAATTAGGGCAACGAGTGTGAAAAAAGTCGTCTTCATTGTGGAACTTTCTCCGATTAGGTTGGTTGTTTTAGTTGAGTACAAGTTGTTTTTGACTTGAAGTTGTGATAATTCTCATTAAGTTGTTTTGAAACTCAGAGAGAACTTATCTTTTATCAAGTTGAATGCAAATATACAAGTAAAGAGCCACTTTTCAAAATTCACGGCGGGAGCTAAAGTCGGTAGCAGCGCATGTCAGTATCGTACCTTTGGAGCACGACCCGCCAAAAATCTTTGATAAAGCAAGTTGCGCTGGCGCTTATACTCAGGCTGAAGTATGGCAAATTCTTTAAGGTCTTGCCAGTGTCCATTGACGAGGCAGGCGCCGCGCTGCACGCCCTCAAACTGAAACCCTAACTTTTCTATCACGCGCAAACTGGCATAATTGTGAGGTGCAGCTGCGGCAGAAACCCGATAGAGGTTCAGGTCTGTAAAAAGATATTCCAACATCAAAAGCGCAGCTTCAGAAGCATACCCACGACCCTGATGTGCGTTATCAATCCAGTAGCCAATGGCTGTTTTGAAGTTGGTCCAATCAATCTGATGGGTAGCGACTGTACCGACAAGGGCATGTGTCTCACGCAGAGAGATGCAAAAAGTCAGAGATTTATTTTCATGCATGTCTTCAATAGCCCGCTCAATGAAGAGCCGCTCAGCTTCTACACTAACTTTATCTTTTGCCCATGGCATCCATAGACGCAGCGTATCAAACGAGTGATTGATAAGCTCGGTGAGTGGCTCGGCGTCGGTTTTCTCAATTGGGCGAATATAAAGGCGATGCCCATCTATTCTCATCACAAAACTTAATTCGGGAGAAGTTCCTTGGCAATCTTTTGAACCATGCTGCCATCCGCCTTGCCTTTGAGTTCTTTCATGGCAGCACCCATAACCTTGCCTAAGTCTTTTGCAGACACAGCACCGACCTGCGAAATAATCTTCTTCAAAACATCTTTGACTTCTTCTTCCGAAAGTTGAGCAGGCAAATACTGCTCAATGACAGCAAGTTGTTTGGTTTCTTCATCAACAAGGTCGGTGCGCCCAGCTTGTTTGAATTGCTCAATCGAGTCACGGCGGCGCTTCACCATAGCGGTCAGGACTTCCAGTTCTTCTTCAGGTGTCAGTTCACCGCGCTGAGCGCGTTTTTCGGCAGTTTCTTTTTCAATAATGTCTTTTTTAATGGCGCGTATGGCTTCAAGGCGAATTTTATCGCCGGCTTTCATGGCGGCTTTCAAGTCTTCGTTAATGCGTTCTTTGAGTGTCATATACAAAGAAATGAGTTTGAGTCTGATGTGCTGACAGAAAGGTTAAAAAGAAAATCAATAGCTTTCATCACGACTGGGAAAGATGCCTTGACGGACATCATGGATGTAATTTTTTACTGCCATGCTAATGATTTCCTCCAAGTTTGCATATCGCCTCACAAACCGAGGGTTAAATTGCGTATTAAGACCTAACATATCATTGATGACCAAAACCTGACCATCACAGGCGTTCCCAGCACCGATACCAATCGTAGGGATAGAAAGGCGCTGAGTGACTTTTTCAGCAAGTGCACTGGGAATTTTTTCCAGCACGAGACTAAAAACCCCAGCACGCTCTAATTGCTCGGCATCTTCAATGAGTTGCTCGGCTTCTTGCTGTTCCTGGGCACGAACTTTGTAGCTACCGAACTTGTAAATCGACTGTGGCGTCAAGCCCAAGTGCCCCATGACAGGAATGCCCGCATCAACAATGCGCTTGACCGCATCGAGAATGGTGCGACCGCCCTCGAGCTTGACGGCATGACAACCTGTCTCTTTCATGATACGCCCTGCATTTTTAAGCGCATCTTCAGCAGAGAGCTGATAGGACATGAACGGCATATCTGCCACAATCATGGCACGCCGTGTAGCCGCATGAACCCCACGCACCACCGCTTTGACATGGTAAATCATTTCATCGAGCGTGATAGGTAGCGTAGTCTCATGACCTGAAAAAACATTGCTGGCAGAATCTCCGACCAAAACAATATCAATGCCAGCAAAGTCAAGCAACCGAGCCATAGTAAAGTCATATGCGGTGAGCACGGCAATTTTTTCAGCTCGCTTTTTCATTTCAACCACGGAGCGCGTCGTAACTTGGCGCGTGGCGGCTTTGCTATCTAATTGAGTCGACATAGCTCATGAATAAGAAACAAGATACAAAAAAACCCTGCACAGGGCAGGGCTCATAAACGGTAAAGCGACCTGATACAGCATTACTTGCGGAGGTCAAGGTCCGCAATCAATTTGCGGTATCGCATAATATCTACCTTTTGCAGGTAATTCAATAAACGCTTGCGCTTACCAACCAATTTCAGTAGCCCATAGCGAGAATGATTATCCTTAACATGCGTGCGCAGATGCTCTGTCAGTTGGTTGATATGCTCGGTAAGTATTGCGACCTGTACCTCGGTTGAGCCTGTATCTTGAGCGGAACGACCAAAGCGCTGAATAAGCTCTAATTTTTTCTCTTTCGTTAGAGGCATCTTCAAGAAGATTTTTATGCCAGTTTTGAAAAATTGAGCACGAAAAATAGCATTTTTCCTTGCTAATGCAAAATAGCCTGTGTAAAGCAACGCCTACATGCGTTCAGGGGCAGAAATGCCTAAAATCTTGAACCCATTTCTTAAAACTTGCCGAGTTGCAAGTGAAAGATAAAGCCGCGATTTCATAATGGGCTCTTCTTCTCCGACAATGCGACACTCGACATAAAACTTGTGAAACGCCGCTGCCACGTCGTTGAGGTATGTGATAAGCTTTTGAGGCTCCAAATGCTCAACGGCAAGTTCAATAGCCTCGGGAAAACGCATGAGAGTTTTTGCCAAATCAAGCTCTTCCTTGAGTGACAGATGCATGAGCCTATCATACTCTGACACTTTAGGCTCAAAGCCGCTGGTTTCCGCCGCCACGCGCAAAATACCGCAAATACGCGCATGGGCATACTGCAAGTAAAACACTGGATTGTCGCTCGATTGCTTCTTAGCCAGCGCTAAATCAAAGTTCAAATGCGTGTCCTTTGAGCGTATCATAAAGAAAAAGCGTGTGGCATCGGCGCCCACCTCATCAATAAGGTCATCAAGAAGGTCGGCATTACCCTTGCGCGTCGACATCTTGACCACTTCACCATTGACGACAGTGGTAACAAATTGATTGATAGCGATTTTGATGCGAGTGGTATCGTAGCCTAAAACTTTAAGCGCACGTAGCACATCAGGATACTCATCGATATGGTCGGCGCCAAACACATTGACGATAAGGTCAAAGCCGCGCTCAAATTTGGTGATGTGATATGCGATATCGGGCAAGCGATAACTGGGCTCACCATTGGACTTGATGAGCACGGTATCGACCGGCACTTCTTCTTTGGTGTCTTTATTGACCGCAGTTTTGCCCAAGAGCGAAGTCTTAAACCAAACTGCGCCATCCTTGTGCTCAATGAACCCGCGCTTGCGCAGTTCTTCGACAACACGGTCGTTGAGACTGGAATCATCACACTCTCGGCGATAGAGTTCAAGTTCATTGAAAAATGAGTTATGCCGGATGCCTAAGCGATGCAAAGTCTGCTTGATAGACTCAAAAATTTCTGACTCTGCAAACTCTTTGAAGAAGTAAGGCGAGGCGCTCTCTTTTTTGGAAGTGCCGTATTGCTCGTAGATTTTGCGAGCAATGTCTTTGATATACTCACCTTGATAGTAATCGCTGGGAAAATCAACCGTCTCACCGCAAAGCTCAAGGTAACGCAGCCTGACCGAATCGGCTAAAATGCGCATTTGCCGCCCAGCGTTGTTGAAGTAATACTCTCGCGTCACTTCATAGCCTTGTGCCTCGAGCAGGTTGGCGATGGTGTCGCCCAGCACCCCGCCGCGTCCGCGCCCTACGGTCAGCGGACCTGTGGGATTGGCACTGACATACTCGACAATGGCTTTTTTGCCAGTCCCAATTTGAGAGCAGCCATAGCGTTCCCCTTGGAGCAGAATCTCTTGAACACTTTTGATGACAAAGGGCTTGGCAAGATAAAAGTTGATAAACCCAGCGCCAGCTACTTCGGTGCGCTCCACCATATCAGACCTAAAAGGCAATCGGCTCACAATGTCGGTAGCAATTTGGCGTGGATTTTTTTTCAGCTCTCGAGCCAGCACCATGGCAATGTTGGTAGAGGCATCTCCGAAACGCTCATCGGCGGGCTTTTCGATGAGAATGTCACGATGGGCACTAACGCCAAGGTCGTTGAGCGCCGATTGGATACCTGAAATAAGCAGGGTTTTCATTGATTTGAGAGTTTAAGGCTCACTGTAAGCTCAAGTGTCTGCTGCAGCTGCAGTTGCTTACTGATGTTTTCCTGATAGAGCAAAATGACTGTCAAACGGGTATCTAAAAAGTTATTGACTTTCAGGAAAAGTGTCAATTTCTCGTTGATTTCCAAAGCCCCCAAACGAGCAAAGGGTGCAAAGAGTTGCGTGTGGGTGCGAAAGGTTAAGCCTTTGACAATTTCTACCATCCACACGGCAAAAAACTCCATGCCTGCACGGATGTTGATACGTTCGACTTCTTCGGTGGTGCGGTCGTCGGCAAAGTTCGGAAAACGATTGGTAAAAATCTCACGAGCGGCAATGCCTAACGAGGCACGCAGCGAATCCGATTGGCTATATGCAAGACCTATACTTTGCACACTGTAAGCCGGGTCAAAGAAAGCCGAAATTTGTGGCGCATTGGGTTGAGAAAAATCAAAACCATCGGCAAATTGTGTGCGTAGCGAAGCGGAAAATTGCGGCGAAAGCGCAAAGCCCGCATCATACTTGATGAATGCCGTCAGGTCTAAAAGGTCATTGGTTTTTCGGAACGCACCGTCGACAAGTGTTTGACCAAATTCACCGAGAAAACGAACTTCCCATCGCCACGGTTCACCACGGTAACGAAGGAGCACATTTAAGCCGCTGGACCATGCTAAGGCATTGACACCACCGCCGACCCAATTGCTAAATGCAGCTTGCACAATAGAAACAGTGGGGCGAATCTCATAAATAAAATTGGGCGGCGCTAAGGCACGCATCAGATACTGGCGTACCTCTAAAGTTTGAATGACAGCGGTGGTATCGCCGCGGACGATGGTGTCGGATTTAACCACGAAGGTTTGTTTGCTAATTTCACGAAAAGGTTGGGCAAAACCTGTGCTGTGCCATAGAAAAGCACTCGTCAGGAAAAGAACAAAACGGAAAGATGTTGGTGACATATGGCAACATGTTTGCGTGTGATTCAAACCAAATGCGAGATGCACAAAGAGGAGAACCTATCGCAACTGACATGCCTACCTAAGTGCGTAGTGGTAGCCCGACTCTTCAAGCGCATCAAAAATAACACGAGAACATGATGAAACAGATGAGAAAACCAGCAAGAGCTTATTCTGAGAGTTGTGACGGCAAGCAATGCCCGCAGGATGAAGAAGATATAAGTTAAGCAAATTAAACTTCGACAGCCATGCTGCACCGAATTCCAGAAAAAGCGCTGAGCCTACACAAGCGCGAGAGCAAATTGGTCACGATGGTCGAGATAGACCAAATCTTACTTGCAGAGCGCAACCTGAACCGAAACAATTGTCAGCCACTTTTGCAGCGCTTTGGAACACTTGCCGATGCCGAACGCGTGAGCGTCTTCAAAAATCAAGTGGATAGCGATGGGACGCTACGCACGAGTCTGATTGCAGAGTGGTGCGCCGAGACCCGAATGGCACAGCTGGGCAACCCGCAACTGGAAAACGTCCCATTCAGCGAGAGGCTTGAACCCATCAAGCAACTACTTAGCTCTAATACTCCGCTCATGCGTCATGCCGAAGAGTTGTCGCCCGAAGAGTCTGCGCTTTTCGTCGCAAAAGGTGCGCAGGCGGTCTTACTCTTACCAGTGTTTGTCAAAGGTGAGTTCTACGGTATCATCGGGGCAGAAAAACATGCATCAGCGGAGTTGTGGGATGACGAATCGCTGGGATTCCTGAAGGTGACAGTCGCATCAATCTCCATGGCATTGGAGCGAAAATATGCCGAAGAAGAACTCGCCGAAGCGAAGGAGCAGTTTCAAGCCGTCTTAGATGCTATGCCCGGCTTCGTCTCGTGGATAGATTCTAACCTGACATATTTGGGACTAAATCAATACTTAGCCGCAACGCTTGGCGGAACACCCAAAGATTACATCGGCAAGAAAGTGGGTTTCATGAACCAGAGATTTTACAATTTTCTCAAGCAGCTCTTTGCGTCGCCATATCAAGGCAACATTATGGAAGATTCCGTCGTGATTCATGGTCGACGCTTTCATCATCTGATTGTCGCACAAAAGTATCAACAAGGCAAAGCCGCGGTGTGCATCGGCATTGACATTACCGACCGGAAAATCATGGAGGAAAAACTTCGTGAGCAAGCGGCACTGCTCGACATCACGCATGATGCGGTCATCCTGCAAGACCTTGAAGGACGCACACTGTATTGGAACGACAGCGCAAGGCGCATGTATGGGTGGACAAAAGAAGAAGTGCTGGGGAGAAATATCAAACACGAGTTATATGCCGAGTCTGACCTTGAGCGGTGTGATGAAATCAATCGAGAGATTTTGGAAAAGGGCAGTTGGATGGGAGAACTGCGCCAGCGCACAAAAGACGGTAAAACGATTATTGTCGAGAGCCGTTGCACCATTGTGCCAAATGAACGTGGGCAAGCCGATAAGATTCTCATGGTCAACACAGATATTACCGAGAAGAAAAACTTGGAAAGCCAGATGCTACGCAACCAGAGAATGGATAGCATCGGGCTGTTGGCAAGTGGGATTGCGCACGACATGAATAATGTGTTAGCTCCGATTCTATCGAGCTTAGTCTTGATACGTGCAAAAAGTGCCGACGAGCAAATCCAGCGCTGGATAGCACTACTGGAGCAAAGCGCCGAACGAGGTAAAGAGTTGATGAAGCAAATTCTCAGTTTTGCACGCGGAGAGAGCGGTGAGCGAGCCGTCCTAAACCTTGGCAAACTGGCTGAAGAAGCCTACCGCTTTATCTCGCAAGTCTTCCCGAAAGAAATTGAGATTCAGCTTGAAGTGCCGAGCACGCTGTGGATGATACTTGGCGAGACGACCAAAATTTATCAAGCGCTGTTAAATCTGTGTGTGAATGCACGTGATGCCATGCCCAATGGCGGAAGATTAACCATCAAGCTGGAAAATGTAGAGATTACCGCCGCGCAAAAATCATTTCATATCAATGCAAAAGAAGGTGAATATGTGCGGCTAACTGTCAGCGATACTGGCACAGGCATTCCGCCGGAAGTGTTAGACAAAATCTTCGAGCCATTTTTTACCACCAAAGAAGTTGGCAGAGGCACGGGACTCGGGCTATCGGTGGTCTATTCTGTCATGAATAGCCATGGTGGATTTGTGGATGTCGAAACCGAAGTCGGCAAAGGCACGTCTTTCATGCTTTATTTTCCAGCCACGAAATCCGAGCAAAGTGAGCAGATGGATGAGCCACTGGAAACCATGTTCGGTTGCGGCGAAGGCATTTTACTCATTGAAGATGAGTTAGCTGTGCGAGAGGTAACAGCTGCAATTCTTTTGAGCATGGGCTACAATGTGCTCACGGCCAAAAATGGGGCAGAAGCTGTAGCCCTGTTTGCGCAACATCAGCATGAAATTCACCTAGTCTTGACCGATTTAATGATGCCTGTTATGGATGGAATTGCGTGCATACATGCCATTCGCTCCATTAACCCAAGCATTCCAGTAGTGGCTATGACGGGCTTGATGAATGAAGAAAAAGCCGCAAAGCTAAGCCAGTTAGGCATTCAGGGCTCAATTAACAAGCCATTCCGAGCAGAAGTACTGCTCAAAACCATTTTTCAAGCGTTGAAGCAAACAGCAGTAAGGACCTCGTCATCTTCATGAGATGAGCATCACCCACAGGGTAATGACAGGTGGAGCACATATTGCAAAAAAGCCCCCTAAGCGGCTGAAATCCTGCTGTTCCAAAAACCCTGTGCCAAAGGCAATGGCATTAGGAGGGGTAGAGACTGGCAACAGCAACGCCGTTGAGGCGCAAAGTCCAATTACCATGCCTGCTTCGAGAACATGTTCAGGCGACACCAATGCACCAACGGGAATTAAAACACTGGTTGCCGCCGTATTGCTCATCACATTAGAGACGAGGGTCGTCACATAGCCGAGCAAAAGAATAATCAAGTAAGGATTAACCTCTTTCAATCGCAATATGCTTGCGGCAGACTGTGCCAAGCCAGATTTCTCAATCGCCAGTCCAAGCGACAGCCCACCTGCGACCAGCATCAGGCTATCCCAAGGTAGCGCACGCAAATCTTTTGCACGAATAATGCCGCTCATCGTGAGCACAACAATAGGGATAGCTCCAACTGCGGCCACATGAATCTTGTGCAGCGTCGACGTCATCCACAGTAGCAAAGTAATTGCAAGCGTTATGCCGACAACTATCCTTGGAGTACGCATAACTTTTGCATGTTCACTGTTAGGGGGAGCTGGAAGGCTAACCTCGATAGTCTGATGAACCAACGAGCGAGAAAGCAAAAACCATGATGCACCCAAAAACAACAGGGCGACTGGCAACCCGTAGAGCATCCAACCAACGAAACTGAGGCTAACACCATTTGTGGCAAGTGTGCCAACCGTAATAGCATTCGGCGGTGAGCCGATGATGGTAATCATGCCACCAACAGCCGCAGCCGCGGGAATGCCAAGCAGCAAATCTTTGGCAAGCGCATTATCCTTCTGACATTTCTGCAGAAAGGGAAGAATGGCGGCAATCATCATGGCTGTCGTGGCAGTATTAGACATGATAGCCGAAAGGGTAGCTGTAATGAGCATAATACCCATAAGCAGGCGCGGTGCACGGCAGCCAAAACACTTAAGTGCAGCACTAAAAAGCATCCGACCCAAGCCCGTGCGCTGCAATCCTTCCGAGATGAAAAATCCACTTAGCATGAGCCAAATCACCGGGCTCGACCATGTATTGACATACTGCATCACATCGACCGGTTCGCCCTCGGCTCTTAGGCTGCCCATCGCAAAGACCAAAAATGCCATAATCAAAATCCCGACCGCAAAAGGCGGAACCGCTTCGGTAATCCAGAGCGAGACTGCTACGACCAGCATAAACAGCGTGTAAAGCGCAGGCTTGCTCAATGCGCCAGCAGGCACAAGCATCACGGCAAGAAATCCAGCCAAGACCGAGACCAGAAATAGGGTTGCTTTCCGACCAAAGGGCCAAGCTTGACGCAGGTAATACTGTGTGGCTGCGTAGCGGGAGTCACTTTCCATAACTACAATTGAAATGTGTTAAAGTTACTTCATGTAAGCGCCTTGCCTCTCAAGGTAAATGCTTACATGCAAATTTACACTTTTTCAGCGAGCAAATTCGTCTGTATATTTGACGTCTTGAATCTTCAGCTAAAAAGTAGTCATGACATCACGCGAAATTCGTCAGTCATTTCTGGGTTTTTTCAAATCGAAAGGGCATGAAATTGTGCGTTCTGCGCCTGTGGTACCCGCAGATGACCCGACCCTGCTTTTTACCAACGCTGGCATGAACCAGTTCAAGGATGTCTTTCTTGGAACAGGGTCGCGCCCCTATACCCGCGCTGCCAACACGCAAAAATGTATCCGCGCTTCAGGCAAACACAACGACCTCGAAGATGTCGGCAAAGACACCTATCATCACACCTTTTTTGAGATGCTCGGCAATTGGTCGTTTGGAGACTACTACAAAAAGGAAGCCATCGCATGGGCATGGGAATTGCTCACCGATGTGTGGAAACTGCCAAAAGACCGGCTCTATGCAACCGTCTTCCAAGATGATGATGATGCCTACGAGCTATGGAGGACCGTGACCGACATAGACCCTTCACACATCCAGAGGCATGGCAAAAAGGATAACTTCTGGGAAATGGGCGAGACAGGACCATGCGGACCGTGCTCTGAAGTGCATATCGACCTGACAGCCGACAAGAGCGGCGGGCGGCTGGTCAATGCTGGCTCAGCGCAAGTCATTGAAATTTGGAACTTAGTCTTCATTCAGTTCAACCGCAATAGTCAAGGCGAGCTTGAGCCACTACCTGCCAAACATGTCGATACCGGCATGGGCTTTGAGCGCATCACGGCAGTGCTGCAAGGCAAAACCTCAAACTACGATTCAGACATCTTTACACCGCTGCTGGAGAAAATCACGGAGCTGACAGGCATCGTATATGGTGGAAGTTTGGAGAGCGAGACCGACATTGCTATGCGGGTGCTGGCAGACCACATCCGCGCGCTCAGCTTTGCTATCGCCGATGGTGCCACGCCTTCCAACGAAGGACGCGGCTATGTCTTGCGGCGAATTTTGCGCCGCGCCGTGCGCTACTCAAGAAAACTCGGTCAGCATGAACCTGTGCTCTATAAGCTGGTCGCAACGCTCTCGCAAACCATGGGCGATGTGTTCCCAGAGCTGATTGAACGCCGCACAGCAATTGAACAAATCATCCGTGCCGAAGAGGAAAACTTCCTGCTCACGCTCGACCGTGGCATCGAGATTTTTAATGGATTTGCTGAAAAAGCCAAAAGCTCAAGGGTGATTTCAGGCGAAGACGCCTTCAAACTCTACGATACCTACGGCTTCCCGCTCGACCTTACACGCTTGATGGCACAGGAAATTGGACTTGGTGTAGATGAACAAGGGTTTGAAAAGCAAATGCAAGCTCAAAAAGAACGCGCTCGTCAAGACCGTAAAAAGAAAGTACAATCACAGGAAGCTGGCGAAACATCGTGGATTGAGTTCTCGGCTGGAGAAGATTCCCTGTTCAGGGGATACCTCACACTGACAACGCTCTCGAAAGTAAGACTGGTACGCAAGACCACAGATACACTGTTTATTGTCTTAGACCAAACGCCCTTTTATGCGGAGTCAGGCGGGCAGGTTGGTGATACAGGCGTGTTGGAGTCAGCGCGGTACAAATTTTTTGTGTGCGATACGCAAAAAGAGGGCGAAAAAATCGTCCATTTCATTGACCGCATCATGGACAAGACGACAGAGCAGACACTGAAACCCGGTGATTTTGATTTGGATGACTTGCCAGATGAGCTGAGGGCAAGCGTAGATGCAGAACGGCGCGCCGCCACGATGGTGCATCATACTGCAACGCACCTGCTCCATGCCGCACTGCGCAAAGTGTTAGGCGAACATGTCCAACAGAAAGGTTCGCTGGTAACGCCAGAGCGCCTGCGCTTCGATTTCAGTCACTTTGAAAAAGTAAGTGATGAACAGCTGAATGAAATTGAGCATTTGGTCAATGAGCAGATTCGCAGTGCCAAACAAACCATCAAGCATGAAGATGTGCCATTTGAAGAAGCCAAGCGGATGGGAGCATTGGCATTTTTTGGCGACAAGTACGGTGAGCGTGTGCGAGTACTGGAAATCCCTGAGTTTTCCATTGAATTTTGCGGTGGGACGCATCTGGATAACATTGGGCAAATTGGCATCTTCAAAATTGTCAGCGAATCTTCCATTGCTTCGGGCGTGCGGCGTATAGAAGCGGTGGCAGGCAAAGCCGCTGAAGCGCTGTTCCGAACAGAGTTTTCGCAACTTCAAGTGCTAAAGCAGTTGCTAAATGCCTCGTCAGAGAGCGAAGCTATTGAGCGGGTAAAAAAACTCTTGGAAGAAAAGCGTGCGATGGAAAAGCAAATTGAAAAATTGCGCATAGAAACTGCCAGCTACAAGCTAAGCGATATTCTCGATGCGCCCGAGCACATCAGTGATGTGGATGTGGTCGCTCGTGAGATAGACTGGGTGCAGAGCGTCAATGAATTGCAAGGCATTGCCGAACTGGCACGTCAGAAACTCAAAAGTGGCGTAGCGCTCTTGGGCAGTGTCATTGATGGCAAAGTTTCGCTGGTCGCCGTTGTGACAGATGACCTCATCCAGAAAAAGAAATTGCATGCGGGCAAATTGGTCAGTGATGTCGCCAAAATTGTGGAAGGCGGCGGCGGCGGCAGAGCGCAACTGGCGACTGCAGGCGGCAAAAATCCAGCCAAACTTCCTGATGCCATCACCAAGTTCAAAGAACTGATTGCGACCCAACTCAATTGAGTAGGGCATATCAAAGACCAAGTCACCCAAACATGAAAGTTTCACGACGTTTCTCTCTTTTTTGTGCACTGATATGCAAACAGAAATGACTTTGGACAAATTTTCGGCACTTGGAAAAATCTATCGTTCAATGCTGACTTTAATATCGGGGAAAATGACATACTAGGCGTTATTCCATACAACTACACTATCATTAATGCCAACACAGACTACAGCATTGATGTGAGAGAAAACTTTAATACCAGAACAGGTTTTGCTGGGCGATACGCATTTTTCTCCTCACAATCAAATGACCCAAGAGCAATACCTTCTAGTTTCAACTTTAGCGGAGCGCCATTTCTGCGCATGGAGTACTTTACGGGCAAGTTTAGAATTGTAGCAGGGTTGCGTGTGGATATCTTTCGTGTGCCAAGCATAGCATTCTTCAGCCCGCAAGCAATTGTAACCTATAAGCCCTCGCAGGATATACTCTTGAGACTGTCATATGGACGCTCTTCTCGTTCACCGTTCATAAGTAATGTCTTTGGTGACATTGAGCCTATTGTTACTTTGCCAGCACAAATACGCGCAAACCCTAACATGGCAGCAGACAAGAATTGCAAACTACAACTATAAAAATCCGACGGCAGGTAGCTTGCAGAATCCATTAGGACAGGGACAGAATGTGGGCGATAGCACATTTATCAATGCGTCAACGCCAACCATCTTTGGCGGTGGCGTGCTCAACTACACGCCTATTACAGCCTTGAATATAAACCTGAATGCTTACTTCTATTTACAGCAAACGCTGACGCTGACCAGTGCAGAAGTCAGTGATAATCAGAGCGTAAATCGCTTTGTGATAGCGCCAAATCTATTGCTAAATGCTACCGTGTCGTATCGTGTCCTAACAAGCGTAAGTGTATTTGCAAGTGCGCGTAATCTCTTGGGGGGAGGTATGCGCCAGTTCGGCTTTACAGACCAAATCCACACGATGCTATTAGGTGGCGTGGTATTTTCTCTGTAGTAAGCCCACAGAACGCAACAAAAGACATCAATGTATCCTCTGCAGTATGTCAAAAGCATAAAGAGTGCTTGCTCGATAAAGAAAAGCATAACTACTATGCGCAGAGCCCATTCAGCGCTGTGTCCATACACACAGCGTAGTAATCATGCTTTTTCTTATCTTCGCCATTGAACCCAGTTTTTGAGAAACAAAATCTCCGCTTCGTGAAGCGTACACCGCTCTACAATATACATTGCTCTTTAGGTGCAAAATTCGTTGAATTTGGTGGTTATGAAATGCCCGTGCAGTATAGCGGTATTCTCGAAGAGCATCATGCCGTGCGCAGCTCGGTAGGACTCTTTGACGTGTCGCACATGGGAAAGTTTGAACTCATCGGCGAAGGTGCACAAGAGTTTCTGCATAACATGCTCACAAACGATGTAGCCGCTCTTCCATCTGGACGCGCCCAGTATAACGCCATGCTCTACGAAGAGCATGAGACCTTTCCAGATGGCGGCATCATTGATGACCTTGTGCTTTACTGTTTTTCGCCGGTGCATTACTTGCTGATTGTCAATGCAAGCAATGCTCAAAAAGATTTTTCATGGCTGAGCAAGCATCTGCCAAAGTTGCTTTCGCTAAACAATCGTTCGCAAGAACAAGCATTGCTTGCCGTGCAAGGACAATATGCTGAAGCAACTCTGCAAAAACTTACAAGTCTGGAGCTGTCACAAATCCCATACTATGGATTCAGTGTTGCTAAATTAGCCGATGTAGAGATGTGCATTGCCCGTACAGGCTACACTGGAGAAGATGGCTTTGAACTGTATTTGCCAAGCAAGTCAGCAGAAAAGGTCTGGAACGCTGTGCTCGAAGCAGGTAAAGAGTTTGAGATAAAGCCAATAGGATTTGGCGCACGCGACACACTAAGGTTAGAGATGGGCTATGCCCTCTACGGACATGAAATTGATGACGCCACCAATCCGATTGAAGCGGGGTTGGGTTGGATAACCAAGCTAACAAAGTCAGCATTCAAAGGCAAGCAAGCCTGCCTGATGGCAAAAGCAGCGCCCAAGCGCAAACTTGTGGGATTTGAAATGCATGGCAGAGCGATTGCACGACAAGGGTTTGAAATAACGACGCAAAGTGGGGAAGTGATTGGAAGGGTATGTAGCGGGACGCTCTCACCGACACTGAATAAACCGATTGGCACAGGGTATGTTATGCTGCCACATAGTGAGTCGGGTTCGCAGATTTACATCAACGTGAGAGGACGCTTAGAAGAAGCGCATATTGTTCCACTACCCTTTCTTTCAAAAGAAAGACGAAAAACCACCACACCCACAGCAAAAATTTGAAAGAATCACCACTGGATTTCAATGAAAATAGACGTCTTTTTTACACCAGAGGGGTTTGATGATGACTATTTGCGCGAAAGGCATGCTGTCGTGATTGATATTCTGCGCACAAGCAGCAGCATCATCACGGCACTGCAAAATGGCGCAAAGGAAATCATCCCATGCGTAGATATCATCGAAGCGCGTGCGATAGCCCAAGCGCTTTCTGACGAGCGCACCTTGCTCTGCGGAGAGCGGCAAGGCAAAATCATTGACGGCTTCGACTTGGGCAATTCTCCTGAAGAATATACCGCAGAAGTGGTGTCAGGAAAAACACTGATTTTCTGCACCACGAACGGCACCCGTGCCATACTCACAGCTAAAGCAGCTAAAACTGTACTAATCGGTGCCTTTACAAATCTCTCAATTCTGAAGGAATTTTTAGTCAGACCCGAAAACATCGAATACAACTTAGCGATTATTTGCGCTGGCAAAGAAAATCGCTTTTCGCTCGAAGATGCGCTCTGTGCAGGGCTACTGGTCGATAAACTCATGGCTGACAAAAAAGCTCAAGTCATGTCGCTCTCTGATTCAGCTACGGCGGCACGCATTCTCTACGAAAAATTTCGCGGCAATGAACTGGCTGCGCTCAAAGAAAGTGAGCATGGCAGATATCTGACCACGATTGGCTTTGCAAAAGATATAGAGTTTGCCGCCAAGCTCGATGTCACGCAAGCACTGCCCATTTTGGAAGAAAATGTGCTGCGTCTCCACAAACTCGAGACGAAAAAATTCAAGCGCGTTGATTAAATTAAAGAGCATTACAATTTGAAGGCTAAAAGCAGTGAGCGCCTCTCCAAGGGCGCTTACTGCCCAGTTTTAATAAAACAATTCAAATTGTAATGCCACCTATCGAGAAGAATACTCAGCCATCAACTGGCGCCGCACCAAAGAAGCGCAAAGCGGCTAAGAAAACTCGGATGATACTCTTAGACGCACTCTCAAAGCGTCAGCATGAAATTCTGGGTGCCGGCATCATGCTACTCTCGCTCCTTTTACTTGTGGCTATTGTCGCATACTCACCAGATGATGATTCCGTCATTGAAAATGTTGCACTCTTAGAGTTTTTTTCTGAAACTGGCAAACTGGCAGTATCGCGCTTGCGCAACCCGCTTGGCTTTTTTGGTGCCAAACTATCAGGCTTTTTGGTGCAGATGGTTTTGGGCTATCCAACGCTCATCTTAGTACTGGTGTCAGGCTACTGGGGATGGGCGCTCTTGCGTCAAAGCAGCTACGAAAAAGCCACATCTGCTACCGTTTATGCGGTATTGTTTGCAGCACTGGTTGCATCGCTGTTTGGGCTAACACATTTTTCTTTCAGCCAAGTGATGTCTGGCGCAATTGGGCGGTTCATTGCAACCTTGCTAACTACCGCGCTGGGTAGCTTTGGCGCATGGGCAGTGCTACTGGCGCTGCTGGTAGCTACATTAGTCCTGTGCATTGACTTGGATATCCAAAAAACCGCCGACCGCATGCTCTACCTCTTTTGCGATAAAGCCAAAGAAGCACAACTGCGGTTTAAGGAGTGGTACAAAATCCGAGAAATGCGCCGAAAAGCAGCGCAAGATGCAGATGAGCAGGAAGAAGATGACAGCGCTATACCGCAGCCAGAATGCGCGCAAGAAGCTGAAGCAAATGTAAAGAAGACGGCTACCCAACAGACTTCAGTGCAACTGCCAGAGTCAGTTCCCGCAAGGGCGGCAGCACAACCATCGCCATACCCTGCCTCAAATACGGCACAAACATTCCACAGTGTAATGCCTGATGTGAGAACGCAAAAAATGGTTGCCGAAGTCAAAGAAAGTGTTTGTATGGTCAAGAGTGAGACGAAAACGAAACCAGAAACTGTTGAACAGAAAGAGATGACAATGACCGCGCCACTTGAGCCCGAAAAAACTGCAGAGGCTACAACACAAAGCATAGGAGCGCAGGACAAAACCGATGAAATCGAACCGCAAAATGCAGATGATGCTAACCCATTTAATACAATAGAGCTTGAAAGAAAGTTAGCCCAAGCAGAAGCGCAAGAGTTCAAAGCCCTCGCCATCAAAACCACGACCAACTGGGCAAAGGCATTCTCGCAAGAACCCGATACAGACATAGATGACATCCTGCAAGAGTTCTTGAGCAAAAAGGTAGGCAAAGCCGATGAAGAAAATCTCTCTAAGGCAAGCGAAAAAGAGTCAGTCTCGTTTGAAACCGAGCCTGAAATCACCATCATCTCACCAGTCAAAGATGCGGAAGCAGATTTAGACGATAGACCGCTCGAAATTGAAACCAAAGAAAAATTCACCTACCAATTTCCTTCTATTGATTTGCTAACCGAGCCTGAACCAGAGCAGGATACTGTTTCAGTGGAAGAACTCGAGGAAAACAAGCACAAGCTTTTAGAAAAACTGCGCATCTATAAAATTGAAATCACACGCATTGAAGCTACAGTTGGTCCGAGAGTAACGCTTTTTGAGCTCGAGCTGGCGCCAGATGTGAAGGTCAGTCGTATTGTAGCCTTGCAAGACGACTTAGCTATGGCAATGGCAGCACGCGGCATACGCATCATTGCGCCAATTCCCGGCAAGAACGCTGTTGGCGTGGAAATTCCTAATGCAAAACCGCGTATGGTGCGAATCAAGTCTTTGCTCAATAGCGAAAAGTTCAAACGCTCTAAGTTCAAATTGCCAATTGCATTTGGAAGAACAATTGCCAATGAAATTTTTATTGATGACCTCACCAAAATGCCACACTTGCTGGTAGCGGGTGCAACGGGGTCAGGCAAATCGGTCGGCATCAACACGATTTTGACGAGCCTGCTGTATTTCTGTTCTCCCGAGCAGGTCAAGTTTTTACTCATCGACCCTAAGCGCGTAGAACTCTTTCCCTATCAACGGCTGAAGCATCACTTTCTGGTCAAGTTTCGCGACTTGCAAGAGCAGATTATCACCGATACCAGCAAAGCCGTGTATGCGCTTAAATCCGTTGAAAAAGAAATGGATTTGCGCTATGAGCGCTTAGCGAAAGCTGGAGTAAGAAACCTACAGGCTTTCAATGAAAAGTATCCAGATGAAGCTCTGCCATTTATTGTGGTCGTCATTGATGAGCTTGCCGATATGATGATTACGGCAGGGCGCGAGGTTGAAGAACCAATTGCGCGCTTAGCACAACTCGCACGTGCCGTAGGCATTCATCTGGTGGTTGCTACGCAGCGTCCTTCGGTAGATGTGATTACTGGTGTGATTAAAGCAAATTTTCCAGCGCGTGTTGCCTACCAAGTGGCAAGCAAAGTAGACTCGCGTACCATTTTGGATACAGTAGGTGCAGAGCAACTCTTGGGCAATGGCGATATGCTGTATTTGCCAGCTACGCAACCCAAGCCCATTCGCTTGCAGAATGCTTTTGTTTCAACCGAGGAGGTGGAAGCGCTGACAGAATTTATCTATTCGCAAAAAGGTGTAGACCTGTCGTATGCCTTGCCAGCACCAGATATAAAAACGACAGGTAAAGCTGCAAGCGACTTCAGTGATGAGGATGACGCTGGCAATGGCGCAGAGCGCGATAAAATGTTTGATGAAGCGGCTCGCTTAGTGGTCAGGCACCAGCAAGGCAGCGTATCGCTGTTGCAGCGGCGATTGAAGTTGGGCTTCGGTCGTGCCGCCCGTATCATGGATCAGTTGGAGGAATATGGCATTGTCGGTCCGCCTGATGGGAGCAAGCCGCGGCAAGTCTTGGTGCAATCCGAAGAAGAATTGGAAACGCGACTAACTAACCTGCCTTGATGTACCGACGGGTTTGGAAATAGCTTTGGCGATTTTCAGTGGTGCGGCATGCAGAAGCTAATCCTCTTCTCGGCACAGCAAATGAAGATGTCATAAAACAGCAACCATAGAGCTTGCTACAAATCAAAAGAGCCTGTGTTAGCAGGCTCTTTTACTGACTTCCACTTTATGCCAAAGGCACGGTTATTTCTCTTCGACCGTCTCGTCTGTTTCCTTATCAGCAGTTTCCTTGGTGATGTCGACAAAGACTAAGCTATCATTTTTCTTGCTGTACTTAATCTTAATCACACTGCCCTCGGTGAATTTCCCTTTAAGGATTTCTTCAGCCATGGGGTCTTCGACATACTTCTGCAAGGCACGGCGCAGCGGGCGGGCTCCAAATTGCTGGTCATAACCTTTGTTGACAAGGAAGTCCTTTGCAGATTTGGTAAACTCAATTGAGATGCCCATATCGCGCACACGCTTGAAGAGCTTTTCAACAGAGAGATCAATGATGCGATAGATATGTTCTTTTTCAAGCTGATGGAAGACAATCACATCATCAATGCGGTTCAAGAACTCTGGATTGAAGACTTTCTTGAGAGCATCTTCAATCGTGGATTTCATGTTGTCGTATTTGCTCTTCTCACTGGGTTGTGTAAAGCCCATGCCCATGCCCATGTTCTTGATATCGCGGGCGCCGATATTGGAGGTCATGATGATGATGGTGTTTCGGAAATCGACGCGTCGACCAAGTCCGTCGGTAAGGATACCATCATCTAAGACTTGCAAGAGGATATTGAAAACATCAGGATGTGCCTTTTCAATTTCGTCGAGCAACACAACAGAGTAAGGCTTGCGGCGTACTTTCTCAGTAAGCTGACCCCCTTCTTCATAGCCGACATAGCCGGGCGGAGCACCTACCAGGCGCGAGACAGAGAATTTCTCCATATACTCGCTCATATCAATGCGCACCAGCGATTCTTCGGTATCGAAGAGATAGCGAGTCAGAGCTTTAGCCAGTTCAGTTTTGCCAACGCCAGTCGGTCCTAAGAAAATGAAGGAGCCAATTGGACGATTGGGGTCTTTGAGACCAGCGCGAGTGCGTTGAATGGCTTTGGAAATTTTCTCAATTGCCTCGTCTTGACCAATGACCTCCGCCTTGAGCGTGTCAGCCATCTTGAGTAATTTTTCTGTTTCGGATTGCGCAACCTTCATGACAGGAATACCTGTCATCATGGCAACGACGGCGGCAACATTCTCTTCGGTGACATCAAAAATTTTCTCGGCGGTAGATTTTTCCCACTCGTTCTTTGCGCGCTCGAGCGATTCAATAAGACGCTTTTCTTGGTCACGCAGGCGAGCCGCTTCTTCAAAGTTTTGAGATTTAACGACTTGATTTTTGAGTGCCTTGATGTCTTCAATTTTTTGCTCAAGGTCGAGGATTTCCTTTGGTACATGAATGTTAGAAAGATGCACGCGTGCGCCGGCTTCATCCATGACATCAATGGCTTTATCAGGCAAGTGTCTATCGGTGATATATCGGTCAGAGAGCCTGACTGCCGATTCAATTGCCTCTTTGCTGTAACGCACATTATGGTGAGCTTCATATTTCTCTTTGATATTGGTCAGAATGGCAATGGTATCTTCAACGGATGTGGGCTCTACCATGATTTTCTGGAAACGACGGTCTAACGCACCATCCTTTTCAATGTATTGGCGGTACTCATCTAAGGTCGTGGCGCCAATGCATTGCAGGTCACCGCGGGCTAAAGCTGGCTTGAAGATGTTTGAGGCATCAAGCGAGCCAGATGCACCACCAGCACCTACAATCGTGTGCAGCTCATCGATAAAGAGAATCACGTCTTTGGACTTTTCGAGCTCATTCATGACGGCTTTCATGCGTTCTTCAAACTGACCACGATACTTTGTGCCTGCAACAAGTGCCGCAAGATCGAGAGCGACCACACGCTTATCATACAGCACACGACTGACTTTACGCTGCACAATACGCAGAGCAAGACCTTCTGCAATAGCTGTTTTACCGACACCCGGCTCGCCAATCAGCACAGGATTATTCTTCTTGCGGCGTGAGAGCACTTGTGCAACACGCTCAATTTCTTTTTCGCGACCAATAATAGGGTCAAGTTTGTCTTCAAGGGCAAGTTTGGTAAGGTCGCGCCCAAAATTGTCCAGAACAGGTGTCTTTGACTTTTCCATCTTTCGTGATTCGTATTGTTGTTGATATTGACCACTTCCAGCAGAGGAACCACTTGTAGCCGTAGCAGTAACCGCACCGCCGGTTTTGCCACTCATGATATTTTCTAATTCTTCACGCACTGTGGTATAGCTCACCCCAAACTGTGAGAGAATTTGTGCCGCAAGATTTTCTTCATCTTTAAGCAGTGACAGTAGCAAGTGCTCGGTGCCAATGATGTCAGACTTACAAATCTTGGCTTCAAGGTATGTAATTTTTAGGACTTTCTCAGCTTGCTTCGTGAGGGGAACATTCCCCAAAGTAAGCGTGCCACCCGTAGAACGAACCGTTTCCTCAATCGCACGCTTGAGTTTGTAGAGGTCACAACCCAAATTTTTGAGAATCCGTACGGCAATACCCTCACCCTCACGAATGATACCTAAAAGCAGATGTTCAGTCCCGATGTAGTCATGGCCAAGTCGTAGTGCTTCTTCACGGCTGTATCGGATAACATCTTGAACCCGATTAGAAAAATTCCCTTCCATAAATTGTTATCGTTTTATCCCCTTATCACTAAAGATTGAGATGTTATAAAATTTCTGTCTTGGTTCTTGATATCTTGGACAAAATAACGATATCTGCTAATACTTGCCGAGAACCATACGTTGCGTCATCGTATCTTGTGTATGGACAGAGTGGTGATGCTCGGGCAAACCTTGACACATAAGATAATAAATACAATCAAGGCGATTTGCAAAAGGATTTTTTGCGATTGAAAATTTTCTTTCGTCATGCTCCCAGTCCCTACACGTGATGCTTAAAGTGCAATACGCCATTAACCAAAAAAATGTATAGAGGGTTTGAGCCCGATAGAAAACTTCAGCCCTTGATTTTTCCGCAAGCTACAAAAGCGTTTTAATTGCAGGCACGGTTGCGTATATTTTATCCGTACGTTAAAGGCAAAAGTTATCAACTCATGCTCTAACTCCAATCGGAATATGGACGAAAGAGACTTCTCGGATAGTAATTCTGAATACCTAAACCCCCAAGAGCGACATGAACTGACCAAACGCATTCAATACTTGATTGATAAAGACCTAATCCAGACCATTCACGATATAGAGGAGCTGGAAGACATGGTCAGCATACTCCTTGAAGACGGCGACAATCGCCGTGCGCTGCGTGCGGTGACACACCTGATTGCTCTGGCGCCTTACAACGGCGATGCATGGTTTAACAAGGGGCTGGCGCTGGCACATCTGTCAGACCACGCAGGCGCAGCATTTGCCTTTGAAAAGGCTGTGGCACTTAACCCATCCGATGTGGAAGCACTGATGCACCTGGGCATTACCCTCGATAACCTTGGTAAACCCTTACAAGCCTTAGAAGTCTATGAACGGGCAAGCGCACTTGCACCCATGGATGATGAAGTGCATTTTTGCCGCGCCATTTCCTTAGAACGCTTAGAACGATACAGCGAGGCTGAAATAGAACTGCATACCTGCCTTGAACTCAATCCTGAACATCCCGAAGCATGGTATGAACTGGGCTATTGCAAAGATATGCTCAACAAGTACGAAGAAAGTTTAGCCTGCTATGATAAGCATATTGATATAGACCCATACAATGCAAATGCATGGTACAATCGCGGCGTGGTATTGAGCAAATTAGAGCGCTATCAAGAGTCCATTCAAAGCTACGATATGGCACTGGCGATTCGCGAGGACTTTGCTTCCGCATGGTATAATCGCGGCAATGTGCTGGCTGCTGTGGGGAATCTGACCGAAGCAATTGAAAGTTATCAGCAAACCCTACGCATTGAGCGCGATGATGTAGCAAGCCTATTCAATATCGCTATGGCATATGAAGAATTGGGTAACTATCCTGAAGCTATCACCTATCTGAAAAAGTGTCTTGCCATAGAACCAGAATATGCCGATGCATGGTATGGCTTAGCCTGCTGCTACGATATGACTGACGACCTAAGCAGTGCCATGCAGGCAATCAATCAAGCTATTGCGCTCGATGACGAATGTGCTGACTACTGGCATGCTTGCGCCGAGATTGAATATGGACTGGGTCATGTCGAGCAAGCATTAGAATCTTATAGTAAATCACTCTCGCTTGATAGCAGCAATGTGCACGCTTGGTACGATTATGCCACGATGCTTATGGAAATCAAACGTCATGAAGAAGCCGTTATAGCTCTCGAAAAAGTGGTCGAGCTGGAGCCATCGCTGGCAGATTTGGCAGATGTGCACTTCGAATTAGCCTGTGCCTACAAAGCCATTGGTGACACAGAAAACACTGTGCGCTCACTTCGACATGCCTTTGCACTCGACAGCACAAAACGTGACCTGTTCAAGAAGGTCTTTCCTGACCTATACAAACATCGGGCAATCCGCGAGGCGTTAGGGTTCAAGTAAGGCAAGCGTGAGTGACCAAGTTCGAGACGCTGAACATGCTCTATACTAAAAAAGTGTTGGGGCTTATCGGGTATCAAATTGGTTACTCGCTGTCGCCACTGATGCACAATGTAGCGGCTGAATCCCTCGGTCTGCCGTATATCTATACACTGTTTGAAATCCATCCACCTGAAAATTTGGGTGCCGCTTTAGAAGGTGCAAAAATCTTAGGGCTTGCAGGACTGAATGTAACCATCCCCTACAAAGAACGGGTAGTTGCATGTCTGGACGCGTTGAGTGCTGAAGCAGCTGAAATACAAGCCGTCAATACCGTTCTCAATCAAGAGGGGCAACTGATTGGATATAACACAGACATTTACGGCTTTGCAGAACCGCTTTTGCCATTCAAGTCCAATGTAGATGGAAATGAAGTCGTGGTGTTCGGCGCAGGCGGGGCGGCGCGAGCGGTGGTGCAAGCCTTGCGTCAGTATTTCAAACCAGCGCACATTCACCTTGTGGCAAGAGATGAATCCAAAGCAGAAGTGCTCAAAGAAACCTTCAAGCGACGTAGCAAAAGCCTAAACATCTCTACGCACCTCTTTGATGACGAAGACCTTGAATCGCTATTGGCACGTGCACGCCTGATTGTCAATGCCACGCCAATTGGCACAGAAGCCGTGAGCACCGTCTCAAAGCCAGCCAATCTTTTCCCAGTAGAGTGGAAGGTATGGTCGCCTGATACCATTGCCTACGACTTGGTCTATCGCCCTATGCTCACGCCATTTTTGCAGGCGGCACAACAAGCTGGAGCAAAAATCATCTCTGGCTTTGAAATGCTAATCGCACAAGGCGCAAAATCCTTTGAGATTTGGACGGGAAAAGCCATGCCACGCCATACAGTGCGAGAGTCCTTGCTTCAAGCCCTGCAGCAAAAGCAGAAGTAGTAGCGAGTAATGAGTAGCGAGTGGCAAGGTCTTTTTTCACGGATTCTGCGCTGATGCTCGAATGACACCTCACCCTGCCTGCTGGCGCAGACATTCCTCTTCTTTGCAAAGAGAGGGAAAAGAAAGTAAGATTAACTTCTCTCTCCCTGTTGGAGTTAGGATGCAGTCAAGTTCCCTCTCCTTGT
>Ga0308417_1000449_pt1 | contig 30188 bp, 21 predicted proteins | sample HotsprSampleOS65_FD_203528 | JGI IMG/M metagenome (GOLD analysis project Ga0308417, IMG submission 203528) | Hot spring phototrophic mat microbial communities from Octopus Spring, Yellowstone National Park, Wyoming, United States - 20090730_OS65 ...
CCACCTGGCGACCGGTCAGATGACGAACCGTGAACATGGCCAGCGGGACGTGGAACGACCCCGGGTCCGACGAGAAATTCCCCCACAGTTCGTCGAACGAGCCGGTCACGACGATCACCTCGCCGTCACCGACCGGCTTGGAGCAGATGTACGGTCGTCCGTCGGTCGTGCGGACCAGGACACGGCCGTTGCCGGAATCACTTACTTCGAGCATCCGGTACAAGGCGACCCGTTGCAGGGCGTCGGCATACGGTGACACGGAGAACTTGCCCAGGAACGAGGTCGGGTCGACCGTGTCCGCGGCCGGACGAAACGGCGAAGTCTCCGTGGTGTTGCGAACGCCCTTGAGTTCGAAGGGAAGTAACCCGCTGCCGGCCGAACCGAGGACCGCGTTGTACACCTCGGGATTGACGAGGTCGCCGCCGGCGATCACCAACCCGCCCCCCTGCCTGACGAACCTGGCCAACTCGGCGAGGAACTCGGCCGACAGACCGACGACCGGGTCGGGGCCGCGGATCGGCGCGTTGAGCAGGTAAACGATGTCAACCCCGTCCAGGTCCTTCACGCTCGCCTCGGTGGCCGAGACGGTATCGGTTTCGATGAAGTAGTCGCGCGCGCGGGCGGGGTTGAGGGCCGTCCGCACGAAGTGTTCGCCGGAGCCGGCCGGGTCTTCTGGCTTGTATGTCCCGGTGACGAGCAGGACCCGCACCTTGTCGCGGACCGGTATCGTCGTGCTGAAGAGGTTATCCCCGGGCAGGCCGTCACCCGTGGACCGGGCACTCACCACCCGCAGTCCCGGCTCGGCGAAGCTGCCCGTGAGCGTGACCGGGTAGGTCTGGCCGGGGTCGATCTGGTCGATCTGGATCGCGTCTTTCTCGACCGACTTCTTGTCGATCTCCAGGGCCAGCTTGATGCCTTTGACCGGCTCGGTGCCCGTGTTCTTCAGGTCGATCACGAAAGAAACTCGGGTCCGCGTGTGGGGCAGGGCCTCGCTATGAAGGCGGATGTCAGAGACGGCGACGTTCGGGACCTGGCGGTCTGGGTTACCACAGCGGATGAAAACCAGACTAGCCGCTTTGGTGATCTCCTGGCACTTCTCCCGCACCCCGGCTTTCTGTCGCTCCAGGGCCGATCTCTGCAAGTCGGTGAAGACGTAGATCTCCTTGGCGGGGGCGGTACCGGCCTGGGCGGCGGCGAGGGCCTCCGACAGCCCGGGCAACAGGTCGCTGCCCAGGGAGGTGATCTCGATGCTCGGGATGAGTTGGGCCGCCTGATCGAGGTTGAATCGTGACTGCGGGCCGTGGAATGTCACACGGTCGGCACAGGAGAAGACCTGGATCGAGGAGTTGGTCGGCAGCGTCTTCAGGACTTCGAGGGCGGCCTCCTTGGCGCGGTCCAGGCGGGTCTTTCCCTCACCGTCGGCGGCACCCATGCTGTAGGAGGTGTCGAGGACGAAGACGGCATCGACGGCCTCACCCCGCCCCGCGACCGCGGCCGTGTTGTACCCCGGACGGGCCAGCGCGACGGCCAAGAGGATGATGGCCAGGCAACGCAGCAGCAGGAGGATCCACTCCTGGAATTTGAGCCGTCGGCTCGTCTGTTCGATCGCCTCTTTCAGGAACCTCATCGGTGCCCACGGCAGGGGTTTGTAGCGGGCCCGGTAGAAGAAGTGCAGGGCGATCGGGATCGAGACCGCTGCGGTGCCGGCGAGCATCATCGGGGCCAGGAACGTCATCGCGTCTGAACCTTCAGTGGGACCTTCAGGGGCCGGGTGGGGTCATGGCGGGTGTCACTTCGGTTCGGACGTGGGGCGGAGCCTGACTTTGCTCAGCACCCAGTCGGTCGCGTCGGGGTCGTCCCAGGACCGCGGGCGTGGCTCGTACGCATCCCGGACACGGACCCGTGCCCGGTCGTTACCCTCGAAGGCATAGATGCCCCGTAAGAGCACGGCCCCGCCCGTGAGTCCGGTGGTGTCGATTAATTGCAGGTCGATTTCCTTCGGGTCGGTCGTCTCGTTCAGTGTCATGCGGTAGGCCTTCCCGCCCGGGCCGGCCGTGACATACTGCCAGGTGTCCCCGGTCACGCGGACTGCGACACGGACCTCGTCGTCGGAGGTCGGTGGCTGACGGGCGTCGGTCAGCTTCCACTCTCCCTGGAAACGTTCGAAGTCATTCGCCGGACCGGTGAGAAAGAAGTAGGCTCCGAGGACCGCAACGCCGGCCAGAACCCCTAGCCCGACAAGTAACCTCCTGTAACGCTTCACGGCAGAGGCAGGCGGCGGGGTGTTCCTCGGGCCGAGGTCCTGACCGGCCGCAGGTCGGCTCGTCGGGTCGCCGCTTGGCATACTCTCCGGCATCGGCTGGTCGTTCATCGGTGGCTGGTTTCGGACGGCGAATCGATTCCGGGGTCGGGCTTACAGGAGTTCGTCAATCGCTGTGGTTCAGCCGCTGTGGTTCAGCGCCGGCTGGCCTGGAGTCGCCGGACGAGGTACTCGGCTAGTGCCACGCTCAGGGGCCGGTCGGTAAGCAAGTACACGTAATCAACCCCGCTGCCGTCGCAACCGCGTCGCAGGGTCGTCAAATATTTCTCGACGATCCGCAGGTAGGCCGGCCTGAGCAGGTGTGGGCGGGTCATGAGTTCCTCATAGCCCTCCAGACCGATGAAGCGGATGTTCCCGTCGAGGGGAAACTTGACCTCGTCGGGGTGCAGGACGTGGAACAACACGACCTCGTGCCCCCGGAAGCGCAGGTGCCGCAGTCCGGACAGCGTCGGCTCGATGTCCTCCAGGCAGTCGGAGATCAGAACGACGATACTGCGGCGGGCGACCCGGTCGGCGACCTCGTCGAGGACGGGCCGGATCGTCGTCTTGTCATGAGGCTCAAAAGATTCGAGCGTCTGCGTGATCGCCTGGATGTGCCCCATCTGGCTGCTCGGGGGCAGTTCGGTCACGATCCGGGTGTTGAAGACCCGCAGGCCGACCGAGTCGCGTTGGCGAACGATCATGTAGGCCAGGGAGGCGGTCAGGAGCTTGGCGTACTCCAGCTTGTTCGTGGGACCGGCCCCGTAACGCATGGAGTTCGAGGCGTCCAGGAGCAGGTGGCAGGTGAAGTTGGTCTCCTGCTCGTATTGCTTGATCGTATAGCGTTCGCTGCGGCCATAACTCTTCCAGTCGATGTGCCGGATGTCGTCACCCGGGACGTACTCCCGGTGTTGCACGAACTCGACGGAGAAGCCCTTGTAGGGGCTTTTGTGGTCGCCGACGCGAAGGCCTTCCACGAGTTGCCGGGCCTTCAGGCCGAGTGCCTCGGCGCGGGAGAGGACTTCGGGGTCGAGATAGGTCGGCATGGGTTCGCCTGGGTCACGGGGGTTCAGGCGGCGACGGCCTTGGCCGCGGTCTTCACCAACTCGCGGATCACCTGATCGACGGTGATTCCTTCGCTCTGGGCGGCGAAGTTCAGGATCAGGCGGTGCCGCAGGATCGGCGTGGCCACGGCGACCACGTCGTCCCCGGAGACGTGGTTGCTGCCGCGGAGCAGGGCATGGGCCTTGGCCGCCAGGATGAGGTTCATGCTCGCCCGCGGGCCGGCCCCCCAGGTCAGCCACTTCGAGGCGAAGTCGGCCGCCTCCGGGGTGCCCGGGCGGGACAGCCGTGTGATCCGCTTGGCGAAGGCGAACACCTTGTCACTCACCGGCACACGCCGGACGATCTGCTGCAAGCCGATGATGTCTTCGCCCGTCAGCACCGGCGTGATCGTCGTCTTCACGTCGGAGGTCTGGATCCGCATGATCTGCTCCTCCTCCTCGTCGCTCGGGTAATCGACCTTGATGAGGAAGAGGAAGCGGTCGAGTTGTGCTTCCGGCAGCGGGTAGGTGCCTTCCTGCTCGATCGGGTTCTGCGTGGCCAACACGAAGAAGGGGTTCTTCATCGGGTGATCGACCCCGCCGATGCTCACCTTCCGCTCCTGCATCGCCTCCAGAAGGGCGGCCTGCGTCTTCGGGGGCGTGCGGTTGATCTCGTCGGCCAAAACGATGTTGGCGAAGATCGGGCCGGCCATGAACTTGAACATCCGCTCACGGGTCACTGGGTCGTCCTGGATGACCTCCGAGCCGGTGATGTCGGAAGGCATCAGGTCGGGGGTGAACTGAATCCGCTTGAACGTCAGGTCCAGGGCCTGGGCCAGGGTGCTGACCATGAGCGTCTTGGCCAGCCCCGGTACGCCCATGAGCAGGGCGTGGCTGCGGCAGAAGATGGCCATCAGGAGTTCGTCGAGGACCTGCTCCTGGCCGATGATCACCTTCCCGATCTCTTTCTTCAGCTTCCGGTGGCCGTCGCGGAGCTTTTCGATCATGGCCAGGTCGTTCTCGACGGTCGTGCTCATCGTGCAGGCTCGTGTTACAGGCTCGTGGGGGCGGGAGGGGTCAACCGGTGGGAGAAGTTCATCTAACCAGATCAGGCGGCGGTCGCAAAGGGTCGAACCGATGAAAAAATGGGAGGGTGTTAAGGATCACGAGAGTCAAAGTAAAGCCAGTCCGTTGCGGTGTCCGTGGTGCGGGTCGTGGCGTCGTGGTGGAGGGAAAGGGGGAGGTCGGCTCGCTCACGGGGAGGGGAGGCCGGCCGGTCTGCGGGAGGCAAGCCGGCCGGCTCGCAATAGAGCCGACGGGGGTCAATCATCGTCCTTGCGTTCCGGTAGCGGGTGGGCCGCCAGGATGCCGGCTACCGCCTTGCGGTCGTCGGTCATGCGGAGTCGGACCGGCATCCGCGGGAGCAGGTCGGTGAGCTTCGCGTCGGCCCCGGCCAGCCGGACCTTGGCGTCGGCGTTCACCGGCAAGGCCAAGGTGACCCGGCGTCCGAAGTCGTCCGCCTCGGCATCGAACTCGACGAGCAGCGTATTGGCCACCGCGTCGTAGCTCTTCACCAGAGCGGGGATGTCGAGTTTGTTACCCTCGGCCTCGATGCCGATGACCGTCTTCTTGTCGAGACCGAGCTTGAGCAGGGCCTTTCGGCCGGGCATGACGTCCGCCAGTCCCGCCGGGAGCTTGTCCACCAGGATGGTGGCATCGGGGGTCACGGTCAGAGCCACCTCGAATTCGATCCCGTCGTTTTCCACATGGATCGTCAGGGTGCTCTTGGCCAGGTCGAGTGATTTCACCTCACTGTGTGAGTGCCGCCATGAGGCCACGACCTCGCTGGGCGTGTTCGACGCACCCCGATAGATCAGCTCGACCCGCATGTTCGGTTTCAGGTCGGCCACGGCGATCGGCTTCTTGCCGAAGCGGACCTTGGTCTTGCTGTCGAGGTTGATCTCGGTCTCCTCTCCGTCATCGATTTTGACACGGAACGAGTTCTTGTCGGGGGTCACGGTCGTGAGCCAGCCGAAGATGCGGTCCACTTTCTCCTCAGGTTTCTTGTCGTCGTCCTTGTTGTCGTCGGCGACGGCAAGGGGTTGCTCGTTGGCGGCCGGTAGTGGGGGCTGGGTCGCGGTGCCGGCCAAGGGTACATCGGCCGGGAGTGTTGGGGTGCTGCCAGACGGGGCGAGCGCGAATCCCACGGCACCTAACCCGAGCAAGCCGAGCAGGGCGATGACGACGCTGAAGCTGAGATTACGGGACATTTCTTGGGTCACTCCGTGCGTGAGGGTGAGGACCGTGGCGTTAGCCGCGGCCGGGTTTGTGAGGGCGACCCGTAACGTGGCGGTCGCCAAGAGAGCCGGGACTGCTTGGGCCTTCGGTCCGACCGTGAGGGCGAGAAGCACGGCCGAGAGTGTGAAACCGCGGCGGATCAGGTTTTCGCGGAGCTTCTCCCGGGCCCGGTAGAGCCGGCCCCGGAGTTGCCCGTCACTGATGCCGAGCTGTCGGGCGACTTCGTCCTGCGACAACCCCTCGAGGTGGCACAGCACGACCGGGGTACGCAGCTTCTCAGGTAGCTTCCGCAGTTCCTCGTCGAGCGTGGCCTGGAGAGCACCCAGGTCGGTTGCCGGGGGCGACACCGGGGCCGGCAGCTCGGGGGCCTGAGCGGTCGATCCACCCTCGCGTTTGAGCCGGCGCGCGGCTTGCACGGCGGCCTTCTTGGCCACACGGCTGGCCACATCGAAGAGCCAGCCGGCGATGCTCTCACGCCAGCGTACCGTACCGGCCTTCCGGGCCAGGACCAGAAAAGTCGCCTGGAAGGCATCCTCGGCGTCACGCGGGTCGCGGAGATAACGACGACAGACCGACAGGACCATCGAACCGTGTCGGCCCAGGAGTGCGGCGAAGGCCGACTCGCTTCGGTCCATGACGAACCGCTCCAGAAGCTCCCGGTCGCACGGACCCGCACAGGCCGACTGCCCGGCCAAGCGGAGGAGGCGACGGACCGCGCCCGCCGGGTTTGGTGTGTCGTTCGGCATCTTCGGTTCACCCCTCGGTGTCCTCGCTCCGCACTGAGGTATGCCCCGCCCCCCGTCCGGCGCACGGCGATTTTGCGGATGTGGTGCCGCGCACTGACACAGACGTGCCAGTAAATGCCAACTAGCCCGTTACTGCCGACCTCGGTCCCGTAGTCGCGATCGGCCCTTCTCATCCAGCATGCACCGTTCAGCGGGTATCGTCACCGCCATTCGAGCAAATGTTACCGCGATTACCTGGCCGGCATCATCCCCGCCGTCTCCGGCACGCTCCCCCAGGGAAGTCTTTACTCCGAAGGCCCGGTTCCAGCGACAGCCGGTCCAGCAACAGTCGGGGTCTGTGTAGAAATGTATATTTAGTGCAAACTTAGTTGTCTAAAACAATTGGCTTATCACGTCTCATCCCGTCCATGGTCGGTAAATCCGGGGGAAAAACAAAAAATTTGCCCAAGGCCATTGACACGACTAGTGAACGTATGTATAAAGCATGTGTGTTGGCTGGTCATGAGGAGTTCCGCAAGGAACCGGTCCATTCGACCCCCGGATCGTGTCCGGGTACCGTGTGACGGAGTCATTCATGGAGAGTTGGCGTCTGGTGTGGCGGGACGGGTTCGTGCCGGTCATTTCGACCCCCGGCCTGGAAGCCTTGCGTGCTGCCCTTTTGGACGACGACCCGCGACTGACACAGGGCAGCACCACGACCCCACCGCCGCTGATGAGCGTGCAGGACTGGCCGGTCGAGGCCGCTTGTGCCTTGGGCTTTTGTGGCTGGCAGGGCGACGGACTGGAAACGGTGGGCCAGGTCGAGGAGTACTTCGCCCGGGTCTGCTTCGAGGCCGATCAACGGCTCGGTGAGCCGGCCGCCTGCCGCTGGTTTCTGAACTGGTTCGACGACACCCCGCGGGACGAGATGCGCCGAGAACTAATGGCCGAGGTCGAATTGGCCCTGGCCGAGCGTTACCTGGTCGAACTTCCGATCGACGCGACGGCCCGGGTGGTCGCCGCCTGATGTCACCCATGCTCCACGGGAAATAACTGGCATTCGATCACGCGGGGGTCCGTCATGTCCAAGTTGTGCCGACACTGCTCGAAATCTCAAGTTAGTCGTCCGCGGGGTTTGTGCTGGAGCTGTTATTACACGCCGGGGGTCCGGGAGTTGTACCCCTCGACCAGCAAATACGCCCGGCGCGGGGTGGGCAACTTCACCGGCAATGCCCCGCTGCCGCCGTCCCCCACGACGGCCGCACCCGGAACACCGGAAAAGTTGGCCGTCCTCGAACAGCGGGCAAGGTTGAAACAGGCCTTGTTCCACCCGGCCGATGCCCGCTACGTCGGGGACACGCGGCCGGTCGAATTCCTCGAATCACAAAAAGATTGTGACTGAGTTCCCGTCGGACGGACGTGCCAGCGGATACTGTATCCCAACGAGCCAGCGGGTACTATATCACATTTGATCCGTATTCAGATTACTACTCGGTGACAAGCCGTTGTCTTGGAACACACGGCCCCAAAGTGTCCGCGGGCCTCAGAGTGTCCGCGTCGGGCCACGACGTTCGTCGGCCCCGGTCGTCCCGAAACCGACGACCGGTCGCGACAGCGAAAGAAATGGGACGCGGGGTTCAACCAGAGGTCCGGCTAGTAGCAGTTGTAACCCGTTGTTCAAAAGAGAGTTATGATTCACTGGCCCGTCCGGTTCGGGGTGCGCTTGTTGTGCCGGAAGTAGGCTTACGAGTTCGGTCGTCGTCGCGGCCAATTTCCGTAGCCGACCGTATTTCGGCTTTTCGTGGCGTAGAATTGGGGAGCGTTTACGGACGACTGGTGCTCAACGGAGGGTAGCCCCATGCTAGTTCTCAGTCGTAAGCTCGGGGAGAAAATTTACATCGGGGATAACATCTGCATCACGGTTGTCGACATTGACCGGGGGAAGATCCGCTTGGGCATCGAGGCACCACGCGACGTCCCGATTTATCGCCAGGAACTTCTCCCGTTGCACCAACATAAGAACGAGGGCCAATCGAACCCCTCCGCCGTGTCATGACCCGCCGACTGTGCCGCACACCCCCCGATCGTGTCCGTCAGCCGGTCGTCCGCAAGCCAGTCGCCTGAACTTTGGTGGTTGAGCCGGGACTACCCGGAACATTTCTCCACACGTCCTAGCCTCCGAATTACCCTCCGCGAACGCGAACGACAGGCAGGTCCCGAACGGGGGAAGGCCCCGGCAGGGTCTGACCTGTCGTTCTTTTTTCCCCGCCGGTTGATTTCGACCCTGCCGTCCGGGATAGTGCTGGGGTGTGATGAACTGTCCGCAGACTGGCGTCATTCCAGAGACCTCAGCCACTCCATCAGTCATGGCTGATCCCATCGTGATCGCGACCTGGCCCTTCGGCAAGTTGGCCGCGGAGACGGCCCTGCAACGACTCCGCGGCGGGGACTCCGCCCTGGACGCCGCCCTCGCCGGTGCCCAGGCCGTTGAAGACGATTACTCGATCCGTACCTCGGTCGGCTTCGGCAGTCTGCCGGACCGGCTCGGTCGCCTGACGCTCGATGCCTGCGTGATGGACGGGCAGACGTTGGCCTGCGGCGGCGTCGCGGGGGTAGAACACATCCGACACCCCGCCGCCCTGGCCCGTCGCGTCATGGAGAAGACCCCGCATGTCTTGCTGGTCGGTGAGGCCGCGAAGTGGTTCGCTTTGCAGCAGGGCTTTCCGCTCGAGGTGCCGTACACGCTCGAGGCGATCCGCGACTGGCTTGAGAAGCACCCGGACCTACGCAAGAAGGGCGATCCGAAACAACAACCCCGCGAAAAGCCGGTTCGCTATGACGACCCGTCCGAAATCAACGTCGACGAACACAACCACGACACGGTTACGGTCCTCGCGCTCGACAAGAAGGGACATCTCGGCGGGGTGTGCACGACGAGCGGCTTGGCTTACAAGCTGCCGGGCCGTGTCGGGGACTCGCCGATCATCGGTGCGGGCCTTTATGTCGATGACCTGGCCGGGGCGGCCGGGGCCACCGGCGTGGGGGAGGAGATCATCCGCATCGGCGGCAGCTTCCTCATTGTCGAGCAGATGCGGGCCGGCAAATCGCCCCAAGAGGCGTGCGAGTTAGCCTGCAAGCGGGCCAATGCCGCGGCCGGTCGGCGGGGTGTGCATCCGGCCGCGGTCGCCTTCCTGGCTCTCGATCCTCAGGGGAACTTCGGGGCCGCTTGCACCGCGAAGACGAATTTCAGGTTCGCCGTCGGCCGTGGCGAGAAGGTCACCATGCACTCGGCTCGGGAGATCGCCCCCGAGGGCTAAATCACCCCCGAGGGCTAAACTTCGGCGTTTGACCGGTAACAAAACCGCCTTCACGGCAGGCGTGACCAATACGGCACAACCGCGCGATACATCGAGGCGTTGACATCGAAGTTCGGTTGTGGGCCGGGGTTACCCGGGATCACGTTCGAGACGCTTTCCCCGGCATAGTGTGGCCGCGTCAAGGGCGGGTTGATCGTCGCTTCGACGATCCCGTTGGCATAGATCATGCCGGTCACATTAACGATTTCGCGTCGTGAGCCGGTCCCGACGACGAGCGTGCTACCGATGCCCACCGGGCTGCCGTTGACGCTCACGAAGATCGCACCCGAGGCCGCGAAGCTGAGGATCGTGCCACCGGCCGGGACGTTTTGTTCCAGTGTCGTGAAGAACGGTGGGGTTTGGGCGTGCAGCGGCGTGGCGGCGGCGAAGGCGGCCGGATCAAGGCCGATGCTGGAGCGGTCCACGATCGCGAAGAACTTGTGCCGTGTGTCACCCGGCACGTTGCGGTAGTACTCCCGACCGAGTTGCGTGAACATCGCCGGGGTGCCGTTGGGCATCATGATGTGACTCGACGGGATTTCGTTTTCCACCTCAAAGTATCCGACCGTGACGAATACCGCGAAGGTGTGGCTGACGGTCGTCACGTTGTTGAGGATCTTCCGCAAGCCCTCGGTGTACTGGTAAGGATGGACGACCGTGGCCGACGGCGGGACGGTGAGGAAGGGTAACGGCGTGCCCCGGAGTAAAGTGTCCTGGATGCCGATGCCGCCGTAGAGGGTCGGGTGCGTCGCGATCCCGAACGGCAGGATCGGACGGTCGGCGGGCGTGCCGGCCAGGTTGGTGGCCGCGTTCGTGTCGTAGATCGTCTGGCTGGGTACCGGCGTCGGGTGCGTCACTGACGGGTTTTGGGCATCCGGACGCGGGGCGATCGTCCGGGTCCGCGAGCCGATCAACAGGTTCCACCAGTTGTCCACATCGGCTTGCGTGTAGGCGTTCGTATCCTGGGCGTCGAACAGGGCATCCCAGACCCGCTTGTCCTGGATCGTGTTGAGGTTGATCCGTCCCGGGACGCGCCCGCCCGAGGCGGTCATGTGACCGTATGGCTGGACCCGGAGCAGTTCGAGTGCCCGGTAGATGTTCGGCAAGCTCAGCAGGGCGGCCTGGGTGGTGCTGCCGAACTTCCGGGCCGCGTTCGGCACCCCGCCGGTGGGCTTGATGAACTGCAAGGTCAGGTCGTGGGGTTTGCCGGTGCTGACGTGCAGCAGTTCCGCCTGGTTGATCAGCGGTCGGTCCAGATGAATGAGCCAGTCGTATGGGACCATCAAGGTATCGCTCAAGGCGGTCGGCTCGATCGGGTTATTGACCGTGGGGGCGACGGGTACAGCGGCGGCCCGACTGTTCTGACGGAAGAACGTGTGCCGCACGCCATTGACACCGACCCCGACGACGCTCGGTTCCTGGTAGAGGATCATCGAGTTGGGGAACGTGGGAGGAGCGGCGGCCGTGCCGAACTGGGCCCAAGCGGCATACGGCTGGACCTTGCCGGTCGATTGCGGCCGTAGCTCGGGGTCGCCGGCCATCGCAGGGGGGGTGTTTGGTTCGTAACCCGGTCCCGCCGCCGTGGTGCGGGCCGGCCGATCGGTCGTCATCCCGGCGGTCCTGAGAACCCGGTCGGCACAGCGCACGTTGGTGATCGTGTCGACCGTGATGTACGGGTTGGTCACCGGGTTGAATGGCAGGTACGGGTTGGCGAGACGACGGAGCAGCACCACATGTTGGGTAGAGTTGAAGGCGCTTGCCAAGGGTAAGGTGTAACCGAGTGCCCCCGACGGCACCGCCGCCGGCAGGAGCGGTACCGCCGGCGTCCCGTTGATGGCGTTGGCGAATCCGGGGCTGAATTCGGGGCCTCGGACGGCGGGGACGTGGGCCGCACAGACGACGATGCCCCCGTTGGCGGGACTGACGATCCGCTGCGGCGTACCGTCGGCCGGGGAGAAGTCGAAGATCAGGTCCGGGGCCGTCAAAATGTCTGGGCTACCGGTGACATTGCCCGGGTTGGCGTTCGGATCCTTGAAGAGGTTGGCGACGCTATTTCCCGCGACCTTGTTGTCGCGGACGATTTCGATGCGGTACGGGGCGATCGGCGGATTCGTCCCAAGTTCGGCGGCTGAGTATCGCAGTCGGACCGAGCCGTCGCCGAGCGGATTGGTCGCGGCCCCGACCCCGCTATAGGGCGTCTGACACGGGTTCTGCAACTCGATCCAGAAGCGGACGTGGGCCGGGTTCGAGGCGGCCGGCACCGGCAGGGGGTCCGGCGGCGGCGTGAACGTCGGATCATTCGGGTCGTTGGTCACTTCCGAATAAGCCTCGTTTAGGACCAGCCGCGGCTTCTCGACACCGAAGACCGTCGACTCCCCGAGCGAGGCCCCGGTCGGGTTCCACAGGAAGCGGGTGCTGATGTCGTCGTTGTCAACGAAATCGACAATGTTCGCCGCGACCTGCGCGAGCTGACGCAACGGGTCGAGCAGGGCCGGTGGCATTACCGGCGGCAGGGCATAGTCACCCGTGGTGACGTCCACTGACACGCCGGGGAAGTTGCTCGGCCCGCTGGCGATGAGGAGGCGGACGAAAATATCCTTGGCGAGTTGCTGCCGGTCGGCCTCGGCCTGTGCATGGTTGCCCATGTTCGTCGGGGACAGCGGCAGTGTCGTATCGTTGCGGTAATCGGCGAGCTTACGGTTCACGTCCACGGCACCGAGTTGGGCGAACGGCTCGGCGGTCTGACCGTTCGACAGCCCCACGCGGTCGAGGCCGTAACCGTAGGTCGTGAAGAGCAGCCGGTTGGGGTGTGCCGGGTTGGTGCGGTGGCTGTTCGCAACGGAATTGGGCGGGTTCATGTTGGCCGCCGAGTCCGGACCGCGGAGCGTGTTGGGAGCGCTCGGCCCTGCGTCGAGTAGGGCGTGGAACGACGGGGCACCGGAATACCGGGCGGTGAGGAACTTGTTATCGGCCAACTTGAACGCGCGCGGCCCCGGGTCGGCGGTCGGCCACTCACTCGGGTTGAACAGAGACGGGTGATTCGGGAAGTTCGTGGGGTTGTTGGTGTCATCGTACCCGGGGCCATAGAGCGGGGCCCCGGTATAGAGGCTACCCGGACTGGTGCCCGGCAGGTTGAGTGAGGTGGCGTGAGCACCGGCGTTCCCGACCCAGGGAACACGCGAGTAAGTCGGCAGTTGCGTGTTGGCCGGGTAACGAGAGGCGAAGGACTTAAATGTCCCGGTAGGACCGCCCGCCCGGGTCTGCGGGGCACCGCGGCGCTGCACGAGTTGCCGACCTTCCAGACCGATGACCCGCTCGAGGTTGATCTCCCACGGGCCTAGTCCGGCCCCGGACGCGTGCTGACCGGCCGCCAACAAGTTGCCGTGTACGCTCAGATTCAGCCGTCCGTCGAGGTCGAGGATCAACGGGGCGACGAGCGGCTTGACCTTCTTGCCGCCGGGTAAGGTGATCGGCTTCAGGCCGATGTCGATCCAGATACTGTCGTTTCGCTGGTGGCCATTCAGGGCGAAGGCCCCCGGCAGGTTTTGCACGTCGCCGGTGAACGTGCCGTCGGGGTTCTGCGGCACGGCCGGGAAGTTGGGGTGGTTCAGCCGCGTGGGCCGCACCGTCTCGTACAGCCCGCTCGGGCTTAGCCACTTCGGATTGTTCGGTGCCAGCGAACCGAAGACCGAGTTCGGCGAGGGATGGCGGAAGAAGGACGGGGCGAGGATCTCACCGGTCGCGGGGCACTGCACCGCGAGGTAGAAGTCCTTCATGTCCGGGTAAGTGTAGGGAGCATTCTTCGGGTACAGCGTGCCCACCGGGGGTAGGCCCGGGGCTTGTGGGTCGGCGTGCTCGGGATGGAACCACACCGTTTTGTTCGGTTGTGCCGCGTAGTTGACTACAAACGATCGAGGGATCGGCCCGGCCTCTCCCGGAACCATGACCGCCTGGGGGATCGAGCCGACCCCGTTCCAGGGGGTGACGGCACCGGGTTGGCGGCCGTACATCGTCGCCATCAGGCTGTGGCCCCTCAGTGTGTTCAGCAGCCCCGGCCCCGTGTCCGGCACGTCGTAGATCCAACTGCTCAGGAAGGTGTTGAAGGCCACCATGCCGTCGTCGTTGAATTCCGGGATCGCTTGGGCCCGGATCTGCGCGTTCTGGGCGATGTCGCGAGCGTTGTAGAGCGTCGCCAGTCCGACCACCGCGAGCAGGCCGAGCAGCAACAGGGTGACGATGAGCGTGTTCCCGCGGCGGGCGGCGGCACACGTTTTCGGACGCAACATGGTGCGGTTCTCCGTTTATTCGCGTTATTCGCGGGCGTTCGTGTTCGGGTTCCCGGACCGGTTGATCAAAGGGAATCAAGCTGCCCTCGAGGGGAATCAAGCTGCCTCAGGGGGTAAACACCCAGGTGTTCTGCCGGGCCATCTTCGTACTCGGGTCGAATATCCGCAAACTGATCTGCAGGGACTTGACCCGGATCGCTTGGGAGATCCGATCGAGCGTCGGGGCATAAGTGTCGAACAGCCAGGGTGAACCAGACGGTCCGCCGCCCTGCCAAAGGTGATCGTAGGGGAAGTCCGTATTAATCACGAATGGACGGGGGTTCTGAACCCCGCGCAGGAAGGCCGCGACCGGCGGATTCGAGTTCCTGTCCCAGTCGACCAGCACCTGGAACGAGAGTACGTTGGAGACGACGATGTCGTCCCCATTGCCCAGCTCCCCGTTAGAGCCGGGCGTAAAAAACATACGTCGCGCCGGGACTTGTACGTCGTGCAAGGTGTTTATTTGTCCACCCGCGGCGCTGATCACATCCGCAGCACCGGACAGTGAAAGCGCCGGCGATAACGCGGCCCGCTCGTCCGCCGTCAGGGCCACGAGCCGCTGACGACGGATCAGGTTGTAGAGTGGCCGACCGTTGCCGTCTTGGCTCGTTCGCGGAGACCCCTGCATGGGCACGAGGAAGTACGCCACCTCGGCGGCACGGCTACGGAAGACGTTATTGCTTCCCGGAGGAACCGTGGCGGTGAAAAATCCGTCCTCGCTGCCACCGGGATAGATCACCGTGAAGTGCAAGGAGTGGTTCGTGGCCGTCGTGATCGCCAAGGAGTCACGGTCATTCACTTCAAAGTAAGGCGGGGTGCTGTGGATTTGAAAGAACCCCCCCGGCGGCGGAACCCAACCCGTCAGGGTGTTCGTGAGCTTATCCAGCCGCTGGTCGATCAGTTTACCAGTCTGCCCCGGCGTGTCGGCCGAGACGAGGAAGTGGTCGGCATGCAGGTCTCGCCGCAGGACCATCTCGGCGGCGTCGAGTTGGGCGATCAGGCGTCCGGTCGAGCCGGAGTGGCTGGTGAACTCCAGCGACATCTTGAACGCCTCGGTGAGGATCACCATGATCCCTAATGACAGGGCCATGGCGACCATCAGTTCCACCAGGGTGAAGCCGCTGCGGGTTGTTCGTCCGCGTGTGTGATTGCAGATCATGGTCGCCCCTCGGTTGTGCCGGTTGTGCCTATCTTTCGTTCTTTTGTGTGCCAGTCGTTCCGTAGCGAGCCTGTCGTTCGGGGGAGTGGGAGCTTTCCAGACCGATTAGTTGACGCTGGTCAGTGGCGGACGGACGGACACCCCGCAGACGCCACGGAACACGACGAAGGTGCCGTCATAAGGGTTCTTGGAACCGTCCGAGCGGACCTTGATCGGCGTTTGCAGCTCGAGGGCCGTCTGGTTACCGAACTCCGTCACCGATACCACCTGGTAGAAGTTGGCGTGTCGGATGCGCAGGCCGGTGGTCGCCGGGTTTGTAATCGTCGCGTCCATGATCCAGTTACCCGGCTTGAGGTCCGTGATGCCGTCCAGGATCACTGTGGACGAGAGTGGCGTCACGTTGTGGGCGGAGTAAACCGCTTCCATTCCGGGAGGGGCGTAACGATACGGCCTGCGGTCGAAGACCACTACCGTCAGGTCAGCCTGGAAGCGGTTGCGGTTTAACGGTCGTTGTACCACCCAGAGCCAGTTGTAACGGTACTCGCGGTCCGCGTTCGGTCGCCCGTACTCGTCGTAACCCAGCCCGTCGGGCAGGCTGCACAGCCGCAGGGGGAATTGCGTCAGCGGTGTGTAACGGGGGTGGCTCGGATCGCCGATCATACCCAGCGTGCGGCGACGGAGGTTCGTGATGGGGGGCGTGCCGGGCGCGTCGCCCACCGTGTTTTGCAGAAGTGGAGAGTTTCGACTCGCATACCCGAACGGGTCCACTACGACCGGGTAGCTGGCCTCGTCGTCGAGGGCCGGGGGCAAGGGGGCACCGCCCCCGTCGGTCAGGGTGTGGTAGAAAGGCTCCATGATCGTCAGCCCGTCGCGGGCGCGGTCCACGATTTCGGTCTTCCAATAAGCCCGGAAGAAGCTGTCGGCCGCCACGGCCGCCTGGGCGCTGCGGTTCTCGCGGACGGCGATCGCCATCTGGGAGGCCGCCAGCGGGAAGAGGGTCAGAATCGCCAAGATCCCCAAGGCGAGGATGCCGAGTGTCACGAGGACTTCGGTCAGGGTCAGGCCGGCTCGTCGGTACATCGTCGCGGCTCCGCTCGGTGATACGGGTTGCGAGTGGCTCGGTGGCCACCCGCTGCTTAAGCTCCGTTTACTGGATGAACGCAGCTCTCCTGACGAGACTGAAGGGGTCGGCTCCCCAGTCCATTGGTGCGGCACCGATACCCCCCGTCTTCGACTTGATCCCCAGGATCATTACTTCGCCGGCTGCCCCGTTCGCGGCCGCGTTTCCGGGCACCGGTGCCGGTCGGTTCGGGTCACGGATCATCAAAAAGACCTGGCTCACGTCACGGGTGGCCGAGGTCGACAGGAGTTGGCCGTTCGGTGCGAACAGGATGTCGTAGTCGGTGCCGGCGGCCCCGGCCGGCCACGAGCGGGCCAGGTCCACGGCCGTGTTCCGCGGCAACTGGGCGACCGGCTCGCCGAGCAAGGCCCGCGGCGGGGAATAAAACCCGAAGTGATACGTCCGCCAGTGAAGCTGGCCGCCGAGCTGGCCGTCCGGGTAATCCTGCAAGCTCAGCCGGAGCGAGCCTCCCGGGCCGGGACTGTGGCCGATCACCCCGTGACTGGTGCCGAGTGTCGGGAGGGCCAAAATGGTACGGGTCGCTCCCACGGCCGAGGCCGAGATGTTGACCGCCGATTCGATCTGCAGCCTCTGGTCCGTGGTCAGGCCGTACACCGTGCAGAAGCGGCCGTTGGCGATCACGCCGCCCGCGCTGTTGATCGTGTAGTCGAACTGCACGTAAGGCGCGTTGCCGGTCCAGAGCGGACCGCTCGGGTTCGGGACGAACGCCGGCGGTGCCTCGATCGGCTGGAATTCGGAGGCAAAGGCACCGTTGTTCGGGATCAGCCGGATGCCCCGCGGGATGCCGTCCCGCATCGCCCGGGAGCGGGCGATCTGCATGGCCCCGGTGAGGGTGTTCACCGCCTCGGCGGAGCGGTCCCGCTCCAGGGCCTGCGGGGCGATCAACATCGCCATGGCCGCCAACGTGGCGATGATGGCCATGACGACGAGCAACTCGATGAGGGTGAAACCGGAGCGAGTTCGGACGCCTGTGACTCTCATTGCTTCGCCCCCTTGGCCCCGATCTTGCGAAGACGATACCCGAGGATGTCGTCGAACGGGGTGACGACCCCGTTGTACTGCCGGTTCCTTCCCGCCGAGTACACCACGATGGCTCGGTTCTGGTTGTTGAAGAAGCCCGGGCCGCCGAAGCTCGCCTCCGTGACCGCCTTGTTGGACCAGTTGCCCGCGAGTTTGCCCTTGGGATCGAACGGGTCGAGCAGACCGGTCTTGACGTTGGCGAATTCGGGTGAATTCAGCTCGGCCGATTGCGCGAAGCGGGCGAAGGTGATCGGCACCCCCCAGGCGTCCTTGTAGACCCGGCAGTTGATGCCGTTGAGGTTGAGGTCCATCTCGGCCCCGGCGGTGGACTCCCCGGCGAACTCCCCCCCGGCAATCGAGCGCTTCGACAGGGCGACGTAGAGGACGGCGGCCGCGACGTGTTCCGGCGGACCATTGATCCCGGCGATCGACGCGAACGCCACCGGCCGGGGGAAGGGGACTCCGCCGATGCTGAAGCCGGGCGAAGCGAGTTCGGTCGCCGTCTGCGGAAACGCCTGACGCAGCCGGCAGTAAGTCAGTAGCGCGGCGGCCCGGTCTTCGTCATTGTCGCAATACGGTACGAGTGCCTCGAAGTCTCGGGTCCGCTGCGCCCGGTGGGCCCGCTCCTTCAGGACCTGATCGACGATCGCTCGCACCTGGTTGTCGATCCCTTCTTGAAGCTTGGCGACCGTCGTCTCCGAGGTCCGCCTCATCTGGGCGATCCGAACGCTCTGCACGCCACCGGACACCAGGGCCGTCAGGACGGCGAGGATGGCGATGACGACGAGCAGCTCGATCAGGGTGAAGCCGTCAATCGGGCGGCGGCATCGGTTCGTGTGGGTCACGGCTGCCTCCGGTTCAGTTGTTGATGCCGCTTTTGAGCAGGTTCGTGCTGAAGTTGGCCTGGTTGTCGGCATCGGCCCCCATACCGGGGAGGTTACCGCCCACGCCGAAGAGGCGGTCGCGGCCGGCCGAGATGATCTGGAAGCTCGACTCGCCGACGTACTTGCCGCCGTTCATGTACGGTGTGAGACCCGAGAACGACTGGCCGACATATGCTCCCGACTTATTCCGCCGCGGGGCGAAGTAGGCGAGCGGTGTGCCGTACACGTCGAGGAGGCGGGCCGGGCCGCTGCCGGTTGAAACGAGCGGCTCGTTACCCGTGAGCTGAACCTCCAGGTACGGCCCCCGCCGCTGGTCACCGCCCGGCAAGAAAGGCTGCTTAGGGTTGTTCGACCAGCCCCGGAAATTAGTGTGGGCTCCGCCCGTGATGAACAGACACAGCACCTGGTTCGAGTCCAGAAGTGCGTTGGGTCCCGGGTAACCGTTGTTGCCCAAGTCCATGTTCGGGAACGCGGTCAGAAGGACATCGAGTTCAGGAGAACCGGGCGGGTAGGTGTGACTCAGCAGGAAGCCGTTCGGGAAGTCGGTCCCCGGCCCGACGGACGGGATGTACATCAGGTTCAGTCCCCCCTTGTCGCGGGGGGCGCGGACGGCCGAGATCGCCTCGGCGATCTTCTGGATGCGGTGACCGTTCCGGCTCCGCTGCGCGGAGTTGCGGACGCTCTGTACGGCCGAGCCCGTGAGGCCGACCAGGACGGCGATGATAGCAATGACCACCAGGAGTTCGATCAACGTGAAGCCGGGCCTGGGGCCGAGGGGGATTCGGACCTTCATCGGCAGTTTCTCCTCGGGGAGAGTGGGGTGTGGGTCAGGCGGTGAGGGGCGGCCGCGGTCATGACGACTCGTGGCGTTCGCCCACCGCCACCCACGACTCCCGACTCTGACTCAGCGGACGGACTCACAGATGCAGTCGTATTCACTCGTGCTGTCACTCACTTCGAGAGACCTTCGAGTAGTTTGATCAAGGGCAAAAACAGCGAGATCACGATGGCACCGATGGTGAAGCCGAGGAACACGATCATGACCGGTTCCAGCAGCGAGATCAGTGACTTGACGGTGACATCGACCTGCTCGTCGTAGAAGTCGGCTATCTTGTAGAGCATGGTGTCGAGGTCACCGGTCTCTTCCCCGACCTCGATCATGTTGACGACCATGTCATCGACGAGGCGGGACTCGCGGACCGGGTCGGCGATCGTGTCACCTTCCCGGATCGACTCGAAGACCCGTTGGAACATCCGCTCGAAGACGGCGTTGTTGGCCGTCTCCCGCACGATGTTGATCGCCTCGAGGATCGGTACGCCGGAACTGATCAGTGTCCCGAGCGTCCGCATCGTCCGGGCCACGATCGTTTTCTCGATCAGGTCGCCGATGATCGGTATCCAGAGTATCGCCCGGTCGAGCGCGTAATTCCCGGCACGGGTTAGACGGATCAGTTTCATCAGCAGGTACAGGCCGACCGGGAATAGCGGGATCGTCCACCAGAACTCGGCCATCCAGTTGCTGACGCGGATGAGCGTCTGGGTCGCCCACGGCAAGGTAAGGCCGAACTCGTCGAAGATCTTTTTGAACTTCGGGATGATGGAGACCATGATGAACGTGAGGATGGCGATGGCGACGAAGATCACCACCGCCGGGTAGACCATGGCTCCGATGATCTTGGACTTGAGACTGGCGGCTTTTTCCAGGAAGTCGGCGAGCCGCTGAAGGATGACCTCGAGTGCCCCGCCGGCCTCACCGGCCTTGATCATGTTGACATAGAGCTTGCTGAAGCACTTGGGGTGCTTGGCTAGGGCCTCCGACAGGGCCGACCCGCTCTCGACGTCGTCGACGACATCGATGAGGGCGTTCTTGAGGACCGACGGCTTCATCTGCCGTTCGAGGATGCGGAGGGAACGCAGTACGGGCAGTCCGGCGTCTTGCAGGGTCGAGAACTGGCGGGTGAACGTCACGAGCTGTTTGAGCTTGACCCGGCCGATGGTGAACGTCTTGCGGCTCTTACCGAACTTCTTTTTCTTCTTGCCCTTGGCGGCCGGGCCGTCGGCGGTCGCCGTCAGCTTGGTGACGAAATAGCCCATCGACTTGATCTTGGCCGAGGCCTCGGCCTCGTTGGTCGCCTCGATCGAGTCTTTGACCTCGTTGCCGGAGGTGTCGAGCGCCTCGTACTTGAAAGTCGGCATGGGGTTCCTCGGTTTCGGCGTCGCGGTTGTGGGTGCTGGTTGTATCCGGCTGCCGGCCCGTTTTCGCACGGGCCGGCGCGGCTGACCGGGTCAGGCCCGGGCGAACCGCGTTCACATGACGAACTCGACGCTCGCGGATTTCAGCTGTCGTCTTCCAGCACCGTCTCGCGGACGACCTCGTCGAGCGTTGTGATACCCGCGAAGAGTGCCCGCAGGCCGGAGTCGCGGAGGCTGGCGACCCCCTGCTTGCGGCAATACAGCCGGATGCTGTCAGTGCTGGCCCCGCGGCTCACCATGTCCCGGATCTCGTCGTTCATGATCATGAGTTCGTAAAGGCCGGTGCGGCCCTTGAACCCCAGGTTGTTACACTTGTCACACCCTTCCCCGTAGAAGAACTGCTTGCCTTTCACGTCGTCGGGTGTGAGGTTGAGTTCCATCAACTGCTCGCGGGTCGGTTCATAGCCGTTGCGGCAGTTGGGGCAAATCTTCCGCACCAGACGCTGGGCCTGGATCGCTTCCACCGTCGCCGTGATGAGGAACGGCTCGACCCCCATGTCCCGCAGCCGCGTGATCGAACTCGGGGCGTCGTTGGTGTGCAGGGTGCTGAAGACCATGTGACCCGTGAGCGAGGCCTGGATGGCGATCTGGGCCGTCTCCAGGTCGCGGATCTCACCGACGAGGATCACGTCCGGGTCCTGACGCAGGATGGCCCGCAGGGCCGAGGCGAACGTCAGGTCGATCTCGTGGTTGATCTGGCACTGGATGATGCCGTCGATCTCGTACTCGACCGGGTCTTCGGTGGTGATGATCTTGACGTCGATCTCGTTGAGTTCCGACAGGGCCGAGTAGAGGGTGGTCGTCTTGCCGGAGCCGGTCGGGCCGGTGACGAGGACGATGCCGTTGGGCTTGCGGATGACGGCCCGGAACTGGGCGAGGATGTCGGGGGGCATGCCGATGCGGTCGAGACTCAGGCCGACGTTGGTGCGGTCGAGCACGCGGATGACGACGCTCTCCCCGAAGAGCGTGGGCAGGACACTGACCCGCATGTCGACCGGGTTGCCACCCACGTTCAGTTCGATGCGGCCGTCCTGGGGCAGCCGTCGCTCGGCGATGTCGAGGTTGGACATGACCTTGATGCGGCTGGCGATGGCGGCGGCGAGGTGCCGGGGCGGCGGCACCATCTCGTAGAGCACGCCGTCGCAACGGTAACGCATCTTGTACTCGTCCTCGAACGGCTCGAAGTGGATGTCCGAGGCGTGGTCACGAATGCCCATCAGCAGGACCATGTTGATGAGCTTGCGGACCGGGGCCGAGTTGGCCAGTTCGGCGAGGTCATCGAGGTCGATCGAGTTTTCGCGGCCGACGGTTTTCGAGCCGATGTCGCTGGCCTCCAGTTGGGAGATGAGGTTGGTGATCGATTCTTCCTTCTCCCCCGAATAGGCCCGGGCCAGCAGGGCCTCGATCTGTTTCGGCGGACCGAGGACGGGGTTGACGTTGCGAATTCCCAACAGGTTCTTCAGGTCGTCCATGGCCTGGAGGTTGTTCGGGTCGGCCATGGCCACGGTCAGCACGTCGTTCTCATAGGAGAGCGGCACGAGTTTGTACAACTCGGCCATCTGCTTCTGAACGATCTTGACGGCGTCCGGGTGGGGCTTGGCGTCCTCCAGATTGGCGACGCGCATGCCGTGTGCCTCGGCGGTCGCCTGGAGGAGTTGCTCCTCGTTGATAAGGCCGCGCTCCAGGGCGATGTCGCCAAGACGACCCTCGGTCGTGCGCATTTCCTCGTAGATCGATTCCAACTGGGCCTCGTCCATGAAGCCGAGGTCGACGAACTTTTGGCCGAGTAACTTGGTGTTGGCGTCGATGTGCGCGTGTTTCGGGCGGGCGGGCGACGGTTTGCGGGCGGCCGGTGTCGTGGCCGGCTTGGTAGCCGCGGAGGCGGACTTAGCGGTTCCCCCGGCGGCGGTGCCGGCTGCGGACGCCGAGGTCGCACCGGCCGCGGGCTTGGGAGCGGGAGTGGCGACGGCCGGCTTGGGAGCGGGCTTGGCCGGGCCGGACGATGCGGTGCCGGTGGCCGCCGGCTTTTTCACCGGCTGGCCCTTGTCGTTCGAGTTCGGAGGTGTCGAGGCCATTATTCCGTTCCAGCGGTTGTTGTTCGGGTGATGTCGTGGGGTTAGGACCGGGGCAGGGGAAGTACGACTGCCGTCTGCGTCACGGACCGGGTGTCGTCATTCGTCGTCGTCGTCGTTGTCCTCCTCTTCGTCCTCGTCGACTTCTTCCTCCTCCTCGTCCTCCAGGCCTCGCTCCGCTTGGGCGATCTTGTGGGCAAGCTCCGCCGGCCGGTTGGCTTTGAGCAAGACCTCCTCCTTATCGCACAGGTCTTCCTTCCAGAGCCGGAACAGTGAGTCGTCCAGAAGGAACATGCCGTGCTTGCGGCCGGTCTGGATGCTCGAGTCGATGCGGTACGTCTTGTTCTCGCGGATCAGGTTGCGGATGGCGGGTGTCACCACCATCATCTCGTAGGCGGCGATCAGCCCTTCGGGTTTCCTGGGCAAAAGGGCTTGGGACAGGACGCCGATGAGCGAGCCGGCCAACTGGGTGCGGATCTGGTCCTGCTCGTTCTCGGGGAACACGGTGATGACCCGATCGACGGTACTCGCCGCGCCTGAGGTGTGCAGGGTGCCGAAGACGAGGTGTCCGGTTTCGGCCGCCTCGAGCGCGGCCCGGATCGTCTCGAGGTCCCGCATCTCACCCACCAGGATCACGTCCGGGTCCATCCGCAGTGCCCGACGCAGCCCCTCCTTGAAGTCCGGCACGTCGATCCCGATCTCACGCTGGTTGACCGTCGATTTTTTGTGCTTGTGGTAATACTCGATCGGGTCTTCGAGGGTGATGATGTGGCGGTCGTAGTTGTCGTTGAGGAAGTTGATCATCGAGGCCAGACTGGTCGTTTTGCCGGAGCCGGTCGGGCCGGTGACGAGCAACAGGCCCCGTGGCCGGATGATCAAACTGCGGATCGCCTCGGGAGTGCGGAGTTGCTCGAAGGTGAGGAACTGGCTCGGGATCCGCCGTAGTACCATCCCCACGGTGCCCTTCTGCTTGAAGATGGCGACCCGGAAGCGATACCCGTCGACGTATTCGATCGCGAAGTCACTGCCCCCTTTTTGCTGCAACTCCTGCTGGCAGCGGTCGGGAGCGATCGACTTCATCAGTGCGGTCGTGTCGTCGTTGTCGAGAACGCCGCCGCCGATGTCCAGTTTCCGCATTCGGCCCTGGTGGCGAACGACGGGGGGCTGGCCGACGCTGATGTGCAGGTCGCTGGCCTTGATCTGGATGACCGTGGCCAGCAACTTTTCCATGGAAACCTTTGCCACGACAGACCCTCGTCCACGGGCAGTTTGACAACGACTGGGCCGACCGCCGAGCGGAGCGGTTTCGGACGGATGACTGCGAGTGGTTCCTCAGTATGAGTCAGGGCGTGAGTCAGGGCGAGCGAAGGCTTCGCCGTACTTACCCCCGTGGTCACCGCATTATCCGGCCGGGCCGAAGTCGTGCCAAAAACAAGAAGTTAAATCCCCGCCGATCCGGGGGACGCACCTCCCGAGCAAAGTCCGGTTCAGGTCCGGGAGTATTACGAACACGCTGCGAGGTCACTTTTCGGCGATCTGCAGGACCTCCGCGTGGCAAATGCTCAAGACTTCTTCGAGTGTCGTCAGTCCTTTCATCGCTTTCTGCACGCCGTCATCGAGCAGTGTTCGCATCCCGCCGTGAGACCGGGCCTTACGGCGAATTTCTTGGGTCGGGGCCTGGGCGAAGGTGAGTTCGCGGATGATGGAAGTCATCTTCATCAACTCGAAGATGCCGATTCGTCCGCGGTAACCTGTTTGGCGACAATGGTTACAGCCACGCCCACGGGCGAAATTCCCCCGCTCGGCCTGGTCGGGTGTGATCCCCGCCGCTCGTAGCTCGGAGGCGGTGGGGGTGTAAGGCTCCTTGCATTTCGTGCAAACGAGCCGAACCAGACGTTGGGCCATGATCGCGATGACCGAGCTGGCGATCAGGAAGGGGGGAATTCCGATGTCGGCCAATCGTGTGACGGCACTGGGTGCGTCGTTTGTGTGCAGTGTACTGAAAACCAAGTGTCCAGTCAGAGAAGCCTGCACGGCGATTTCCGCCGTCTCTTTGTCGCGAATTTCGCCGACCAGAATAATATTCGGTGCCTGACGAAGCATGGCCCGAATGATCCGGGCGAAATCCAAGCCGATGTTGTGCTTCACTTCGACCTGATTGATCCCGGGCAGGTAATACTCGACGGGATCCTCGGCCGTGATGATCTTCCGGTCGGGACGGTTCAGCTCGTTCAGGGCGGCATAAAGGGTCGTGGTCTTACCCGATCCGGTCGGACCGGTGACCAGGAAGATCCCGTTCGGCCGCTTAATGATCTGTTGGAACTTGATATAGTCCTCTTCGGAGAAGCCCAGGTCGCGGATGTTGATCTGAATGTTGCCCCGGTCGAGAATCCGCATGACGGCCGACTGACCGTGGACGGTTGGTAGAATGCTGACACGAAGATCGAAGTGCTTCCCGTGGACGGTCATCTTGATCCGGCCGTCCTGGGGCCGACGCTTCTCCGAAATGTCGATCTGACCCATGATTTTCAGACGGGAGAGCAGCGGTGCCAGCAGTCGCCGGGGTGCGGCGTCCCGCTCGACCAGGACGCCGTCGATCCGGTAGCGGATCCGCACCCGGTCGGCGAACGGTTCGATGTGGATGTCGGACGCCCGCAGGTTGATCGCCTCTTGGATGATGAGGTTACACAGGCGAACGACGGGGGCGTCGGAGTCCTCGGCGGCCGCCAAGGAGGCCATCGACTCGGTTTGCGTGAATTCGATCGCCGTGTCCGTGAACTCCACGAGCATCGAGTCGACCGATTCGGTTTCGGTCTGCCCGTAGTTGCGGTTAATCGCTTCCTGGATCTGCTCCTGTACGGCCAGGACCGGGACGATGTCCTTGTTGAGGATAAATTGTAACTTCTGGATCGTGTCGTAGTTGGTGGGGTCGGAGGTGATGATCTTGAGGGTGCTGCCCTCGAGTGACAGCGGCAGGACGACGTTCTCGCGGGCCACCGATTCGGGTACCAACTCGATCACGGCCTTCGGTATTTCCAGGTCATTCAGATCGACGAACTGCATGCCGTGCTTTTCGGCGATGGCCGACATCACCTCGACCGGGGTGGCGTAGTTGAGCTTGGTGATGGCATCCTGCAGCTTGATACCCGTGGAGGTGGCGAGGCGTTCGGCTTCCTCGAGCTGGTCGATGGCGATGATTTGCTTGCGAAGCAAGATGTCCGTGAAGTCGCCTCGGGCCTTAGCCATCTGCATACTCCTGCGCGAGTGGGTTCGTGGGGGTCGAGTGATCAGGGAACGACATCAGAGGGTTATCGAGAGGTCAAGCTCCGCGAGGGGCCGTGGTTAGTGCGCTGAGTGAAACTGGTTCGGACGTGCGGCGAGCGGTTCATGACCGGAGAAGGAGAAATCGACCGACCTCACTCGCCACACCGGACTGGAATAGGACGAACTAGATCTAGCATGAAGGGGTCGGAACTCGTCTTCAAGTGAAAAGTACGAGTTTCTTGTTGCCACACCTACGAGAAGACTCCTTGGCAGCAAGCGAATGTGGCGAGGAGGAGCCGGGCCAGTGGCAGTCACGCTCCCGGGATCAAGTCTCCATGGTCAAGTCCCCATGATGTTGTAGCCACAATCGACGTACAGGATCTGTCCCGTGACGGCGGAGGCCAAGGGGCTGCAGAGGTAAAGCACACTCTGGGCGACCTCTTCCGGAGCGATCGGCCGCCGCAGCGGGGAGTGGGCGGCGGCGTGTTCGATCAGTTTGTCGAAGTCCTTGTTGATCGCGCGGGCGGCCCGGCTGGCGTAAGGTCCGGCGGAGATGAGATTTACGCGGATGTTCCGGTCACCCACGAACCAGGCCAGTTGTTTGGCGTCGATCTGTAGCGACGCCTTGCAACTGGCCATACCCCCGCCGTAGTGGGGGATGACCCGTTCGCCGGCGACGTAGGTCAAGCCGACGACGCTCGCCCCGCCGGGCCGGTTCGCCATATAGGGGGCCGCCGCCCGCACCATGCTCGTCAGCGAGTAAGCCGAGATGCCCATCGCCTCGTGGTAAGCCTTCCGGCTGGTCTCGATCAGCGGTTTGGTCACCTCTCGGCTGAAGGCGATCGAGTGAATGAGAATGTCGAAACCGCCGAATTCCCGGCCCACGCTGTCGATCGTGCCCTGGATCGAGTATTCGGGGAACTTCGCATAACGGCGGTCGTTCCTCACCTCCGCCGGCACGTCGTCCATCGTGTCGTAGTTAGCGTCGCACGGCAGCACCTTAAGTGGCTTGAATTCGGAGCCGTCCGGTAACAACCGCGACTCGCGATCGGCCTCGCGGGTCAGGATACTCTCGACGATCCCGACCACACGCGGGTGACAGGCCAGGATGATTTTCGCGCCGGCCGCCGATAATGTCTTGGCAATGAACCAGGCGAAACTCTCGTTGTCCCCGACGCCGGTCACGAGGGCTGTCTTGCCGGTTAGGTCGATCGGGATCATCGCTTACCTCGTGAAGAGCGGGGGTTGTCTGCGGTTTCTAACAGTGCGTTGTATCCGCCGCCCGGCCCGCTCGCCACCTCCGCTCGTCTCGTCATCCTTCGGTTGTCACGCCGATGTCGCCACGGCCAGTGTCGGTGCCACCGTGACCTGTCGGGTTCCAGGCGGTAGTCGGGCTTGCTAAACTGATCGGTTGAGGGTGCGGGGTCTACGACCGGGGGTGGTCATGGGAATTCATGACCGAGATTACTACCGTGACCGCTCGGAGGGCTTCCTGGACGGCTGGGGGCCGGCAGGCGCAACCCTATGGCTGATTGTCATTAGCTGCGTCGTCTTCTTCGGACAGTTGGTCACGGGCGACCCGCTCCGCAATCCGCTCACTGCGTTCGGTATCTATCTACCGGATCGCGTCCTGGCCGGGCAGCTCTGGCGGCTTCTGACGCCGGTGTTCCTGCACGCCGATCTGCTCCATCTGCTTTTGAACATGATCGTTCTCTTCTGGGCGGGTAAGCGTGTGGAGGAAGTCTACGGCAAGTGGGAGTTCTTGGCCTTTTTCCTCGGCGGTGGCGTGTTCACACACGCTTTGTATCTGCTAGCCTACGTCGCGGGGTTGGCCCCCGCGGCCGTGTTCCTCGGGGCTAGCGGGGCCGTGTCGGCCACACTCGTGCTACTCGCCTGCAACTTCCCGCGGATGAAAGTCCTGTTGTTTTTCGTGATCCCGATGCCCGTCTGGCTTTTGGCCGTCTTTTACGTCCTCATCGACGCTCTGGGAGCCGTCATGGCACTGACGGCTCCTGCCGCCTTCCTCGTCCCTCTGTCAGGGGCTTTCGTCGGGGCTATATACTACGTTACCGGTATTCGTTTAACTCGCATCCTCAGCCGTATTTTCGGCCGTTCGGCTCGCGACTCCGACCGACCCGCCCGGGCGCGACTGCGTCTGGTTCCTGCATTAAAGCCGGCCGAGCCTCCTACACCGCTCCCGACCTCGAAGGGGACGGACGGCAGTGCGGATCACGGGGGGTCGAAAGCAACCCCGGCCGCGCTGAACGGGGAGGGCAACCTGGAGGCCCGTTTGGATCAGGTCCTGGAGAAGGTGGCCCGTCACGGCCAAGCGAGCTTGACCCCGGAGGAGCGAGAAGTCCTGTTTAAGGCCAGTGAGTTGTATCGACGACGACGGAAGTGACGTGGAAATCAAGCACTTACGCGGAAACGAAGCCGAGGTGACCATGCCCCTGTTCGAATACCACTGCCGCAGTTGTGACAAGCAATTCGAGGTCCTCCTGACCAGCCGCAGTACCGAGACGGTGCGTTGCCCGAGTTGCCAGGGAACGGACGTCGCTCGGCTGATTGGGTTACCGGCCGCTGGTCGGGTTGCGACGAGCGAAGTCGCCACCAACTGCCGGGGTGACGGCCCGCCGTGCGGCGCGCCGTGGTGCGGTCGCGGAACGGGCTAACCGCCCCGAGAGACCCAAAATCAGCACCGACAACAGGTTGGCTTGTCACGCCTTCAGCCCGCGGTGGGGGGTCGGTCGGGTCTTTCGGAACGGAGCGGTTGTGATGGCCTACCCCGCTGTCGCCTGTTTGGAAAAAAGAATTATCTAGCGGACTTGTCTTGTGACAGGCGTGGGCGTAAATAATGATGATTGAATGACCCTGCGGCGTCACACCATCTCCCGCCGGGTCACAGGGTTATGCCCGAAGGCCTTCGGGCTACACCCACTGGCTCGCCCGAACCATTGTAACCTTTGACAGGCACCTCACCCATGACAGACCAGAAGACGGCGAAAACCTGTGCGGACATGCTGCAAGCCATCGCGGAGCCGAACCGCATTCGCATCATCGAATGCCTACGCACAGGTTCGATGAACGTCACCCAACTGGCCCGCGCCCTGAACATCGAGATCGTCAACGTGTCCCACCACCTCGGTGTTCTCCGCACCGCCGGATTGGTCGAGGACCACAAGGACGGTCGTTATGTGATCTATTCTCTGCACCCCAAGGTGTTTAGCAACGACAACAACAAAGCCACCTACATGGACCTGGGCTGGTGCCGGATCGAAATCCCGCACAACTGAAGCGTTGTCCGAACGCGATCCGATCATGCACGGTTCCCGGGCCACGGGGACGCTGCTGAGCGTCCCCTTGTCCCACCCTGATGATCACACGGCCTGCAGATCATACGGCATGTAAGCGAGCTTCCCCCTTTATGTCGCCCTTGATGCCGCCTGAAGTGCGGTTGGGCAGAGGATAACAGACCTCGACCGGGAGTCGTTGGGGGACCAATTCGACTGACAGTTCACGGATTCCCTCTTCGGGAAGACTGACGAACTCCCCGTCCGCATGAGCGCACAATGCCGCCTCGCTCGTGACTCGCACCGAGCGGGCACGGCCGAATCGCAGCAACCGGTTATTCCGGGGCAAGCGGCCGAGTGCCAACAGGGGCAGATAGCGGAGCAAGTTCCCGCGTGTGAGTCGCGTCGCGTGAAGGTAATCGAGCAGGCCGTCGGTCAGATCGGCCTCAGGGCAGATCGGGAAATTCCCTTCCCGTTGTCCGTTCAGAATGGAGATCGACAGGGTCGGAGAGGTCACAACCTGGCCGTCGAACGAGATCGTCATGGTCGGCGTGGTGAAGTGCCGCACCATCGCCTTGACGAAGGCCCAGGCGTAGAGCGGCAGACCGGCCAGCCAATTCGTCTTGCGTGATTCGACCGTAACCATGCCGTTGAAGCCGGCCCCGCAGCAACAGACCATGTACCGCTCGCGGCCGGGCACGGTCACTCGGCCGATGTCGATGTGAAGCACCTGGGTCGGCAACCGCTCGTGTCTGCGGGCCCACCACCGGTCCATGCCGACCGAGTGGGCGAAGTCGTTGGCGGAGCCGATGGGCCACACGGACAGGACGACATCCCGGCGCTGAGCTTGTAAGAGGCCGTTGGCGACCTCGTGGACGGTGCCGTCGCCGCCGGCCGCCACCACCTTTTCGAAGCCGTCCGCGGCCGCCGCGCGGGCCAACTCCACGGCGTGTCCGGGTCCCTTCGTCGGACGCAATTCCAGTTCCTGACTGGTCTGCCGTTGGAATTCTTCGAGCAGCCTGAGTGCCCGGCCCCGGCCCGCAACGGGGTTGTAAATCA
>Ga0308417_1000453_pt1 | contig 29895 bp, 19 predicted proteins | sample HotsprSampleOS65_FD_203528 | JGI IMG/M metagenome (GOLD analysis project Ga0308417, IMG submission 203528) | Hot spring phototrophic mat microbial communities from Octopus Spring, Yellowstone National Park, Wyoming, United States - 20090730_OS65 ...
GCGGGGCTAACGCACTGAGGTGGTCGGAGAGAGTCCGGGAAGGGTCACAACCATCACCCCCGAAGTGACCGAGCCGGCATAGATGCGCCCCGGCGCGAACACATCGAAAGCCGCCGCCCACATCCGACGCCCTGGCAACAGGGCCCGCTGGTCCAGGCGGTAAAAGAGCTGCCCGCCGTTGACCGAAAGATACAGCCCCCCACCTTGGGCATCACCAATCAGAACCTCATCCGCCTGGCGCGGGTTGAACCGGATCACGGCAATGTCACCAAAGCCGATGCCGCGCGCCAGCCGCTCCCAGGATTTGCCGCCGTCAAAGCTGACATAGGCCGTCCGCCGTGTCCCGACGAATATGGTTTCCGGTCGGCGTGGGTGAAAGGCAATCTCCTGCACGCATGTGGCATCCTTGAACGCTTTCATCGGCAGGTCGGCCCGCTGCCAGGTTGTACCCCCATCCTGGCTCACAAGCATCCCATCCGAGATACCGGCCAGAATGACCTCTGACGACTGGGGCGACACGGCCACCGAAAAGACACGTCCGCGGTATGCGCCCAAGCTGACCTTTTCCCATCCCTTGACCGGGTTGTCCGTTCGGAACAGACCATCCCAGGCAGCGGCATAGAGCCAGCCGTCAGCAGTCGAAACCAGTTCCACGACGTGCCCCTTCAACCGTTGCCGCAGAATGGTTCGGGATGCAGAGGAGCGGGCGGCGGTGCGGCGGCCTTTGGCAGGGCCTTTGGCAGACGGCCGGGCGCTCGGTGCGGCTGGTGCGGCCACCGGTCGTCTTCCGCCGGGCACGACAGGCGTCGGGCGCCAGGTGGCCGGCGGGTTGGCCGGCTGCCAGAGCTTTCCGCCATTTTCCGTCACAAACACCCCATCGCTCGTCGCGGCATACAGACGGCGTGAATCACCCACCGGCGCGTGCAGGCCATAGACATCCCGTGCGCCAAGCCCCTGCGAGGAGGAATACCAGGTCTGACCGAAATCATTGGAGACATAGACGCCGCCTTCCGCACCGTTGAACATCACGGAGGCAAACAACCGCCCACGCTGCATGCTGTCGGCCAGCAGCCCCGACACGCGGCGCGTCACAAATCCTTGATTGTATGCCTGAAAGGTGTTTCCCCCGTCTTCACTGATGAGGACGCCCCGGTTCTCCGTGCCGACGATGACCCGCTGGGGCGCAGACGGATGAATGCGGATTTCGTTGATGGTCGTCGTCGTGGGCAGAATCTGCCGCCACGTCTCGCCACCATCCAAGGTGTGCCACAGGCCCTCGGTCGTGCCGGCGAAGATTTCTTTTTCGCGGGTGGGATGCGGAAAAATGACGTGCGTCCGGCGGGCGCTGGAGGGGATTCCCTTGAACTTCGTCCAGTTGCGCCCTCCGTCAAGACTGCGGTAGATGCCGCTACAGGCGCTGCAATACACACGGTCGGGATCAAAGGTGTCAATGGCGATGCTGAAAATGTCAGAGTCTTCGATGAGCTTTGAGGTCTCGCCGTGGATAAAGGTCCAGTTCTTGCCGCCGTCGGTCGTCTTCCACGGCAGATACCAGGTGCCGACATAGACCGTATCGGCGCTGCGCGGGTCAATGGCGACGGATTCGATGTTCCGAATGCCAGGGTGTCCGGCCGGTGACAGCCGCGCCCATGTCTCCCCACCATCCGTCGAACGAAATGCGCCATTCAGGGTTCCGGCCACCAGCACACTGGCGTTGCCCGGAGCCATGGCAAAGGCGCGGACGGATTCTCCGCTCAACACCGCCCGCCAGGTCTGCCCCCCGTCTGTGGACTTGTACACCCCGCCATCGCGGTCATTTTCAAGCACCCACACGGCGGCATACAGCGTGTCGGTTGCCGTCGGGTCAATCACGATACTTTCGATGATGTACTGCGGGCGGTTGAAGGTCGGCAGCCAGCGCCAGGTCTGCGCGCCGTCCACCGTTGTGTAGATTTGTCCATCGGCCGTTCCGATGAACATCCGCTTGGGATTGGTCGGGTCCTGCGCCAGGGCGCGCACCGTACCGCCAAAGGGGCCGGTGACTTTCCACTCGGTTTGCTCAAGCAGCGCTGGCGTCAGCACCGGCGCTGGCGTTTCCAGCGCCGCAGAAACAACCTGGCCCGTGGCAAAACAACCGGCGAAAAACACGGCGAGAAGTGCCCCCAAAGCGACTAACTTCATCGTTTTCTCTCTCTTACATGCAAATATCGAAACTTTTACGCGAAGTTGTGCAACCATAGCATGTTCACCTTGGTAGGGCTACGCCTGCCGAAGATTCGCTGGCGGTTTGAGTCCCAACCGATAGCCGGCATCCACGAACAAGGTCTCACCGGTCACGGCATCGGCGCTGAGCAGGTATAGCAGCGCCTGTGTGATGTCCTCCGGCGTCACCCCTTCCGGCGTTCCGGTCAGGTTGACGATGCCGGGTGCAATGGCATTGACCTGCACAACCGGCGCCAGCACCTTGGCCAGCCCTTCGGTCAGCATGATGAGGCCGGCTTTGGAGACGTTGTAATGAAGATACGCCGCCCACGGGCGGACACCCCCGACACAGGCGAGGTTGATGATTTTCCCCCGTCCCTGCGCCAGCATCAGCCGCGCCGCCCGGCGCGCACACCAGAAAGGCGCTGTCAGGTTGACGGCCAGTGTCTGTTCCCAGTCAGCATCGGTGAGTTCGGGCCAGGGACGGCGCTCAAAAACCGCCGCATTGTTGACCAGAATGTGCAGCGTCCCGAAACGGCGCAGGATGCCTTCAAAGAGGGCATCCACGTCCTTCCGCTGACGCAGATCGGCAGGAAAGACTTCGACCGTGCCTCCGCCAGCGCGGAGTTCGGCCGCAAGCGTCTCCGCCGTCGGATGTGAGCTGTGGCAGTGGAGTGCCACGTGAACGCCCTGCGCCACAAGGGCGCGCACCATGGCCGCCCCCAAACGGCGCGCCCCACCTGTCACCAGGGCAATCCTTCCGGCCAGTTCCACGGCACTTCCTCAAAAAATCTGCGTCTAACGGTGCCGGCTTTTGGCCGGCTGGTCAGACCATGGCATGGTTTTAGCCCCAAACCCGTCTGTGAAAAGAGACTACGCCGTTGATGCCTGAAAAGAAACCACGTCGTTCCCCGCTGGAGTGGCTGGTGCCGGTCTTTTTCGTGCTTGTCGGAACGTGGTATCTGCTCGAATGGGGGCTGGCGTCCCCGACCGGTCTGACGTTTCGCGCTGGCGTTGGTGTCCTTCTACTCGTGTATGGCGGCTGGCGGCTCGTGCGTCTCCGGCAGCCGGGGGCCACGCCGCCGGCCAGCTAGCCGGTCTCACATCCAGCCGGAAAACACTTTGGCGGCGGAGGTGGCTTCGCCGCCAAAGGTGCTGTCCGCCTTTGCACCCGTTACCAACGGCTTGGGTGAGTTACTTTTTGCGGTGATAGTTCGGATAGTCCGGCCGCTTTGGCCTGGCTGGCGGCGGATTTTTGGTCAGCGCCTCCAGCGCGACGGCTACGGCCCGTTCGAGTTGCGTATCGCGTCCGGCACGCCACGCCTGCGGGTCAAGCTCCACTTCGATGTCAGGCGCAACCCCCCGGTTTTCGATTTCCCACTTCCCTTCCGGCGAATAAAAGGCAAAGTGCGGTGCGGTCACGGTGCCGCCGTCCATCAGCGCCGGGTAGCCGCCAATCCCGACGAGGCCGCCCCAAGTGCGCTTGCCAACCAGCGGGCCAATGCCCAGTTGCCGGAACATCCACGGCATCAGGTCGCCCCCGGAACCGGCATACTCGTTGATGATCATGACCTTCGGGCCGGGCAGCGTTCCGAACGGCGTACGGAAGTCTTCGCCATCCCGGACGGCCCAGTAGCTCAGCAGCGGTTTGCGCAGGTAGTCAATGATGTAGTCGGCAGCCTGTCCGCCGCCGTTGAAGCGTTCGTCCACGACGGCGCCCTGTTTGTCGAGTTGCGAAAAAAAGTAGCGGTTGAAGTTCGTGTAGCCGCCAGCGGCGGTGTCCGGCAGCCAGAGGTATGCCAGCCGGCCGTTGCTCAGTTCGGCAACACGCCGCCGGTTGGCTTCAATCCAGGCGAGATTGCGCAGGCTCGCTTCGCTGGCCACCGGGACGACCGTCACCGTGCGGGACTGGCTTCCGTCCGGGTTGGGGCCGACCTTGAGCACCACCTGTTTGTCGGCGGTGCCCTCGAAGTAGCGGTAGATGTCTTCCGTGGCCACAACGTCAACGCCGTTGACCGCCAGCAGGTAGTCCCCGACGTTGACGTTGACGCCGGGTTGGGTCAACGGCGCGCGAAGCTGCGGATTCCAGTTTTCGCCTTCGTAAATCCGGGCAATGCGGTAGCGGCCGTTTTCAACCACATAGTCAGCACCCAGCAGACCGCCGGGCACGCGCCTGACTTCCGGGATGTCGCCACCCCGGACGTAGAGGTGTCCGACGCTCAGCTCGCCGAGCATTTCGTCAAACAGGTAGTTCAGATCGGCGCGGTGCATCACGCCTTTGAGATACGGCTCGTATTTCCGCGCCGTGGCCGGCAGGTTCAGTCCGTGGTGGTTTGGGTCGTAGAAGAAATCGCGTTCCAGCCGCCACACCTCGCGGTACATCTGCTCCCACTCCTGGCGCGGCTCGACCCGTACTTCCATATCGTCAGTGCGCAGCCGGCCCTCGCCGGGTTTGATGGGCGCCGTCAGCGAGGCAATGAACCAGCTTTGTGCCTGGTTTGGCGCCTGCCCCTGACCCGGCCGCTGACTCTGCCGGTACAGGCACTTCTCGCCGTTGGCCGTCGGCTGAAAACTGGTGACGCCTTCCAGCAGCTTTTCCAGCTTGCGCTTTTCGACATCGAACCTGTGGACAATGAGGCCCGTCATCTCCGGCATGCCCATGGCGGACTCATACAGGTACAGGATGTTGGGTTTGCCGGCATCAAAACCGACGAAGGCGCGGGCCGGGATGGGCAGCGCCACGATGCGCTGGCTGAGTCCCTCGAAATCAATCGTGACCCTGGGCGGCTCTTTCGCTTTTTCCCCTGGGCGTCCCGTTGCCCCCATGCCGGGTGAGCCACCAGCCGGTGCGGATGTGGCTTCGGACGGGTTGCCGTCACCGGGCTTGCGGTCTTCGGCGGTTTTTTCGTCGTCACTTTCCGGGGCCACGGGAGAAGGATCGGTTTTGCGCAGTACGACGGCGTGCACCGACCGCACGGTGTCGTTCCGGTGGGCGTAGCTCGACATGTCGAAACCGTTGATGGCCGGGCCGATGTTGGTGCTCGACAGCAAGTAGAGATACTTGCCGTTGCGGTCAAAGACGGCGTGGGTGACATCGCTGGCGGCGTCTGTAAGTTGCGTCACCTGCTTGCTTTCAAGTCCATAGACGAAAGCTGCGCTGTAGGCCGAGGGCATTGGCTTGGTGTAGGCAATCCAGCGGCTGTCGGGCGACCAGGACAGACCGCCCCGCAGACGGAACCCGGCCCCGCCGGTGCGGCGCGCGGTGTCAAACTTCACCGGGACGCCGTTTTCAATATCCACAAGCCAGAAGTTGAGCCGCTTGTCGGTGAAGGCGATCTTCCTGCTATCCGGCGACCAGGTGGGCGCGTAGTAAAACGACGGCTCCAGCTTGATGACCTTGAGTTCGCCAAGGCCGGTTTGTTCGCGCAGGTGCAGCTCATACTCACCGGAGGCGTCGGAAAAGTACGCCACCCACTTGCCATCGGGCGACCAGGCCGGGTCGCGCTCGGCGACGCCGGGCGTCGCCGTGAGGTTGCGGATCGAACCCTTTTCGGCCGGGACGGTCAGAATGTCGCCCCGGGCTTCAAAGGCTACGCGCAGACCATTCGGCGAGACAGCCGCGTTCGTAATCTGTGAGCCGACTTTCTCGAAGCGCGGACGTACCGTGCTGATGTCGCCTGCGAGCGTGACGTTGACCGGCGTGTGGCGTCCGCTTTTCACATCCAGGAGGTGCAGTCCGCCAAACTGTTCATAGACAATGGCTTCTTCACCGCCCACCGCCACTGAGGCGGATTTGATGTCGAGTCCGTCGTTTTTGAGCACCGGCGTCACCTTGCCGGAAGCCGGGTCATAAGCAAAGAGTGTCACCGGGCCGTTGCGGTCGGAAAGAAAGTAAATTGTCTTTCCAATCCACATCGGGTTGAAGTCATTGGTGTCGGTACGCGGGATTTTCGTAACGCTCGAATCGGCCAGATTGGCTACCCAGAGATACGACGCCCGTCCGCCGCGATAGCGTTTCCAGGCGGCAAAGGCGCGGGGTACGGGTTCATACACCAGCCGGGAACCGTCCGGTGAGAAGCTGCCGTGGGTGGCCATCGGCAGGGGGAGCGGTTCAGCCGGACCGCCGTTTTTGTCCACGGTAAACAGGCGTTGGGTCCGCCCGGATTCACTCAGGCGCGGGCTGGCAAAGAGCACCCGCTTGCCGTCGGGCGTCCACCCCACGGCCCGGTCGGTGTCCGGGTGATAGGTCAGGCGCTGCGGAATGCCACCGGTTGCCGGCATGACATAGACATCCGTGTTGCCGTCATACTGCCCCGTGAAGGCAATGAGACTGCCATCAGGCGAAAAAATCGGGTCTGACTCGATGCCGGGGTGATTCGTCAGGCGGACAGCCTCGCCGCCGGTGCGTGGCACGCGCCACAGATCACCGGCAAAGGAAAACACAATGTGTGTCCGGTTGGCGGTTGGCGTGCGCGCCAGCAGAGGAGGTGACGTTTCCTGGGCGGCACCAAAAGTAGTCCAGGTGAAGGTCAACGCCAGGAACGAACACAGGCGAAAGCAGGAAAAGCGACGTTGCATGATGTGTGTCGGGTGAGAACTGGCAGGGTGTTGGCGTAGCCGCGCAAGGGGGGGCGTCCCGGGCAGGACAGCTTCAGGGTATTGGCAGGCAAGCTATACCGTTTCCGGCGAAAGATGTTCCAGAAAAGTTTTGTTATTTGGGCGGGGATTGCCTCTACATCGTTCGGCGCACTATGCTCTGGGCGCTTTTGGTTGACCTCATCTGGTGCCTGCCGTTATGGCTTCTCCCTCGCCAACCGAAGAGATTGCTCCGACCCGCAGCGCTGAACGCTATGAACCAGCCAAGCGGCGCACGTTCTGGCTGGTGGTGGTGGCACTTTCCATCGTGGTGGCGGCGGCGGCCTGGCAGACGTACCAGGAGCGCCATCGCTTTTTGCTCTGCGTGACGTTCCACGAGGTGGACGGACTGCGGCCGGGAGCTGAAGTCCGGCTGTCCGGGGTCAAGGTCGGGGCCGTACAGCGCATCGAGTTCACCGGTGTGCAACAAGCTGTGCAGTGGGACACGCCACAGGTGCAGGTTACGCTCGGGATTGACCGGCGTCTGACGGGGCTGAGTGCGGCGCAACTCATTCACCGGGACGCGGTTGCCGTTCTCAAACGCGACGGCACCCTGGCCGACCGGATTGTGGACATCATCCCCGGCAGCGCTGCTGCGCCACTCGTAGCTGAAGGGGACTTCATTGCCGGACGGATTGAAGGCGATTCGCGCACCATTGCGTTGCGTGGCGCTCAGGTCAACGCCAATTTCGAGGTGATGCGTGAACGGCTCCTCGCCGTTCAGCAACGACTTGAACGTGGGGCAGGCACTTTGGGGGCTGTCTTCAAACGACGTGAACTCGCCAACCAGATGGCCCAGTTTCAGGCCGAGTTGACCGGACTTCAGCAGGCGCTTCAGACCGGCAGCGGGTTTGGTTCCGTCGCGCGCCGGCGATTGCAACCACGGGTGACGGCACTTCAGACCGCGGCCAACCGGCTGCAGGCCGACATCGAGCGCGGCCGTGGCACAGCCGGTCAGTTCTTTGCCGATCCGACCTGGCGCGAACGGGTTACGGCCCTTCAGAGCCGGTACGACCGTCTGGCGGCCCGCCTGACCACCCTGCAGCAGACGGCCGAACGGGGTGCACTGGGACGCTTCGCCAGAGAAGATGCCTTCCGTCAGCGGCTCCAGACGACGCGCACCCACTTCACCTGTATTCAAAAACAGCTCGAACAGCAGGAAGGCAGCGCCGGCAAGTTTCTCCACGATGGGCGCCTGCGGCGCGAACTTGCCGAATTCACGGCTGAACTCACCAAAACCCTTTATGACGTGCGCCAGTCGCCGTTCAAATACATCCGACTCAGGTTCTGAGTCCCTTTTCCGCCCTGCGCGTGAATGGCACATTCACGCAGCAGCGGCCCGTCATATTGCTTATGAGTATTCTGGTCAACAAAGAGACCCGTCTTGTGGTACAGGGCATTACCGGGCGTGAAGGCACCTTTCATACCCGCCAGATGAAGGATTACGGCACGAACGTCGTTGCCGGGGTGACGCCCAACAAGGGTGGCACGGTTCACGAAGGCACGCCGGTATTCGACACTGTGGCCCAGGCCGTGGCCGCCACCGGAGCCAACGTCAGTGTGATTTATGTGCCGCCGGCCTTTGGCGCGGATGCCATCATGGAAGCCGCCGAAGCCGGCATTGCCCTCATCGTCTGCATTACCGAAGGCATCCCGACGGTGGACATGATGCGGGCGTTCGACTTCGTCAAAAAGCGCGGCACACGGCTGATTGGCCCCAACTGTCCGGGCGTCATCACGCCGGGTGAGTGCAAGGTGGGCATCATGCCGGCGCACATCCACCGCCCCGGCCGGATTGGCGTTGTCTCCCGCAGTGGGACGCTGACCTACGAGGCCGTTCACCAGCTCACCCAGCTTGGACTGGGACAGTCCACCTGTGTCGGCATCGGTGGCGACCCCATCATTGGCCTGCGCTTCGTGGATGTCCTGCGTCTGTTCCAGGCCGACCCGGACACCGATGCCGTTGTCATGATTGGCGAAATCGGCGGTACGGATGAGGAAACCGCAGCGGCTTTCGTCCGGCAGGAAATGACCAAGCCGGTCATTGGATTCGTTGCCGGCCGCACGGCTCCGCCCGGCCGCCGCATGGGACACGCTGGTGCCATCATTGCCGGCGGCAAGGGCACGGCCGCCGAAAAAATGGAAGCCATGCGTGCCGCCGGCATGCACGTGGTCGAAAGCCCAGCGGACATCGGCGCCAAAGTTGCTGCTGTCATCGGCCATACGGCTTAGACCTGGGGCAGCTTCAGCTCACTCCGGTTGCCATCCGCCGCCGGACATCGCTAACCTGCGGCACATTTCATGATGTCGGATGGAGACACCACCGCCATGTCGCTTGAAACGACGCTTGCCATCATCAAACCCGACGCCGTGCGTGCCGGCAACACCGGTCACATCATCCAGCGCATCACCGATGCCGGTTTTCGTCTGCGCGGCATGCGCCTGATGCACCTGACCCGGCCACAGGCCGAAGGTTTTTACGCCGTTCACCGCGAGCGGCCGTTTTTTGGGGAACTGGTTGATTTCATGTGTTCGGGGCCCGTGGTCGTCATGGCCCTGGAAAAAGAAGACGCCGTTCGCGCCTGGCGCGACCTTATGGGACCAACCAACTCAAAAGATGCTCCCAAGGGCACCATCCGGGGCGACTTCGGAACGGATGTCGGCGAAAATGCCGTCCACGGGTCGGATTCACCCGAAAACGCCACAACCGAAGTGGCCTTTTTCTTTGCCACCAGCGAACTGCTGTAGAGCGGACAGCCTGGCCGCTATGGTCAGGGCTGTCCTACGGCAGGCTTTCAAGCCGGTAGTTGGGTGCTTCCTTGGTGATGATGACATCGTGAACGTGACTTTCGCGCAGGCCCGCCGCCGTAATCTTGACGAACCGGGCATTGGTTTGGAGTTCGGCAATGGTTCGGCAGCCAACATATCCCATGCCGGCGCGCACGCCACCCACCAACTGTGTCACCAGCGCTGCCAGTGACCCCTTGTAAGGCACTTTGCCTTCGATGCCTTCCGGGACGAGTTTTGATTCGACGGTCTCCATGTCCTGGGCATAGCGGTCGCGGCTGCCTTCTTTCATCGCTGCCAGCGACCCCATGCCCCGGTACGCCTTGAAACTGCGCCCCTGGTAGAGAATCAGCTCGCCGGGGCTTTCATCCGTTCCGGCAAAGAGCGAGCCGATCATGACGGCATCCGCACCAGCAGCTAGCGCCTTGGTGATGTCGCCGGAAAACTTGATGCCGCCATCGCCAATCACCGGCAGGTCAGCTTCGCGGGCGGCGGCGGCACAGTCCAGAATGGCCGTCACCTGTGGAACGCCGATCCCGGCGACGATGCGTGTGGTACAAATTGAGCCGGGGCCAATCCCCACCTTGACGCCATCCACTCCGGCCGCGATGAGTTCGCGGGTGGCTTCCCCGGTGGCCACGTTTCCGGCCACAAGGTCAACCTCGGGAAACCGCCGCTTGATCTGGCGGACGGCTTCCAGCACGCGGGTCGAATGGCCATGCGCCGTGTCAATGACCAAGGCATCCACCCGCGCCGCCACAAGTTCGGCCGCCCGCTCCAGATAGTCGCCTGTCGCGCCAATGGCCGCTGCCGTCCGCAGCCGCCCCAGGTCATCTTTCGTCGCGTTCGGATAGCGAATCGCCTTCTGGATGTCCTTGACCGTAATCAGCCCCCTGAGACGAAATTCCTCATCCACAACGAGCAGCTTTTCGACCCGGTGTTTCTGCAAAATGCCACGCGCTTCCTGAAGCGTTGTCCCGACCGGCACGGTAATGAGGTTCTCCTTGGTCATCACTTCGCCGATGGGCAACTCCAGACGTGTCTCGAAACGCAGGTCGCGGTTGGTGAGAATGCCGACGAGCCGCCCATCTTCCGGCCGTACCACCGGAACGCCCGAAATGTGAAACTTCGCCATGATGGCCAAAGCCTCTGAAATGGGGCGGTCAGGCGTCATCGTGACCGGATCGACAATCATGCCGCTTTCGGAGCGTTTGACCTTGTCCACCTCGCTGCGCTGCGCCTCAATGGACATATTTTTGTGAATCACCCCCAGCCCGCCCTGCTGGGCCAAGGCAATCGCCATGGCCGCTTCCGTGACCGTATCCATCGCTGCGCTGACGATGGGGATGTTGATCCGAATGCGCCGGGAAAAACGGGTGGTGGTGTCGGTCTCGGCCGGAAGAACGTCGCTTTTGGCCGGCACGAGCAGAACGTCATCGAAGGTCAGGGCTTCCGGTATTTCACGATAGTTCATGGCGACTCGCTTTCCGGGAGGTGTCAGGCTGTTTCAGGGCGCGGCAATTGTGCGCCCATCGTAAAAGCTTCCCTGCCGCCCGGCCAAGTCAGCGCCGGACAAGCGGATGGGCTGAGTCTGTTGCCAGTGCAGCGTCACTCCTGCCGGCCCTGGCTGGACACCTCATAGGGTCAACTCCATCAGCAGTCCATCTTCGGGCGGGTCTGTATAGAAGTTGCGCTTGCGCGCCGTGGTGACAAACCCCAGCGACGCATACAGGGCCTGGGCGCCATGGTTTGACTGGCGCACTTCGAGAAAAGCCGTCGTCGCACCGTACAGGCGGCCCGTGTAGAGCGCTTCTTTCAGAAGCCGCCGCCCCAAACCCCGGCGCTGGACTTCGGGATAGACGGCGATGTTGGCAATGTGCAGCTCGCGGCCGTCGTGCCGGGCCGAAAGCTGCACCCGTCCGGCCAGAAATCCGTAGATGGAACGGCGCAGAAACGGCGACTGTCCCCGTACGACCAGCATGACGGCCAACGGGTTGTGAAGTAACTCGGTGCGGTAGCCGTCATATCCCCACCGGCTCAGCCCTGCCAGGCGCTCCAGTTCAACGACGGCCGGCAAGTCGCTTTCCAGCATTGGCGCAATGTAGAAACGCGCGTCCAAAGGCTCCTTCATGACAATGCGCCACAGGCAAGCGAAAACATGGCTCTGATACTTTGTGGGGGAAGAACTACGGGCGATTATGAACCATTCCCTACCGGCGGCAAGCGCGTTCGGCAGCCAGGACGGTGTTGCGCATCAGCATGGCAATGGTCAGCGGGCCGACGCCGCCCGGCACCGGCGTCACGTAACCGGCCACCGCGGCCGCCTGGCGCGGATGTACATCTCCAATCAACGTGTAGCCTTTCTTTTCCAGGTCGGCCAGACGCGCTGGATCATCGCCAAAGTACGCCTGGACATCCGCCTGGGTCGTCACCTGGTTGATGCCCACGTCAATGACCACCGCGCCGGGACGGATGCAGGTTTCCGTGACGAAGGCCGTCCGCCCGATGGCCGCGATGAGAATGTCTGCCGACCGGGCCACGGCCGCCAGGTCGGTTGTCCGTGAGTGGCATATCGTCACGGTGGCGTCCCGGTGGAGCAGCAGCAGCGAAAGCGGCAGTCCGACAATCGTGCTTCGCCCCAGCACCACGGCGCGCTGCCCGCGCAGTGGCAGGTCGTAATGGTCCAGCAGGGCCACGACGCCGGCCGGCGTACAGGGCACGAAGCCTTCCTGTTTGAGTGCCAGACGCCCGACGTTGACCGGATGAAAACCGTCCACGTCTTTTTCCGGGTCAATCGCCCGGATGACGGCCGGCGCATCAACCTGCGCCGGCAACGGCATCTGGACAAGGATGCCGTGAATGTCCGTCCGGGCGTTGAGCGTGGCAACCAGCGCCAGCAGTTCGGCCGTCGTCGTCTCCGCCGGCAACGTCACGACTTCCGAATACAGCCCAAGCCGCGTACAGGTTTTGACCTTGCTGTTCACATAGGTACGCGACGCCGGGTTGTTGCCCACCAGCACGGCCGCCAGCCCCGGCCGGATGCCCCGCGCCGTCAGGTCAGCACACCGCGCCGCCGTTTCAGCATTGAGTTTTGAGGCCACCAAAGCCCCATCCAGAATTTGAGCCGCCACAGTTCAGGAGGTCTCCTTGGGAACATGAAGTGAATGCGCCGGGAAAGGCGTGTCCCCGCGACGGTAGATGACGATGACCGGGACGACAAGGTATGCACGGGCAGGCATCCGGCCCGTCTGCCACGTGGGACGCCGCCATGATGAAACGTATGAGACCTAACAAAACGAAACTTGGCTTGCCGCATCCGGCAATGTACGGTGAAAGAGAAAGCGTGCAACAGCACGGCCATACATACAAGCTGGTCTCCACGTTGCGTCCGACCCTATTTTCCAGGTGAGCAGCACAATGAACCACGAAGTGCAACTGCTGTTTTTCGTAGTGCTGGGGCTGGCAGGACAGGTCGTGGCCGTGGGTGGTGCGCTGCTGGCTTTCCGTCTTGGCGCACGCACCGGCGCGGATCGTCACCGGGCGCTTCCCCCGGAGCTTCCTGCGGGCAAATCCACGTCATTTACACGCTCCATCATCAGTGACACTGCCTCTGAACCGACAGCGCCCCTCGACACCCGGGCCGTGGCGCTGCTGCGCTGTCTCCGCCTGCCGCCGGTGTCTGACCATGAGGCGCTTCTGTCCTGGTACGGCCGCCTCCAGCTTGAAGGCACGGCGCTGGCGGCCACGATGTCGTCCGAAACCCAGACGGTTTTTCGTCAGGCGCTGGACGCCATTCGTGACATTCTCGACACGCGCAACCTCGATGATCGCTATGAACTGCTGGCAGCAGCCCTGTTGCCGGTTTATGAGGGTCTCCACGCCAGGCCATCCGGCCCGTCGGAAGCGGCGCTGTCGCCACCGGCAGCCGAGCCATTGAACCGCTTTACCCCGAATGCACCACTGAACGGTCAGGCTGCTGTCCCGGTGGCCTACCGTGAGACGCCTTCCCAGGTTTCCGAAAAGTCCCGGCTGGCAAAACTGTTCGAGCAGGTCGAAGCGGCGGCCCGGGCGCGGGAAACCCCGACTTCCAATCCACCGGGTGCCCGCCACGGTGAAGCGCCACTGCCCGGACCGGAACCACTCACAGCCGGGAACGGCAAAGCCACTTCGGACGCCCCTGACCGTACGCCCGGACACGCCCCCGGCACGCAACTGGACACCTCGCGGCTGTCGCGGCGACTGGCTGAAATTCTCAAATCCGCCGACCGCAACGATCACTCCAGCGACCCGGCCGAGAGCCGCCACAGTCCGCCCGAACCGGTCGTGGCCGAGCACAGTGCGCCGGAACTGCATCTGGTATCAGCCCCGATCAAGTCACGCCTCAAACGCAGCGGCACGCTCACGCCGGAACAGGAAGTGGCACGCAAGGCAGCACATGTCGTCGGACGGGCGCGGGAGTGGTATGGTCGGCCGGACATCACCCTTCACGAGGTACAGTCGGCCTGCGCTGCTTTTGGACTGGAGTTCAACGAAGTCGCCGCCCGGGCCGAGCTGGCCAAACCGCTTGCCGAAGACCTGCTCTGAAACAACGCCCATGCCCGACGGCTTCGTGCCGATTCTCGACCTTGAACCCCAGTACCAGGCGCTGCGTCCGGCACTTCAGGCGGCCTTTGAGCGGGTGTGCCGGTCGCGCCAGTTCGTTCTGGGTGAGGAAGTGGCCGCCTTCGAGGATGAAGTGGCTAACCATCTGGGTGTGGCGCATGCCGTGGGCGTCAACTCCGGCACAGATGCGCTTGTCATCGCCCTGCGAGCGCTCGACATCGGTCCGGGCGACGAGGTCATCACCACGCCGTTTTCCTTCTTTGCCACGGCCGAGGCCATCAGTCTGGTCGGGGCCACGCCGGTTTTTGCCGACATCGAAGCCGAAAGCTTCAACCTTGATCCACACGCCGTGGCATCCCGGATCACCAGCCGCACCCGGGCTCTGCTGCCCGTGCATCTTTTTGGGCGTCCGGCAGCTATGGGCGCGTTGCTGGAGCTGGCCGAACGTTATGGACTGGCCGTGATTGAGGATGCTGCCCAGGCGTTTGGAGCACAGTACCTGCCGCCATGTGTCGGCTGTAACGGGCAGGGCTGTCATCCGACGACCCAGACGCGGCTGCACGGGCGCTATGTCGGGACGCTGGGCACGATGGGCGCGTTTTCGTTCTACCCGTCGAAAAATCTGGGTGCGTATGGCGATGGCGGTCTCATTGTCACCAACGACGCCCGCCTTGCCGAACGCGCCCGCAAGCTGCGCTCGCATGGCTCTCTTGTGCCTTACCAGAACGAAATGCTCGGCTACAACTCGCGGCTCGATGGCCTTCAGGCGGCCATCCTGCGGGTGAAACTGCCCTATGTGACCGGCTGGAACGCCGCCCGGCGACGCCTGGCCGAGCGATATACGGCCCGGCTCGCCTCACTGCCTGGGGTGACGCCGCCGGCCGTCACTCCGGGGCACGTTTTCCACCAGTACACCGTACGCCTTCCACGGGAGCGGCGGGACGCCATCCGGCAGGCGCTCCAGGTGCAGGGCATCGGAACCATGGTGTACTACCCGACGCCTATCCACCGGCTTCCGGTCTATGCCGGATGCTTTCCGCCCCAACCCGTGAGTGAGACGGCTGCGGCTGAAGTCCTGAGTCTGCCGATCTGGCCGGAAATGACCGACGCCACATGGGAGCGCGTCATTGCGGCCGTGGAACGCGCTGTTGCCGGCTGAAGTGGCTTTGCCTGCTCCCGAACGTGCCCTCTCCTGATACAAGGGGCTTGTCACGTTGCCGGAGTTGTGAAACAACGCGGACAACATCCAGAACAACCGGAAGACATCAGCCATGCGAAGTGGTGGGCGCGCCCCCAATGCCCTGCGAACAGTACAGTTGACGCCACATGTCAACAAGTACGCGGAAGGGTCGGTACAGGTCGAATTTGGTGATACGCGGGTCATCTGCCTGGCCAGTGTCGAAGAAAAAGTGCCGCCGTTTCTCAAGGGCAAGGGCACCGGCTGGGTGACGGCCGAATACGCCATGCTGCCGCGCGCGACCGATCAGCGCACTCCACGGGAAGTCACCCGTGGAAATCCCTCCGGGCGGACGCACGAGATTCAACGCCTGATTGGGCGCAGCCTGCGCGCCGTCGTGGACTTTGCCAAGCTGGGCGAACGGACGATTTACCTCGATTGTGACGTCATTCAGGCTGACGGCGGCACGCGCACGGCAGCCATCACCGGCGCGTTTGTGGCACTCGTCCTGGCAGCCCGCAAACTGCAGGCCGCCGGCGTCGTGACGGATATGCCGGTGAAGGACTACCTGGCTGCCGTCAGTGTCGGAACGGTCAATGGCACGCCCCTGCTGGACCTCGATTACAATGAAGATTCCAAGGCTGAAGTGGATATGAATGTCGTCGGGACAGGTGATGGCCGCCTCGTCGAGGTGCAGGGGACGGCCGAACAGCGTCCCTTCTCACGGGAGAACATGAATGCGCTCCTCGATCTGGCCATGCAGGGCATCCGTGAACTCATCACCCTCCAGCGCCAACTGCTGGGGTTGCTGGAATAACCTGCGTTGTGGCAGGCGACTGCCCCACACGGGTTCTGCTTTGCGCCTTTCTGTACTCCCACCGTCGTTTGGCCTGTGGCGCCTGATATGGTGCTGGCTGGTGTTGGTGGTCCTGGTGAGCGTTGCTGGCTGTGAACGCAAAGGCCGGGCCGCCGTTGGCGACGGACTTCCTCCGGTGCTGAAAATTGGCGTCTATATGCCGATGACCGGCGACACGGCGACCTTCGGCACGTCGTCTATGGGAGGCATCCGCCTCGCCACCGAACAACGCAATGCAGCCGGCGGGATTCGCGGCTCGCGCATCGAACTCATCCTCGAAGACGACCGCGGCCAGCCGGAAGAAGCCAAAACCGTCGTCACGCGCCTTGTGACGCGCGAAAAGGTCATCGCCGTTCTGGGCGAGGTTGGCTCGGCGCGCAGCATCGTGGCGGCATCTGTGTGCCAGCAGAAGCGAGTTCCCATGCTGACGCCTTCCTCGACCAACGAGAAGGTCACACGCAAGGGCGATTTCATCTTTCGGGTCTGCTTCATTGACCCCTTCCAGGGTGAAGCCGCCGCGAAGTTCGCCGTCCAGGACCTCAAGCTGCGGCGCGCGGCCATCATCACGGATGTCAAGAACGATTACAGCGTAGGTCTCACCAAATCGTTTCGGGAAAGTTTCACGCGGCTCGGCGGCACGGTTGTCATCGAAAAGAACTACCAGGCCGGCGATGCCAGCTTCAACGCGCAACTGACGGGCATCCGGGAAGCCGGCGTGGACTTCATTTATGCGCCGGGCTACTACGGCGACGTGGGACAGATCATCAAACAGGCGCGGGAACTCGGCATCCGGGTGCCCTTCATCGGCGGCGACGGCTGGGATTCCCCCGACCTGTGGCGCGGCGGGAAGGAAGCCCTCGACGGCTGTTTCATCACGAACCACTACTCTGTGGACAACCCGGACCCACGGGTGCAGGCGTTCATTGCCGCCTACCGCCAGCGGTACGGCGACACCCCCGATGCCCTGGCCGCGCTGGCTTACGACGGCGCGCAGGTGCTCTACGCCGCCATTGAACGGGCCAACAGCACCGACGGCGAAAAAATCCGCGACGCCCTGGCGGCCACCCGTGATTTTCCTGGCGTCACCGGCACAATTTCGCTCGACGCCAATCGGAATGCTGTCAAACCGGCGGTCATTCTCGAACTCCGGGATGGAAGCTATCATTATCGAACCACCATCCACCCTTCATCCGACCAGGAAACCGAAGTGCCAAATGTCCATGGACAAGCTCCCCGTTGAAACACCGGTCACAAAAGAGACTGACGTCCCATCCCGCCGCCGGGCTTCCCGGCGGCGCTTTCTGGCCTCAACCCTGACGACCACGGCCGCCCTGGCAGCCGGCAGTGTGACGTCCGCTGCAACACCGCAGACCCCCTCGCGCAAGCCACGCACCAGCCAGAAGCCAGCCGGAACAACCTTCCCCGCTGGCTTTCAGTGGGGTGCGGCCACGGCGGCCTACCAGATCGAAGGCGCCATGGATGCCGACGGCAAGGGGCAGTCCATCTGGGACATGTTCGTGCGCAAACCGAATGCCATCTGGCGCGGCCATACAGGCGATGTCGCCTGTGACCACTACCGGCGGTACAAGGAAGACGTGTCCCTGATGAAAAAGCTGGGCCTCAGGGCGTACCGCTTCAGCCTCGCCTGGGCGCGCATCCTCCCGGAAGGCACCGGGACGGTCAACGTCAGGGGACTGGATTTCTACGACCGCCTGGTGGACGAACTGCTGGCGGCCGGGATAACGCCCTTCTGCACGCTGTATCACTGGGACCTGCCGCTGGCACTGCACCAGCGCGGGGGCTGGACCAACCGCGACAGCGCCAACTGGTTTGCCGAATACACGACCGTCGCCGCCCGGCGGCTGGGCGACCGCATCACCTACTGGATGACCCTCAACGAGCCGCAGGTGTTCATCACGCTGGGCTACCAGGTGGGGCGGCATGCTCCGGGGTTGGTGCTGCCCCTCAAGGACGTGCTTCAGGCAGGCCATCACGCGCTGCTGGCGCATGGGAAAGGTGTTCAGGCGTTGCGCGCCCACGTCAAACAGGCCCGGATTGGCTTTGCGCCGGCAACGCCCATTGCCTACCCTGCCACCGAGCAACCCGAAGACATCGCCGCTGCGCGCGCGTTCAACTTCGGGATTCAGGGCTACGGTTTTCTGTTCAACGCCTCGGTCGGGCTTCCGCTCAAAAACCCGTTCAACAACGCCTGGTGGATGGACCCGGTCTTTCTCGGTGAGTATCCGGCCGAAGGGCTGGCGCTGTACAAGGCCGACGCGCCGCAGGTGGCGGACGGGGATATGGCCATCATTTCGACGCCGGTGGACTTCTGTGGCGTCAACATCTACTTCGGGTTTAAGATTCAGTCCGACGGACGTGGTGGCCCGCGGGTCGTCATTCCGACGCCGGCCACCCCACTGACGGCCTTTGACTGGCCCGTGACGCCGGAAGCCCTCCGGTGGGGCCCGAAATTTTTCCACGAACGTTACAAAAGACCGATATACATCACGGAAAACGGACTGGCGCTGCGCGACTGGGTGGCGCTTGATGGAAAAGTTCACGACCCGCAGCGCATTGATTTCACAACGCGCTACCTGCGCGAACTACGCCGTGCCGTCGGGGAAGGAGTGCCGGTGCAGGGGTACTTTCACTGGTCCATCCTGGACAACTTTGAATGGGCCGAGGGCTACAAGCAGCGTTTCGGGCTGGTGTATGTGGACTATGACACGCAGGTTCGCACCCCGAAGGATTCCTTTGCGTGGTATGCTCAGGTCATTGCAACAAACGGCGCGGCACTCGGATAGGGGTAGCACCGGCGATGTTTCTACAACGACCACGTGTGTTTCTTGCCAGCCGGAATGTCTCCCGATACTCTGACGTTTTCTGCGCTTTTATCAGCCTGGTGGCATCCGGCGGACAGCCGGGTGGCGCTGTATGTTGTCCGGCGACCCCTCCGGTTGACCCTGAGCACGGTGCATGAACGATGGGTTCCGGTTTCTCATGCCCATAATTTTCTGCCATGAAGTCCTGTCCGAAGTGTGGTGCGACTTATCCTGATGAATACAACATCTGTCCGCAGGACGGAGCGCCACTGGCTTCGGACAAACCCTCCACCGTGGCGCGTGTGGTGGATGGGAAGTACCAGATTGTGCGCATGGTCGGACGTGGCGGGATGGGTGCTGTCTATGAAGCCATCCACACCACGATGCAGCGGCGGGTCGCCCTCAAGATTCTCAATGCGGACCTGGTCTCCAATCCGGCAGCGCTGGAACGTTTCCGCCGGGAAGCTCTGCTGTCGGGCCGCCTCAAGCATCCCAATGCCATCACCATTTACGACTACGGGATGAGCGCCATTGGCGAAGCCTACATCGTCATGGAGTTCATCGAAGGGCATAGCCTGGCCCACGAGCTTCAGCAGGCCAAGACGCTTTCCCCCCTGCGGGTGGTGTCGGTGCTGGCGCCGGTGTGTGACGCCGTACATGCCGCGCATGCTGAAGGCATCATCCACCGCGACCTCAAACCAGCCAACATCATGCTGGAAAAACTGCGCACGGGTGAAACCGTCAAGGTGCTCGACTTCGGGATTGCCAAGTTGGCGATGAACAACCCCAACCTGATGAACCTCACCGGCACGGGGATCATCGGGACACCGCAGTACATGTCGCCCGAACAATGCCAGGCCCATCGGATTGATGGACGGTCGGATGTCTATAGCATTGGCATCATTGCCTACGAGATGCTCACCGGCAAGCTTCCCTTCGACGAGCCGACCCCACTGGCCACGGTCATTGCCCAGGTCAAACAAAAACCCAAACCACTGCGCGAGTTGCGGCCTGAAATCCCCCCGGCGCTCGAAGCGATTGTGATGCGGGCGCTGGAAAAATCACCGGCCAACCGCTACCAGACGGCCGAGGAATTCGCCGAGGCCTTTCGCAGCGTGCAACGTCAGCTTGCACCGGGCAGTGTCTCTATGGTGACTCCCCAGGGCATTCCAGCGCTGCCACTGGAGTCCTCCACGGCAGCTCCAGGCCCCTTCACCCGGGTGGTGCCGGCCGAGGCCCCGGCCCTGCCGAAATCCAGCACACTTCCGCCCAGTTCAGTTCATCTCCCAACCGGCATGAGCGGCGGGGAGTTTGTCGGTCGCACGCCGGAACTTGGTGTCCTCATTGCGGCCTGGCAGTCGGTGACGACCCGCCGGGGACGGCCGGTGGTCATTTTTGGTGAAGCCGGCATTGGTAAAACCCGCCTTATCGAACAGTTCATGATTCGGCTGGAGGACGTGGGCGAAGGTCAGCCGATCCTGCTGCGCATGCGCTGCGACCCCACCCGCGCCGCCGCCGGACAGCTTCCCCTGTCCGACATCCGCATGGCCGCGATGGCCTACTTCAACCCGGAACTGCGCGCCGTACGGTCATTGTCACCGGCTGATGAGCAGTTTTTGGACGGGACGTTCTTTGCCAACCTGTGCGACGAATCTTACGCTTCCAAGCTGGCGGCACGTCTGGCGGCCGACCGGAACAGTTTTTTTGCCGACCTGACCTATCTGTGCCGTCTGCTGGCCCGCGAACGGGGAGCAGTGTTCTTTCTCGATGATGCACACCACGCCGACCCGCTTCTGTTGGACTTCATCGAACATTTGCTGCGCCAGACGCGGCAGGACCGGCTGTTGGCCATCATTGCCTGTCGTCCGTTCACGAGCCTGCCCGACGGCACACCCGCCTTACGGAACTGGTTGCAATCGCTGGACGATGTGGGCGGCTATGACCAGATCAAGCTGCCGCCGCTCTCCAGCAGTGAAATCCGCCTGATGGTCGAGGGACTGCTCGGCGCTCAGGTGCGCCTGCCGGTCAGTGTCGCGCTGATGCTGGCCGAGGAAACGAAGGGCAACCCGTACTACGTCTGTGAAGTCGTCAACGCCATGATTGCCAGCGGACAGATTTCGCATGGCGAGGAAACGGGCTGGGTCTGCCAGGATGTGGATGAGTTCGATTTGCCGGAATCCATTGTCGCGCTGGTCAAACCGCTGCTCGTGCGGCTCGATGACGACCTGGCTGACGTGCTGGCCCACGCGGCGGTGATTGGTGAGGAATTCACCTTTGACCTCCTGCAGTTTCTGACGGAGTCCACGGAAGAAGACCTGCTGCGGCATATCGAAAACGCCCTCAAGCTGGGGCTGATTCGGGAAATGGCCGGCTGGCGGGAAGACCGGTACAGCTTTGTCAACACCATGGTGCACCGCGTGCTCTACCGGCGCATCACCCGGCGGCGGCGGAAGCGCCTGCATGCCCGGATTGCCGAGCGCCTGGAGCAGCAGGCCGCCTCACCACGGGCTTCGGCGGCGGCGCTCGGACGCCAGGATTTCACGGCCAGCGATCTGGCCTACCACTACTTCCGGGCCGAAGAATGGCGCAAAGCCATTGAATACGCCCTTGAGGCCGGTTATGCCCGCTGGAATCTCTACGCTTTCGCCGACGCGGGGAAGTTTTTCGGGTGGGTTGCCCAAGCGCTCCAGCATCTTCAGAGTGAAGGTGCGAAGCCACCGCTCAGCCCTGATGAAGAGGCGCGCTATCGTCTGACGTACGGCAACCTGCTCATCGAGTGCGCCCAGCCCGACGATGCACGGCAGGCGCTGGAACGTGCGCTTGAACTGTGTCAGGCCCATGAGCTGACCTGGCTGGGGCGCACGCAGGTCAGCCTGGCACGCCTGTCCAATCTGACGGGCGATGCCGAAGGTGCCCTGCAACTCACCGCTGCTGCGTTGCCTATGCTTCGCGCCCGTGACGATGCTGCCGGTTTGTGCCTGGCCCTGCTTGTCACGGCCACGGCCCATGTCGAACGCGGCCGCCTGACGGCGGCACTCCAGGCTGTTGACGAAGCGCTTTATGTTGCCGAACGGGCCGGGGATCGCAGCGGCCAGGCGGCGGCCCGTCTGGTCAATGCGGCTGTCAATGTCCAGCGGGGCAAGTATGCCGAAGCCCTGTCCGACGCCCGGCAGGCACTGACCATGGTGCGCCATCTCGGCAACATCTTTGAGGAACGCCGGGCGCTGGCACTGCTGGGGTCTATCCACCTGCAACTGGTTCACCTGGACGAAGCGCAGGAATGCTATGCCGGCTCCCTGCGCATTGCCTACGCCCTCGGCCACCGCTACGGCGAGTCCGTGGCGCTCAATGGACTGGGCGAAGTCTTCATGCGGCGCGGCAACGACACGGAAGCGATGGAATACGTCCAGCAGGCGGTGGATATTGCCCGTGACATCGGCAACGGTGCGGCTGAAGCGCGCTACCTGCTCAATGTCGGACGGATTCGGCGGCGGCGCAGCGATGCCAAGTCTGCCCTGAGTACGCTGCAAGCGGCCCTGCTTCTGGCTGAAACCGCAGAAGTCACCCCCATTGAAGCCGAAATTCTGGTCGAGATGGGCGACACCCAACGGGCAGAGGGAGACTTTGCGGCGGCAGAGAGTTGCTATGCCCGCGCGCGCGAACTGGCGCGGGAAGTCGAGTCACCTCATGTCCGGTGGATTGCGGCCTACGGTCTCGCGGAATGCTTCATGCAGCGCCAGGACTTTGCCAACGCCCAGTCCGCCATCGAAGAAGCGCTCTCGGTGATTACCACGCTTCAGTCCGATCTTCCCGACGACACCGTAGCGTCCGCCTTCCTGGAGGACAAACGACCGGTGTTCGACCTCAAGGTGCGGCTTGACCGCGCCCTTGCCACGCGCCCACTGGAACCCAAAGCCACCGTGGCCCTGAAAGCGGACCAGGCGCCTGCCGGCAAAGCCACCTCACTGCTGGATGAAACCGGGTCCATTGCGGCAGTGCCAGTCAGCGCCAAGGCCGAAAGCGCCAAGGCCGGGGAAGTGAAAACCGCCCCCCCGATACCGGAGCCGGAACCTACCAAATGGCTGGCTTCCACCCCACCACCCCCGCCCGTACCGCCACCGGCCGCCAGGCCGCCGGCCGTCGCAGAGCCGGGTGGGGCTGAAATGCCCAGCGATCTGGATGCCCTGCACAGCCTGACGATGGCACGCAGTACGGGACGTGGGAGCGAAGCGAGCGAGTTTTCACTCGAAGAACTGCTCAACGACGTGGCCGCCTTTGCTGAAAATCTTGGCATGGGCGAGCTTTTCAACAGTGGTCGCCTGGCGGGGGCCGTTGCTGAAGATCAAAGTCAAGCGTCGGCTGCACCACACCGTGAAGCCCATCCCGGCCAGCCTCACGCGCTACAGAGCGTGTTGCAGAGTGTGGTGTCTCTGGAATCCACGTGGCGCGAGATGCTCCAGACGGCACGGGCCACCGGCGACCGCGACATTGAGCGCAAGGGCCTGATGCTGATGGCTTCGGCGTTCCACAGCCAGGGACAGGTCGCCCGCGCCCGTGACTGCTACCAGCGGGCCGTTCAGATCATGCGCGAAATCAACGACCGCGCCAGTGAGGGGGCGATGCTCAACAACATTGGCGATACCTTCCGGCAGGAAGGACGCTACGCCGATGCCCTGGCCTACTACCGCCTGGCGATTCGGAGTGCGCGTGAAAACAAAAACCAGCGGGTGCTGGAAATGGCGCTTGTCAATGCCGCGCAGATGTACACCCGTACCGGCAACCTCCGGGAAGCCATGCAACTGCTCGAAGAAGCCCAAGTACTGAACCGCACCACGGATGACGCTCAGGTACGCGCCGAGATGCTTCAGACCCTTGGCGAAGTCCATCTCATCCGCAAGGAACTGACCCTGGCGCTCGACCGCAGTGTGTCGGCCGCCGCAACGGCGCGGGAACTGGGAGACCGGGATGTCGAATGGCGTGCCCAGTGGGTCATCGCGCGCTGCCGCTGGGCGCGGGGTGATCGGACAGAGGCGCTGGCCGCCGCCAACCTCACCCTGCGGGCTTTGGAAAGCCTGCTCGAAGAAGCCAACCCACACGATCAGAAACGACTCTCCCGCGAGCGCAGCGACATTGCTGCGGTCGTAGAAGAGTGGCGGCGTATCACCGATGATTTCAGAGCTTGAAGCCGGAACAGTGGCCCCGGTTTTCAGGCGGCAAGGGTGGCGTCGTTTCATCCTTTAGGGCGGAGGCAGCTTGACATGACAACAACGCCGGCTTCGCTGCCGACCGGTATGCACCGCCTGCTGTACCGGTCGGCTGTGATGATGGCGCTCCTCTATTTCCTGAGCTTTGCTGTTCGGCTGTCGAATTTTGACGGCGTTTTTACAGATTTCGGTATCTTTCCGATTTCGACGGACTCGTTTTACCACCTGCGCCGCATTCATCTGGCTGTCGCGCACGGCTTGCAGGTGCCCGACGTGGATTACTATGTCAACTTTCCCCACGGCGCGCGCGTCAACTGGCCCTTTGGGTTCGACTGGCTCTATGCCTTTGTGGCGCAGACGACCTATACCCTTTTCCAGGGGAGCGGCCGGCCGGATGAGGGTTGGACAACGGCCGTCGCCTGTTGGCTGACGCCGCTCCTCGGAGCGTTCACGCCCTGCCTGGGCTATGTCATCGCCACCCGCCTGGGCGGTGTCTGGGCCGGAGTGACTGCCGGACTTATCCTCGCCTGGCTGCCATCGCTCTGGGTGGTGTGCGCCATTGGTTATGTGGATCACCACGTCTTTGAACCCCTCTGCACGGGACTCTACCTGTGGGCTATGGTGCGGGAGCATCCGGCGAACCGGCACGGAGTCGTGGCTGGCAGCGCCCTCGCCATCGGGCTGCTCTGTGCCACCATCCTGCCCCTGCTCGTCGGGCTGCACGCCCTGGTCACGCTGGGGGGATGGCTTCTGTACCGCTCCAAGCCGGCGGCCCGGCAGGCGCATCTTCGCGTCAGCCTTTGGGCGTGGCTGACCCTTCTCGTCGGTCTGGCCCCCTTTGCCGCGACCCGGATAGCTGAACCCCACGGTGTCAACCCGGCGCTCACGACGGCCTGGCTGACCGGTTGGCTGGCGGCTGGGGCAACACTGGCGGCCTTGGGCTGGACGACGGGAGGGAAGGGCAGGAGCCAAAGCCGGCACTGGCAGAGCGGGTGGTTTCTGGCCTGGGTCGGGTTAGGCATCGGTGTCCTGCCCCGCGCGGAACTGGGTGAGGTCTGGTATTTCGTGCAGTACGGGGTGCAGCACATCGGTGCCGCCGATCCGTGGCTGGCGACGATCTTCGAGAGTCAGCCATTGTTCCGGTTATCCTTTACCGACATCACAAACAACTACACCGGCTTTCTCTGGCTGCTGCCGCTGGCGTGGGTAGCCGTAGCATGGGAGGCGTGGCAGAAGTCCCGGCCGGACGCCGTTCCACACTGGATGCTCTGGTTCATCTCCCTGCTCACGACGGGATTGGCGCTGCTTCAGCTCAAGTTCAGCGGCCTGTTTGCTGTCCCCTTTGCAGTGGTCATCGCCTTGGCACTGGTTCGGCTGCCGGACTGGCTGGCCCGCTGGTCACAACATCAAACGCGCCTCTGGGTCATCCTGCCGGCCGTGCTGTTTGCCGGAATGCTGGCCCCGACGCTTAGTTTCACCATTCGCGCACCAACCTATGTCGTCTCACCGACCGGAGCCTTCGTGGATGCCGAACCCACTCTGCGCTGGCTGGCAACGCATACGCCGGCGACGAGTCCACAGGGCGACCAGGCCCACGATTACGCCGTTTTGTGCGACTGGACGCCCGGCCACTGGGTCATCGGGATTGCCGGCCGGCCAACCGTGGCGTCCCCACTCGGCCACACCCAACCGCTGCGCCTCGGCATCCGCGACGGCGCGGCTATGCTGGCGTTCCCGCCAGAAGCATCATTTCAGCTTATGGAAGCGCGCCGGGTGCGCTACGTTCTCATCACACCACTCCTGCCCAAAGCGACCGTGTACAATGCCCTCTGGGACCCGGTTACGGGAACGTCACCGCCCTGGGAAGACTGGAACGAACAGATGAAAGCTTCGCTCTATGCCCGGCTGGTGGCCGATGAAGGTATTCCCCGGGGTGACGCAGCGCTGACCCAACTCCGTCTGGTGTATGAAAGCGACTTTGAAACGGACTATCCTCTGTTCAAGCAGCCGCATGCGGCCGCCAAGGTCTTCGAGCGTGTGCCGGGCGCGCTCATCACCGGACAGACCACCCCCGGCGCGCGGGTGCAGATCAGCACACGCATTCGGACGTACTTCCAACGCGAGTTCGACTACCTGGATGAAGTCGTGGCCGATGCTGAAGGGCGCTTTGTCCGGCGGGTTCCGTACGCCCAGGAGCGGTCGCCGCTCACCACGCTGTCTGCCCTGGCCCCCTACCGCATCGTGACCCCGGAAGGTGTCTTTGCCGCCGTGGCCACTGAAGCCGACATCACCCAGGGGCGGACGCTGCGGCTGACTCAGGTGAGCGAAGCAAGAGCCGGAGATTGAGCTGCCTGCCGCAGCATCCTGGCCAGGGCGGCTGCCGTGGGACGCTCCTCCGGTTTTTTGGCAAGGGCGGCGTCAATCGCGCGCACCAGCGCCGCTGGCACGTCGGGCCGCCAGTCCCGAATGGGCGCGGGGGTGGCATGCAAAATGGCATCCATCACGTCGTAGTAGGACTTCCCATCAAACGGCAGCCGCCCGGTCGTCATTTCGTATAGCACGATGCCCAACGAAAACACATCTCCAGCCAGCGACACTTGGGCGTCATTGGCCGCCTGTTCGGGTGACATGTAGGTGACGGTTCCAACCAGAACCCCCGTTTCGGTGATGTCCGACACGGCGCGCAGGTGGTCGTCCGAACTGGAGAAGTGTGTTCGTCCCACCGTGGCATCGAGCTTGGCCAAGCCAAAGTCAATGATGCGCACGTTGCCCTGGGCATCGAGTTGCAGGTTGGAAGGTTTGATGTCGCGGTGAATGACGCCAATGGCATGGGCGGCAGCCAGCCCTTCGGCGGCCTGGGCGCCAATCCGACACACTTCAGCGCAGGGAAACGGCCCCTGTTCCCGGAGGCACTGGGCGATGGTTTTGCCCCGCACATATTCCATCACGAGATAGGGCAGCCCGTTGGCTTCCCCGATTTCGTACAGGGTGGCGATGTGGGGATGGTTGAGGCTCGATACCATCCGCGCTTCCCGCAGAAAACGCTGGCGGGTTTCCGACTGATCGGCATAGCAGGCTTTGAGCACCTTGATGGCGACCTTGCGCCCCAGTTCGGCATCGCGGGCCAGAAACACCTCTCCCATACCGCCGCCGCCAAGCCGCTCGATGATCTCGAAACGTCCCAGGTGGGAAGGCACAGGCGATGGCCCCTCCACGCCAAGACGACGCGGTGTGTCCTGTGCTGTGGCGCGCCGCGCGGCCGCCGGCATTTCAAGGGTCGGCGGGACGGCCACATACTCACCGCTGCCACCACGCCCGGGATGCAACACCACGGGCAGAAAACGCCGGGAGAACCAGCGGGGACGGCCATCTGACTCAGTGAGGATGTAGCCGGCGCGCTTGAAATCCTCAAACACGTAGGTGTGCTCGCGCAGCACCGGCTGACCGTTGGCCACTGCTTGGCAGACGGCGCGTTCATCGGCGGAAAAATGCTCCCAGAGGTAGCGAAAGTGTCCCCGCACTTCATCGTCGAAGGCTTCCTCGATGGCCGGGATGTCGAGGCGGCCCGTATCCTGGAGCTGCTCGAAATAAATCGAGCAGGCGATTTGCAGGTAAAACGGGAAGTTGCCACTCAGACGCCGGATGTCCTCCGCATAAGGGGCCAGTGGAAGGCCGCTCTGTTCGGATGGACGGGTGATGAGTTCATAAGCATCCGCGTCGGGAAAAGCCCGCAGATAAATGTTCGTGAAGATGTTGAAAAAGGGCGAGTCAGCAATCTGGTCGGCGTGACACAGTTCCTGGAGTTCACGCCCGGAAGAAGTCACGTAAGCGACTTCGTAGTTGTTGGCCAGGGAACGCAGAAAGGCAAAGAAGTCGGCCGAAAATGACCGGTTGGAGGTCAGCACGTCAAACTCATCGAAAATGGCGATGAGCTTGCGCCGCTCGGCCCGCAACTGGTTGAGGGCGGCATAGATACCGTCGAAGCCCGGCTTTTCGGTCACGGGAAGGGCAGCCCTGCGCTGAATTTCCACCAGCCAGGTCTGAAGGAAATCATCGAGTGCCACCCGCCGGCGCTGCTGAAGGTCCATGAAGACGAACACATATTCGTCGGGACGGGCAAGGTACTGACGCTGCACTTCCGGGACACATAAGTAGTTCAACAGCGACGACTTGCCGATGCGCCGTTCGCCTACGACGGCGATCGACTGCGGACGGTCAGCGCCAAGGCGGGAAAAAATGCGGGCCACTTCCCGCCGCCGTCCGTAAAACTGGGCGGGGTCACGAATCGCAACCCGGTTGAGGTAGGGATTCGGCATCGTTGGTTGACCAGGCTTGTCAGCCAGCTTCTTGTGTTTTCAGTTCCTGTCCCACCTGACCGGGCAGGGCTTCGGCAATGCGTTCACGCAGGACGTTGGCCGAATGGTGCATCGCCGCCAGTTCGGTGTCATCCAGTTCCGGCAGGATGCTCGTCTCGAGTCCGTTTTCGCTGACGATCCCCGGCAGGCTCAGACAAACGCCAGAGATACCGTACTCGCCCTGGAGTCTGACACTTACTGGCAACACACTGTGCTGTCCATCGAGAATTGTCTGTACCAGGCGCGCAATGACCAATCCGATGGCGAGGTTGGTGTAACCTTTCCGCTCGATGATGTCGTAGGCGCTGCGGCGCGTCCGCTCAAAGATGGCATCCAGCGCCGGACGGTCGTAGGGCCGGCCGTTAATGGTGTTGCCCACGAGGCGCAGTCCGCCGATGCGGGCATCGCTCCAGACCGGAAATTCCGTGTCGCCGTGCTCGCCCAGGATGTAAGCATGCACCGAGCGCGGGTCCACGCCGTAGTGTTCGCCGAGCAGGCTTCGGAAACGTGCCGTGTCCAGCATCGTTCCAGTTCCGAGGATGCGCTGCGGCGGGCGCGTGGAAAGCTCCTGGGCAACATACGTGAGCACGTCCACCGGATTGGTGGCGATGACCAGCAGGGCCGTCGGCGCGTGGCGGTCAAGTTCGGTCAGGATGGCGCGAAAGACGGCAACATTGCGTTCCATCAGGTCGAGCCGGGTTTCGCCGGGACGCTGGCCGACACCGGCGGCTATGACGATGACCTGCGCTTCGGCCAGGTCGGCATAGTCGCCAACCCGCACCCGTGTGGGGCCGGCAAAGGTTTGTCCGTGCATCAGGTCGAGCGCTTCGCCTTCCGCGCGGCGCTGGTCTTTGTCGAGCAGAATGAGGTCGCTCGCCGTCTGCTGCATAAACAGGGCATAAGCGGCGGCAACGCCGACATTGCCAGTGCCAATCACGCCTACCGTTCGTTTCTGAATCGCCATGGTCTGTTGCTCCCTGGTTTGTTGGCTTCCTTACTTGTAGCCAGCATACAACGCCCGGAGTAAACTTGCGGTCACACGTTCTGTCCCCGCCGTACTTTTTGGGCAGTCAAACCTCCCCGGCGCTGACCAGAACTTCGGTGCTGGATCGAGCTGGAGGGGGCTGCAACGTAACGCAGATTTCTTTTGACAGCCTTTGGCTGAACCAGTATTCTTCAAAACTTGCTGTTGCGCCGCCAAGCGGTGTCTGGGTACTTGCAGTCGCGTAGCTCAGGGGTAGAGCACTACCTTGAC